>Ga0209608_1000023_pt1 | contig 177997 bp, 163 predicted proteins | sample AD_UKC130_MetaG_FD_184428 | JGI IMG/M metagenome (GOLD analysis project Ga0209608, IMG submission 184428) | Active sludge microbial communities of municipal wastewater-treating anaerobic digesters from Canada - AD_UKC130_MetaG (SPAdes) (version 2) | ecosystem: Engineered > Bioreactor >...
TGCGTCAAATTTTTGATTCAGTAAATTAGGGGCAACCGGCAAATTATGTTTACTGTTTGTTGTGGCTTTCCACTTAATCTTGCGTTTAGAGCGGATGTTATGCTTTTTCATCAACCTGTAAACGGTTCCCCTGCTACAGGGAATGGATTCTCTGACTTCCGCCCAAATGGGGTCCAAACCATAAGTAGGATGCTTTTGATGCACTTTCCTGATCCTGCTAAGAATCCTGGCGTGTCTTTTAGCTCGTCTTGATGGCGGCCTGCCCAACCAATCGTAATACCCGCTCCGGGATACTTCCAAAACTTCGCACATTTTCGCCACAGACCACCCGGAGGAGGCGTGGGCCTTGATAAATTTGAATTTATCATTGGTCGTAGCTGGATCTATGGTTTTATGAAAATGGCTACGGACTTTTTTAGGACATCAACTGTCTCCTTTGTGTTCGCCAATTGTTTTTTAAGTTTCTTGTTCTCGGCCTCTAGTTCAGCGATTCTTTTATCCTTAGAACTTTCGGGTTTCGTAGCCTGCCGGACCCACCTTCTTATGGTTGGCTGGGATACACCTAAGTCGCTTGCTACCGCCGATATAGTCCTATCTTGTTCAACTACCATCTTCACTGCGTGGGTCTTAAACTCATCATCATACCGGACAGAACCGTTAACCATAATTGACACCCCCTCGTGAACTAATTATACGATCACGACCTAGTGTCCGTCAAAGTGGGCATGACGTGTATTTCGGTTAATTCGATCACCGAATACGCTTCGATCCGATCACTAAATACGCTATAAACCGATCGCTCATTTCGGTTCATGGCGATCAATGGATTATGAGTCCTGTTCATGTTTACCCCACAGGGGTACCCTCGTTTTAAGCAATTCAACTTTCTTGTTTGCTGTCAACTTCGGTATCTAATTGAGAATTCCTTGCGATTTTCCTCATGGATTCCCCGCGCAACATAACTTTATGTGCGTTGTGAATGATTCGGTCAAGTATGGCATCTGCTATGGTGGAGTCACCAAGGCTTTGATACCAATGTTCTATGGGAAGTTGACTGGCCACTAAGGTAGAGCACCGCTGGGAGCGATCCTCAAGTACTTCTAGCAGGTCCCTGGACTCAGCTGGAAGTAAGTTGGCTAGCCCCCAATCATCGAGGATAAGAAGGTCCGCCTTTCTTAGAGTCCTAAGTAGATCGAAGTACTGACCATCGCCTTGAGCAATAGCGGCTTCGCGTAGTAGCGTTGGAACACGATAATATCTTACGGATATACCCTGCCGGCAAGCGGCATTGCCAAGGGCACAGGCAAGAAATGTCTTACCAACGCCCGTCGGTCCAACGATGAGCACATTGTGTCCCTGTCTGATCCAATCGCATCTCAGGAGTTCCTGAAACTGACTTCGCTTGAGGCCCCGAGGGTGCTGATAGTCGATGTCTTCAGGCATGGCGGCAACTCGAAAGCGTGCTTTCTTGCATAGCCTCGCAATTCTGTTGGATTCCCGAAGTGTCCATTCATGATCCACGATAAGGCTTAAGCGCTCTTCGAATGACAGCTCGGTTATTCCTTCAGTCTGGGAATCTCGTAGATATGCTTGGACCATTCCGGGTAAACGCATCTGACGCAGGCGTTCTAGCGTTTGTTGAATGCCCATTCTGATTCACCCCCTCCTGCAGCATAGTACTTAGCCCCTCTGACATTTTCATGATCAGGCAAGGCTGCTTGCACGGGGTGATCAAGTGATAGGTTGTCCAAGCCTTTCTCAAGGATGGACTTGACGCTCCGGTATGAGTACGCACCATATGAAATTGCCCTCTTACACGCATTGTCTACTCGTTCGGCAGTGTATTTGCTTGACAACTGAATAACACCTAAGACGGAGCGATAGCCCTGTTCTGGGTGCTGGCATCGCTCAAAAAGGTGATGAGCCCACTCTTGAACATGATCACCTATCTTACCAGCCCAAGCTTCCATGGTTTCTGGACTGCGAGAAGCGTACTTCTGGTGGGAAGCTGGCATGTGTTCTGTCTTGGTCGAGTAACGCTCCCATTTACCAAGCCGTTTATGCGTAGCCACCAGCATACCTTGATAGAAGACCTCAACCATGGTTTGGGTCGCCAAAATCTCAACAGATTTACCCACAAGCTTGAAAGGAACGCTGTACAGGTGTTTTTCAAACTCTACATGGTAGTCCATGTGAACCGTTGCTTTTTTCCACTGACGGAACTCATAGCGCTTAGGAGGTAGTGGTTTTAGAGCTGGCTTTTCCAGTTCCAAGAACCACGAAGTCCTTGAACCTTCGAGCTTCTGAAACGGTTCATTGTTCATCCCTTCCAGCTTTTCTGCTATGGCTTCGTTTGCCTCTTCTATGCTGAAGAAAGTGTGGTCTCTAAGAGCTGCTAGGATTTTCCGTTCCACATGGAGAACCGCACTCTCAACCTTGGCTTTGTCATTTGGCTTGCGGATCCTTGCTGGGAGAACGACCACACCATAATGCCGAGCCATGTCCGCATAAGTAGGGTTAATGTCCGGATCGTAGTAATTGGGCTTGGTAACGCCGGTCTTAAGGTTGTCTGGCACTACGATCGCAGGTATCCCACCAAAGAACTCAAATGCAACGCAGTGGGCTTGGATCCAGTTTCTCAAGTCCATTGACGGATACAGTCGTACAAAGGCATAGTTGGTAGCCCCAAGGGTGGCCACAAACAGGTAGGCGTCGCTAGTGTCACCGGTGACGGGATTGTGGATAGGGACGGTTTGTCCAGCCCAGTCAACGAAAACCTTTTCCCCGGCTTTATGATGCTGACGCATGACAACATCGAGGTGCTTGGCCCACTGGCGATAGTGATAACAGAACTGTGTGTACTGGAACCCGTCAGACTGGATTTCTTTGTATTCCCACCACAAGAGCTTAAGTGTTACTCCAGGCCGGGACAGCTCCTTATGGACCTTCTGCCAATCCGGCATCGCTTGGGGAGGTTTTCGAATACTAACGTCAACATAGAGCATCGCTTCTAAGGCTCTGTCAGTCATTTCTTGCACCGATGGCCACGATAGGCCTGCATGAGCAGCCCTTTGAACTAGGTCGCTTACAGTACTAGGTGAAACATTGCAGCTTGTAGCTATCTGCCGGTTACTCAGTCCATCTTGCCATTTCAGCTTTAGGATTTCTCGAATCTTCCGCACGGATATCCTCCTTGTGGCCATGGCCTCTGCGTCCACCTTTCTTCTAAGTTACTTGTGAACTTAGATTTTGGACGCAATTGTCCTATGGCAAATTGATATTTGAGGATACCCCCACCAAAACTGATCGGCTTAGACCGTATTTGGTGATCGGCATGAACCGTTTCGGGTGATCGACTTGAACCGTATCCGGCGATCGGCATGAACCGTTTCAGGTGATCGAGATGAACCGTATTTCGCGCATGACTCACTCAATTCTAATTTCAACTGTTTTCCGCTTGCGGTAAACAATGTTATATTCAACTACTTGATCTTTATAAACAAAACGCTCCATACTTATCCTTCACTCTTACCCACATATTTTCTAACTCTATACCATAGAACTGCTACAATCAAACAAACAATCGAAACCCACTTCAGATTCACCAAAATAAATGCCATCAATACGAACGGTATAAGTGCAATACCAGCCAAAACCCTCAACACGAAACTGCCATCTAAAACAGCAGCAATCCCAGGTGAGTAAGTATAGTAAAAGTCTACAAAACTTCTGCCCAGACCATTTGTTAACAAAAATTTATCTCTATAATCACGGAGAAGCTCCGTGATTGAAGAATCCCCACCAAAGACTGCTGTTGCGATAAAGCAGCGGCGCGGGAAATCACCAGGATCATACTCTGGTGGTTCGAAGGTTGTTACGTAGCGCATGATCTTACTGCCGCTTCCCTGAACACCTTTTTGACCAACGTTTAATAGAGAAATACTTTCAGTTATCTCATGCTCAAAGCTCCGATGCTTAACTGCTAATGAGATCTGAATTACATTAGCCGCATTTCCAGCATCCTTTGGCTCCACCTTACTGAATCTTAATTCATACTCCGGTCTAAAATCATCGTTATAATAATCAATCAGGAAGCTGGTATTAAAACCACCCTCTTCCCATTTTTGCAAGGCAGGCCTAGAATCTACAATTAATAAAAAAGTGTCACTCTCATCAATTTCTTTTTCTATTTCATCTAGACTGTCTACGATTTCTGCTTCATGAGCTGTTCTTAAACTATTAGTGATATTAATCATTGCTATTTGCATACTGCGCTCGAGATCAGTTTTGATTGTGGAAGACACGAACGCCTTATCAGCAAAATAATAGATGGAAAATCCACCGGATACAACCAATCCGAACAGGCTAAGCGCTATTAGCAGCTCTATTATAGTGAATCCATGCTCATGAAATGGTTTTCTATTTATTTCCATTGGTTTCACCTATGAAAGTTATAAGTTTTTCTTTACTTCTGGTGGATCTATCTAATTCAACCACTTTAATGATGTGCCCATCGATCCATTCTAGATTATTTCCGTTAATCTTTATTGGGACAGATGTAGTTTCTTTGATTATTTCTACGCTATCGCTCTTAATATCTTCGCCATATGCTAAATAGATCTCTAGAGCAGCCCGATATTCGGCAATCATTTTATTCTTACTGCTGATCTCCCGTATGTTCTTTACACTTACCCCAATCATTGGAATGAAAGCCGCTGCTATTAGGGATATCAAAACTATCGCTACGAGAATTTCTGTCAGTGTGACACCCGATTCATTTTGAAACCATCGGCTCAAGATGCCGTCCCCCTTTACTCCCAAAAAAACCGTTTATTGTAGAACTGACTCCATGCAAAGTCATCTTTTATTTCAATGAGATCAGCTGAATCTAGCCTCGGATTTAAAAGATCAGTTCCGTCCCTAAAATAAAAACTTTTTCCCTCTACAGGCTGAGAATTAACTTTGACAGTTTCCTGCCCTTTTTTAGATAGATGATAAAAAATTAACCAATTCCAGTTGTAGATTTGCTTTACCACTCTATTCCCAAAATGAACTCGACCATATTGAGCTGATTGAACTGCACCAGGAATCTGTGAACCTGGTATCCCTTTCCCCTCAGGAACTTTTAGAATCACTCCCCTTTTTACCTCGGGGAAAGTCCCACCAAATATAAATCTTCTTTCGGGAGCATACATCATGATAATTTCATCAAAAAATATGCTTTCAGACTCAATATAGAGAAAACCATCCCTTATATTACCATCATAATCTAAGTCGACCACCGCTTGACCAGGATCCAAATCTATCTGTACTTCAAACAGTATACTTGAAGCGGAAAAGGTAGCAGAGCCTGGTAAATGCGCGCTCTGAAATCTTAGTGATGTTTGTGGTTTGACAACAATCATGTCCTCGTAGGGAGTATAATAAGGCATTCGAGTATTTATATACCCCTCGTTTTCTTCATACCATATGGGGTCAAGCTCATGCCCAAATCTATGGGGATATGTAACCAAAGTAACAGTCCGGGAAATATTACCAACTGTAGCTGTAGATATTATCTCTGTGAGATTGTGTTTATAACTACTCTCATCCATATTAATTTTAATCGTAACGTCAAAAAAGCCTAAATATCTCTCAGGCTCTTCTAGTTGGAATTCTCCTGTATCAAGATTGTAATAGACCCGTTCCAAACTTCCTTCAGGTTTATTGCTTACGCCAGCATTCAACCAAAACTCCTTTGCTGCTTCTGCTCCTGCTTGTGCTAAATATAACGCCTGCAGATACTCTTCATTTCTTCGCGCAGCATTTATTTCAAACATGCTGTACTGCCACAAGGCAGTGCCGAGAAGGGAGAGGACTACAAGCAGCATAATCACAACTCCCATGGCAGCAATGCCTTGTTCTGATTGTATGCGCATAGTAGTCCCTCCTGTCTAACAAAGAATTAAACCTGAACTATTAATTTGGCTCGTTACTAGAAATAGGCACTCATTCTAAAGAAACCGTGATTTTTACGTTATTGTCACCATCAACTTCAATCTCCACAGTGTACTTACGTCCATCGTTCCATGGCGAGTTTGGCCATTCTGCTATATAATTGGGAACTAGCTTATGGTTATCCTGTCCTTCTAAAGGTTCACTTATTACTATTTTTTCGTTATCTGGAACACCTTCAATCAAAGCATACATCTGCGCTGCACTGGTTAAAACCTTAACATTAGCTTTGTCAGCAGACTCACGTGCTCGTTCTTGAACATTCCCAAACTGTTGAATACCAACACCAGCTAGAATACCAAGGATTACAACAACTACTACCAACTCAACCAGGGTAAAGCCCTGTTCTTCCTGTCTGAGTTTTCTCCAAAGAGCTTTTAACATTACGAGTTCCTCCTCACTTTATATGTAAATAATTTTTCCAAACCGCTTTTTACAGCAGTTTATTCCGCCCCCCGTGTCATCACTCCCTTCGCAGCCGCTTATCAAACTACCAGCTGACACCTATCCCTATTCTTGGATAGCCGTCATCTTTGGACCAATAATAGCCGACCAGTGTGTGAAAATTCAGCGCCGTTGAGTCCTGAAACAGCGGCAGACTAAAATCAAACCCCAAACTTACTTTGGAATTCGCAATACCTGCTTCAAGTGAAACTGCTGTCTTAACCCCCTTAACTTCAAATCTATGGGCTAATTCCAGCAGGAGAGTAGGGCTGTTTTGCTTTGGTTTTACTCCAATTCCAACAGATGTAGCTTCCAAGTTGAAACTAATCCCGGCTGCCAACTCTGCTTCTTGCCACGGGTACATCTTCACCCAGTAACCAACATCTACCTCAGCTTTTTGAATCTGACTTGGTTTTTGTTCGGGTGTCTGAGAAATGATTACTGGGCTGCTGGAAAAAAAGAACCGGTTACCAGCCCCTCTGAACCATCAACAATCCTTGGAATCAGAATAATGTTCATCTCAGTCTTTTCTTTGGTAGTGCTGGACTTCTGGAACAGTTTACCCAGCACTGGCAGATTGCCAAGGAATGGAACTTTGTTGATCGTTTCTCCCTCTTGCTCTTGAATCAGTCCTCCAATTAGAACCGGCTGTCCGTCCTTTACCCGCACTGATGTTTCTGCTTCTCTGGTTCTAATCTGCGGATACTCAGTTGTATCTGAATGGACAAACAGGCTTACTTCCGGCCGCACATCAATAGTGATAAAGTCATCATTGGATATGCGCGGAAGCACCGTTAGCGTAATTCCCGATTCCAGAAACTCCATCTGTTGTCTGCCTTCATCATCTGTCAGCACGATTGGGATTCTGTCGCCTACAAAAAATGTCGCTTCCTGTCCGCTGATAGCTGCAATTTTGGGACTGGCTAGAATTCTGGCTTTGCCCTGTTCTTCTAAGGCGTGGAGAGCAAATAAGATCTCCCACGGCTGCCAATTAAGTTCTGCGTGAAACAATGTGTCAGGATTATCCGAGTTCGCCCGCAGTGAAGGCAGAGTACCGCTCCAGTCAATACCCAGCACCTCTGCAGCATCATCCGCTATCTCGTGAATCCAGACTTCCAAGAGGACCTGCGGCAGCGGCTGGTCATATTCCAGAATAAACTCGTCAACTGCAGCAATCTCAGTTTCGGTTGCTTTAATGATGAGTGACTTGGTGCCATCATCAATCTGGATCCTTTCTGCCGGAACTATCAGCTGCAGCATGCGGCTTACCACCGAAGGATCAGTGTAATTTAGTCTATAAACCTTTATTTTCTCCCTGGCAGCTGCAGGTTCTGGTTCCTGAACACCCTTGCGAGAGACAATTACAGTATCCTGATTAATGGTCAGATCTAAATCTGCTTCCTGAGCCGCTAATTTAAGCGCCGTCATCGGATCTAAATTTTGCAGGTTAAACACCATGCCGATTGAGCTTAAGCTTGGGTCTGCAATCAGGTTTAAGCCCAGCTCCTCAGTTAACAACTGCAAGATTCCTAAAACAGAATCTTCCTCCTTGTAGCTTCGCTCTGAAGGCACATCCAGTTTGCTGACTATACTTTCAACTTCCCGCAGCATTTCGCTACTTCCGTTAATTATTATGAGATTGCTGTCGCTTTTAACGTAAATATTTTCAGCTGGAATTACCATGCTCAATATCGGTACCAAATGTTCCGGATTAACATAGCGGGTATGGATCAAATGAATTTGGCTTTTCTCAAACTGAGCAAGCTTTTCTCTGGCCGCCACTAACAAAGTGTTGTTGGTAATCCGGTAATCTGCTCCGCTGAAATGCGCTACCAGATCTAAAGCCTCGATCAGATCGACATCACTGAAGTTGAAACTGCCTCGGCCAGCGACAGATGCGTCAACCAAGACATTTAACCCGACAGCTTCACCTAGGGTTCGAAAAACATCTTTATACTCTGCATCTATAAACTGAAAAGTTACTGTTTCAGCTGCAGCCACTCCCGCTCCAACGATCAGAATAAGAGCTAATACTAGGATCAGTCCAGCTGACTTAGGTTTGGCAATTAACATCTTCACTGCCTCCCCATCTCAAGGGTAAAACTGCGGTCTTCTTTAGCAAAGAATACACGCTTATCATCTACCTCTTTTAATACCCACCCGTCAAGAGAATCACCAAGGTTGAGCAGGCTCGTTCTGTCGTTATACTCAATTAAAACAAGGGTTTTATTTGTACCCTGAACAATACCCTTCACAATAAAAGCAGGATGATCTTTGGCCGCCACTATAATTTGAATCTGTTCCCATTCGCTTTCCCTGGCCGCTCCCGTTAGGATTCTCAGCTCACCATCCCAGATAAACTGCCTGAGAGGAAATGACCGCTGCAGCATGCCAGCAATTTCGGGACCATTTCCATATTCAATATAAATTCTCTTGGTCACCAGCTGTCCATCCATTTCTGACACACTGCTCTGACTGGTGCTGATTGAATCATAGTTTCTCAGGATTTTCTCAGCATACTCCAGCTCCGCAACTGACCCAAATAAAACAATCATATTGAGGTTGTGATCAGTATAAGTACGCAATCCTGGGATAATCACATTCAGCAGCTGATTGGCATCGGCTGCTGCAACATTGTTTAAGACTACAAATGCCGAGTCAGTCTTTTGAAACTGTTGAGCAAGCTTTTCTTTGGATGCCACAATTAAGGTATTATTAACAATCTGATAATCATACCCAGTTGTTTGAATAAGGAGTTCTAAAGCCTCATTAACAGTCAGCTCTTTAAGGTAGAAACTGACATTTCCCGTCACTGTTGGATCGATTAAGACATTTAAACCGGCAAGCTCACCTAAAACCTGAAAGACATCGCCAATAGGAGCATCCTTAAAATCCATATCGATCACATCCTGAGCAGCTCCCATCTGCGCTGCTGCTAAAACCACCAGTACAGCCACAACAACACCCCGAAAACCTTTAGCCTTCACCGCGGTTCCCCCCCATATTAATGCTTAACCTAACACCGTGGACATCTAGAACCAGTTCAGATTCATGAATCTCCATGATGGTGCCGATCCCCAATGAATCTCCAATTTTTTTCCACTCCTGCGTTCCATTGAAACTAACCAGAGCACGATGTTCCCCTCCATGCACCCTGACAATACCAATTAGTTTTAGGCTGTTGGCAAAGAGTTCCTCGATATACTGCAGGGGCACTCCAAAAGCTCCTGCAATTTCACTGTTTGTTTCCTGCCACACTGGTCTCTGCCAGCTCCCCCTGACTGCCCACTCCACAGGAACAATATATAAATTAAAATCGGTTTCTAAAAACACTTGTTCATTAATGCTGCTGACAGCAGTTAATGAGCGAATGGAAAGGGATGGAAAGGCAGCAGTTAATGCCTCAATCGCTTTATAAACATCACCATAGCTCCCAGCAATTGTCAGGCTCATGGAATACCAAGCATCAAGATTCTCGGTCTGCACCGGCAGATAATTGAGGTTGATCAGCTCCACCCGGTAACTGCTGGTTAACTCATTAATCGCTGCCAGGATCTCGGGAAAATTATCAGCAGTAGGGATCACATTTTCAAATGCCTTTACCGCTTGAGCCTGCTCTTTGATTCCTGCCTCAATCTGAGAGCGCCGCTGCACAACCCGCTCCATAAGCTGAACTTGGTTTTCTTCTTGAGCGATAACACTCTGGAGCCGGTGCACCTCACCGATGCGAGGCCGCAGAATGACCAGAAAAGAAACTGCTGCAGCTAGATAGATCAGCCCGATTAAAGCAAATTGGAGCAATGATTTTTTATCCTTAGCAAACTTAACTTCAACCAAATCATTCTCCCCTTTGTGAGGTAATAGTAAATCTGAAGAGGCTTGCGCCAATCTCCGATTGGTTCAGGCTGTTCACAGCTGCATCAAAACCGTTCTTCCGCAGACGCTGCAGGTATAAGCTCACTAAAGACGAGTCAGTAGTGTAGCCAGCTATGGCAATCCCAGTTTCCCCCAGCTCAAGAAACTCCAGCCACACCCGTTCTGGAGCAGCATTAACAATCTGCTGCAGATCCTCGGGAGCTGTATCAACATCAGGAGAACGGACAATGCGTTCATATTGGGCAATTTTATCACTGAGCTCCTGATTCTCATTCTGAAGAGCACTGACCTTCTGGTACTGATGTTGGAGCATATTACCATAACTGACCAGATTATCATACTTCTGCTGCTGCATTTGAATTGTTAGGGTCTGGAGATAGGCGTACGTATTTATTGTAATAAATAACACGAGTCCAAAAAATATTACCAAAAATTCCCAGCGTATCGCATTCTGTTTTAATGGGCGCTCTGCTTCAGGCAGGAGATTAATCCTCATCTTTCTGTCAACCCCCTTACCGCAAGGCCGATAGCATTAGCATAAACACCATAATCCTGCGGTACCTCTAAGTTATTAGCCAAAGAGAAATTGGTTAATGGATATAAACAGGTCACCTCTATATCCAGTTCCTGCTGCAAAATTGTATCAAACCCTTTAACATCGGCCATTCCGCCCAGGAGCACCACCTGTTCCAGCACCTCACTGATAGCAGATGCCCGCGACTTTGAGCGCAGGTAATCCAAGGTTTGCAGCAATCCGCCGACATACTGCTGCACTACAGACCGAAGCAGACTTTTGGAGCCACTACCCTGAGTCAGCAGTTCCTCCAGACTGAGTTCAGATCTAAGCCTCTGTGCATCCGCCAGATCAACTGCAAAAGCTTCTGCGATCGCTTCATCGAGCAGCCGACCGCCCAAGGGCAAAATGCGGTAAACTCCGTAAACACCATTAAGCTCGATGTAAATCACTGTTTGGCTGTAGCCAAGATCCACAAAACAGACACGGCTGCTGGCAAAGCTGGGATTGATCCGCGGCAGGCTAAATGCGGAAATATCAATTACAGTCGGCTCAAGATCTGCTTTTTTCATCATGCTGATGTAAGGATCGAGCAGACTTTTTGGACAGGCAACCACCACCACCTCCATGGTACCCCCCACTTCGCTGGCAATATCAAAGCTGTGATACATTGCCTCTTTATTCAGATGAGAAGGCAGATTTAGAATATCGGCTAAATCAAGTTCTATTGCCTGCTCCAGCTCCTTCTTGCCCATTTGGGGCAGTGACGCCTGCCGGATTAGAATATCTGGACTGTTCAGTCCTAAAACCACCCGTTCTGTTTTAATCCCATGCTGAACTAAAACACGCTTGAGAGCAGTCCCAAGGATATTGGGATCAAGCAGTTTATGGTTTTCTATACTTCGCTTTGGCGGTACAAACTTAACCAGCCGATTGATGCGAAAACCACTTCTGCCCTGTTTTGCCACTTCCGCTATTTTTATTTGATAACTCCCAACATCTAAACCTAAACAGCTCTTTGCCATATTAATCTCCTTATAAGCGAATCTGGGTAATCATCTGCATCATTGGCAGGTACACCGAGATCACTATAAAAGTGACAACCACAGCCAGCACCAACATCACTAAGGGTTCCAAGACCTTCGTAAACGATCCGACCGCATAATTCACTTCATTATCGTAGTAATTGGATAAGTGAATTAAAGTTCGTTCCAGATTACCTGTTTCTTCGCCAACAGCAACCATCTGCACCAGCATTGCCGGAAATACTGGATGCCTTTTGAGCGGTTCTGTCAGACCTTGTCCCTTTTCCACCGCTTGGCGTGCATCCCGCAAAGCTTGATTCACAATTCGGTTGGCAATTAGACGCTCCACAATCTCTAAAGCTTTCACCATGGATATACCGCTGTTTAACAGCATCCCCATTACCCGGCAAAAGCGGGAAAAGATCACCATTCGATTTAAATTACCGATCACCGGCAATCTCAGATTGATTCGATCCTTAAGAGCTTTTCCATGCTCAGTACGAAAGTAAAATGCGACTAAAATAATCAGTGCAGTTAATAATGCCAGCACAAAATACCAATATTCCACGGTAAAATTGCGGAAATCTAAAACCAGCTGAGTGATTTTAGGCGGCTGCACCCCAAAAGCAGTAAAATTACCGATCAGCATCGGCAGTACAAAGAAAATTAAAACAAATACCATTATTACAGCCACCGTTGCAACAATCGCTGGATACATCAAAGCTTCCGAAACCTTTTTTGCAAGCTCGTCTTCCTTTTCATAATACGCTGCTAACTGGTTAAATACTGCTGGCAGTTCCCCCGCCAGTTCGCCAGCCTCCACCAAGTGGATAAACTCATGGGGAAAAACAGATCGATGCTTGTTAATGGCATCTGTAAAGGAACTTCCACTAGCAATGTCTAATCTAATTGTTCTTAAAGCTTCAGTTAAACGTTTATCCAGACTCTGCTCTTCTAACAGCTGTAAACTGGCAATTAGCGATACTCCTGCTTCCAGCTGAATTGCAAACTGGCGCGCTAAAATTGCTAAGATCTTAGCTTTTACTGGTTTGCGCGACACAGGCCGACTCAATGAACTAAAAGCGCTCTGAGGAGCTTCCTGGATCTGAGTAACAATTAAGCCTCTGCTTTTCAAAGCTGTTAAAACTGCATCCTGGGACTCCCCTTCATATGTCCCGCGGATCTGCTTTCCCTGCAAATCCCTCGCTCTATAAATATATTTAGCCATACCTTCTCACCACCGCTACAGAGAACGATACATATTCGCTTCTGCAGGATCAATTAACCCAATCCGAATCAAATCATCAATTGCCGCATCCAGAGTCTGCATGCCATATCTAGTACCGGTTTCGATGGCAGACTGAATTTGGTGAGTTTTACTGTCCCGAATCATGTTCCGAATCGCCGGAGTTCCCAGCATTACCTCAACCGCTGCCACCATCCCACTGCCGTCTGTGCGGGGAATCAACTGCTGTGAGATCACTGCTTGCACTACTGAAGCTAACTGAACTCTAATCTGCTGCTGACTCTCAGGGGGAAACGCGTCAATAATCCGGTCAATTGTGTTAGCAGCCCCCCTAGTATGGAGAGTTGATAAAACCAGATGTCCTGTTTCCGCTGCCGAAATCGCAGTGCTGATTGTCTCTAAATCCCGCATCTCACCAACTAAAATTACATCTGGATCTGCCCGCAGGGCTGACCTTAACCCGCTGGCAAAACTTAGGGTATCAGTGCCAACTTCCCGCTGATTGATGATGCAGCCCCTGTGATGATGGAGATATTCAATGGGATCCTCAAGGGTGATGATCACCCCCTGCCGTTCCTGATTAATCTGATCGATCATTGCTGCTAGCGTTGTGGATTTACCGCTTCCCGTCGGTCCAGTTACCAAGACTAAACCGTCCTTTTTGCGGGCAATGTCTGCAAGAATATCTGGCAGTCCTAAATCGCTCAGCCTAGGAACTTTAGCGTTAATTACTCGAACCGCACAGGATAAACTGCCCCGCTGCCGGTACACACTGCAGCGAAAGCGGCCGATCCCCCTCAGACCAAAAGAAAAGTCAACTTCGCCTTTTTTCTCTAACGTCTGCTGCTGTTCTTCTGGAACAATGAGCTGGAGCAGACGGCTGACATCCTGCGGCACCAATGCTTTATAACCCGTTAAGGGAGTAATTTTGCTGAAGATCCTGAGAAACGGCGGTATCCCCGGAGATAAATGAAGATCTGATGCTTTCTGGTCGACAGCAATTTCCAGCAGTTCGTAGATATTCTCTACAGATTTCAACCCAATGCCTCCTGTTCATCAATGCTGTAAACAGTACGGATAATCTCTTCAGTAGTTGTAACTCCATCCACCAGCTTTTTAACCGCATTCTCCTGCAGGGTAGTCATCCCAGCTTGAACTGCAATCTGCTTAAGCTCGTCCTCACCAGCGCGGTTATCGATTGCCTGCCGCAGTCTTTTGTTCATTATCAACACTTCTTCAACTGCAACCCGACCAAAATAGCCGGTATCATTGCACAGCGGACAGCCTCTGCCTTGATAGACCACTTCCGGAACCGGCAGATTTAAGGATTTGATAAACTGGATCATCAGGCGATCTGTCAGCGGTACCGCCTGCCTGCAGTCTGGACAGACTTTCCGCACTAACCGCTGGGAAATCACTGCAGAAACAGTGCTGCTGATCAAATACGGTTCTATATTCATATCCAGCAGTCTGGCAATTGTCGCTACAGTATGATTGGTATGAAGAGTGCTCAAAACCAAATGACCTGTTAAGGCAGAGCGCACAGCTATTTCCGCAGTTTCTGTGTCCCGTATCTCACCAACCATGATAATATCCGGATCCTGGCGGAGGATGCTCCGCAGTCCGGTTGCAAAGGTAAGATTCACCTTCGGATTGATCTGCACCTGGTTAATACCTTCCAGCTGATACTCAACTGGGTCTTCAATGGTGATGATATTTTTTTCAACCGAATTGAGGTGAGATAAGAAGCCATATAGAGTAGTGGTCTTTCCACTGCCGGTAGGTCCGGTAACCAGAATCATCCCCTGGTTCAGTTTTAAAATCCGAAGCAGCTGTTCGGTGGTCTGGTCACTAAAACCCAGCTCATCTATGCTTAAAAGTCCATGGGCTTTGTTCAAAACCCGAGCTACAATTTTTTCACCATGAATCGTAGGTAAAGTGGAAACCCGCAGGTCAACCTCGGCATCACCGACCTTCAACTGCATCCGTCCATCCTGAGGTCGGCGTCTTTCAGTAATATCAAGATTAGCCATCACTTTAATCCGGGACTGCACACCACTCCGCAGTCTTTTTGGCACCGTCATCACTTTGCGGAGAATACCATCAACCCGAAACCTGACATCCATCTCATCTTCTTGGGGTTCAAGGTGAATATCGCTGGCATGTTCCCGCACTGCTTGTTCCATAATTATGTTTGCTAAACGCACCCCTGGTGCATCACCAAGGTGCTGATCCTGCTCCAGTTCCTCTTGGTCTTCGTCATCGTCGCTGTCAGCGTACTCATCAAAAACTTTCCGGGCTGTAGAAGCTATATCTTGCGCGCGGCTGAGGGCTGTTTTGATTTCCTCAGCAGTGGCAATCACAGGATTAACCGCCATACTGGTGATCCGCTGCAGTTCATCAATGACAAATATATTAAGGGGATCAGTCATGGCAACAGTCAGGATGCTGTTCTCAACTGCTAAAGGTAGGACATCATGGGATTGGAGAAACTGATCCGGAACAAGTTCAACAATTTCTGGAGCGATATATTGGCGCGCCAAATCGACCCGAGGATAACCCAGATGAACACTGAGGGCATCTGCCATTTTTTCTGCTGTTATGTAACCCAGCCGAACTAAAATATCGCCTAATTTATCACCGGAAGTTCGCTGGTCCTCCAATGCCAGCTGCAGCTGCTGTTCGTTCAATAGGCCTCGTTCAATGAGAATATCGCCTAGCCGCTTCCTTGCAGTCACTCAGCCACCCCCCTATCCCGATCAACTCCTTATAAAGTGGATTATTCTACCAAAAGTAATATAATCCTGCTCAAGTATAACGATTGTCCGAAAAAAGTATAATCTTACATAGTTTCGGTTATTTATCCCAGTTCAACTGCAGAACACAAAGTAAAGAGGGTCAGAAACCAATCCGACCCTCTTGCCAATTATTTGCGGTTCCAAGTCCTGCCCCAAGTGCTGGCCCATCGGTGGGCAGCTGGGCGCTTAGCTTGAACATATGCTGAATAATCCATCTCTACTTGATGTGTAAAAATCCGCTCAAATTTGCGGTTTAAACTCTGGCTTTGCAGTCCGGGATCTGAATAAACTCTTCTAAGCCTATTATGCAGCATCGATAACCCCCCTAACACCTTGGCTTTAGGCTCTCATAACCAAGATATGCCGAGAAGGTGGATGGGCAATAAGAATAGATTACTATTTTAGAATTTAAATCCGTCAGCAATCATTTCATCCCGCACCTGGACAAAGACATCGACTGCAAAATCAAGATCAGCTTTGGTGTGGGCAGCTGAAACTTGAGTCCGAATTCTGGCTAAACCCTTGGGCACCACAGGATAGAAGAACCCGGTAACATATACGCCTTTGTCTAAAGCGCGGCGGGACATCTCCTGAGCTAAATTGGCATCATAAAGCATAATCGGCACAATTGGATGTTCTCCCGGGATAATATCAAAGCCTGCTTGGGTGAGAGCTGACCGGAAGTGCTGGGTATTTTCATGCACCCGATCGCGATATTCGGTGCTTTCCGCCAGCAGATCAAAAACAACGCAGGCTGAAGCCGCGATTGCCGGCGCCAAAGTATTGGAGAATAAATAAGGGCGGGAGCGCTGCCGCAGCAGATCAATGATTGCCTTTTTACCGCTGGTATAGCCGCCGCTGGCTCCCCCAAGAGCTTTACCCAATGTTCCGGTCAGGACATCCACGCGATCAATCACACCGCAGTACTCATGAGTTCCTTTGCCTTGTTTACCCATAAAGCCAGTGGCATGACTGTCGTCTACCATCACCAGGGCGTCGTACTTTTCTGCCAAGTCGCAGATCTCAGGCAGTTTAGCAATCGTACCATCCATGGAAAAGACCCCATCGGTGGCAATCATTCTAATCCGGCAGGAACTCGCTTCCTTTAGTTTCGCTTCTAAGTCTTCCATATCATTATTTTGATAGACAAAGCGCTTAGCTTTGCACAGCCGTACACCATCAATGATGCTGGCGTGATTCAGCTGGTCGCTGATAATCGCATCTTCCGGGCCCAGCAGTGTTTCAAACAAACCAGTGTTGGCGTCGAAGCACGATGAATACAGGATGGTGTCCTCTGTCTCCAAAAAACCAGAGATTTTCGCTTCCAGTTCCTTGTGGACAGTCTGAGTGCCGCAGATGAAACGGACCGAGGACAAGCCGTATCCATATTGATCATAACTTCGCTTCGCCGCTTCAATCACTTTTGGATGATTGGCCAGCCCCAGGTAGTTGTTGGCACACATGTTCAGCACCTGTTTGTGGCTGGTAGTGTCGATATGTGCACCCTGCGGTGTGGTAATGATCCGTTCATCTTTCCACAAGCCGCTGGCCTTGATTTCCTCCGCCTGTTCCTTGAAATACCGATATGCACTCTTCATTGTTATTCCTCCCAGTTCAAGATCACCTTGCCGGACATCCCGCTTTTCATCACGGCGAATCCCTGCGCAAATTCCGTATAGTGGAACCGATGGGTAATCACCGGGGAAATATTCAAACCGCTCTCAATCATTGTCGTCATTTTGTACCAGGTCTCATACATCTCCCGGCCATAGATACCCTTGATGGTGATGCCGTTGAACACGACTTTGTTCCAGTCAATTTGTGTGTCCGATTTCATAATGCCCAGCATGGCAATCTTACCGCCGTGGCACATCATATTCAGCATGCTTTTGAAAGCATCACCTGAGCCGGACATCTCCAAGCCTACATCGAAACCTTCTTTCATCCCTAGTTTTGGCATGACATCAGCCAGGTTCTCGCTGCGGACATCAACGGTGAGGGTGGCTCCCATCTTTTTGGCCAGTTCCAGCCGATAGGGAATCAGATCGGTAACAACAATATGACGGGCTCCAGCATGCCTGGCCACAGCGGCTGCCATACAGCCGATGGGACCGGCACCCGTGATCAACACATCTTCTCCAAGAACATCAAAGGCGAGTGCCGAGTGGACGGCATTACCTAGAGGATCAAAACAGCTTAGAACCTCCAAATCGATATTCGGATTGCACAGCCAGACATTTGATGCGGGAATGGCCACATACTCCGCAAAAACACCAGGCCGGTTCACCCCAACACCCAAAGTCTTGTTGCACAAATGCCGGCGCCCCGCCAGGCAGTTCCGACATCTCCCACAAACCAGGTGGCCCTCGGCCGAAACCAAATCACCGACTTCAAAACCACTTACATTCTCACCCATGGCAGCAATTCGTCCGACAAATTCATGGCCAATTACCATCGGCACCGGAATGGTGGCTTCTGCCCATTGATCCCAATCGTAAATATGCACATCAGTCCCGCAGATCGATGTCTTGATCACTTTGACCAGCACATCATTCTTGCCGATCGCCGGAATCGGCACTTCGTCCAACCACAAACCTGGTCTCCGGTATTTCTTGACTAAAGCTTTCATTGTGTCCATCGCCGACAGCCCCCTCCGCAGATTTCGTTCAAACATTACTTTAGGCTTTTACCAGCCGAATCCCTTTCACTGAAACCTTCTATTAATAAAAAAGGACACCAGCATCTTATTTTGCCGGTGCCGGATCCTTCCTTTTGATTAAATGACAAGCTGCGAGGTGGTCTTCCCCAACCGAAACCAAATCCGGTTCCACAGTGCGGCAGATATCCACAGCATACGGGCACCGGGTATGGAACCGGCATCCCGGAGGCGGGTTGATCGGGCTGGGGATCTCTCCCTTGAGCAGGATGGGCTTCATCTTCACTTTTGGATCGGGTACTGGGATTGCGGAAATCAGTGCCTGGGTATATGGATGAAGCGGATTGCCGTAGAGCTCTTCACGACAGGCCATCTCCACGATTTTGCCCAAATACATCACGGCCACACGATGGGCAATCACCTTCACCAAACTGAGATCGTGTGAAATAAATAGGTACGACAAGCCGAATTGATCCTGCAGATCCATCAGCAGGTTGGCAACCTGCGCTTGAATAGACACATCGAGTGCCGAAACAGGCTCATCGCAAACAACCAGCTTCGGGCTCAAGGCCAATGCTCTTGCAATGCCGACGCGCTGCCTCTGGCCCCCGGAGAACTCATGGGGATATCTTCTGGCCAACCTGGGATCCAATCCTACCAGATCCATAAGCTCTGCCACTCTTCGGCCAAGGGCGGCTCCTGCGGCTGCTTTGTGGATCCGGAGCGGTTCCGCGATGATATCCTCCACCGTCATGCGGGGATTGAGAGAACCGTACGGGTCCTGAAAAATGATCTGCATTTCTCTGCGAAGCGCTCTCAGTTCCCGGCTGTCCAGCGCCCGGACATCTATTCCTGAGAAAACAATCGAACCGGAAGTAGCCTCAATCAGTCTGAGCACCAAAAGGCCGGTAGTGGATTTACCGCAGCCTGACTCACCCACCAAGCCCAGGGTCTCTCCCGGCATGATAGTAAAGCTGATCCCGTCCACCGCTTTCACAGCGCCCACTTGTCTGCTAATAAGCATTCCTTTGGTGATCGGGAAATGTTTAACGAGGTTGTCCACGCAAAGCAGAAGCTTAGAGTCAAACATTGCCTGATTCACCTGCTATCTCAATTGTGCCGCCTCGGCTGCGGAGCAGGATGCCTTCCGTCGGGAGCCACATGGTTTCAACAGCTATGGGACGCTCGCCGTCGGCCAGCAGATAAGACAGTTTTAGAAGCGGCTGATCATCACGGTGAAGCAAAAGCCTGCTGATAGCTGGCTGATCCGCCGCCACCTCAACCCATGACTGCCGCAGTTGGATTTGCTTCACTGTCTTCGCAGACGTCAAAACATGGCGGAGTGGCCCGCCAAGGTCGTCAACCCCCACTTCAATTTCCAAACAGGTTGTCAACTGACAGAAACAGGGAGTGTTATCCAAATGGTGCAGTTTGCTAACGCACAGCAGTTCTGATTCGGGATCAAGCCCAAGCAGTTCCGCAATGGCGGGATCTTTGGTTTTTACCAACCTGATGTGGGGATCAATCACTTGTACCGGTGCCTGTCTGCGCCTTTGGTACAGCTGATGCTCCATATGTTTGGCATACTGTTTGCGCATCTGCGTCAAAGAGAGGTTGGCTTCCGACAGAATGGTCCGGACATAGCGGGGGGTAGTCCGCACTTGAGCTGCAATTTCTTCGATGCTGAGAAATGGATCGCTCTGAACTACCTTGATAACCCTCGCCTTGATTGTTTGATCAGCCATCTTCAACCCTCACCGTCCCGCTGCACTTACATAACGCGCCGCAATGCGTCATTCGGAGTCACGCCCGGCAGGCGACCACGCTTGGCCAGCGGTTGGCCGTTGACCTCTTTGATGTCCATTGTCATATCAATCGGCACAGAGCTTGATATGTAACTGCCTACACCAAACGCATCCACTCCAGCCTCAGAGAGCAGCCGGATCTTCTCCAGATCCAAACCACCGGACGCAAAGATCTTCACCTGCGTGTACCCAGCCAAATCCAGTTTGGCCCTCAGCTCTCTTACCAATGCCGCAGTCACACCGCCCCTTTCGCCCGGTGTATCAATCCGGATTGCTTCGAGACGCGCGCCCAGGGCTTTCCCAACCCGAAGGCTTTCTTCAACCTCGTCCTTGAACGTGTCCACCAAGATGGTCCGCGGTGAATCGGGCGGCATGATCTGATCATACATTTCCGCTGCTTTGACCGTATCGCCGACTATCAGGAATAAAGCGTGGGGAACGGTCCCCGAAGGCTCCAACCCTGCAAGTTTGGCACCTAAAACACATGACGCTCCGTTGGCCCCTCCCACAATTGCAGCTCGCTCCATCACAGGAGCCACAGCCGGATGCACATGGCGGGCTCCGAAACAGAAAAAGGGTTTGTCCCCCGTTACCTTTTTCACTTCGTATGCGGCGGTCGCCCATCCACTGGAGTGAGCCAGAATGCCCAAGATCGCTGTTTCATAGATACCGAAATCAGCATAACGGCCGCGGATGCGCATCACCACATCTTTCGCTTTAAACGGCGATCCTTCAGGCAAGGCCTCCACCTCGACCTCCAAACCCTTAAGCAGGTTCAAAGCCTCCTCCACGCCGGCGATGATCCCGTCGCGCCTGGGGAATATCTCCGCCGTTACTTGCGAGTCACGGTAGCCGAATGATTCGAGAATCTGTTTGGTTTTGACAAAATACACGTCGGTAGTCAACCCGGCCAGGATTTCATCGTGGTTTGCCGAATACAGCCGGCGGTCTTGTTCAACCTGGTAGTTGGTCACATCCTGTATCGATTGCAGTCGCTTCATGGCTCTTCTCCTCTCAGGATATCTAGCGCTGTTGATATATCTTCTGATATATGCCCCATGTGTGTGCTATTCGCTGCATATACACCCGGGTTTCCCTGAAGGGAATGTCGGAAATTGCCGCGAATGTCCCATCCCACTGCTTGTCTGACAGCCATTTCTGAACATTGCCTTGCCCTCCGTTGTAGGCAGCCAAGGCTGCCGTCAAACTAAGGAAATGGCTGCGCAGATAATCAAGGTACCAGCATCCCAACATGATGTTGAGCTCAGGGTCTTTCAAGTCTTCCAGCTGGTATGCGATTCCAGTCCGTTCACTGATCCATGCCGCTGTCTCCGGCATCAACTGCATCAATCCTGTGGCGCCTTTGGCAGAAACAGCTTCTGTGTTCCATTTGCTTTCCACGTGAATCAGGGCGGCAATCAGATACGGATCTAGCTCGAACCGCTGGGCGTGCTCGAAAACAATTTCTTCATAGTGAAAAGGATAGATCAACTTCATGATCGGTTTAACCAAGAACAGCAGATAAATACCGGCTGTCAGGATGGCGATGGTTACAATCAGTCGTGCCTTCTGGCTCAAGCAAAACACCCCGGAGATTACTCTCTTCCTCATTCTATAATTCGCTGCCACAATCTGTCAACTTGCAGCTGCGTTTCTAAAACGGTTCCACTGTTGTCGATGACAAAGTCGGCAAGCTGGCGTTTTAGTTCAATTGGCCACTGCGCTCTGATCCGCCTCAACGCCTCCGCTTCAGTCAAGCTATCCCGCTGCATCAACCTTGCCAGCTGCACATGCTCAGGGACATACACCACGACGACAAAATTGATCCATGTTTGACAGTTGGTTTCATAGAGCAAAGGAATGTCCGCGAAAACCACTCTGCCGTTTTGCTCAAGAATTCTCGCCTCGGTTTTGATCTGCTCGAACACCAGTGGATGGATAATACTTTCCAAACGCCTGCGCTTTGCTTCATCCTCAAAGATCAAGGATGCGAGTTTCTTCCTGTCGATCTCCCGCTCGGGAGTGGCCACTTCCGGGAATGCTTCCAACACACCGTACCAACCGGGCTCGCCGGGGGCGGTGACAGCTTTGGCGATTTGATCGGCATCAATAATAGAAGCGCCGCATTGTTTTAGCATCCGGGCCACAGTGCTTTTTCCTGTGGCAATCGATCCGGTCAATCCATACAACCTGGATCCCACCTTTGACAGTTCGGGCAGAAGTGTGTGCCCCTGCCCCCCACCTTGATCTTTTCAATCAAGGTTCCGCAGTTCCCGCATGGTTTGCCGGTTCGGCGGTAAACTTCGAGCTTGTTCTGAAAACTGCCGGTATCTCCACTGCCGGTGCGGTAATCTCTGATCGTGGTGCCGTGGTTGGCGATAGCCTCTTTTAGGACAGCGACGATACTAGAGTGCAGCGCTTCGATCTCACTATCAGATAAACAGGCGCCGGGCTTGAGCGGATGAATTCCTGCCCTGTAAAGGGCCTCATCCGCATATATATTCCCCAATCCGGCAACTTTAGTCTGGTCCAGCAGAATGGTTTTGATCGCCCGGACAGACCGCACTCCGTCAGCAAGCACTTCCCAGGTGAACTCCGACGACAACGGTTCGGGCCCCAAAGTGATAAGGCCGCGGATGTGTCCGTAATTCCCCTTTTTTACCAAGTACAGAGTGCCGAACTTCCGCTGATCGACAAAGCGAAGTTCTCCGTTGTTCTCAAACCAAAACCGGGCGGAGACGTGTTTTTGCAGCGGCAGATCCTGCTTGGGCCGATAGATCAGCTGCCCTGTCATTCTTAAGTGAGCGACAAGCTCAAGTTTTTGATCCAAGGAGATTATCAAATATTTGCCCCGGCGCATGATACCTGTGATGGTGCGCCGGTAAAGGCTGCGGCAAAACTCATCCGCATTGTTTTGAGGCAGCGCTCTGTGATGGCAGACAGCACAGCGTTCAATGCGTTTACCTACAATGACCGGTTCCAATGTCCGGCGTACTGTTTCCACTTCCGGCAGTTCAGGCACTTAATTCACCTCGATCGCATCCACATGCTCCCAATCATTTCCGGCTTTCAGGTCCACCACCAGCGGTACCTTAAGATCCAGCACTGTTTCCATGTTCTCTTTGACTATCTTGGCCACTTCCTCCAGTTCATGCGCTGGTACCTCAAACACCAATTCATCATGAACTTGGAGCAGCATCCTGGCTTTCACTTTACAGGCTTTGAAAGCCTGATCGATCCTCAACATGGCCATCTTGATAATATCCGCCGCGCTGCCTTGAATCGGCGTGTTCATGGCTGTGCGTTCTGCAAACGAGCGCCGCGGGTAGTTTTTGCTGGTGATATCCGGCAGATAGCGCCGACGGTTCAGGATGGTCGTCACATAACCGGTTTCCCGGGCCGAGCTGACCATATGGTCCAAATACGCCTTGACCTGCGGGTAACGGGCGAAATACTGGTCAATATATTTCTGAGCCTGAGCTTGGGACAGATTGGCTCCTTTCGCCAAGCCAAAACTGCTGATTCCATAGACTATGCCGAAATTGATCGCCTTGGCCGAATCCCTCTGTTCTGGAGTCACAGCATCCAGCGGGATCCCCATCACTTCCGCCGCAGTGCGGCGGTGAATATCCATGCCCGAAGTAAACGCCTCGATCATGCCCTGATCCCCCGACAGGTGGGCCAGCACCCTCAGTTCAATCTGAGAATAGTCGGCAGACAACAGCAGGCAACCGGCTTCCGGTTCAAAAGCGGAGCGGATTCTCCGCCCTTCGGCAGTCCGGACCGGGATGTTTTGTAGATTTGGATTCGCGCTGCTTAGACGCCCTGTGGCCGTGATCGCTTGGTTGAAGGTGGTGTGAATCCGGCCGGTTTCCGGGTTGATCAGGCCGACCAAGGCGTCAGCGTACGTCGTCTTTAGTTTGTTGATCTGCCGGTATGTCAAAATCTTGGCCACAAATGGATGGAAACTAAGCTGCTCCAAGACTTCGGCATCGGTGGAAGGCCCAGTCTTAGTCTTTTTCAAAACCGGCAGCTTCATTTGTTCATAAAGGATCGCCGCCAGCTGTTTCGGCGAATTGATGTTGAACTCGGTGCCGGCCAACTTATAGATTTCATCTGTCAGCTGGGTTAGCTGTTCTTCCATTTCCGCGGAGATACGCTGCAGTTTTTCCGGGTTGCAGCGGATACCGGCAAGTTCCATTTTGGCTAATACCTTGGCTAGTGGTAGTTCCACATCATGATAGAGGTGCAGCATGCCAAGAGCGTTAATCTCCTTTTCCAAAACCTCACCCAATGCCAGGACCCGCAGTGCTTTCGCCGCAGCTTGAGCGGGTTGGGGGCCAACCTCAGAAAGAGGCGGCAAGTTTCCATAACGCACCGAGAGAACCGAAAGATCCCCTTTCGCTGACGGATCCAAGACATACGCGGCAAGCGCCAGGTCGCCGGCAATGTGAAAGTCTTCGATGCTGCCTCCGTGCCGGGCGCACAACTTGGCCAGGCTCTTCGAATCGCTGGAGTAGAGAGTCAGATGGGCGCTGTTCTCCTTTAACAATAAGACAGCGGAGCCCCAATCCTGGCGATCAATATACCAAGGTTCACCGCCGCATGCTATCGCCATGTGCTCCCCATCGTAGTAAACACCGCACTGCCGGGCCGAGGCGAGAGATGAAGCCAGCTGAGGTAGTTGATCAGGCCGGAAATAGACGTACTCTGATGTATCAAGGCTTTGACCGGCGTACGCTGCGTCCGCCACCTCTTCTTCGATCCTGTGTTCCTTTTCCAGCCGCTCAATCAGACTTTTGAACTCCAGTTCTCTGAACAGCGAAATAAGCTTTTGCACATCGGCGCTGGGTTTGGATGCAAAGTCGACTGTGATGGGGATTTGGCAGTCAATGGTCGCAAGCTCCCTGCTCAGATAAGCCAGTTCTTTGTGGGTGGCTAGTCTCTCCTTGAGCTTGCCCTGTTCTTGCTCAAGGTTTTCGTAGATTCCGTCGATGCTGCCGTATTTCTGCAAAAGTTTGAGAGCAGTCTTTTCTCCTACACCGGGAACACCGGGAATGTTATCGGAACTGTCGCCCATCAGGCCTTTAAGATCGATGACTTGCTCAGGGCTGAGCTGGTACCGTATGCGCAGTGCTTCGGGATCCACAAAGTCCAGTTCCTTGATCCCTTTTTTGGTAAGCAGGACCGTTGTCCGGCCCGACACCAACTGCAAAGCGTCCCGATCACCTGTCACTATGTAGACTTGGTACCCTTCGGCCTCACCCTTTTTTGCTGTGGTCCCGATAATATCATCCGCCTCATACCCAGGCAGTTCCAAACGCTCAATCCCCCAGGCATCGAGAACGGATTTGACTAGATCGACTTGTGGTTTCAGATCGTCAGGCATGCCTTTACGGTTGGCCTTGTATTCTTCATAGGCTTGGTGGCGGAATGTAGGCCCTGAAACGTCAAAAGCGACGTATATCTTGTCGGGCTGATAATCGTCGAGCAAGCGGTAAAGCATTGTGACGAAGCCGTACACAGCGTTGGTCGGCACTCCATGAACAGTGGTCAAGGGCGGCAGCGCATAATATGCCCGGTTAAGCAAACTGTTGCCGTCGATCAAAAACAGCTTCTGTTCCACCTGTTCTCCCCCATTTCTTCCCTAAACAATTCCACACTTTCATATAAATACCTTTTAATTTTCCATCCTCGGCCTGTGGCGCCAAACCTTGACTTAAACGGTTACTATTACATAGAGGGATACTGTTGCGGGATACGAATTAAAAGTGTAATATACATGTGCAATATAATATGAGTCATATTGAGAACCTATCATTTTTATCTCTCAGCGAAAGGAGACGATTTATCGTGAAGAAGCTATCAATAGTATTAATAATCGTCATGCTCTTATTCGCCGCAAATGCAGCGGCCGCAGATATCTATCCTGACATTGAGGGCAGCTGGGCTCGAGAAGCCATCAAAACTCTTGCCGGACGCGGTATCTTCGATGGTATATACGAGGGGGCATTCCTACCCAACCACAGTGTCACCAGAGAAGAACTGATCGCACTTGCGGCCAGGTGCTTCGACCTTGCCTCGGCAGACCAGCAAACCCTGTACAGCTGGCTGGACCATCTTCTGCCGATGGCAGAAAGTGAAACAGCCGAAGGCGATTTTGCTACACGCGCCGAACTGGTGGCTGTGGTGGGGCGGCTGTTGGGATTGGCCAATTATGGAGTTGATGTGGAAAACTGGTACCCCACCTTTGACGACATTGACCGCAGCCATCCTTTGTTTGCCGTTGTGGAACTGGCCAACAGGCTGGATCTGCTGCCAACCTATGTGATCAACCGGTTTGAACCAGAACGGTTGGCATCCCGCGCGGAAACGGCTGCTGTACTGCATGCGGCGCTGAGCCTTGACACCGTGTCCGGGCAAATAGCCGAGGTTCATCAAGGGTCAAACCGGATTATCGTCAAAACCGGCGACGATCAATATCGCTCGCTGCCGGTGGCGGCTGACACTTTGATCCTGGCCAAAGGCCAAAACCGGAAACTCGACCAGATCACCAAGGGAGCTCATTTGCAGGCTTTTCATGACCTTCAGGGCAATCTGGCTCTGGTCAACGTCGAATCCGCGGTTGGCACCGGGAACCTACTCCAAGGTTTGGCCGGCCTGCTGAAGGGTATGCAGGAGACTATTGCAGTTCTGTCTCTCAAGCTGGACAATATGAATCTTGACAGCTTGATCAGCAAAGACACTCTTGCGGCTATAGGCGAGGTATTGACACCCGAACAGCTGATGGCAATCATTTCAGGCGACTGGTCCGGTGCCGGAGAGAACTTTCGCGCGAGCCTTTTCGGGCAGTTGGTGGAACTAGGCCTTACTCCATGGGAAGTGGAAGCTGTTTTGGCTCAAGACTGGGCGGCGCTGGGTGACATGGGCATGGACCGCGTAGCCACCTTGCTCTCTGATTATATCGGTGTCTCGCCTGAAATATTCTACACCGCCATCAATCAAGACTGGGCAAAACTTTACGAGTATGCCCAGGTGGAAATCGCCCAAAGACTGTTAAGCGCTCTCACAATGTAATACAACCTTATGAACTGCCAAAGACAAGCCCACTCTAAACAAGTGGGCTTGTCCTGTGTTCTGGCAGCAGTTATCAGCTGCAGCGGCTGAATCCGCAATCCATACATGTCTCACAGCCGCTTTCGTGCTTCAGCTGTCCTCCACACTCAGGGCAGGCATCTGCTTTTGACCCGGCGAGGCTGACATCGCCGCGGGACTGTTCCTTCCCGTTTTTCTCATCAAGATAGCGCTGGAGGACCATGGCGATCGCATCGGGGCAGGAGAGAATCAGCTTCCCGTTCTGCCATACCGGGTGTGGACAGCGGATCCCCCGCAGCTGCCGGACAATCTGCTCCAGTTCTACACCGGAACGGAGCGCCAGGGAGATCATTCGGGCAGTGGCTTCTGAAAAAGCCGCTGAACATCCTCCCGCTTTCCCGATCGTAGTGAATACTTCGCATACACCTTCGTCGTCTTCATTCACTGTGACATATAGTGTGCCGCAGCCGGTCTTGACTCTTTCTGTCTGACCTCTCGTAATAGCGGGCCGTTTCCTTGGCCGGGCACCGCCTGGACTTGTTCTCGGTGTATCCGACGCGCTCTTATCGCTGCCAACAGTCAGCACTTCCGCCTCCCGGGAGCCGCTCCGGTACACAGTGACTCCCTTGCATCCCAGTTTATATGCCAGACGATAGACTTCTTCGATCTGTTCGGGAGTGGCATCGTTGGGGAAGTTGACCGTTTTGCTAACAGCATTGTCGGTAAACTCCTGGAACGCCGCCTGCATGGCAATATGCCACTTGGGCGCTATGTCATGGGCAGTTACCAGAACCCTTCTGATTTCCAGCGGTATCTGCTCAAGATTGGCAGCAGAACCGGTTTTCGCAACCAATTCCATCAATTCCGGCGAATACAAGCCGTGCTCTCTCATGACCTGTTCAAAAACAGGGTTGACTTCCACAAGCTTGGTATTATCCAACACATTCCGGGTAAATGCCAGGGCAAACAAGGGTTCAATGCCGCTGGAGCAACCGGCGATGATAGATATGGTCCCGGTTGGGGCAATCGTGGTAACAGTCGCGTTCCGCAGCACGATTCCCTGCTGCTCGTAGACACTGCCCTTGTAGTTAGGGAAGGGGCCCCGCTCTTCCGCAAGTTTGGCGGACTGAGCCCGGGCGGTATTCTGAATGAACCTCATCAGTTCTCTGGCAAATTCTACGCCCTGTTCCGAATCATACGGGATTCCCAGCCGTATCAACAGGTCGGCGAAGCCCATCACTCCGAGTCCGATCTTGCGGTTGGCCTTGGTCATTTTCTCGATCTCTTCAAGGGGGTACCGGTTGGCGTCGATCACATTGTCCAGGAAGCGTACGGCGATGTGGACAACTTCTTCCAGCCGATCCCAGTCTACCGTCCATCCTGCATCGGTCTGCACGGCAAACCTGGCCACATTGATCGACCCAAGATTGCAGCTCTCATAGGGCAAAAGCGGTTGTTCGCCACAGGGGTTGGTCGCTTCAATCACACCGACATGAGGAGTGGGGTTGGCTCTATTGATCCGATCAAGGAAGACAATTCCCGGCTCTCCGTTTCTCCAAGCCATTTCGACAATCAGGTTGAAAACATCGCGGGCTTTGAGCCTGCCCACTTCTTCTTCGCTGCGGGGATTGATCAGCGGATAGTCCTGATCCGCCTCCACCGCCTCCATGAACGCTTCGGTAATCCCTACTGATATGTTGAAGTTGGTAATCTCTCTATTGTCAGCCTTACACCTGATGAAATCCAGAATGTCAGGGTGATCAACACGCAGAATCCCCATGTTGGCGCCGCGCCTGGTGCCGCCTTGCTTCACTGCTTCTGTGGCGGCATTGTAGCATTTCAAGAATGACACAGGTCCGCTCGCTACACCACCGGTGGTCTTGACACGATCATTCTGAGGCCGTATGCGGGAAAAACTGAAACCTGTGCCGCCACCCGATTTCTGGATCAATGCCGCGTCCCGCAGAGAGCCGAAAATGGACTCCATCGAATCCTCAATCGGCAGCACAAAACAGGCGGACAACTGCTGCAGTTCTCTTCCGGCATTCATGAGTGTCGGGCTGTTGGGCATGAATTCGCAGTTGTCCATGATGTTAAAGAATTTCTCTTCCATTTCCTGGATTTTACTTGGATCCCACTGCCCTTCCACCTCGGCGATGTTCGCCGCAACGCGCCTCAGCATATCTTCAGGGGTTTCGATGACTCTCCCGTCTTTGCGTTTAAGGTAACGCCGCTCCAACACTGTTCGAGCGTTCTCACTCAGCTGCAACCCTCACTCCTCCTTTGTCTACCATATTTTGTTAGTCTGCTTTTCTAATATACTACATGTTGGGGCAAATGTCCAATAAAAAATTCTAGGTTATCTTGGTGGAGAAAACCTAGAATCTCGAAAAAACGAAAATTATAACGGCTTTCGTTCGTTTTTACGTTACAGCCGCCGCTTCCGACTTTGCCCCAGAGATACACTCTCGGCACGCACCATAGAACTCAAGCCTGTGCTGGCTGACACTCACACCGTATTGTTTCTCGATCTGGGTGTCAATCGCCTCATTGACCGGCAGATCGAGGTCATAGACCTTGCCGCAGTGTTCGCAGACAAAATGGTAGTGCATCTTCGCATTTCCGTCAAAACGGCTGTAAGTGCTTCCATATGACAGCTCGAGAATCTCTCCCATCTCGGTAAGTGTCTTAAGATTGCGGTAAACAGTGCCCAAGCTGATATTCGGCATCTGTTTACGCACCTCTTGATATATCCAGTCGGCAGTTGGATGCGACTTGGTCGAACGCAGCACCGACAAGATCAATTCCCGCTGTTTCGTTTTGCGTATAAAACCTTTAGGATTCAACGGCACTCGCCCCTTATGGATAAGTACTACTACTATTATTATTCTATGGGCAGAGTGTGCCGCTGTCAAGAGAACCAATAAATCACAGTTCTACACTAAACAAATACCCAAACCGATGGGCGCCGCTGCCCTTGAATCTACCTTCCAAGAATACTTCCGCTGTCCAATAGGCTTGAGGATAGGGAATGTGCACGCCGTCCGCCAGCACCTGATCTCTGGTGAAGTCGTACGCTGCACCAAAATAATCTCCATCGAAACTGGGGCTTGCATAAACCCCGTAAGCGGCTTTTTCTGTAGGTACATCATAGAAATCGTACCCATCCGGCACAGGCGTGCCAGCTTTGCAAAAATACCCGAGCAACCCGCAATAGGCGCTGTCCACGGGGCCGCCGTAATGATGGGCCAAGTAACACAGCGCGGCGATTTCAGTTCCACACTCCGGCAGCATGGCGGCCAGTTCTGACAAGGATGCTGCAGGATCGGCGTCAAGAATCCCCGGATATTTGGCGATATCCTTGCCAATGAACCTTACCTTGCCAATCTCAATATACTCAAAGCTTTCACGGTTGATTTTTCCGGCATGCTTTTTCACCACTTCCGGCATATGCAGGGTCCAACAAAGTTTGGTTACGCAGTCCTTCAAATAATTGACATACCCTATCTGGGTAGCGTGCATCGAACCCTCTGGGCATCCAGCGATTATTTTCCGCACATCCCGTTCCTGCATCACAGTAAAATCGGCTTGCATCTTGGATACGGCTTCCTGTATCCGTTCGTCATCCAGGTTTCCGGCCAGCCCTGCGGCCAATAGATCCAATGCGCGGAAGACAGCAGGGTTTACTACTCCAGATGGTTCAAGCTCCTGAAGACATATGCGAAATTTATCGCAGTCGTCACTTAATAGAGCCAAAACTTGCGTCAGAATTTGCTTATTCTCGGGCAGTTTGTCTTTGATCCACTCGGAATCATCCAGAATCCATTGGGAAAGCCTATCGAACACTTTCTCATTCTGTTTTTTCGCTTTATATGACCAATCGATGAGCTTGCTGTAGATCTCGCCGCTGGTGCGTCCTTCCTTTTTCTTGCCCTCGATTTCATTCCAGTCGACCAACAGAAAATCCGGAGTAAACCTTGATGTCATAAAGAGCACTCCCTTGGGGGTTTAGACAGAACCGCAAGGAATTGTTTGCTGCCCCGCGCTTATGGATTGTCTTTGACAGATCATTCTGCGTCAATCTTTTCGAAACCTGCATTCTTTCAATAAGTGGAATAATATTTTGCCGAAACTTGGGGGTGTACCATAGAGGTCCTTCCGCATCCGCTGTGAAAAATCCACTTGCAAAACACGATCATCCATGTTAAAATTAACGTTGTCAACATTGATTCACCCACATGCCGAAGTGGTGGAATTGGCAGACACGCACGACTCAAAATCGTGTGGGCTAGACCCATGAGGGTTCGACTCCCTCCTTCGGCACCATATGAGAGCAATGGTGACAGGGGACGGTCACGTGTCACCTCATTACGAGGTGACACGTCACCGTCCCCTCTGTCTCTAGCATTGGATGTTTTCAAAGGCTATCTCCGCCCGCCGCTCCAGAGACTGCTGCGAATACCACGCTATGTGCGGCAAGGCAACAGTGTTTTTGGCACTGGGCAGCGGATGATCCAGCGGTAACGGCGGTTCGTTCTCATAGACATCCACCCCTGCGCCGCTCAGTTTTCCGGTATTTAGTGCCTCGGCCAAGGCATGGCTGTCCACCACCGGCCCTCTGGCGAGATTGAAAAGATAGGCTCCGTCTTTCATCATCGCGATTTCCCTCGCGCCAATCAAGCCGCGGGTGGAATCATTCAGAGGGCAGTGAAGAGTCACCACGTCAGATTCTGCGAGCAGCCGCCCCAATGATACCTTTTCATAACCGACCCGTTGTACCTCCTCCGGCGGCTTATCCGAGGGTGAATAACCAAGCACTCTTGAGCCAAAGGCATTAAGAAGCCTGATCACTGCCGAACCGATTGATCCCGTCCCGATCACTCCAACAGTCTTGCCGGCAAGCAGCGGATCAACCAAACCAGCCTTTGTGCCGCCTGAACGGCATCGCTGCTCCGCCTCTTTGAAGCGGCGCATAGTGCTGATCATCAGCCCAATGGTTGTTTCAACCACCGCTTCGACCGCATATCCTGACGCGTTTGAAACTGCCACACCCTGCCGGCGGCACTGCTCGATGTCCACATGATCAAATCCGGTAAAAGCTATAGATATGAACTTCAGTTTCCCGCACTTGGCGATAGTCTCGCCAGGCAGAGGCATGTTGCCAAGAACAAGAACATCTGCGTCCTCCGCTTCCCCGATCAAAGAGTCAAAGCCACAGCCTTCCGGCAGTGACGCAACAGTGTGGCCTTCCTCCAAGAATGGCTGGAGCAGAGCTGAAAGCTTCGCGTCGGTAATCTCCAATGGCTCAAGTACCACGATTTTCACTGCATATTCCTCCTGTTCTGCGAACTTTGATGCTGATCCATAAGAATCTGGTCTCAGGCTGAAACGTGAACCTGATACTACTCCTCAGGCCCGTAGTGTTCACTATTGCTTCATTGTTTATATCACGTTTGGAATTCTCCTGCCCAAGCCATTTATAACCATGCATCAGCAAAACACTCATCGGTCAAAACCTGATTGACATACCTTGGTGTTCTAGGTATACTATTCCTGGTACCTAGATCTTCTATATATCCGAAAGGAGGTTGTCATGGATCTATCAAAGGACCTGGTCGCCGCATCGGCAACACCGCTGATACTGGCCATTCTGCGGCAAAAAGACAGCTACGGATACGAGATTATCAAAATGATCAAAGAAGCGTCGGATGATGAAATCATCTGGACCGAAGGAATGCTTTACCCGGTCCTCCATAGGCTCGAAAACAGCAAACTGGTAGAGTCATACTGGAAGATGTCTAAAGAAGGGCGCCGGCGCAAGTATTACCGGTTGACCGAAGCCGGCCGGCAAGAGTTGGAAAAGCATGCCAAACAATGGGAACTCGTATACTCAGTCTTGTCGTCGGCTATCATCGCCGCCAAGAGTAGAAAGGATGATGAGGATGTTTGAACTGGAGCAGCATGTCAGGTCTTGGGGGGATTACCTGCGCTCCAAAGGCATGAAAGAAGCTGATGTGCTTGAACTGGAAAGCCATCTCCTGGATCAGATCGATGATTTGGTCAAAAGTGGCTTGAGCGAAGAAGAAGCGTTTATCATCAGTGTAAAGCGGCTTGGGAATGTCAACACGATTTCAGAGGAGTATTCCAAGATCAATACAGAAAACCTTTGGAAACATTTGCTCCTGGATCCCGCCGATCCCACCGCGAAAGCCCGCAGCCGGAAACAGATCGCGTTGATCATACTGCTCTCTTTCTTGGCGGGAACGGCTGCCAAGATCCCGGCGATGTTCGGCATTCAAACTCAAGATGTCGTTTACTTCAAGAACCTGAGCTTTTTTGTTCTGCCGTTCATCGCTTTCTTCATCACCGTGAAACACGGCCGGGTCAAAATGTTTTGGCCGCTATTGGCTGTTTACACTACAAGCTGCGTGGTTGTCAATCTTCTGTCCCCGTATAGACCCAGCCAGACAGACATATTGACCGGAGTTCATCTACCGCTCTTTCTCTGGCTGGTTACGGGCATCGCCTACACAGGCCAAGAATGGCGGTCTAGCAAGGCGCGCATGAACTTTGTTCGGTTCACCGGCGAGTGCGTCATCTATGGCAGCCTGCTCATGCTGGGCCTGATGGTCCTGATGATGTTCACCATGATAATTTTCCAATCGATCAATATCAACATGGGACCTTTTGTTGAAAACTACCTTGTCGTTTACGGCGGGGCAGCTGCAGCCTTGATTACGGTGTATTTGGTGGAAGCCAAGAAAAGCGTCGTTGAGAACTTCGCGCCAATTCTGGCCAAGATCTTCAGCCCAGTGTTTCTGCTTACCATGATTGCTTTTCTTGGCGCCATGGTCGTCAAACGCACAAGCCCCTTCATGGCAAGGGAGTTTCTCATTGGTTTCGACCTGCTGTTGGTTGTGGTGTTAGGGATTGTGCTGTATACAATTTCTGCCAGAAGTGTCTACGACAAGCGCAGCATTTTCGACTATCTTAACGCTGCGTTGATCGCTGTTGCCATTGTGGTGGACTGTGTGGCCCTGTCGGCAATCATATTCCGGCTTTCTGAGTTTGGAATAACTCCCAACAAGATGGCGGCCTTGGGCGAGAATATACTGCTGTTAGTGAACTTAGCCGCCCTTTTGGTGCTGTATGCCAGATACTTCGCGTCCAAAATCGAATTCACGCTGATCGAAACCTTTCAAACCCGGTACCTCACCGTATATGCCGTCTGGTTTGCCATTGTGGCTTTCGTTTTTCCTATCGTTTTCAGGGTGAAATGGTGACAGGGGTGACAGGGGACGGTGACCTGTCACCATGTAGGTGACAGGTCACCGTCCCCTGTCACCCCCCTACACGCAAATATTTAAACATAGGAGGTTTCCATGCACAGCTACACATACATCATCTTCGATTTAGATGGAACTTTGAGTGATCCAGGTGAAGGAATTGTCAATTCTTTGAAACACGCGCTTAAACACTTCGGCCTTGAGGGAGATCCAAAAATACTCCGCAAGTTCATCGGGCCACCTCTGGCTGAATCCTTTAAGGAATTCTTCAACTTCGATCCTGAGCAGACAGCGGAGGCAATCCGTCTTTACAGGCAGTACTTCCATGAATTCGGGCTGTTCCAGAATGTGATATATCCGGGAATACCTGAACTCCTGGAAGACTTGGCAAAGGCTGGCAATACGCTCGCCATTGCCACTACCAAACCCGAGGTCTATGCAGTGCAGATCCTGGAGTATTTCAAAATTGATCATCTGTTCCGAAAGGAACTGGTTGTCGGCAGCTTTCTGGACGGCCGCCGCACCAACAAGGGTGAATTGATCGCAACCGTGCTGCAGCGCCTCGGCTGCAGCCCACAAGACGCGGTCATGATCGGGGATCGTAAGTATGACATTATTGGGGCCAAGGCCAACCATATCGATGTTATCGGCATCACATACGGATATGGGGATGTGGATGAGATCGAAGCTTTCACCCCAACAGCCATCGCCCATTCCGTCGAAGAGCTGCGGCAGCTGCTGCTCCCTCCCCATGAACTAACCGAATGATGAAAAACAAGGCGGAAAAGGGAGAGTCTGCCCGTCGCGCGAAGGGCAGACTCTCTCGCATCATCCTTACTCTTCCACCTTTTTTCCCACAGTCGCCATATAGGCGACAAACTGTTCTTCTCCATCGAAGCCTAACACATGATTCAGCGCGTTGTCGTCAAAAGCTCCGATAGCGCAAACCCCGCAGCCGATGGACTCCGCCGCCAGATAAAGGTTCTGGCAGACATGCCCTGCGTCAAGGTGGATATAACGATAACTGCGCTCACCATAGCGACTTTTCATCCGCCACAGGATCGCGCTCCAGATAAAGGTGGCTGCGCTTTGCTTGATGTGGGGCTGATTGAATGAACTCTCAGCGATTCTAACCGCCAAGTCCCCGTCCAGATTCACGATCATCAGCTTGTGTTCAAGTGCCAGATACCTGTACAGCCCCGGTTTCAAGCCCGACACATTGTTGATCAACAGATAGGTCTCAAAAGCATGCCTGGCTCCTGCCGAAGGGACATTGCGAAACGTCGCCCTCTCTGGAACCACTTTCTTGACGCCTTGAGTGCACCACAACAGATATGCCAGCTCACCGCCGCTCAATGGTTCACCGCTGTACTTGCGCAATGTAACCCGGGATTCGATTGCCCTGCGCAAATCCATTGGAGGAACACTAATATCTTCCACTGCGGGCAGGTCAATCAGCACTGCATCCTTAGGAAACGCCAACTGCAGCGGAGGTGGTGCTGGACTCTTGTCGGTCTCGCTCATCTGGCTACCTCCTTTATTTGTTTAAACTGCCGCACGGCTGTACTGCTCCATGTAGAGCTCTCTGTACAGCCCACCCAGTTTCAACAGCTCTTCATGGGTGCCCTGTTCGCGGATCTTTCCGTCGATGATCACATATATCTGATCCGCATGCCTGATTGTGGACAACCGATGGGCAATAATCAATGTCGTACGATTGCGGGACAATTCCACAAGCGCTGCTTGAATCTCGTGCTCCGTAATACTGTCCAGGGCCGATGTCGCTTCATCTAGAATCAGAATCGGAGGGTTTTTCAAGAACACCCGGGCGATCGCGATCCGCTGTTTCTGGCCTCCCGAAAGCTTGATCCCCCGCTCTCCCACATATGTGTCATAACCATCCGGCAGTGTCATGACGAAGTCGTGAATCTGCGCCTTCTTGGCCGCATCGATCATCTCCTGTTCCGATGCGTCAGGGCGTCCGTACAGTATGTTGTCGCGAATTGTGCCAGTGAACAAGAACACATCCTGCTGCACCAGCCCGATCTGCGATCTCAATGCCGCCAGCTTCATATCACGCACATCGATTTGATCAACATAGATGGCTCCCTTGGTCACATCGTAAAAACGGGGGATCAGATGGCACAGAGTCGTTTTTCCTCCACCAGAAGGCCCGACAAATGCCGCTGTTGTTCCAGCAGGTATGGACAAGGAAATACCTTCCAGAACTTCCTCACTAGTGTCATAGCGAAAAGACACATCTTCCAGGACAATATCGCCCCTCAACTTCGTTGGTGCAACAGCGCCGGGACGATCGGTGATGGATGGTTTGACCTCCATCAGCTCCACAAACCTGGCAAACCCTGTCATTCCCTGCTGGTACTGCTGGGTGAAACTAATCAAACGGCGAATCGGCTGCAAAAAGTAGTTGATGAACATCAGATAAGCAGTCAAATCCGCAAGGTCAATGCGCCCTTCGTGCATGAACCAGGCCCCGGCACCCAGGACCATCACATTCAGCAGATTGGTGAAGAAGCTCAATCCGGAGCTGTACTCAGCCATCGCCTGAAAAGCTCCGCGCCGGGCAACCTTGAATTCGTCGTTGGCTTTGTCAAAACGTACCTGTTCATAGTCCTCGTTGACAAAACTCTTGACAACTCTGATGCCCAACAGGCTGTTTTCCACTTCTGCGTTCACGTCTGCGACTCGTTTCCGCTCTTCAGTAAAGGCCGACTCCATCTTGCTCCGCCTTCCATAGGCGTACCAGACAATGATGGGAATAAAGGCGAAGACAAGCAAAGTCAAAGGCACGTTAATAGACATCAAGTAAACAAACGACCCAATCAGCATCACCGATGCGATAAACAGATCCTCCGGGCCGTGATGGGCGAGCTCTGTTACCTCCCTCAGATCATTGACGATCCGGGACATCAAGTGTCCGACCTTTGTGTTGTCAAAGAACTGGAAATCCAGTGTTTGCAGATGTGAAAACAGATCTTTGCGCATGTGGTATTCCATGTTCACCCCTACCACATGGCCCCAAAAATCAACGATATACTGGCAGAGCCACCTAGCCAGATACAAGCCGACCAATGCAGCCACCCAGAGGGCTACCGCCTGCAGGTTCCGGTTGGGTATGAAATCCTTCATGAACATCCGGGTGATGATCGGAAAGGCAAGATCCAGGACGGCTATCAATGTGGCACAAGCCATGTCAATAAAAAAGAGCCGCTTTTCAGTCTTATAATAAGAAATGAACAACCTCAAGTGTTTCATTGGCCTTGTTCCCTTCACTGTAATAAAGCTTGGTTTTCGAGCAGGATTCCTCGGCTCTGATCCCGAAACTTTAGCAAACGCATGTAACTCGATTATTATGGAGGTATGGCTATGGAAAGCGATGTCCTGACCCAGATCTATGAGAAAATAATGCTCTATCTGCCAAAACTGCCCGTCGCCCTGATTGTGCTGGCTCTAGGCAGTTATTTGATCCGGCTGCTTAAGCGGTTTATGGCTAAAATTCTGCACCGGTTCCGCTTGGAAGCAGGGATTATTGGTTTTGTACAGGCCTTTATATCCTTTGCCTGTTGGGTGTTTTTAATCTCCATTGTCTTTGCTGTACTGGGACTACCCCATATCAGTGTCGCCTTTTCCGGAAGCATCGCTTTGATTCTGGTGGGCATAGCATCCAATGCCAACAACCTAATTCAGGATATCTTGGCTGGTATTTTCCTGATCGCCGACCAAGACTTCAAGGTCGGCGCCCATGTGAAAATCGGGAGCATCGACGGCACAGTCGTCAGCCTGGATATTAAAAAGACAAAAATCAGGGATGGCGACGGACAAGTCCATGTTATATCCAACAGGACCTTTGATACCTCTACCTATACCGTCTGCCCGGGCGACAGCACTGACACTGACTCGTGATATCTGACAGCCAAATCGCTAGTCGTCAGCGCCAATTTGCTGCACCTGCAGCAAATTGGTGCTTCCCGGCACTCCGGTTTTGACACCAGCGGTAATCGCCACTATGTCGCCTTCTTTGACCAATCCCTTTTCTTTTGCCGAATGTATGGCCACATCGATCAATTCTTCCAGTGTATCAGGCTTTTTGGCCAAAATCGGGTTCACACCCCAAGTCATCATCAATTGATTGACCACCGCTTCCGAATGGCATACAGCTATCAGCAAAGCCTCAGGACGGTACTTGGCAATCGATCTGGCAGTGGCTCCTGATTGTGTCGAACAAAGAATTGCCGCAGCGCCAAGATCATGGGCGGTCTGAACAGTCGCCAGACTGATGGCATCGGCTATATTCTGCCGCCGGTTGCGTCTTCTCGCTTCCAGCCTCGCTTGGTAATCCATGGACCGCTCGATCCTGAGCGCGATACTATTCATCAAAGCGACTGCCTTGATTGGGTATCTACCTACCGCCGTCTCTCCCGACAGCATCACAGCGTCCGTACCGTCAAGAATGGCGTTTGCTACATCTGTAATCTCGGCTCTGGTCGCCCTGGGATTGCGGATCATTGAATCAAGCATCTGTGTTGCGGTAATCACTGGTTTACCTTGATCATTGCATTTTTGAATAATCATTTTCTGGGCCAGCGGAACTTCTTCCGGAGGGATCTCGACTCCCATGTCGCCGCGGGCCACCATGATCCCATCGGCCGCCTGGATAATGGCGTCAATGTTCCGGATCCCTTCTCCCGATTCAATCTTGGCGATTACAGGTATGTCGCCGCCAAACCGGTGGATTAGATCCTTAATCGCCACCACATGATCCGCCTGACGGACAAAGGAAGCTGCGATGAAATCCACACCGTATTCAACACCTAACTGAATGTGCTTGATGTCCTCCTCAGTCAAAGGCGGCAGCTTAATGTTGACTCCCGGCAGGGTGACTCCTTTGCGGGACCCGATGGTTCCCCCGACAATGACTTTACAGATCAGGTGTTTCTCGATTTTGGACAAGACTACCAGCTCAATCAGGCCGTCGTCAATATAAATCGTATCCCCGGGATTGAGATCTTCCACGAGATACGGGTAATTGACGAATATCTTCTCCGCGGTGCCGGTACATTCTTCTGTAGTTAAAATCAATTCATGCCCGGCTTCGATCTCGAACTTGTCCGGATTAAGCTCGCCGATCCTGATCTTTGGGCCTTTGATGTCCAGGAGAATACCAACGTTGACTCCCAGTTCCTCCCCACAGCGGCGGATCACTTGGATGCGTTCCAGATGCTCCTCGCTCGAACCGTGGGAGAGATTCAGCCTGGCGACATTCATGCCGGCTTTGATCAGCTCCGTAATCATTTTCGGGCTCTCGGTGGCAGGCCCGATGGTGCACACAATTTTTGTCTTCCGAACCATGTTTCCAACCCCTACATATCAACTTGCATTTCATTTAGTTTTTTGGCTTGATACTCCCCTATTTTGCGGAAACGCTCCAAGCGGTGCTTGACGAGCTCGTCGGGAGGGATTCTCTTGATCTCCGACAGATGCCGGCGCAAAAACGCTTTGAGCTGCCGTCCGGTGCCTTCGTGATCACGGTGCGCTCCTCCAAGGGGTTCGGTAATCACATCATCGATGATACCAAATTTCAGCAAATCTGTTGAAGTCAGTTTCAGCAATTCTGCCGCCTCGGATGCTCTATTGGCGTCTTTCCAGAGGATTGTGGCGCACATCTCGGGAGAAATCACTGAATACCACGCATGTTCCATCATCAAGATCCGGTCTCCCACACCGATAGCCAGCGCTCCACCGCTCCCGCCCTCGCCAGTGATAATGCACACGATTGGCACTTTCAGGAAAGACATCTGTTCAATACACTCGGCGATCACCAAGCCTTGCCCCCGCTGTTCTGCCTCAATGCCGGGATATGCCCCCACCACATCAATGAGAGTAATGATTGGCCTATGGAACCGCTCGGCCTGCTGCATCAGGCGCAAAGCCTTACGGTAACCCTCGGGGTGAGGCAGGCCGAAATTGCGTGTAATGTTTTCTTTCGTGTCCCTGCCTTTTTGCGGTCCGATTACTGTGACCGGCTCGCCGTCCAAAACAGCAATGCCGCCGACGATGGCATGATCGTCGCCGAACCTTCGATCTCCATGCAGTTCAAAAAAATCGTCAAAGACCAGTTTAATATAGTCCAATGTGGTTGGGCGGTCCGGGTGGCGGGCCATCCGCACCCGCTGCCAGGGAGTCAATCGTTCGTAGATCTCTTTTCTGAGCTTGTCAGCTTTCCGCTCCAAATCGTTGAGTTCGTCTTTAAAATCAATGCCCTGCTCAAAAATGAAATTGCGCAGTTCATTTATCTTTTCTTCCAGTTCAACCAAGGGTTTTTCCCATTCGAAAACAGTCGGCATCAGCCTCACCTCATAAATGATAACTCAGCAATTTGCTGATGGTGGCTTTCATTTCAGAACGGATCACTATTCCATCAATCATGCCGTGCTTCAGCGCATATTCCGCAGTCTGAAAATCAGGCGGCAGCTTTTGGCGTGTTGTTTCAGCCACAATCCGCGGGCCGGCAAAACCGATTAAGGCCTTGGGCTCGGCCAGTATTATGTCGCCCAGCGAGGCAAAGCTGGCATAGATGCCGCCCATGGTGGGATGTGTCAAAACAGACAGGTAGAACAAGCCGGCCTTTTTGAAACGGCCGACAGCCTGCGCCGTCTTGGCCATCTGCATCAGACTGAAGATCCCTTCCTGCATTCTCGCTCCTCCGCCGCCTCCGGAAACAATAACGACCGGAAGCTGCTTCGCAATCCCATATTCAAACCCGCGGGTGATTTGCTCCCCAACCACACTGCCCATGCTTCCACCGATGAAACCGAAATCAATGATTCCCAATACACAGCCGTATCCTTCGATCTTGGCCTCTCCGATCAAAATTGCGTCATCAAGCTGAGTTGCGTTCTGGCATTGGGTGATTTTGGCCGGATACCCGGGAAAATCAAGGGGGTTGCATGACACCAACGGCTCAAAAGGCTGAAACGTGTTTTCATCAGCCAATTGCTGCAGGCGCTGCACTGCAGACATGCGGAAATAGAATCCGCAGTGGTGACAGACATAGTTATTCTTGTGCAATTCTTTATTATAGATCAAAGAGCTGCAGTTGTCACAGCGAGTCCACTGGGGGTCATTTCCTTTCCCGGCCGAACCGCCGTTTTCCACCCCATCTTGATTGGCCTTTTCAGGCCTCACTGTGGCGTATTTCGGTTTGTTCCTGAATACATGCAACATGATATCACCTTTTAATCTGTTGAATTCCCGATCGCTGCGGTGATAATCTCCAAAGCCTCTTCCGCTTCAGAGTCCGGGACCAGGATCTCGACGCTGCCCGACGCTCCTAGATGAGGAGGGCCAACGGGACGCAGCATGACCACAAATCCCTCGTTGTTCAGCAATTCTTTCAACATACCGGCGATCGCATGATTGGGAGCAATATAGACGACAGTCCACATGGATATTCCTCCTTGCCACCTGTTGTTTACGAGCCGGATGTGGTAACACCAATGCTGGTGAAGATCTTGGCCTTGCCGCGGATCTTGATTGCGGAAGTGTGGGATGTGAACTGGGCAATCAGCACTTCACCCTGATCAAGTTTTTCGGTGTGGTGAAACTTCGTGTCTGGCCCCCGTGTCAAGCCAAAGATGGTTACTCCATTTTCCAACGCCTGTATCATCACATAACTCTGTTCAAAGCTTTCCGGTTTGTGCTCCATGTCATCTGCCCCCCGCAAGGTACTTGCCTTTTGTTAGTTCCATATTTCCATCCAAAACCCTGCTTTGCCACGGGTCGATCCAATGCATGTACTCCACAAGTCCGGCCACGGCGTCAAGAGCCACAGGTTTTGGATCGATCCAAAACCTCGGATCAATCAGCTGGATTAGATCGCTGCCGAGGCTGAACAGCACAGGTGTGTCCCCTCCGTGTTCCACCAGTACATCTTTCAGTTCCCTTATCTTGTCTGGTTTTGGCACCAGCATCAGCAGCGGCTTCAGGGGAAGGATCCATTCGACTTCGAGCTGGTCGCCGGACATGTTGCCGAACAATGCCGCAAGTTCCCCTTCCCTAACACGATCATGCCACAGACGGCTGGTTGTTGGCAACACAAATCGGCAGCGACGGTCATCTCCGATTACCATCCCCGAACAGTGTCTGCCGCTTTTCCGTACATGCCTGATATGACCCGCCGCATACCGGCCAAGGCTGGGCTCAAGTTTGTCGAGAAAGCCTTCCCATTTCTTGACCGGATGCCCCGACAAATATATACCTACTATTTCCTTTTCCTTCTCCAGCAATGCAAGATCGCTGATCCGATCCGCCGCCATCTCAGGCGCCAAACCAGCCAGAATCCGCCTTCGGTCGCCAAAGCAGTCAAGCGCTCCGCTGTATACCAAAGCCAGTTTGGTGTTTTGATGAAGTTCAACCCTGGCTAAGAGATCCGTCAAGCTGGAATACTCCCGTTTAGTCCGCTCCTTAACCAGTGCCTGGGCATGCTCCAGGCCGATCTGTTTAAGATTGCCGAACCCGATCCGAAGCCCATTAGCTTCCACGCTGGCCCAAGCTTCGGAAAAGCGGATATCCGGAGGTAAAACCCTGATCCCACGCTGGCGGCATTCCTGGTAAATATCGCCTGCCTTGTCCAGATCGCTGGTGTGTTTGAGCAATCCTATATAAAACTGGATGGGATAATTGGCTTTCAAATACGCCATCTGCCAAGTAATCACCGCATAGGCCGTGCTGTGGGCTTTGTTGAAGGCGTAATCAGCAAAACGGTCGATCTGCGTGTACAGTTCACGGCCCGCCCTTTGGGTGAGCCCTGCCCGCAGGCATCCAGTGATAAATTTCGACCGCAGTTTTTGGACAGAACTGTGATCTTTCTTGCTCATGGCTGCCCGCAGCAGATCCGCCTCTTCCAAACTTAACCCGGCGATTTCATGGGCAACCTGCATCACTTGCTCTTGGTAGATCATCAAACCATAGGTATCCCCCAGTATCGATTCCAGCTTTGGATGAACATAGCGCACAGATTCCAAGCCCTCTTTGCGCCGGGCGTAAACCGGTACTTGTTTCAGCGGGCCAGGCCTCACCAAGGCCAAGGCCGCCACCAGGTCAGCGAAAGAGTCGGGCTTGATCTGAGGTAGGAGTTCCTGAAACAGCTGGCTCTCAACCTGGAAAATCCCGAGAGTCAGCCCCTGCTGCAGCAGCCTCAATGTAGGCTGATCAGCGAAAGGAATGCCCTTAAGTGTGAAACCAGGATTGCTCCGCTGCACCGACAGTTCGATATCCTTGAGAATAGTCAGCGTTCGCAGTCCCAAAAAGTCAATTTTCAACACACCTAAGTATGCCAAGTCATCCATGGCCAGCTGTGTCACCCAAGCTCCATCAACTTCTTCCACTCCGCTGTATGAGGTGACCGGCCTGGGTGTAATGATCACACCAGCCGCATGAGTTGAAAAGTACTGCTTAAGGCCGATCAGCCGCTGCACCAGTTCTGGTTCCCCGCGGTCAAGGATCTTTTTTATTTCCAGTTCCGCGCTTTTATGTCCAAAAGTGCCGTAGGTGCCGATCTTGGCCACGTGGTCCCTGCCGAAGCGGCTGACGATGTACTGGATCACTTCCTCGCGCCTGAGATAGCAGATGTCCAAATCTATATCGGGAAGATTCCGGCGCTGCCTGTTTAAGAATCTTTCAAAAAACAGCTTGTGGGCAATTGGATCCACGTCGGTAATCCCCAGGCAGTACGCCACCAAACTCCCAGCGGCGCTTCCCCTCCCGGGCCCCACAGGGATCTGGGCTTCCTTGGCAAAGCGGACGATATCCCACACGATCAAGAAATAATCACTGAATCCCATTTCTTCGATTACATCAAGTTCATATTCCAACCGAGCGGTGATCTCCTGGTCAAGCTTGCCGTAACGTTCACGGGCACCGGCAAAAGCGAGACGTCTGAGATCGTGTTCTTCAGGCAGTTTGGGAAACACGGTCTCAGGCCTCAGCTCGACGCTGCACCGCTCAGCAATCAATTCTGCATTCTCGAGAGCCTCCGGCCACTGGCGGCAGATCTGGCGGATCTGATCGGGAGCCAGCAAAGGCAGATAACTGCCGGAACAACCTCCCTCGGGCCGCAGCACATCGAGGACCTGCCGATCGTTCGCTTCCAGGTGGTAGAGATTCTGGGCGGCCGCCAAAACGTGCCTGGGAAGCATCTCGGCAAGCTTGCAGGCAGCTGCCATTCTTCGCGGCTCATCGACAGGCAATTCCACAAACAGACAGTCGGGGGAGAAAACCTGAGCCAGCCGCTCATACGCACCTAGTATCAGTGAAGGATCGGCGGCGGTAATCATGCCGACCAAGCCGGCTGTGTGTCGGCTTAAAGTGTCCAGTTTAACTGGTTTTGCCGCCGAGGCAAGCTTGAGCAGATTCTCGTAACCAGCATGGTTTTCAGCCAGCAAAACAATGCCGGGACAGCCAGCGGCATCTTCCAAGTCCAGTTCCAACCCGAGAATCGGCTTAAGGCCGTGTTCCCGGCATGCCCGGTAAAACTCCACCAAACCGCCCATGGTATTGTGATCCGTCAAAGCCAACGCTTTATACCCCAGGCTCTGGGCTTTTCGGGCCAATGCGTCGATGCGGATGCATGATCTGGACAAAGAGTATTCACTGTGAACATGCAGTGCGGCAAACATCACAAAATCCCCTCGCCATAAAAAAAGGGGGCTTCCCCCTTTTTTCCAGGTCTATGATCTAATCTGCGCAAAGGCGTCGATACCCTCATGCGTCTCCACTCGCTGAACACTCGCCCCTAAGCCTCTCAGCTTATCTTCGAACCGTTCGTAGCCGCGGTCAATATCGTCGACACCATATACCTCGGTGGTGCCGGCAGCCTTCAGAGCCGCGATCACCAGCGCTGCGCCAGCTCTTAAGTCAGTCACCTCCACCGGTGCTCCGGTAAGCTGCGGTACCCCACGGATGATCGCTGTTTCCCTCTCCACCTTTATGTCGGCGCCCATCCTCCGCAGTTCGTCCACATAACGGAATCGGTCAAAGATATTCTCCCGGATCACACTTGTTCCATCGGCAACGCTCATACATGCCACCAATGGCTGCTGCAAATCCGTTGGGAAACCTGGATACGGGGCTGTTTCCACGTCAATTGACTGCAGTTTCTCCGGAGCGATGACTCTGATTTCCGTCGCTCCTTTCTCCACAGTCACTCCCGCTTCTTCGATCTTCGAGATGGGAGACCGGAGATGCTCGATCACGATGTCTTTTATTAACACATCACCACCGGTGATAGCTGCGGCGAACATAAAAGTGCCGGCTTCGATCCGGTCCGGGATAATCGAATACTCAATGCCGTGGAGCTTCTCCACACCATCGACGCGGATTACATCAGTACCGGCGCCCCGGATCTGAGCTCCCATGCCATTAAGGAAGATTGCCAAATCAACGACTTCCGGTTCTTTGGCGCAGTTTTCCAGGATCGTCGTCCCTTCAGCCAGACTGGCTGCCATCATCATGTTCATTGTTGTGCCCACACTGGAGCGGTTGATATAGTAATTGGTTCCTGTAAGCTTCCGGCATTTGGCCTTCATAAAGCCGTGCTCAATGGCTATATCGGCGCCCATCTGCGAAAAACCACGAATGTGGAAATCAACAGGCCTTGAACCAATCGCACACCCACCGGGAAGGGGGACTTCCGCTCGGCCGAGCCTTGCCAAAAGCAGCCCTGCGGTATAAAACGAGGCCCGCATTTTCCGCACCAAGTCATAAGGAGCCTGATGCTCTCTCAACGTGGCACCCACCACATGCAGCTTGTCGTCCTCATCAAACCAGACGTCCACACCCAGGCTGCGCAGGATCAGGCAGATAGTTCCCACGTCGTTGTTTTTCGGTATATTGTCAAGGACACATTCCCCTTCCACTGCCAGTGCCGCTGCGACGATGATCGGCAGAGCGCTGTTTTTGGCGCCGCTGATCCTTACCTCTCCTTGCAGTCTGTTGCCGCCCTGTATTACGAGCTTTGCCATTATTTCCCCCTCACCCTCATCTCAGATTTCCAAGGTATGAACCTACGATCTCTTCCAACAAATCATTGCGTCCTATCTGCTGAATCCTCACTCGTGCATTCATATGAGAGGTAATATATGAAGGATCACCTGTAAGAAGATACCCCACAATCTGATCGATAGGCCGGTAACCTTTTTCCTCCAGAGCTTTACAGATCTCCTTCAACTCGGCAGCTATATCAATACTCTCAGCCTCTACTGATGCAAACATGCGCGTCTTGTCGGAGAGTTCCACTGTCAATCCTCCTTTTCCCGGTTGTATGACTACTGTTGGCGGATTCAGACATTTTTATGCCATGCCATTATGTTTACTTCACCTTGGACGCAATATTATCCTTCTGTGTGCACAACAATATTAAGTACCGGAAAACGCTGCCATAGCAGGATAAAACACTATCTGGCAAGAATACTAAGTAGTCATATTCTCTATTAAGTCAGGTGAAGCATCTTGATCAGCAAATACAGCAGGATAATTCTACTATCAATCACAATCATGGTCGGATTGTCCCAGACTCTGCCGGCAGCCAGTTCAACCCCGGCCGTGGCGGTGGTTTTGGGAGGAGGCGCCGCCCGCGGCTTCAGCCACATAGGCCTCATCCAAGCTTTCGAAGAAAACGGAATCCCGATTCATATGCTGGTGGGGACCAGCATGGGCAGCATTGTCGCCAGCCTGTACGCCGCCGGCTATTCTGTGGACAACCTGAAAACAATAGTGACCAACCTCGATTCAGCCAAGCTGGTCGATATTCTCTTTCCGCCCCGAGGCGGCTTGATTAACACCGAAAGACTGAAACGCTATCTTGACGTGCTGCTTATGCACAAAACCTTCGACCAACTGGAAATTCCTTTCTACTCTGTTATTACCGAGCTGGCGACCGGCCGGGAAGTGGCCATGCACCACGGCAATGTAGCGGCGGCGGTGCAGGCCAGCATGTCAATCCCCGCTCTGTTTCCGCCCGTGGAAATCGATGGGGTGCATTTTGTCGACGGCGGCATGAAAAACGCTGTTCCAGCCAACGTCGCCAAGAACCACGGCGCTGATGTCATAATCGGTGTCGATGTCAAAAAGGAACTTAAAGAAATCGACTTCGACAACATCCTTAACGATATCCAGCTTGCGATGTGGTTCATGATCGGCGGATATGTGGAAATCAACACGAAAGACGCAGATGTGATCATTGTTCCGGATGTGAAATACGATTCATATATGGATTACCAGAAAGCAGAGTTCTTTATCGAGCAGGGGTACCTTGCGGGCCTGCGCCACATGGATCAAATCAAAGCGGCAGTCCTGGCGGCTGACCCCGACTTCGAATTCCTTCCATACAGCCAGCCCGGCCTTGCCGATTCTGAGCTGGCGACAGTGATTCAGCAGGCGGAGCGGGTTGCGCTGGAAACCAAGCGCCCTTTCGGGCTCATGCCTGAATTTGCCTTTTCAGATGATAGCGCGCTCAAAATAGGTGCCCGCGCCCAATATGGAGGTCTGGGCTGGTTCAGAATAGGTTACCGCTACGGCCTCTCCAAAGAATTCGGCGGGCACGAACTGTTTCTGGGCTTGCACAAGCCTTATTGGCCCAAAGCCGAACTTTTCGTGCGATTCCTTGAAAACAAAGCCAACGTAGGAGTCAAAGCGTCAGTGCCTATCGGTGAGCAGGCATACTTAAGCGCCGCCTATCAGATCAACGGCCCCTACCTTTGGCAGCTTCGCCTGTCCAACGACAGCATACTCATGGGCAAACACTTCCGTCTCTGGTCAACCGCCGCTGTCACCAAAACCGAAGCGGATCCCGATGCGGTCTTGCTTGGCGAATTCGGAGCCAACCTGAAATTCTACTTCAATGAAGAATATGATTCTCTGTTTGAGGTTACACTGGCCAGGCCTTATCTATACGGTGGGCTCTGCATGGCTGCACCCCTTGGCCAGTTTGAGGCTGATCCCTCCTATCAAGTCGGAATCGGGGCCGAGCTGAAGTTGTTTGGCCTTTATCCGCTGGACATCCATATCGGTGTGGACTTCCAGCGCGGATCGGATCCGTCGTGGCGCATAGGCTTTGCCAAGGAGGATTGACGATGCGGGTCAAGTTTTTTTGCGTTTCCATCCTGATTACTGCCGCTTTGCTCGGCGCCTTGGCTCTCAATGCGGCAGCGGGCAAAGTCTTTTGGTATCTGCCTCATCCTGACGATGAGACTCTGGGCATGGCCGACAGTATCCATCAATCTGTCCTGGACGGAAACGAGAACTATTTAATCTACTTCACCAAAGGCACAGGTTCATTGGCCCGCTTCTTCCTCACAGGCCCCGACGGGCAGAGCTACCAGCTGACGAAAGAGGAATTTGGACAAGCGCGGATGGCCGAAACCCTGGCTGCTTTGGCTGTGCTGGGAATCAGCCCGGAACAGGTTGTCTTTTTGGACTATGAAGACGGCGGCGTTCCTCAAAAAGACGCCGAAGCGATTATGCGGGCTTTGGCAAAACTAAATCCAGGGAGCGTCCACCGCACAGTACATATCCTGGACCGGCACCCCGACCACCAGGCTTTGGCCAGGGCTCTGGCTGCAGTAGCCCGCGAAGAAGGAATCGAGATCGTCACTGAGTTTTATCATGTTTACGTATACCGCAGCCAGCTCCCTATGGACCAGATGAACAAGAGACCGATCCTCCACCGGGAAATCAGGGATCTAGCCCTCGACGAGTTTGCCCGGTGGGAACCGGAACAAAACCGCTATGCGATAGGCATGTCTTCCACACCAGATTTGTTCCGCGCGGTGCGAAACAGCCTTTACGAGTATGTAGACCCCGATATCGGCGCCGTGTTCGATCAAAAATCGACCGCGTCTTATCTGGTTCTGACCACGGCCGATGCCGGCTATCGTCTCTCTGTGGGGCAGTGGCTTTCTGTGATCTGCGCTTTGGAACTACAGAATTCCGCACTGCAGTTTGGTGTCGATTACCAGCTGAAGTCAAATCTACCCATGATTAGACTGGGTGTGGGAATCGGTTATCATTTCGGACACAACAAACCGTATGGAGCGGTTTCCGCTGAAATCACCGACTATATTGTTCTGGTGGCAAAGCATGTCTACAAGACCAACACTCAAATCAGCGTGGGCATCAAGGTTCAGCTCTTTTAGCCAGTCTTTGGCAGGGAATCGCGCTCTTGTTCTTGAATAATAAATCCAACAGCCTGGAAAGGAGTTGTGGTTTTGTGGCCCAGAAACGCCTGTACCTGTCGGATAACAAAGTGATCGGCGGCGTGTGCGGCGGTGTCGCCGAATATTTCGAGCTGGATCCCACATTAGTACGGTTGGCGTGGGTGCTGTTCACTTTTGTGTTTCCCGCAGGGCTTCTGCTTTATTTGGCCGCCATGTTCATCATTCCCAACAAGAGTGACGAAGCTGGTCTCGCCGATACCGGCGCGGCAGCCCAGAACTCTTGGGGCTCAAAATCCCGGAACCGCACTCTGGGGCTGATACTGGTCGGCCTTGGCGCAGTCCTTTTGATCAGCAAACTTGTACCGGGGATATCCTTGCAGATTCTCCTGTCGGTCGTGTTTATCGGTTTTGGCCTGTTCTTAATGCTCAAGTCAGATTAATATCACAGCTTTTGGCTGCTGCATAGACTATTGGTAGTTAAGGCACGGAGGTCTGTCATGCGCGTCCTTTTAACTACCGAGTTTTTTTTAAGCGGCCAATCAACACATGTCGTTGACCTGGCAATTCAACTGAAAAAACTCGGCCACGAGGCCGAGATTGTGTTCACCGCAGTCCACACTCCCCTGTTCCAATCTTACTATGGGCCGATGCTGCGCAAGGCGGGCATTGGCTTGCACTGCACGAGTCAGAGATCGCAGATCAACCAAATCATCAGGCGGTTCAAACCTGATGTCATTCACTGCCACAGCTCAACGATTTTTTCCCTCACTAAAGGCATAGCTCTGGCACATCGGATCCCTTATGTAGTAACCTGTCACGGCTTGGGTTTTTCTCATCCCAAGTACCAGCAGGCGCTGGAGCATGCCAAGAGAATAATCGCCGTTGGGCCCAACGCCGCAGCGGAAATCGAGAAGGATTACCGGGACAAAATCGTGATCATCCCCAATGGTGTGGACATTGATCGATTTGTGCCTGCAAAGAAGGAAAAAACGATCAAAGTTTACTATGTCGCCCGCTTGGACTGGTCCAAGCTCTATGCCTTGAGGAAACTGGCAGCAGCCGTGGAACAAATACCCAAGTTAAGACTCGTGATTGTCGCCAACTTTCAGCCTCCGATCCATTCAGCGGAATATCTTCCCTGGCAGACCAACATCGAGTCGGTGCTGGCCAAGGCCAATATCGTAGCGGGATGCGGCCGCACCGCCCGGGAAGCGATGGCTGCCGGCTGCGCTGTATTGTTGATGAATTCGCGGTACGATGGGATCGTCGATCCCGAAGCCGTCAGCCAGCCCGGTTTCAGTTTTTCGGGATCGCAAGGACGGTGCCCGTTCAGTCAGCTTGTACATGATCTAAACTTTCTTGCGAAGAGCCGGAAAAGGCTGCGCCGGCTGCAGCGGTTCAGCCGGGCCTACGCCGTAGAGCATCTCAGCAGCCGTACCATGGCGGAAAAGACAGCCGCTGTTTACCAGGAAGTCGTCAGCCAGTCTCAAGCCTGGAAGCGCCGCGCCCCATATAATACGCAGCTGCATGGATGGCACCTGGCCGGCGGAAGTTTCATGCAACAAAAAAGGCCCCGCGTCTAGCGAAGCCCCTATGTGACGCTTACCAGTATCTGTCCTCACGGTGGATCCGCAGCAGGCGCTTGACCATAACCACCAGCGGTTCACCACTGTTTCGCGCCACGATTACAAACAGAACCAGACTCGCCACCACAGCGCCAATGGAAAACCCGACATATCCCGGCGTCAGATCAAAAGCACTGTTGTATTTTTCCGCGAACGGCGCGCTGGCCAGCCTCAAAACTCCCAGCATCAAAAGCTGGATTGCAGTGACAAAACTGAACCTGTTTACAATCGGTTCTTTGTCTTTATAGTAAGCGTTGAGCAAATAGATCAGCAGCAAACAGACAAATCCGCCGATAACTGCCACCCAATTGTCTACCGGCCCGGAAACTTCTTTAAAGAAGTCGGAATGGATGTCGTCTGTGTAATAGAACTGGCGCAGTGCCGCCAGAATCGCAAAATTCAGCCCACTGCTGATAATCCAAAAAAGCCAAAACCGCCACCACTGAAGAAAGCGTCCTACGATTGCCAACACCCTCCCGCTCTCAAATGTATGCTTAGAGCAGCTGAATAAACACTCATATAGATTATTTCTGTTTGTTGACAGTATATCCTGCCGGGCAACCTTGACAAAACTGGGTTTTCCAGCAATACTAGGCACATGAAGAGGATTATGTTTGACACCAACATTTTCGACAAGCTTATTACCGATCAATTCTTTCCCGACGTTTGGCAGGCCGCGGATTCCGGCCGGCTTATTATTGTCACCTGCGAGATTCAGGAGTTGGAAATCTCCCGGATCAATGACAGCCGCAAGCGCCGGCTGATCCAGAGCATCCCCCGGCAGGTTATAGCCTCCGTCAGTACCAACTCTGATCATCAAGCAACACCGGATCTGATTATTGCCCACACTGCCGCCGCCCACTGTGAAATGTTCGTCACGGAGGATCGGCGTTTGCTCGGATGGTACCAAGAGCATTACGGCGGCAAACCTTGCTATGACTACCAGGAGTTTATCTCTTGGTTCTTGAGATACACGCCGGACTCCCTGCAGTAGAAAAAAACCACCCTTTGCCGGGTGGTTTGGTTTTGCTTTTGGATTGGCACTCCCAAGGGGATTCGAACCCCTGTCTCCGCCGTGAGAGGGCGGTGTCCTAGACCCCTAGACGATGGGAGCAACCACATCTGGTATTATAACATCTTCCTTGCGCCTTGTAAACCCCTGTTAGGCGATTTTAACCTGCCAAGTGATCCGAGCTGCTTTGTTCAGCATACCCGCCACCGAGCAGTATTTCTCCATCGACAGCTGCACTGTGTCCTCCAAGGCTTTGCGTTTCTCCTCTAAGTTTGTGCCTGCGAAAGTGAACGTGAGGCCGATTTCCGTAAAAATCCTCGGATGTTCACTGCGGCGGCTGCCTTCGACCGTGATGACTAGATCGCTGAAATCGATGCGTTTTTTGGCCAGAATGCTCACCACGTCCATACCCGAACACCCGGCAAGGCCGATCAGCACCGCTTCCATCGGCGACACACCGGAGTTCTCACCTCCGTTCTCTGCTGAAGTATCAAGGCGCACTTGATGCTGGGAACGGGCAGAAACCCCGGTGAACGCCATTTTGCCGTTCCACTTGACCTCAACCATCATGGACTTGTCCCTCCTGTCTGCTCTTGATTAATGCCAGGGCATCCTTGATCCGTTGGCATGCCCTAGCGCGGCCTAAAATCGCCAGCACATCGTAAATGCCTGGGCTGACATTGGTTCCTGTCACCGCCACCCGGACCGGTTGAATCACATCCGCTAGTTTGCACTGGCGCTGTTCTTGAGCTTTGTGGAAAACAGGCTCCAGGTTTTCCTGAGTGTAGTCCTTGACAGCAAGCAGCTCAGGCAAGAGTGAACTTAGGATCTCCGCCGCCCCTTCTTTGAATAAGACTTTGCTGACAGCCTTCTCATCGTAACGCACTTCGTCCTGGAAGAAATAACAGCTGGCCTCTTTCAGATCCGCCAAGGTTTTAACACGTTCCTGAAGCACTCGGAGCACGGACTTGACCTTCGCTTCCAACTCTGAGCCGACTTCTTGCGGCACAAAACCCCAGCTTTTAAACAGAGGCAGCGTCCGCTGATACAGCTCGTCCAGGCTCAGCTCTCGAATATACACACCGTTCATCCACTGCAGTTTGGCTAAGTCAAAAACGGCTGGGTTCTTGGAAACCTTACTCAGGCTGAACTTCTCAATCAGTTCTGTTTTGCTGAAGATCGTCTGGGAGTCATCATAAGCCCAACCCAACAAAGCTAGGTAATTGACCATCGCCTCGGCAAGGTAGCCTTCCTCCTGGAACTGCCCTACCGAAGTCGCTCCGTGCCGTTTGCTCAGCCGGGTCCGGTCCGGCCCCAGGATCATAGGAATATGGGCAAATTGAGGTACGGTGAAACCCAAGGCTTGGTAAATCTGGATTTGTTTAGGAGTGTTCGAAAGATGATCTTCACCGCGGATCACATGGGTGATTCTCATCAGCGCATCATCGATCACGACGGCGAAATTGTAGGTTGGCATGCCGTCGGACTTGATGATTACGAAATCGTCCAACTGGTTGTTGTCAAAAATGACTTGTCCTCTGATCAAATCGTCCACCAGCGTTGTTCCTTCGAAGTCCGCCTTAAATCTGATCACAGGTTTGCGTCCCTGCCTGACAAACTCCCGACGCTGTGTGTCAGTGAGATTCCGGCAGCGTCCGTCGTATTTCGGGTCCCGCCCCTGTGCTGCCGCTTCCTGGCGGATCTGATCCAGCTCTTCGGGTGTGCAATAGCATTCGTAAGCTCTTCCCATGCTCAATAGCTTCTCGGCATACTCCTTGTACAGCTCCAGCCGCTGCGACTGAAAATACGGCCCGTAATCACCGCCCTTTTCGGGGCCTTCGTCCCAATCCAGCCCCAAATATGCCATGGAATCGAGAATCGCCCGAGTGGACGCTTCTGTGCTCCTTGCCAGATCTGTATCCTCAATCCGCAAGACAAAAACACCATGGTGATGTTTCGCGTACAAATAGTTAAACAATGCGGTCCTTGCTCCCCCCACGTGCAGGTATCCTGTGGGGCTGGGGGCAAACCGAACTCGAACTTGATTCATGTCCATCCTCCTATAATTGTCACACTAACTGCCGCAGTAACGACTCCCGGTCTCCGTACAGATAATCGATGATCGGAATCTCCAGCATGGTGTAGGCTCCCGGTCTTTGCTTCACGCTCGCCCTGGCGCAGGCGGCCATGATCTGTGCCGTCAAAGCCGGGTTATTGATGCGCATTTCGTATTTGAACAGCTGATTGCTGGTCTTGCCCGAGACTCCCTTACGCTCAATCACAACACCGTGGCCCACATCGATCAGCTGACTGACATCCTCTACTTGGTATACATCGGTCTGATCATTGACGAAGTATGGGTCATGCTTAATGGCCTGCTCCACTGTCTTAAAGTCAGCTCCCGGAGCCAGCTGGACATACACCAGCCGCCGATGGGCGCCGGTGCCGGCAGGGACGGTGATGGAGATGGCGTCGGCCACACCATCGATAGCCCTTACGGCAACAGAATGGCCCATGCTCATGCCAGGCCCAAAATTGGTGTACGTGATTCCTTTTGGCGCCATGAAGCTGAGCATCGCCCTGATCAAGGAATCGGTGCCTGGATCCCATCCTGCAGAAATCACTGCGACTGTGTTGTGCTTCTTGGCGGATTGGTCAAGTTCCCGGCGCAGATCAACCAACTTGCCGTGAATATCATAGCTGTCCACGGTGTTGATTCCTTTGGCCAAAATCTCGGCAGCATACTGCGGGACCGACCGTGTGGGTATACACAGCAAAGCCACATCCACTTGGCCAAGCTTCTCGATATCCGTAACCACCGGTATGTCAGCCAATTCTGGTGTTTTCTGCGCTTGACGCCTGACAACACCGGCCAATTCCAGATCCGGGGCGGCTTGAATCGCATCTACAGCATACTTGCCAATATTCCCATACCCAACTACTGCGGTTCTGATTGCCATGATATATCCCCCCTATTTCACCTATGCTAGATTTCGCATCAAGAATTACGCTTCCTGCAATCCAGGCAGCGCCGCGCTGCTTTCTCCGCATCGGCACATGGCGAGTGCCGACGACACCAATGCGTCTACCGCCAGCCGGCGCACATAGCCCATCCTTTCCTTCACCACCTGGCTGACATCGATGTGGGATAGGGCAGTCTCCGACATGCCAGCTCCCATGTTGGTCACAATACACACAGACGCGTAGCAAATTCCAGCTTCCCGCGCCAGTACCACCTCAGGCACACCAGTCATGCCCAGGACATCTCCGCCAAGGGCTGCCGCCAGCCGTACCTCGGCGGCTGTCTCATAGCGCGGTCCTTCAAAACAGACATAGCACCCGTGCCTATGTATCGGCACTCCCATCTGCAGCCCCTGGGACAGCAGTGCCTGCCGCAGCGCCGGGCAGTATGGATTGGTGACGTCTGTATGGACAACCGGTGTCCCCTCACCGTCGAAAAAGGTCGCCGGACGCGACTTCGTAAAATCAATAAACTGATCGACCAGCACGAAATCTCCGACTCTGAAGTTGGGGTTGCAGGAGCCGACAGCGTTGGTCGCAACCGCATACTGCACTCCCAGGGATTTCAGCGACCAGACAATGGCTCGGTAATTCACCTTGTGCGGAGCCACTGAATGGCCTTTACCGTGCCGCGAAACAAAGGCAATTTCCTTTTCCTGATATGTGCCAGCAGCGATCCTAACATCGCCGTATGGAGTCTTTACCTCAATCTCCTGCACACTCTGAAGAAAGCCTGGATCGTAGACCCCTGTCCCACCGATTATCGCATACCGCACCGGATCATCTCCTCTGTCATATGGTGATGGCCTGCAGGATCTCGACGATGAATCTCTAAGTATATAATAGCCTTTTGCGGGCCCAAAAGAAAGGGGTACTCGATGGTACGCTTTTTTTTGTTGGCGCTGGTTGTTCTGACTCTGGCCGCGGCTGGGCAGGTAACCTTAGAATATTGTGTCATTGATGCCGCAGTGGATGGGGTAATCAGGCTCGAGCCTATAAACGGCAGTGGCGCACCGCTTTCACCAGATAAGGATTGCCTTTATGTCAGATGCAGCGATTGCCGCTTGTTTTCTGAAGGCCAGGTGGTGATCTGTCTAACGGCTGGAGACAAAATCCTAAGAATCGCCCCGGATCCTGCCGGGACAGAGAGCCGAAAAACCGAGATTGAAGCGGTGATCAGGAGAATAACTACTCTTGGTTCCGAGAACGATTAGCCAAACGCTCCAGAATCGAGGAGATCTCCTCACGGGCAGACCGTGTCTGTTCATGATCGACTTCCCAAACGGCCGTAAGAAAGTCTCCTTCTTTTATCTTTTCCGGAAGAAGTCTGCGGGGAATCACAAACACTATGCATTCCTCGCCCGCTTCTCCCTTTGGAAAGGCACACTCCAAAACCGCCATGTCCCCTTCGAAACGATCGACAATTGCCGTCCACCGCATCTAGATCCCTCCAATCAATCTTCCCGCACCAGACTTACGGTGCCTGAAGTTTGACGGCACGCTTATGGGTTAGGATATCGACAGTCCCATCGTCGATTAGCACGGTAATGGTCCCATGAAGATCCGTCCGGTAAACGTCAACTCCAAATGCGGCAAGCCTAAGCAGCACCTCGAAATCGGGATGGCCGTAGGCGTTCCCCTCGCCGCATGAGATGACCGCCTTCTCGGGCCTTGCCGCCATCAAAAACTCCAAAGTGCTCGAGGTATTGCTCCCGTGATGGGGTATTTTGATGAAATGGGCCTTAAGGTATGCATCCTCGGCAATCAGGTGCTTTTCAGCTCTTGTTTCAATATCTCCTGGAAACAGGAAACTGATGCCGTCAATCTCCATCCAAAGCACGATTGAGTTGTCATTGATTCCGCCAGTGAGCGGATAATCCGGGTGAAGCACAATAATGCGGTCGATGCCGCCAACTTCGATTTCCATTCCCGGTTCCGCTTGGATGAACGGAATCTCCAAGGCTTCTATCCGCAACAGCAGTTCTTTGTAGGTTTCAGTAGTGTGAATGTCGTAATTGGCGTATATTCGTGAAACTGGGATGCTTTCCAGCACCGGAATCAGCCCGCCGATATGATCCGCATGGGGATGAGTCATGACCACGGCGTCAAGCGCTTCGATACCCGCCTCCAACAAATAGGGCACTACAACCTCGGCTCCCGCTGACCGTGTGCCTGCGTCAATCAGCATAGCTCCTCCTTGGTTGGAAGCTATCAACACAGCGTCTCCCTGGCCCACGTCCAGAAAAACCACTCGGTTTGGAGCCGCCCAGGCAATACTGGACGAAATGAACAACAGCAGTACGGTCAACCACACCCTGCGCCGCACATAAACCGCCTCCTCTCTGCTTTTATCCCGAACAGCGCAGCTTTTCCTTGACCAGATCTCTCGCCAGTTCACGGTATGCCAGCGCACCTGGGACCTGCAGCTTGGCTTCGAAGATCGGTTTTTGCTCTGCGGCGCTCTCCGCGAAACGGATACTGCGGTTGACTTGGTACGGATAAAGATGAATGTCCCTGAACTGAGTCTTTAGGATGCGAATCACTTCCCGGGCATGGACTGTACGGGCATCAAACATGGTCGGCAGTAAACCTGCCACTTCCAGCCCGCTGTTCAGCTGCCCGCGGATTTTCGCAATCAATTTCAGCAAGGCTTGAGTGCCTCGAATGCTCAAATACTCGCATGAAACCGGTATGATCACCTTGTTGGCCGCCGCCAAAGCGTTGATCGTCAAAACCCCCAGCGAAGGCTGACTGTCAACAATGATAAAGTCATACTGCTCCCGAACATGATTGATAACCCTCGTCAGCCTTCTTTCCCGCGCCGGGACATTCAGCAGCTGCATTTCCGCCACTGCAAGATCAATATTGGCAGGCAGCAGATCGACTCCATACTTGGTGGTGATGATCACATCCCAGGGAGATATGTCCCGCAGCAGGCACTTAAAGATCGTTTCCTCGAGCTCATCCGGCTCATACCCGGCACAGTATGTCAAACCCGCCTGGGGATCTAGGTCAACCAACAGCACCTTCTGGCCGATTTCCGCCAGCGCGACGCCAAGATTGAACGTGGACGTAGTTTTGCCCACCCCACCTTTCTGATTGGCCAAGACATAGACATCGCCCATCCAAATCGCCTCCGGGTGCCGAATGATCACGATCATAGTTCGTGATTGCCGCTGAAATCCCTTCCTTGAGAGGTGTTCAGCAATAAAGCTTGATTTATTTCAGCGGCTGAGTTAATACATTGGTTGGTTGTAGCAATTCCTCTCTTTGCGTCATAGTTTAGTAGTAACTGCAGGTTCTGCTAACCATGAGCAAAGGGGGAAGCAAGTTGGAAAACCAATACACTGACAGTCCCGATGTTATATTTGATCCAGCAGATTGTCAAAATTGTCACGAGCAGCAGTCGATACAGCAAACGGATTTCACCTGTCCGCCAAACACTTTTGCCTATATAGTCCAGCCTGGAGACACAATGTTCCTGATCGCTCAAAGATTCGGAGTCCGCTTGGATGCCTTGATCGCTGCCAATCCCCAGATTCCGGATCCCAGCGAAATCAGGCCGGGACAAACAGTATGTGTTCCGCAAGCTGCAACCGTCTGTCCGCCAAACACGTTTGCCTATATAGTACAGCCTGGGGATACAATGTTTTTCATCGCCCAGAGGTTTGGAGTGAGCCTGGACGCTTTGATTGCAGCCAATCCTCAAATTCCGAACCCAAACATGATTATTCCAGGGCAGACAGTGTGTGTACCGACCGCTGCACCGCCACCGCCCGGTGACTGTCCGCCAAACACTTTTGTGTACGTAGTACAGCCCGGAGATACGATGTTCTTTATCGCTCAACGATTTGGGGTCAGCCTGAATGCTTTGATTGCGGCAAATCCGCAGATTCCCAACCCGAACCTGATCTTCCCCGGGCAAAGGGTCTGTGTGCCGCGAGTGTCGGCCCCTCCAGGTTGTCCGCCGGGTTCCACACGCTACACGGTGCAGCCGGGCGACAGCATGTTTACAATTGCAAGGCGGTTTGGCGTGAGTCTTGACGCTCTCATCAGGGCAAATCCACAAATCAGTAATCCAAGCCTGATCTTTCCTGGGCAGCAGTTGTGCATTCCACCACGGTAGATACTGGGCAGGTTCACTGATTACTCCTAAGATTTCCCGGGAATAATAAGGGAAATCTTAGGAGGTGCCAATGATGATCTCAGCAGAGGTTTCCTTATATCCCGTCGAGGCACTTGACTCAGACCGGGTGATCACCGAGTCGCTGCAGGCGCTCAACGATTACCAGCTTCAGTATGATATTGGGTCTTTAAGCACCCATATCCAGGGCGAGGCTGATCATGTCTGGTCTGCCCTCCGATCGCTCCATGAACGGGCGTTGGCATTGGGAGACGAAGTGGTAATGGTTGTGACCATCTCCAACGGGACATGAAGAGCCTCATGCGAGGCTCTTTTTAGATCAAAAAAATGGACAAGGGGTATGTTGCGATGGACTTGTTGAACACGGTGCTTGGAAGTCTTGCCGAAGTGCTTATCTGCATTCTCGAAGTAATTGGTATTTTGATCATTGCCTACTCATCGATTGCCGTCTTTATCAGATACTGCCGCCTTAGGTTTCAGGAACCGGATTCAGAACTGAAGCTGCAGCTTGCCCAAGGCATGACCTTGGGGCTGGAATTCCTGCTCGCCGGCGAGATCCTGCACACGATCGTCGCCAGAGATATATATGAGCTGATTGCCGTTGGCGGCCTGGTGATTATCTGCTCCCTTATCACTTTGCTGTTGTACTGGGAAATCAAAAACGACACCTACAAACGCTGATCAACTGTTGAAACCTCGTTGCGCCCGGATAAACCTGCTTCCCTGCGAAGTAGGTTTTTTTACAATCTTAGCGTTGACTGTTACTCAAAATGGTGTTAAGCTATACTTGGGTTGATTGGTGAATGTGCTCACACAGTACATTACGGGGGAGGAATTCGATGAGAAGAATAGTTGTATTAGCTCTTATGGTTCTGTTACTCGTTTCCAGCATGGCATCCGCGGCAAACTGGGCGGACGGCGTCTACGAAGCCTGGTCGGATGCGGGCGCCAGAAGTATTGGCTACGCCAAGGTATTCATTGAGGATGGCAAAATTGCTGCCGTAATTCTCCGTGAGTACACCGACATTCTTGTCGAGAAGGATTTTGCAGTTTATCCATGGCCGCAAGCCAGAGACGCCAGTCAAGTTCTGGCTCAGAAGTTTGTCGAAGTTCAGGGTACTGACGTCGATATCATTACTGGCGCCACCGGCAGCTCCACAATGTTCAAGCAAGCTGTGGACAGAGCTTTGATGAAGGCTGATCCCAACGCCAAGCTTGGCCAGTATTTCGACGGCGTATTTTTGGGCAGATCACATTGGGACGCCCACGGCTACTACGAACTTGTCCGGGTCACCATCAAGGACGACAAGATCGTTGATGTGCAGTTCAGCAGAGTCAGGACCGACTACACCATGCTGGATCCTGCCACCTACAACTGGCCGCTGGAGCTTGCCTGGCAGCAATATGCCGAGGCTGCAAAAGCCGCCACTCCCGGATATGTTGATGTCATTACCGGCGCTACCGGGTTGACTTTCACCGGCAACATAGCCGTTCGCGATGCTCTCGGCAGAGCGTCCACAAAATAGATACCTGAAAATCAGCAGCCAATCTAACCCGGAAAAGTCAAGAGCATCAGCCGCCGTGTTTCGGCAGCTGATGCTCTTGTTTATAGGCTTACTCAATGAACGAACATCGATATGATCAATGCAACCGCCAGCGAAGGCAGGAGGTTTCCCACAGGTACCTTGCCGATACCCAAGATATTGATCCCGACTCCGATGATCATCACCCCTCCCGTCGCTCCAATGGCCTGCAAAGCGCTTGGATGAAACAGTGGTTCGAGAAAACTGGCGAAAAGCGCGATTGCCCCTTGGTAAACAAAGACGGGTACTGCGGAAAACAACACACCAATGCCAAAGGACGAGGCAAAAAATATGGAGGTCACTCCGTCCAGCATTGCCTTGGTGTACAGGGTGTCATGGGTTCCTTTCAGGCCCCCTTCCAATGCTCCGATCACGGCCATTGCTCCCACACAATACACCAATGATGCTGTTACAAACCCTTGCACGATCCTGCTGGCTTCGCCGGCAGAACGCCGCCTGCCCAGCCATTTCCCAACTGCCGCCAGCCGGCTTTCAATCTTCAGGCTTTCACCAATAAAGCCGCCAATTACGATACTGGCAATCGGAATCAAGATGTTGCCGTGATCCAGCCCCATTTTGACTCCAAGAGCGATGGTCACCAAACCCAAACCCTGCATGATGGTGAGCCGGACATCCTCCCTCAGGCGCAAGAGCAGCCCAATGGCCGCCCCCACCACAACGGCGCAGGCATTGACTATCGTTCCCCACAGCATCAATATCAGCCCTCTCTCAGCACGATTAAACAATGTGTATTATTATTATCATATCGATGATCCGGGAAATGTCAATCGTTTTAGGTTCTTATCGTGACCGCTGCCTTAGCTGAAATGACAGCTGGAGCAGGCTGTCGGTGAGATGGATGTGTTCCACAATCACATCGTCAGGAACCTGCAGATGAATCGGAGAAAAATTCCAGATCGCTTTCACTCCCGCCCCTACCAAGCGGTCGCATATCGCTTGGCTCGCCTCGCGGGGTGTGCAGATCACCGCAATATCACAGGCATTTGTCCGCAAGTAATCTTCCAGGTTGTCAATTGACTGGACTTGCACACCTGCCAATTCCTGACCGATGATTTGAGGATCGTTGTCGAAGATGGCCCCGATGATAAACCCCCTATGGCGGAAATTTCGGTAAGTGGCCAACGCCCGGCCCAGATTGCCTGCACCGACAAGTACCAACTGGTATGTCCGATCGAGGCCCAGAATTTCGGCGATGGCCTGCTTTAGCTGATCAACACGGTAACCGTAACCGTGCAGCCCGAATGAACCAAAATAGCTGAGATCTGATCGGATTTGCGCCGCTGTCATGCTTAAAGCCTTGCCGAGCTCGGCCGATGAGATTTTCTCCTGAGCTTGAGACAGCCCTGACAAATAACGGTAATAAACCGGCAGCCGGCTGATAACCCCCCGGGGAATCCCGGCCATTTTCCTCTGATTGCGCACTGTCATCAGTTCCACCCCCAAAGGAATGTCTGTCTACCTTACTTAACCCTTATTCGCTCTTTGTGACTGATCTGTTGGCCGGATATCCGATCCCTGACGACCACCTCGGCGATATACGTCCCGCGTGGAGCATACCAGGGAATATCCACCCACAGATAGAACCATACTGTCTCGATCGGCTCCGAATCCGTATCATCGAACTCGATCACATCCCGCTCGACCCACAGCCTGAGGCCAAAGCTGGTCCGCAAGTAGACATCGACGGTGAGGTCAATATGGTACTTCCCGTCGGCATAGCTGTTCTCAAACCCCGACACTTCCATAAAACCATAGGCACGCTTACCCCGTTCGAACACACCCTCATTGGGCACATATTCGTAGAAGTTGTCCTCCTCTCTGGACCATCCCATGTCAGAAAAGCGAAAACCAGTCTCTTGAGCCTGGTCCTGGGCAGGATCCAGCGGAAGCCCAGCTGCTGCCGCAGGAGTCAAGGCCAAAGATACAAGGAGCGCAAACAGAACCAAGACCATGTCTTTCATTCCTCCTAGGAATTTCGTAATCCAATGTCGAATAGATTGGACAGCAGACAAATCAGTGATGCTTACAGAAAGGAAGAACGCCGTGATTAAAGGGCTGGACAAAGGCAAGTGGATTCGTCCAACAGACAAGTCCGCTGTCTATTTGGAAATACCACCGGGCGCACGGTGGGGAATCCGCGTTACCTTGTATGAAAACTCCGCCAAAGTAGAGGCTGTCCAAGGCGAAAAGACTGTGTGGTACAATGCGCCCAAACGCTACAGCACTATTGTCACGCCTCCTAATATTTTCGAGAGACTAAGGGGAATTTCCTTTGAAGATAAAATATTGGCTGAGGTTGCCAACAAAAGACGAGTGGCGGCGGAAGAGAACGGCACCCCCACTTATTTTACTGATGCGGAACCAGACAATTGACAGCAAATTCACCAATCTTTTACAGGAACCGCCTTGTTCCCGCATGAAGTCTATCCCTATACTATAAGGGAGGAAACACAATGAAAATACTGATTGTAGCCGATACTGTCGATCCTTTGCTTTACGATCACTTTCGGCGTGATCGTTTTCCCGATATCGATCTGATCCTCTCCGCCGGCGATCTGCCGGCATGGTATCTTTCGTACCTGATGTCAGTGTTCAACGCGCCGCTCTACTATGTCCGCGGCAACCACGACTACGATTACGACCGGGAACCGCCGGAAGGCGGTGAGAATATAGACGGCCGGATCGTGAAAGTGAAAAACCTCACCATCATGGGACTAGAAGGCTCGATGTTTTATCATTCTCCCCGCGCCGTGCAGCGGACAGAACGGCAGATGTGGTGGCAGTGGCAGCGAATGCGTTTTAGAATAATGCTGGCACGGAAGGTTGACATCATCCTCACACACGCGCCTCCATTCGGTATTCACGACGCGGAAGATCAGTGCCACAAGGGGTTTTTGACGTTCTCAAAGATGATTCACAAGTACCATCCCCGGTATTTCATACATGGCCACACCCACCTGAACTACGGCCTCAAACACAAACGCATCGATGTCGTCAACAGTACCAAAGTGATTAATGGTTATGGCTACCACATTTTGGACACTGAGGAATGACCCGCCTTGCGAGGAGGTGGCCATATGTTTTCCAAAAAAACGATCGAGTCTTTCAGCCGCCAAGTGTCGGAACAGAACTTGATCGAAACCATCGACCTGGGGCTTAGGACTGTAGAGGTCAAAAAGATCGTTGGCTCTGTGAACCGGTGGCAGGATTTCGATGCCCAGTTCCGCTTCCGCCTCACGTCGCGGACAGCCATGGAACGGTACGCCCGGATCAAGAAAGCCATGGAAGAAGGTGTGATCCTGCCTCCCGTCAAGCTGTACAAAGTGCGGGACAAATACTATGTCATGGACGGCCACCACCGGGTCGCGGCGGCAAAAGAACTAGGGCAGATTTATATCGACGCGTATGTAACCGAGTATCTCCCCAGCGGTGATTCCATGCAGCACCTTTTGTGGCGCGAGCGTGCCCAGTTTGAATACCGCACTGGATTGTCGGATATCGAATTCACAGAATTGGGAATGTACGATGAGCTGTTGAAGCAGATCGAGCGGTACGAGCAGGAAGAATACAAGCACTACCATATCAACGACAGTTTTTTCCACGTTGCTAAGCAGTGGTATTACGAGATTTACCTTCCCGTTGTTGAGGAAATACGCAGGGAAAAACTGCTGGAAGACTTTCCGAACCGCACTGAAGCCGATCTTTTTTTATATGCGACATATCACCGCATCGCCAAAAGCCGCCTGCTTCAGGAACAGGTCACCTACCGAGAGGCCCTGGCCGATCTCAAGCCTTCCGACAGGAAAACCCTCAAGGACAAAATACTGGAGATTGTCGGCAGCCTGCTCCGGCTGAACGATGTCCCCCACGACTGCCCTCATGGATTGATCATCGACGAAGACGGCCTGGTCAGAGTCACTAAAGACTGCGAAGGCTGCGCCAAATGTGCCCGCGGCAAGGACGCGGTTCCGGTAGAGCCGCAGATCATCAGCGAAGAGGATATCAAAGGTTACCGCAAGACGTACAGAGTGCCTTGAGCACTCTTGGTTTTCCCCAAGGAGTGTGTTGAATGCCTGATTCCAATACTGTCCGAGAGATCACTGCCATTTTAAAGAGCCTGTATCCAAACGCTCAAACTGAATTAGAGTACCGCACCCCGTTTCAGCTGCTTGTCGCCACAATTCTCTCCGCCCAGTGCACAGATCAGCGTGTAAACATGATTACCCGCCGGCTGTTTCAAGACCACCCGTCTGTCGAGGATATAGCCCAGTTATCCCTGGGTGAACTGGAAGAGTATATCCGTTCCGCCGGGTTGTGGCAGACAAAAGCCCGCAGCATCAAAAAAACTTGCCAGATCTTGATCGAGCGGCACAACGGCGAAGTGCCCAAGACCCGCGAGGAACTGATGCGGCTTCCCGGTGTTGGGCGCAAGACGGCAAACGTTGTTTTAGCCAACGCTTTCAACCTGCCCGCCTTTGCCGTGGATACCCACGTCCACCGGGTTGCGAACCGTTTAGGTTTGGCCAGCAGCAAAAGACCGGAACAGACCGAACAGCAGCTGATGGAGGCCTTTCCGGAACATCTTTGGAAAGACGCTCACCATTGGCTGATTCGGCACGGGCGCAGGGTCTGCCACGCCCGTAAACCCCAGTGCGAGCGCTGCGCTCTGGCCCATTTGTGCCCGAGCGCGCCTAAACCCCGATCGGATCAGGAATCTCGGTGTAAACAGGAAGATAATCAAGATCCGTATAGATGATCACGGTGGTTCCCGGATATACCTCGGCATTTGGAGCCGGGATCTGGTCGATAATTCGAGAACCCAGTCCTGCTGTTTCCACTCTAAACCCCGCTTCAGAAAGAATCCTTTGAGCCTCGGCAGTTGGCTTGCCCAACACATCAGGGACTCTTACCGCCAGACGGCGGTCAATGCCGCTTTCTTTTTCCGGGACGACTCCCAGATAGGGCATGATCTGCTCTACTAGACGAGCAAAGACAGGACTGGCGATAATGCCGCCGTAGAACGCGCCCTGAGGTTCCCACAGCACTAGAAGCCCAACAATTTGAGGATCGTGTTCCGGAGCATATCCGGCAAAAGAAGTCACTGTTTTTGAATGGGAATAGCGGCCGTTTTCCACCAGTTGGGCTGTACCTGTCTTCCCAGCCACAGCGTACCCCTTCACGTCAGCCTTCTTTCCAGAACCGTTCGCAATGACTGACCGCAAGACTTTGCTCACCATGTCGGCGATGTTCGGATCAATAATTCTCTCAGGAGGCGGAATATCCGGCGCGATCTCTCCTGATTCAGTACGGATCGCCTTCACATAATGGGGTACACAATAAACACCGTCGTTGGCGATAGCGGCGAACGCTGCCAAGAGCTGCAGCGGCGTGCAGGTGAACCCCTGCCCAAATCCGATGTTAGCCCAAGTGACAAGGGGCACTTTTTCAGAAGGAGGCCGAACCGTCCCCGGCGCTTCGCCGGGAAAATCAACACCAAGTCGGCTGCCGAACTTGAATGTTTTAAGGTACTGATAGAACCTCTCTCCGCCTAAATCAATGCCTAATTTGGCATAAAACGGATTGCACGAGTTCTCCAGGGTCTGGGTGAACGACTGCGGCCCATGGCCGCCCCGGTTCCAACAGCGGATCGTCCACCCGGACACATTGATGTAACCCGGATCAAAGAAGTGTGTGTTCAGCGTCGCTACCCCCGCATCCAAGGCTGCCGCCGCGGTTACCGCCTTGAATGTCGAGCCTGGCTCATAGGTGTCGGTAACCGCTATGTTTCGGCGGTTCTCGATAGGATATGCATTGTAGTCCAGCAAATCGTATGTTGGATAGATGGCGTTGGCCAGAATCTCCCCCGTCTTGGGATCTGCAATGACAATCAAACCCAAGCGAGATCCCGTCTCCAGGCAAGCCCGCCGTACTTCCTTTTCGGCAATCTGCTGAATGTAGAAGTCCAGAGTGAGGATGATGTCGGCCCCGTCAACACTCGGCGTATAGGCCTTGATGCCGCCATCGATGATCTGGCCGACGGCATCGCGTTCAAAAATGGCCTCTCCCTTGACTCCTTTAAGGTAGCTGTCATAGTACAGCTCAATACCTTCCAGGCCTTCGTTGTCAATTCCCACTATCCCCAGCACCTGAGGCGCCAGCGAACCATAAGGGTAGAAACGCTCTGGGTTCTCCACAACACCAATGCCCGGTAAGTTAGCCTGATGGACTGCGAGGGCTTCCTCGGTGGACACCCGCTTTTTGATCCATTCACTGGCGGTGTTTCTCTTTAGGCGCTGCAAGACGAATTCCAAATCCAGCTCCAAGATTTCACTGAGTCTTGCCGCAGTGTATTCTTTGTCCTGCACTTGGTTGGGGATGGCATATACGGCATTGGCGCTGACCGAAACCGCCAAAGGTATCCCGTTGCGGTCATAGATGGTTCCTCGTTTGGCATCCACTGGTATAGACTGCAGTCTCTGATCCATGGCCTTACCTATGAAGAAACTGTTCCTGGCCAGTTGAAGATAAACCAAGCGTCCGCCAAGAAGCAGGACGCTTAAGGTAACACTTACGAATAAAAGCATTATTCTCTTTCCTACCAATGTGTTTGAGACACGCACTAAACCGCCTCCCTAAAAGAGTCGCGCGAAGAATTGAAGAATACGGTTCCATATCCTCCGCAGAAAAGAAGCAAGCCCTGTGCTCTGATCAGCCACCAGATCCATCCTGCCGAACTCTTCGCCATCTCGCAGCACAACCAGTTCACCGACTTTGTCTCCCTTGGCGACTGGTGCCCGCACCGGTGCCAGTTCCACCCTAGTTTCAATTTGACGGTCTGCTTCGCTGAACACAAAGACTAACAAATCCTGTTTTAGGACTGCGCCGATCAAGTATGTCACACCGTCGGGCACATTGACCTTGGCGATCAGCTCATCCTTTGGGATGACTGTCTCCAGCCGTGCGTAGGAGTACTCGATCAGTTCTTCTGATTCTTCGTTGCGCACTTCCCGGCTGGATGCTCCGAGGACCACCACTATCAGGCTGCGGCCTTCCCGGGTGACACTCGTAATCAAGGTGTGCCCTGCGGGAGTGGTGGCTCCCGTTTTGATTCCGGTGACTCCCTTTACCTCATGCAGCAGCGCGTTGGAGTTGCGGATAGTCTTGTTCTGCGGCTTAAGCTCATATTCTCTTGTCGATACAAAGCGGCGGAACAAAGGATTCTCCATGGCGAACCGTGACAAGACAGCCATGTCATAAGCAGTGGAGTAGTTGCCGCTGAAAATCGACAGAAGTCCTGTCGCGTCCACAAAATTGGTATCTTTCAGCCCCAATTCTTTTGCTCTATTAGTCATCAGCCTGGCAAACTCTTGCTCTGATCCAGCCGCGTATTCCGCCAAAGCCACGGCCGCGTCGTTGGCCGACGCCAAGGCTGCTGCATACAAGAGTTCTTCTACGGTGAACTTGTCACCACTTTTCAGTTTGATCTCAGTCCCGCCGCGGCTGGCGGCGTTGGCACTGGCAGTGACGACATCATTGAGGCCTATCTTACCAGCTTGGACCAACTCGCAAACATACAAAATCGTCATGATTTTGGTCAGGCTTGCGATAGAACGCTGCTGATGAGGATTTTTAGCGTACAGTACATGGCCGAAGTCTGCGTCATAAATCACGACAGCGGCAGCTGACACGCTCGGGAAACCCTTCTGGGCACTGACTACCGGACAAAAAGCCAAACAGGCCGCAAGTAAAATAATGATCAGTTTTCGTACTGTCATTCTACTCCCCCTCAGCCTTTACATCAGATTATACGCCGGGCTTAAGGATCTTATTACGCTTCGTATCACGGATTACACCGCCGGGGCATATATTGCTAGTAATTGTGCAATCCCAAGGAGTGGTCTTGATGGAAACCAAGCTCCTTGACAAACGTCCATCGCTGTTCAACCATTTCGTGGCCTCCCACCCCCGCGGCGACCTGCTGCAGACAACCTACTGGGGACAGCTGAAGTCCCTGACCGGATGGGAGCCTTTTCCTTTGGGTGTGATGTCAGGAGGACAGCTTCTTGCCGGCGCGCTTGTGCTGAAACGCAAAATACCCCTAATGAGTAAGTGCATCTTCTATTCACCGCGTGGCCCTCTCTTCTCGGATTTGGAAGCTCTTGAATGTTTGGTGGAAGGAGTGGCGGAACTTGCCCAGGAACACGGTGCCCTGTTTTGGAAAATGGATCCTGCGCTGCCGAAAGGCGATCCCTTGTGGAGCCAGTTTGCCCAAAAACGACTCCACAAAGTAGACACAGGCCTCGACTTTGATGGTGTCCAGCCTGGGTTCATCATGGAACTTGACTTGCGCCCCTCACTGGAAACTATTCTTGCCACTATGAAGAGTAAAACTCGTTACAATATCCGCTATGCGCAGCGCAAGGGAGTCACAGTCCGGTTGAGCCACTCCAAGAGCGATCTTTCCATATTCTACCCGCTGCTTGAGGAAACAGCTGCCAGAGATCGGTTCACCATCCGCTCCTTTGCCTACTTTGAGCATCTTTGGGACTGCCTTGTCCCCCACCGCGCCGCTCAGCTGTTTCTGGCTTTCCACGAGGAGCAGCCCCTGGCCGGAGCCATAACCTTCCGATTGGGCAAGCGTGCATGGTATGTTTACGGGGCGTCAGCCAACATCAAGCGCAATCTTCAAGCCAGCTACGCTCTGCAGTGGGAAATGATCCGCTGGGCTAAAAGCACAGGATGCACAGTTTATGACTTCCGGGGCGTGTCAGGCAACCTCGATCCCGACCATCCGCTGTTCGGACTGTACCGCTTTAAGGAAGGCTTTGGCGCGAAGCTGGTGGAGTATGTCGGCGAGTATGATCTTCCCTTTTCCCCGCTGTACCGCTTTTGGAAGCCTGCGGCTGACTTCTACAGGATACTCAGCGGCAGGCACCACCGCAGGTGATCACCTAATGGAATGGATCGGCCCAACCTGGGTTGAAGTCGATTTGGACGCCATCGGAAACAATTTGACAACCCTCCGGGCGCTGACCAAGGCTCACATCTGCCCAGTGGTGAAAGCTGATGCCTACGGCCACGGACTGACTGTAACGGGCCTTTTCCTCCAACAGCAGGGCGTCCGGCTCCTCGCTGTAAGCGACGTGGATGAAGGTGTCACACTCCGCCAGTGCGGTGTCACGGTTCCAGTACTAATACTGACACCTCTCTTGCCGCAGCAAGCCCCGCAAGCGGTGCTTCACAATTTGACGGTGACAGTCACCTCCAAGGAACTGATCTGTACCCTGGCCGGTCTCGGCCAGGCTTGCCGCCGTATAGTAAAAGTCCACTTGAAGATCAACACGGGAATGAACCGAGTTGGGATCCCGCCTGAATCAGCCCTGGAATATGCCCGGTTGATTGCTGAATGCCCGTACTTGATGCTTGAGGGAGTCTACACACATTTCGCCGATGCTGACCACAACAACGGCTTTACAAGAAAGCAGCTGCAGAGGCTGCTTGATGTCAAATCGGCATTTACAAGCTCAGGGCTTGAAAACTTACTTTGGCATGCCGCCGGTTCCTCGGCTTTTTTCACCCTTCCCGAAAGTCATCTGGATCTAGTGCGGATCGGCTCTGCTCTTTTCGGTCAAACCCGGGTCGGGCTGCCCTCTGGTGCGGCGCTCGAAAACACGTGGAATCTCTACACCAGGATCGTTCAGGTCCAGAGAGTTGCCAAAGGTGCTCCCATTGGCTATAATCAAAGGTATACAGCAAGACGGGACTCAGTCATTGGTGTAATCCCTGTTGGATACGGCGACGGTTTTGGAGTGTTCCCGGACAATTTCGATTTATGGAGGCATCTCCGGTCTGCCCTGGTCAAGCTTGTACGCAAACCACACCAAGTCTCTATCGACGGCTGTGACTATCCAATAGTGGGAAAGATTGCCATGGGGTTGAGCTGCGTAGATCTCACGGAACACCCCAGGGCCCTGGAACTGATCGGGGTTCCAGTCCGTGTTCAAGCCCGCAGAACCACAATCAGCCGCCGGATACCCAAGGTTTACACCATTAACGGAAAACCCGCGCTGATCTACCGGCACTGCTGCTATTGGCGGCCGGTGGTTAAAAACAGTGAACTTTACGCCATTGCTGTAAGTGTTAAGACAGCCAAGGAAATCATTGAGCGGAGGAATCGAGATGGTCAAGACTCGTAGGAACTACTGGAAATGGGTCTTTCTGTTGCTGGCAGTGGTAGCTGTGATCCGCGTCGTCCGTTTTGGTTTCAATCTGGTACAGTTCGGCTCCGGGATTGCCTTGATCCGAATTGAGGGTGCAATAGACGGTTCAACCCTAATACCAGCCCGCAGTGCATTAGATCAGCTGCGGGCTGCGGAGAAAGATCCCCAGATCAAGGCTGTCGTGCTGCGTATCAACAGTCCCGGCGGGTCGGCGGCTGCCAGCCAGGAACTATACAACGCAGTCTTGAGGTTCCGCCAGCGAGGTATCCCGGTAGTGGCATCCCTCGGTGACATAGCCGCTTCCGGTGGGTATTACGCAGCATCAGCGGCTGATTATATCTATGCCAACGGATCCACAATCACCGGTTCGATCGGTGTGATCATGCAGACTTTCAATTTTGAGGAACTTTACAGAAAACTGGGTATCGGCGTCGAGGTTGTCAAATCCGGTGAGTTCAAAGACACCGGCTCGTCTTTCCGCTCCCTTACCGAAACCGAAACCGAACTACTATCCGAACTGATCAACGATGCCTGGAACCAGTTTGTGGAAGATGTGGCCAATGCCAGAGACTTGCAGCGGGAGCAAGTTGAAGCCGTTGCCGACGGACGGATCCTTACCGGCAGGCAAGCACTTGAGGCAGGGTTGGTTGACGCTTTGGGCGATCTGGAAGACGCCACCCAAAAAGCGGTGGAGTTGGCGGGAATAACCGGATCATACTTTATTAGAACCTACCAAAAGGATCCAAGCCTGCTCCAGAGGCTGCTGTCCACATTGGCCGATCTGTTTCCAAAGGCTGGCGTAAGCCTGCGCTATCAGTCGATTTGACAACCATGCCCATACCGGGTATCATAAAGCCATAGAGGTGAATCTGCTATGGGAGATACCGAAGGCAAAAACAAGCTGATCCAACGTTTAAAGCGGGTGGAAGGTCAGATCCGGGGTATCCAAAGAATGATCGATGAAGAAGAAAACTGCATCGAGATACTGACACAGGTCGCCGCCGCTCGGGCGGCTCTAGACCGGGTAGGGATGATCATCTTTGAGGAACACAGCCATACCTGCCTGCTGAAGGCCATTGAAGAAGGCCAGGATGACGCTATCGACGAGTTGATGCATGCGTTGAAACGTTTTATGCAGTAAAAAAAGCGAGCAGCCTAACACTGCTCGCTTTTTTTCTCTTTCATGGCAATAGCTCAAGGGGATTGATGGTCTCACCGTTATACTTGATTCTAAAATCCAGGTGCGGCCCGGTGGAGAGACCAGTCGAACCGACCCGGGCAATCGTCTGTCCGGCCTTGACCACGTCCCCCTTCTTGACCAACAATTGTGAGTTATGTCCATACCAGGTTGTGTATCCCCCACCGTGATCGATTACTACTCCATAACCGTAATCGCCCATCCATTCCGCCTTGATAACCACTCCCGCCGCGGCTGCTCTAACCAACGTTCCTTGGGGAGCGGCGATGTCTATTCCTCCATGAAAGTGCCGCACATTAGTGATCGGATGATCACGCCAGCCGTAGGGCGAGGAGATCGAACCGGAAACAGGCCAGTTGAACCGCGGCGGTTGCGATCCTGTCATAGCCGGAACGGACACAGCCGACCCGATCGGGATTACCAGACGCTGGCCTGCTCTAATCCGGTCGGGGTCGCTGATGGAATTGTATTCAGCCAAATCTGTCGCAGATAGGCCGAATTTTTTGGCGATCACCGAGAGGTTTTCACCTTTTTGAACAACATACTCCTGCTCGGCTTCAGCCAAGGGGATCGCTAGTTTCTGGCCGGGATAGATGACTGTGGAGGCCAGTTGGTTGTAAGCCATCAAATCAGCAACAGAAATATCATACGCTCTGGCGATATGTGACAATGTATCTCCGCTTTTGACGACATAAACCCGCTGTTGGTTGGCATGGGCCGTAAGCGCGGCGATGGTCTGCGGGCCAACAATACCGTCCACTGTCAGTCCGTGCTCCTTCTGGAACTGCCGCACCACTTTGTCGGTCTGTGCGCCGAAAATCCCATCGACCGTGATCTCATAGCCCAAACAGGACAGGTATTCCTGCAGGACCCGGACGTCATCTCCCCGCATTCCCGATTTCAAGAAGCGGGTGCCTAAACCATCGACCACATTCGCCGGGGCAAGCAAAGAAACGATCAGCAAAAAAATAAACAAGGCGATTAACCTGACTTTCATGGCTCCCTCCCAAACGGTTGCGTACGGAACGGGTGCGTACGTATTTTTTCCTTTACATGAAAGTATTGGTTAAACCGCCTCTATTTATACCTTGACTGATTCGTTATGATAGAGACTCCAGATAGTGATAGGCGCTCATCGCCGCCACGGCACCGTCGCCAGCGGCGGTCACTATCTGCCGCAGGGCGGCCTCCCGGACATCACCAGCGGCAAACACGCCTGGAATGCTTGTGGCCATTGCTGCGTCCGTCGCTATATACCCGTCGGCATTGAGCAGCCCGGTGGATTTGAGGAATTCTGTGTTGGGCAGGTAGCCGATGTAGATGAACACACCGTCGGCTGGTAGTTGGGAGACTGTGTTGGATTTGACATTTCTGACCATTACTTTGCTTACTTTGGCATCACCAACAATCTCTTCCACCACAGTATCCCAGATCACTCGGATTTTAGGGTTGGCAAACGCCCGCTCCTGGAGAATAGGCTGTGCCCGGAACTGATCCCGCCGATGCACTATGGTTACCCGCGAGGCAAACCGAGTCAAAAACACACCTTCCTCGACCGCCGAATCTCCTCCACCCACGACTACTACTTCCTTATTGCGGAAAAACGCTCCGTCGCAGGTGGCGCAGTAGGAAACTCCCCGGCCGGCAAATTCCATTTCTCCCGGAACGCCGAGCTTTCTCGGCTGAGCGCCTGTTGCGATAATCACTGCCTTGGCCTGGATCGCTGTTCCATCACTTAGCGCTAAAGATTTCACCTGTTGATCCAGCTCCACGCCAATAACCTCGGCCTGCTTCCATTCGGCGCCGAACCCCTGCATGTGTTCAAACATCAGCTCTGATAGCTGAGGGCCGGTGACCATCCTATGGCCTGGGTAGTTTTCAATTTCCAGCGTGTTTTGCATCTGCCCGCCGTACAACCCTTTGTCAATCACAATTGTCTTGAGCCTGGCTCTGCCGGCGTACATGCCCGCGGTCAAACCGCCGGGGCCTCCGCCGACGACGGCAAGATCATACATGCTATCACTCCCACTTCAACTTACATATTCCGGCATCGGTTGAATACTGGCCTGTCCCTTAAGCATGGTTACAACAACGTAATCTGCCCAGCCAAACCTGAGGACACCCAGACATTGCCTTCCTGATCCACGATCACTGCTTCGTAACCAGGCAAGTTTTCGATCAGAGCTTTCCCCCGCTCCAACCCCAGGACGAAGATCGTTGTGGATAAAGCGTCGGCGTCGGCAGCCTCGCTGCCATATATGGTGACGCTGATCACATCTCTTGCCGGATATCCTGTATGGGGATCGATAATGTGGTGGTAGCGGATGCCGTTGTCCATAAAATAGCGCTCGTAATCCCCAGACGTGACAATTGTCTTGTTCTCCATCTCAACGATGCCAATCAGTGCCGTCGACTCCCTGGGGTGCTGCACGCCAACCCGCCAGGAACTCCCGTCAGGTTTGGCACCGATGGTGGTTATATCTCCCCCGGCATAGATCATACCGCTTTTGACCCCTTTGGCCTCCAGCACTTTCCGGGCTTGATCCACCGCGTACCCCTTGGCGATTCCCCCCAGATCTATTATGGTGCCGGAAGGGATTCGCACCATTTTAGCCGACTTGTCAATTTCCACACTGCGATAATCTACTGTCGCCAGCGCTTGGGCAAGTTCGGTCTCGGGCGGGATTTTCTGCTTGTCAGTCCCAAACCCCCAAAGATCGATTAACCGCCCAACGGTGATGTCAAAGGCACCACTGCTCAGTTCACTGTAATGTAGGGCCTTTTCCAAGAGTGCCATGACCTCGTCGGTAACGGGCACCCACTGCCCTGACCCCTGATTGATCCTGGTGATGGCACTGTCCTTGAGGTGCCTTGAAAACACCTTCTCGACCCGACTCATCTCTGCAAACGCCGCGTCGACAGCCGCTTCGGCATCAGGGCCGCTTGCCCTGATTTCCACCACAGTGTCCATAATAAACTCTGTTTTGGCCGCCTGGGTTTCTGTGCCAGTTCTCTGCAGCTGTTTGATCCAAACCACCACAGCCATCAAGGCAGCTATGCCCAGAACTGCCGCAATATAGATAAGAGCACGCTTGTTTTTCATATGATCCCTTCAAATCATTATCCGGCTATTTTAGCCGGGATCTCCGGTTTCCCTTCCTGAGCTTCGATGGTGTGCATCGGGCACACTGCCACGCAGCGGCGGCAGACGGTGCACTTGTCGTAGTCTATTTCTGCCAGATTGTCGGCAACTGTAATAGCGTTGACCGGACATTCCTTTTCACAGCGGCGGCAGGCGATGCAGCCCACCTGGCAGACTTGGCGCACTTCTTTACCCGGCGCATGTGAACGGCACCGGATATGAACTCCGTATTCCTCACCGACAAGGATGATAATGTTGCGGGGGCATGCTTCGACACATTTGCCGCATCCGGTGCATTTTTCCTCAATCACCACCGGCAGGCCGTTTTCGTTCATATACATGGCGTCAAAGGGACAAGCCTCTACACAAGTACCGCCGCCCAAACAGCCGTAGGTGCAGGCTTTGTCGCCGCCTTGGATGATATTCATAACCCGGCAGTTCTTCGGGCCGTCATATTCAGCGCGCTGCTTGGCTTCCTCACAGCCGCCTTTACAGAGCACCTGAGCCACTTTCCGGGCGGGGGCTTCTGTGATGGTTCCCATTATTTCCGCAATTTTCTGGGCTACAGCCAGCCCCCCGACGGGACAGCCGTTGACCGGTGCTTTGCCCGAAGCTATCGCCTCGGCCAGACTGCGGCACCCGGCGTACCCACACGCGCCGCAGTTGACGCCGGGCAGAGCGGTTTCTATCTGTTCGGTGCGCTCATCGCTTTCCACCGCGAACATTTTAGCGGCAATCACAAGGCCAACTGACAAAACAATCCCTAATCCACCCATGCTTGCTAATGCGACAAGGGAATTATACAATGTATTCACTCCTTCTTCGATCCCTAAATCATACCCGCAAAGCCGCTGAAAGCCAGCGACAGCAGCCCGGCTATGATCAAGGCTATTGCCTGCCCTTTCAGTGGTTTGGGAATATCCGCAAACTGAATTTCTTCGCGAATCCCGGCAATCAGGATCAGAGCTAAAGTAAAGCCTACTCCTGCTCCAAAACCGTACACCAAGGACTCACCCAGATTATAGTTGCGCAGCATGGCATTCAAAGCCAAACCAAGCACAGCACAGTTGGTGGTTATCAAGGGAAGGAAAATGCCCATAGCCCGGTAAAGCCCAGGAATGGACTTATGCAGAAACATCTCCACCAGCTGAACCAAGGCTGCGATCACCAGGATGAATGACAACGTCTGCAGATACTGCAACCCCAGAGGTATTAAAATAAAGTGCTGTATCAACCACGATGCCAAGGCTGCCATCACCATGACGAACGTTGTGGCAATACCCATTCCGACTGAGGTTGAGACTTGCTTGGAGACACCCAAAAACGGGCAAATACCCAAGAACTGCACTAGAACAAAGTTATTGACAAGTACAGTAGCAACAAACAACAACAAGTATTCCATGTTATTCCCCCCTAGCTGGCAGCCTTCTCTTGCCTGGCCTTGGTTTTTTGGGCGATTCTGTCACTAACGACATTCATCAGCGCCAGCAACACACCTAAGGTAATAAACGCACCAGGTGGAGATGTGAGAATCTTGATCGGCGCAAAGCCATCAGGCATCACAGCGAAACCGAAAACAGTGCCTGAACCCAAGAGTTCTCTGATCGCTCCAATCAAAGTCAGAGCCCAGGTGAATCCTAAACCCATTCCCAAGGCGTCAATAGCTGCAAAATGCACAGGCATTTTCGAGGCATAAGCCTCCGCCCGGCCGAGAATGATGCAGTTGACAACAATCAAAGGAATGAACACTCCCAGAGCTTGGTGCAGTTCAGGGCTTTTCGCCAACATAAAGTAATCCACTGTCGTGACAAAGGTGGCAATCACGACTATATACGCCGGAATCCTGACACCTGCAGGAATCACTCTCTTAAGCATACTGATCAGCACACTGGAACAGATCAAGACAAAAGTAGTGGCTGCCGCCATACCCAAGCCGTTCAAGGCTGTTGTCGTCACAGCCAACGTCGGGCACATGCCGATCATGATCCTGAAAGTCGGGTGTTCATCCCACAATCCCCGCAGGAAATCCTTGATCATTCTGTTCATTGTTTGGTCGCCTCCTTGTAGGCCTCAAGCGCGCCGGCGAGGTCTCGGTTGACCGCTTCGACAACAGCCCTCGACGACACTGTGGCACCGGAAATCTTGTCAATATCCTGCCCAAGGGCTATAGGATCAGCTGTACCCTTTCCAACAAACTGCTTGCGGAAACTCTCTTCTTCAATCCTGCTGCCTAGATTCGGAGTCTCTGAATGTTCCAGAACCGCCAATCCAGAAATCAACCCACTGGCTTGATCCACTCCGACCATGATCTTGACGATCCCGCCGTAACCAACACCTTCGCTGACAAAAGCAAAGCCAACGGGAGCGCCGCTGTCATCGATCCCTTGATACAGCATCAAAGGCTCGCTGTCACCACCCGGCCTGGTCTGGGATGAAGAGGGATCATCTGCCAGACTGCCGACAGGGCCGGCTTCGATGACTCGAAAATCGACCGCTCCCGGCAAGACCTCCAAGATACTGCCGGCCAATGCCTGCGCTTTGTTGCGCTGGATTTCATCATAAGTCCAGTGATAAACCTGTGCCAGCCAGAATCCTGAAACCATGGCAATCACAGTTAATACTACAATCATCCTTACTGATTCTTTCATGCCTGCTTCACCCCCTGGCCGTAGATCCGGGGACGTGTCCACCTATTGATCAACGGTGTGAATGCGTTCATCAACAGGATGCTGTACGTCAATCCCTCAGGCAAGCTGCCCCAGAATCTGATCAACACCAGAATCAGGCCGCAGCCAACTCCGAACACCCACCGGCCTACAGGAGTGATCGGAGACGTGACCATGTCGGTGGCCATAAAGATGGCTCCGAACAGAAGACTGCCGCTGAGCAGCTGGTAGATTACATCTTGTCCAAAAACTGCGGATAAAACAGCTGCAGTGCCCAGAAAACCGACGGGTATCCGGTAATCCAATACTCCCCGGTAAAACAGCAGCACACCACCTAATAGAATGGCCAAGGCCGATGTCTCGCCCAGCGAACCAGGGACTGTGCCGAAAAACAGCTCAGCGTACGATGCTTGTCCGCCGGCCAAAGGTGTGGCACTGGTCACCGCATCGGTAAATGGCATGGTCCACGTGGTCATTTGGGATGTGAAGGACGCCACCAGCACCGCGCGGCCCACTAAGGCTGGATTGAACGGGTTGGCGCCCAAACCGCCGAAAACCTGTTTGCCGATTACAATGGCTATAAAGGAACCGAAAACCGCCATCCAAGTCGGCAGCGACGGCGGCAGGCTCAAGCCCAACAGCATGCCCGTAACCAACGCGCTGCCGTCCCACACAGTGATCGGCTTGCGCCTGACAGCCTGAAACAGTGCTTCGGAACAAACCGCAGCAGCCATGCTGAACAGTACAAGGCGGATGCTGTCCAACCCAAAGAAATATGTCGCGGCCGCCCACACCGGCACCAAAGCCGCCGCCACTGTCAGCATGATCTTTTGTGTCGTATCCTCATCACGCACATGTGGTGAGGGAGAAAGAATCAAGCGTGAATCTTCCACTGTCTATCCTCCTAACTATCAGCTAGTCTGGCGCCTGTGCGCTTCAGCAATCTCAGTCTTTGCCAGCCTGATCCAAGTTAACAGCCCGCGCTTTGAAGGGCAGATATAGGTGCAGCATCCACACTCGATGCAGTCCATCGCGCCATAGTCCTCAGCCTCGTCCCACATGGCGTTCATGGCAAATTTCTCGATGGTGACCGGCATCAAATAGACCGGGCAAACATCGACACAGCGCGCGCATTTGATGCAGGGCATGGGATCAAACTCTTTGGCCACTTTGTCTGAAAGGACCAGTATCCCGGAGACTCCTTTGACAATCGGCGCATCAAGATTAAACTGGGCCAAACCCATCATGGGGCCGCCGGCAATCACTTTCCCCGGCTCCCCTACAAAGCCGCCGGCAGCGGCAATGATATCTTTAATCGGTGTTCCGATTCTCACCAGGTAATTGGCGGGCTCTTTCACACCGTCGCCGGTAACTGTAATCACCCGCTCGATCAATGGCTGTCCGTACCTGCAAGCCTTGGCCACGGCCCAGGCAGTGCCCACATTGTGAACAAGAACCCCGCACTGCGCCGGCAGTCCATGTGACGGCACTTCGCGGTCAAGCACTGCCTTGATCAGCTGCTTTTCGCCACCGGCAGGATACTTCACCCCCAAGGTGACCACTTCGATCGCGTTGGATCCTGCCAGGGCCCGCATTTTTCTCAAAGCTTCCGGCTTATTGGCCTCAATGGCGATGATGATCTTCTCGGCGCCGCATGCCTTGGCCAACAATTTTGCCCCGAGAATCACGTCTTCAGTGTATTCTTCCATCAATTTTTGATCGGCAGTCAAATACGGTTCACACTCGCTGCCGTTAATCAGCAGGTATTCTACCCTGCAGCCCTGAGGTGGATTCAACTTGGCTGCCGTGGGAAAAGCCGCCCCACCCAAGCCTACAATGCCGGCAGCCTCGATCCGCTCTCTGATTTCCGCACTGGAAAGCTGAATTGGATCGTGATGCCCAGTCATAGGCGCTTTGGCGTCTTGCCCGTCGTTTTCAATGACTACCGACAGTACTTCGCGCCCGTTGATCGAAGGCCTCGGCTCCACCTGCAGCACGGTGCCGGACACAGAAGCGTGGACAGCGGCGGAAATACCGCCGGCAGATCTGCCGACTTCCTGGCCTACGAGCACTGAATCGCCTTTCTTCACAAGCGGTTCAGCTGGAGCACCGGCGTGTTGGCTTAACGGAATCACCACTAGATTTGGCGCCGGCAAAACTTTGATTGGTTTGGCCCCAGTGATGTGCTTGTTGTATTCCGGGTGCACACCACCTTTGAAGCTTTTCACTTTCACCGTTTCTCACCTCTAACCCGTTTCTTTCTTCACTCGCCCAATACGTTTTTGAAACCCAGCTGCCGCCATGCCTCATACAATACGATGGCAACCGTGTTAGCCAAATTCAAGGAACGAGGGTTGATCATTGGCACCGATATGTGATTGTCGGGACAATCGCTAAACAGCTCAGGAGGAAGCCCTTTCGTCTCGCTGCCGAACACCAGGCAGTCATCGGCGCGGTACTGTACATCGGTATAAAGCCGCGTGCTTCCCGTTTCAACAAAAAACAGCCTGCGCGCTGTCCCAGTCACCAAGAAATCTTTCCAACTGTCGTGGACCTGCCAATCCAGTTTGTCCCAATAATCGAGTCCGGCACGCTTCAGCCGCTTGTCATCCAGGAAAAACCCCAACGGCCTAATCAGGTGCAAGCGGCAGGCTGTCACGGCGCAAAGTCTGGCAATGTTGCCTGTGTTGGCTGGGATCTCAGGCTCATACAAGACTATATGCACTTGATTCCAAGTCCCCTTTATTTATCACTACCAAAGTAATTATAACTCAAGCCATCTGACAACGCAACTGCAAGCACTGTCAGATTCTCAGCGACCATCCCGCATACCAGTGCACTTGGCCTTCCCGCCATTTTATACCAGCTTCCAGCGAATAACCGTGGTTTCTCCAGGTCAAATCCAATCTCATTCCATCAGCCGTGTGCCAGGCGCCAGCCAACACCAGACTGTCAGCCAATGTGAGGCTGGCGCCGCAATCCACAGCCGCATGTGCAAAATCATACACGGCAAAAACCGACGCATCCAACTTTGAGGCAGGTGCGAAGTCATATATCGCACCGAGGGCGATTCCTTCAGTGCCGAATTCAAGTTGTGCAGTTAAATAACCGTCACCGTGAAGCTCCAAATAAGGTGTCAAACTAAGCCTGGGCTTGCCGACAAGATTGATTTCTCCTTTGGCTCCAGCCGCATCTTTTCCCAGCATTTGCTTGTATTCTGCCCTGATTCCTAGACGGTTGTCTCCCGCGAGGTTGCTGAAGAAATCCGGGTTTCCGCCGTAAACTGCGGCCGCATATTTGACATTCCCCACAAACACCTGTCTGCCGGCATGAAAATATCCCATGAGCCTTGGCTGCTGTGAGACGGCCACAACTCCGGAAACTGTGTCCTCCTGGTAACCGATGAATCCCATTAGACGCCTGGACACAGTCTCGACGTGAATTCCTGTAAACCATTCCCCATCAGACTGCCCCACCAGCAGCCGGGATCCTGCCAAAGCCTGTCCCGGCAAGCAGAGCGCAACTGCCAGTATAACAACGGCGGCTGCGCCAAGCCTTAGTTTCCTTAACATTCACGGCCCCCCTACATCTTCACCTTCATCGCATCCTCGGGCACTGCAAGCAGTTCTTCCGCAGACACACCCTTGTTGATCTCATACTCCGGAATCACAAGCTTGGCCAGGCATACTTCTCCGTCCCAATACTCAAACCTGACAGGCATGAAATCGGCATCAAACCACACATACTGCACTGCTTGATCCGAACTTCCTCCCGCAGATATCATCCCCACCATACTCTGATCAAGCTCTTTGATCTGCACCACATAGCTCAATCCCCGATCAGTTTGCTCGACCCTCAAAATCTCGCCTTTGACATCCTCGAATTGAATTGGCTTCTCAAAATCGCCGATGGGAAGGTCAAACCCGAACTCCTCCGCCGACTGCACAGGCATCACCATGAGCATGTTCATCATAGGGACATATACGGACAATTCCTGCTTCTCAGCGTCGGCAATATAGAACTGGCCTTCGAGCACCCGGGGAGAGAGGAAGTCGATCCTAGTCAGTTTTGACTCTTTGACCCATTTGACTTCCATTTTCATGGTCATTTTTTGCCCAGACTCGACCACTTCCGCCTCGAACACTGCGCGCAAGTCGTCAATCGCCTCAAGCTTTTGCTCCACCTTTGCGGCCAACTGCTCAAAAGTCAGCTCCTGGGCCTGTACCACTCCGTTAATCATGAACAGACAGCAGATTAAGATGACGATTCTTCTCATTAGTTAACCACCTTTCAGTTTTGAATTATAATCCTGGGCTCCCTGGAGCGGTCAAGCTGAAGCCCTCAAGGACATCCTGGCCTGCCTGTGGAGCCAACCGCTGCTTACGCTCTATGACCATGGGAATCGGCTCGGAAAGCTTGATTGGTTCGTATTTAGGCGCAGCGAGCCGATAGTAGTCTCCGCCGCTGTCCCTTAATACAATCCCAGATTCTTCCCAACGCACAATCCTGGCATTGATCTCAAGGCTTAAGCGCAGCCGGGTGATCTCTCCAAGATAGCCAATCCAGATTTCAGGCGTGTCCCCGCCCATCACCTGATAGGCAAGCCTGGTTCCGTTGGGATCAAAGTATAAACCGCTGATCTGGCCGGAGTGGCCCATGTTCCAGCATTCAACGACACTGCCCTGACGGTTCCAAAACCAGATGTTTCCTTTACCCCGCTCCAGAACCGCTCCTGCTATCAACACTCCTCCCGGCGCAAAGGCAATGTCATTGACAGCCAGATCCTTAAGCCAATCCACATATTCTTGATTCTGCTGATCATACAGCGTATACAGCCGCTGCGGCGAATCACCATCGTGAACCCTATTGACGATCAGAAATCTGTTTAAAGGATCTGTCCGGTTCTGATCTACGGCAGGCTCCTCCTCAGTGATCCGCTGCGGAGCTGGCCAGTAATCACCGACTGCAGCCAAAAGCTGCTCAATCCGAAGCCCGGGGTCCGGGTGTGTCTTGAAAACAGCTCCAACCTCTTGAGATGGCGGCAGCTCTTCCAAGTCGGACAGCAGATGAATGATTCCGGTCGGGTCGAATCCCGCCATCGCCATGTACTGCTGAGCCGTCTGATCTGCTTCCAGTTCTGCGTCGCGGTTGTACCCCGATTGAACAACGTCAATCAAAGCCTGAGTCGCCACATGAACCTCCTGGGTCGTCGGCACCTCCAGCACATGCTTGCCCACTTCCACCAGCACGCCCAGGCCGAGCCGGCGCAAAAGTGCGTTTATACCATGTTTATTCACTACATGGGCAATCTCATGAGCCAATGCTCCGGCCAAGCGTTGGTCGTCGCCGCCCGCCAGCCTCAGCAACCCTTTGGTGACAAATATATAACCGCCGGGAAGCGAAAAGGCATTGATTTCGTACGAATCTAGAATGGTCAATGAGTACTCGCCGCTGTTGGCGACAGCAGTCAGCCTGTCAAAAATGGCTTTCACCCTCAGATAGTCATGAAGGGGAAGCTGAGCTTCTCCGCCATAAGCAGCCAATAGCCTTTCCTTGGCAGATGCGCCAACTGCTCGTTCGAACCTTGTAAACCCAGGTTCGGCGGCAGCGGCAGCCGCACTGAACAACAGCAATCCCGCAGCTAACAGCGCCAGGGCTCTCACTTGCCCACCTCCCAACCGAAGCTGGCGAGGATAGCGTCAAACTGGCGTTTGCTGTAGGCGTAGTGCGGCCTCGCATCGCTGAAGGTAATTGTCAGCCCCATTTGGTCTACGATCACAAAAATACGGTACTCTGTCCTCTCTTTCCTGCCCAGATAGCTGTATTCGACCTGGGCTGCCGTGATTCCATCAAGCTCGGCAGGAAACGGGCCGGTGAGGAGCTGGAAACCCTTCAGCCCGTATTCCGCGCCGTAATGGCCGGTTACTTTGTCTGCAAATACCATGGGATCGGAAAAAGCAATTTCCGGAAAATACTCGATATACAGCAGCTGTTCATGTTCGGGGCCGTAAAACACTAAAAGATCAGCTCCGCTTTCACCGGCCTGAAAAATCCATCCGGAGGGAATCGTCAGCTGGAACAGCCGATACGGGTCGAAAAACCGTGCTTCCACAACCTCGGCCGCTTCTTCCCCGCTGGCTGCTGGAACGGACACGCACAATGTAAGAACAAGAAACAGCAATATGCGCCGGCGCAGTTCCACTGTTGAAACCCTCCTTCCGAGTGATCGCTGTGCTAAGACTGCATTCTTCACTCCTGAATCCAAATCCTTCCGGCCGGTGTTTCCGTCTGAAATAAACTGTAAACGGAAATCATATCGTTGAGGTGGATTGTGGATGGATAACAAGTACAAATGGCTTTTGGCAGCTCTTGCCGGCACCGCCGGGCTGTTCGCCGGCACCAGAATGCTCGCCCATCAAGCGGTAAAGCAGATCGGCAAGATCCTAACCACTGATCCTTATCACGAAAACATTACCGAAATGTTCTCCGCCGTGTACCGAGTCGGAATTCAGAATGTCTGGGAGGCAAACCTTAGAGCGGAAACAGGCAAAGTGATCAACCGGCCGTTGGGATCCCCCCGAAAAATGATCAATTTCGACGGGCTGGCTTTCAGTCCGGTTTTCCTCACCCGACTGCCCACTCCACATCAGGTCAAAATCGACACCAGGACTGTTATCGGCAAAAGCTGCCAAAAACCCTTGATTCTATCCACCCCGATCATCATATCGGGAATGGCCTACGGCCTTGCCTTGTCGAAGGAAGCCAAAATGGCGCTGGCCAAAGGTTCTGCAATGGCAGGGACAGCCACCAACACTGGTGAGGGCCTCTGGCTGCCGGAAGAAAGGGACTTGGCTGCCAACCTGATCATCCAGTACAACCGCGGCAATTGGAGCAAAGACCCGGACATCCTCAAACAAGCAGACATGATCGAGATCCAACTGGGCCAAGGCGCGATAGCCGGGATCAGCCACTATACACCCGCCGACAAGCTGCCTGCTGAAGTACTGCCGAAAATGAGGCTGGACAAGCGGATGGATCTGGTGATCAAATCCTATCATCAGGAGTTTCTCGAGCCTGGGGGCTTTGCCAAACTGGTGGACAGGCTGCGCAAGATCACCGGTGGGGTGCCAATCGGGATCAAAATGGCGTTTACCAACACCCTGGAGCACGATATTGACATCGCGGCTGAAGCCGGGGTCGACGTGCTCGCTCTCGAAGGCACTACAGCCGCCACCAAAGGCGCGCCGCCGATCATCGAAGATGATTTTGGTTTGCCCACGATTATCGGACTCTGCCGCGCCGTGGAACACCTGGAAAAACGGGGCCTCAAGGACAAGATCAGTCTGATCGTCTCCGGAGGCTTTTTCACCCCCGGTGACATGCTCAAAGCCCTCGCCCTGGGAGCTAACGCTGTCTACATTGGTTCTATCGCTTTGTTCGCCATGAGCCACACTCAGTCATTCGAAGCGCTCCCTTTTGAGCCGCCAACTCAGATTGTCTGGCAAACAGGCAAGTACCGAACACGCTTCAATTGGAGGAAAGGCGCTGTGTCGCTGGCCAAGTTCATCACCTCATGCACCCTTGAGATGGCCGAGGGAGTACGGGCGTTGGGCAAAACCGCCATCAGCCAGGTTGACCGTTCCGACTTGATCGCCCTCGATGAAACCACAGCAGCCGTTACCGGTGTTCCTGCGGCGTGGCATCGTATACCCCAATCCGATCATCCCGGGAATAGTCAAAGATCAGAATCTGCATCTGCCGCTCCGGCCTCGCCTGCCAAGGATAAACCTTAAAATCGAAAAGCTCTACCGCAAAAAGCCTGCCAAGCTCCCGCGGCGCAAGCATACGAGTAGCAAGATGGGGCAGATACCGGAAAACGGTGCCGTCCCGAAGCATACGCCGCTTCAGTTCATTTGCCGGTTTCCCCTGCATCCATCCAGGTGTGGCCTGCTTCCGTTCATGAGCGCGAAAATCAAAGCGCAGATAGTTCAACAGTACCGGATCCTGCCTCCCCGCCAGTTCCCACAGCAACCGGTACAGAGTCGGAAGACTGTGGGACACCAGGTGCAGCGATGATGCCTTCCACTTTTGAGCGAGGAACTCAAAGAACCTGAAGGGGCGGTCATGATCACGGGCGATCAGATAATCAAGGCTGGATTTGAAACGGCCGGAATTGTAATAGCATTCTACCAGCTCCTCAATCACTTTGAGGAATGCCAACTCTGGGTAACTGATAGCGTTGGTCTGCAAAACCTCGTAAGGAGCCCGGCCTGTAAACCTGCATCCAAACTCTGAAGCCCGTTCCCGCAGGCGCGATCCTTTCAGCAGCTTTAAAAAACCAAGCTGAATCTTGGTTGGTTCCAAGTTGTAAACAAAGTCGAAGGAATGGCCGAAGCGTTCATAGCTCTCCTCAGGAAGGCCGGCGATCAGATCGAGCAGAAACCGCACTTTGGTCCGCTCCCGCAGTTTCCTGCAGTTGACTGCAAGTTTCTCGAGGTCTGTGGTTCTGCCGATCTCGTTTAGAGTTGCGAGATTGGTGGACTGCACCCCGATTTCAAACTGAAAACGGTTGGCTGGAGCCTTCTCCAAAACCTGAATCATTTCCTCAGTCAAAAGATCACCACCGATTTCCAGTTGAAACCTGGTGGCCGTATCCAGCCCGCTCATGAATTCAATCAGCTCCAGCGCCCGCTTGGGATTACAGTTGAACGTGCGGTCGACAAACCTGATCTGATCAACGCCAAGGCTTGCCAGTCTTTCCAGATCGGCCTTGACTTGATCCAAGGGGAAATACCTCACTGCCCCTGTCCGGGACGAAAGGCAGTACTGGCACCGGAATGGACAGCCGCGGCTGGCCTCGTAGTAGACAATCTTGTTTTCCAGTTCGTCGAGATCACTCAAGTATGGGCTGGGGATGTTGTCCAGGTTCATGGTGATTTGGGGATTGGCTGCTATCCGCCCTTCTGCCCGGAATACCAAGGATGGAACTCGTTCTAGCTCCTCTCCTGTGGGATGGGCACTGTTTTCCAACACATCCAGCAGCCTCAGCAGCGGTTCCTCTCCCTCGCCGGCAATAATGTAATCAATGTTGGGATTAGATCCAAGCAACGCCTCGGCGTCATACGACACTTCCGGCCCTCCCAGGATCACTTTCACACTCGGCAGCACTTTCTTGAGATCGCTAGTCAGCACCAGAGTTTGCTCAATGTTCCAAATATAACAAGAAAACCCCACCACATCGGGGTTTTCATCCACCAGCTCCGAAAGAATCAGATCGAGCTGCTGGTTAATATTGAACTCCCGCACAACCAGCCTGGGAAAGGCCGGCCTGCAGTAAGCCCGAAGGTAACGCAGGGCCAGACTGTGATGGGTATATTTGGCGTTTAACGTGGCCAGGACAATCTTCATCGGCTATCGCATCCTTTGTTATACCTGAAAACAGGAACCTCCGAGGAACTCTTTCAAGATTGAGTTGCACGGGATATCATCTTCCGACGGCATGGGTCTGAAATAGCTGAGAATCCTCAACAGCCGCTGGGCCACGGCATAGGCCGGTTCGGCCTTGGGTATTTCTTTAAGCAGCGGTTCCGCGTATTTTTTCAACACGGCCAGTTCGTAGTCCATTGCTGAATTGAACATCACATCCGCATCTTCCTGGAACGGGAAGATGTGCTTTTCCTCGCCGCGGCGGACCAAAGGCCAGCGGTAAATCGTGTCCAACGCTGAATGAGCGCGGAACTGGTGATCCCGTACGATGCGCCTGATCAAGCGGGCATCGGTTGTGGGAATCCTGGTATGATCGTCAATATTGATTTGTGTTATGGCACTGATGTATACCTTGAACTTGCGGCCTTTGGGAATGGCAGCGGTGAGCTTGTCGTTCAGCCCATGAATTCCTTCGACAATGATCGGCTGATCCGGGCCGATCTGCAGTATCCGGTTGTTCCATTCCCGGCGCCCTTTCTGGAAATTGTACGTGGGAACGTTCACCGCCTCTCCCTGAATCAGTTTGGAGAGGTGCTCGTTGAACAGCTTGATATCGATTGCTTCCAGGGCTTCAAAGTCATAGTTGCCGTCTTCGTCGACAGGAGTCTTGTCACGGTCCACAAAATAATCATCCAGGCCGATCACCACCGGGTGGAGATGGTTGATCCTAAGCTGAATCAACAGCCGTTGGGCAAATGTGGTTTTGCCCGATGAAGACGGGCCGGCGATTAACACAATCCGCAGGCGGTCCCGGTCTTGCGCGATGCGGTCGGCGATCTTGGCAATCTGCTTTTCATGGTATGCTTCGCAGATTCTGATCAAATCACCATATCTATTCGAAGCGACCACTTCGTTTAGTTCCGCCACATTGCTGATGCTGACCGTTTTACCCCACTTCTCCGTTTCGTAGTAGACATTGGCCAGCTTGCCGTGTTCCACGTACTCGGGAATTTCCGCAGGATTGCTCACTTTTGGGAACTCCAGGATAAATCCTGGCAGGTAAAAACGCAGCTTGAACAAGAGCAAACAGCCGGTTGAAGGAACAAAGACATCCGCCAGCGTATCGTAATAGTCGCCGCAGCTGTGGACCATAATTTCCTGATCTGGCATCTGACTGTACAGTTTCACTTTGTCTTGCAGATTCTGCCGGGCGAAGATGGCAATCGCTTCGTCCCGGGGCAGGACATGCCTGACGATAGGCTCATCGGCGAGGATGATATCCATCATCCTCTTTTCGATCCGCTTCACATCTTCTTCAACCAGGGGCTGTTCCGCCTCGATTTCCCCATACAAGCCGTTGCTCAGCGCATGTTCGATATGAACACGGCAGTTGGGGAGGACTTCCCTTGCCGCCCTGATCAGGACAAAAACAAGGCTGCTGCGGTAAACCCGCATCCCGTCATCTGTCGTCAGATCAAGCAGCCTCACCGAGCAATCATGCTCCAAACGATAATCAAGGCTGCACAATACGTTGTCAACATGGGCGGCCACAACCTTGGCGGAGATATTCTGCATATCTACTAATTCCAGCAGGGTTGTTCCCCGCGGCACTGTAATACTTCCTCCGTGAAGCTGGACAGTGATCGTCCGATCCACTTCTGTCACCACCACATCATGAAATTGCGCCAGTCTAGGTTATTATTTCTCCTCAAAAGCAGCAATACCTTTTTACTGCCGACTCCGGCAGGACATCGCCTGCGAACAGAGAAAACAATAGTAATTTTGGAAGGAGGAATCATTCAATGCATATCAATCGGGAACGGTTAGTCAACGAGTTTCTGACTTTGGTCCAAATTGACAGTTTCGCCGGCGAAGAAAGAGAGATTGCCGATTACCTGCGCAGGCAGCTGACCGAACTCGGCTTGGATGTGACCGAGGACGACGCAGGAAAAACCATCGGCGGCAGCGCGGGGAACATCATTGCACAACTTCCAGGCAGAAGCGATAAACCCACCATCATGTTCTGTGCCCATATGGACCGTGTAGCGCCGGGCAAAGGGATCAAGCCGGTGGTTGAAGACGGGATCATCAGATCTGACGGTACGACCATCCTTGGCGCCGATGATGCGGCAGGTATCGCCGCCATTTTGGAAGCGCTGCGGGTAGTCAAGGAAGCCGGCGTGCCCCACGGCAGCCTGGAAGTAGTGTTCACCATCGCAGAAGAAGGCGGGCTCTTCGGCGCCAAAGCCTTGGACCGTTCCAGACTGAAGGCCGATTTTGCCTATTTCCTTGACAGCAACGACCAGGTGGGCGCTATTATCAACCGGGCGCCTTCCCATCAAAACCTTGACTTCACTTTCCACGGCAAGGCCGCCCATGCCGGTGTCAGCCCAGAGTTGGGCATCAATGCCATCAGGATAGCTGCCGAAGCCATCGCCTCTATGAACCTGGGGCGGATCGATCACGAAACAACGGCCAATGCTGGAGTGATTCACGGCGGGATGGCCACGAATATAGTTCCGGAAACCTGCACTGTCAAATGTGAAGCCCGGTCTTTGGACCCGGCCAAGCTGAAAACGCAAGTGGATCATATGATGGCCGCGGCGCAAAACAGCGCTGCCAAATACGAATCCAAAGTCGACATTAAGCTCACGGATTGCTATCCGGCCTATACCATTCCTGATTCTCATCCTGTCATCCAATTGGCCGCCAAGGCCTGCCGGGCAATCGGCGTGAATCCTCTGACTAAAGGTACCGGCGGCGGCAGCGACGCCAACATCCTCAACGGCAAAGGCCTACCCTCTGTAGTATTGGGCTTGAACTACAAGGACGCTCATTCCACTAGGGAATCCATGGCAGTCGAGGATTTGGTCAAAGTGACCGAACTAGTGGTGTCTATCATCGAGCATGCATAGGAGAATGGAAATGATATTGTACCAATACCCTTCACCATTGGGCATCATGCTGCTGACCATGGAAGACAACTCTTTCACCGATATCTGCCTGACACCGTCTTCCACTCATGAGCACTGGCACCCGTACCCTCCGCTGCCTCAGCCCTATGCCAACGACCTTGATCAGTATTTCAAGGGCGTACCGGTGGCGCTTGATTGGCCGATCACCCTCAAAGGCACCCCATTTCAAAAGCGGGTATGGCAGAAGCTTAGGGAAATCCCATATGGGCACACCACCACCTATAGACAGATCGGCGAAGCACTCGACACCAAAGGATACCGCGCGGTGGGCGGCGCTGTTGGGGCCAATCCACTCATGATTGTGGTCCCCTGCCACCGGGTTCTGGGCTCCAGCGGCCTGGGAGGATATGCCTACGGCCTAAAAATCAAGCAGTTTCTCCTCAATCTGGAAATCACTCACTCATGACTAAACTGGCGAAACCGCCAGTTTAGTCACGAGAATCTCGTCATTTCCACAGCGGATGCCCTGCCGCTATCGCGTTCAGATACTCCTCCAAGTTGGTATACCCGTCGTCATCCCGGTCGAGATTGCGATCTTCAGCGTCAAACGGATCAAGGCCGCAGTAGATCTCCCACATGTCGGGCATCCCGTCCCGATCAGAATCTACCGGCGCCAACACTGAGTTCATGATTGGGAAACCGCCGACTTCACTTTGGCGCAAGATGACTTTCCCGGTACCGTTGATCACATCGTTGATGATCCTGGTGTCCACAGCGTCCCGCTTTGGCAGGCTTGCTCCAGCGTGGGCCAGCACCAGCTCATACGCCTCCTCGGCAGAATGGATGGTCATCGGTGCTGAAGGGTACGGTGTATCCATTCTTAAGGCTGACCCTCCGACACCCCGCCAGTTGTCGGCAGTGACTGTGGGATTTCCTTCCATAACATTTCCCTCGATATAGATCCGCACATCAGCCCCTTCAGGCAGGACCAGAGTCCCACGGCTGCTGGACTGTGTTTCGGGGCCTGGCCTGAAGTAATTGCCGATAAAGTTGATTCTTCCTTGAGAACCGGTATACACGCTCCGCTCTCTCCAGTTGTAAATCACATTGTTGTTGAACTCCACAATATCTCCAAGGTAGGCCAGCTTCGGGTGGCGAGTCTTGCTGGAATAAATCAGGTTGTGGTGGTAAGTGGCCCGCGGCCCCCACAAGCCTACCGCTGAATGGTTGAGCCAGTTCAACCCTTCACCAAACAAGCAGTACTGCACCGTGATGTTGGAATTGTCGTATGATGAAAACACTTCATCTGTGCCCCAACTGACAGAACAGTGGTCGAGAATCACACCACTCACATTTTGAGCGATGTTCAAAGCGTCAGAACTGGTCAATCCCCGGCGATCGCCAAGCCTGAAGCGGAGATACCTGACTATGGAATTGCTTCCGCCAATCAAGGTGGGATAATCGGCGACAGTAATGCCGTCTCCCGGTGCAGTCTGACCGGCGATTGTGATGTTGGCCGCAGTCCTCAGCTGTGATTTCAGTTCGACCGTCCCAGAAATGGCAAAGACCACCGTCCGGTTCGGCTGGCTGACTGCTTCCCTCAGCGAGCCGGGCCCGCTGTCCTTCAAATTGGTGACGATGTATACGTCTCCACCGCGGCCGCCGGTGGCCATGGCACCCATGCCTTCGGCTCCGGGGAATGCTGGGACAGTTTTGGACGGAGCCGCCTGAACGGGTACATCCACTGCCAGCTGCATGACTTCTTCATTTTCGGGTGCAATCCTGACTAACGCCGTCTTGAGGGCCAATGACAGTTCCGTGTCAGAAACTGCGGCCAGCTTCTCCAAAAGCACAGGCATCGCCGCCGCAGCTTGTGGCCCGACCGCTGTCAAGATCCGAACTGCATAAAAGGCCAGCTCAGGATCGGCAGAATTCACCAAAGCAGTTATATCGGCGAGCAGTTGGGGGTCTTTTCCGGCTGCCACCACGAAAGCGCCGGCCAGACGCCACCGCATTGCCGGTTCCAAGCTGTGTACTCGGCCGAGGATATCAGCTAGATAAAGTGAGCTGTTTTCTCCACCGGCTTCAAGAACCCGGACCGCTGCCCAATAGATTTCTGGATCCAAGCCTGGAGCCGACAAAGTTCCTGCAAAAGCGGCCAACACCTCTTGGCTGTGGGGAGTGATCTGCTCTAACGCTTTGGCCGCAAGGGCGCGGCAATCCATTTCTGCATCCTGATCAGTCAAAACCTCCAGTAAACTTGGGACGAATTGGACAACGTCGATCGATTGCTGCAGCTCAAGCCCTCGCACCAAGTCGGCCAACCGCCCAACAGCGCGGAGCGCCAGCACACGATGGCCCAACTCGGAACTGGACAGCTGTTCTTTAAGGAATTGAAGGATCGCTGCATTGACATCGCCAGGCTGGGGTCCCGCCTGTGATTGCCCCTCTGGCTGCCCCTGTGACTGCTGCTGTTCCAAGAAAGCTTTGATCAGCTGTTCTCTTGTCAGCGGCTGCGGAGGAGCTGCTTCTGTCTTCTCCTCAATAATGAAGCGGGCGATCATATCCGCTGTTTTGTCTACGGTATCCTGCTCCAGCGCAGTTTGAGCAAGCACTTCGAACATCTCCGCCAAGACCTTTATCACATCTTCGTTGTCGTTATAGAGCTTGCGCAGAATCTCCAGCTGGCCGATCTGATAGTCAATCTGCTCCATCATCAATTCAGCAAACAGCCCGCCGATGCTCAATCCAGGTACGGCCAGCACAGCGTCAACCGCTTCCGCTCGGATTGTTGGCTCAAAGGTTAAGGCCTTTTTCAGGATCGGCAATGCGGCCGGATCGTTAATTGCCGCCATCACTTTCACAGCCTGCTGCCGTTGAGGTATGTACGCGTGAAACATCCACTGTGTGTCGATGGCGTTCATCAGGATCGGCACCGCATCCGGGCCAAGGCTCACAAAATAATCGAAAGCCTGCTGGTTGCCGCTGCCCAACAGGGAAACCCACTGGCTGACGGTCAAGTTTTGCCCAGACGCAACCGGCCCCAGGCCAACACTGCACGCTATCGCCAAAACCAGCACCACTACCAATCTTCTTGACCAATGCAGCATCTACGATTCACCTTCCTGACGGACAAGACAGTCCCATGATTTTTCAATATAATAATTCCCGGTCCGGCTTGAATCCCCTGCACTAAATCAATGATTTGTCACCCACCAAACCGGGCTTGACAAAAAACGCGGGCTGATTTCCAGCCCGCGCACAAAACCTAGACATTGGTTAATCGGCCTTCTCCAACCGGAAAGAACTCTTCAGCGGAACAATGCGGTTAAAGACAAGATTGTCCTTGGAACAAAGCTTGTTGTCCACGACGTAAAAGCCATTGCGCAGAAACTGGAAATGGGTGACTCCTTGATCGACAAAATCCAGGATGGCAGGCTCGATGACACATGCTGTCAGATCCTGCCTGGAGTTAGGATTGATCGCGTCCAAAAGCGAGTCTTGGTCAGGTTGGGCCAGAAACAGGGGCTCATAGTGCCGCACCACGCACCTAAGGGCGTGGGAGGCGCTGACCCAGTGGATTGTCCCTTTGACTTTTCGCCCGGCAAACCCGGAACCGCTCTTTGTCTCTGGATCATAGGTGCAGAGCAGTTCTATGATATTGCCGTTTTCATCTTTGACAATGTCGTGGCACTTGAGGAAGTATCCATGTTTCATCCGCACCTCGCCGCCTATGGTCAGGCGGTTGTAGCCTTTGGGCGGGTTTTCCATGAAATCCTCCCGTTCGATGTAGATTTCCCTTGTGAGCGGGACTTTGCGTGTGCCTAAGTCGGCCTTGTAGTTGTTGTCCGCATCCAGATACTCCACTCTGTCCGGCTCGAAGTTGGTGATGACGACTTTAATCGGATCCAAGACCGCCATCAGGCATACCGCTTTTTCCATCAGATCCTGACGAACAAAGTGTTCCAGCATTTCCACATCCACAGTCGTTTCGGTCTTGGGAACCCCAATTTCATTGAGGAAAGCGAAAATGGCCTCCTTGGTATAACCGCGCCGCCGCATACCTTGCAGTGTTGGCAGACGCGGGTCGTCCCAACCCTCCAGGTACCCGCTCTCAACCAACTGCTTCAAATAACGCTTGCTGGTGACCACACCACTGATGTTCAGCCGGCCAAACTCGATCTGCCGCGGCAATCGGCCAGGCAGGTCCAAATTCTCCAACACCCACTCATAGAGGGCGCGGTTGTTGACAAACTCGTTGGAACAGAGCGAATGGGTTATTCCCTCGATGTAATCCTGGATTGGGTGGGCATAGTCGTACATCGGGTAAATGCACCATTTGTCTCCTGTCCGGTAATGTTCGGTATAGATAATGCGGTAGAGGACCGGGTCCCTTAAGACAATATTGGGGTTCGCCATGTCGATCTTGGCTCGCAGCACTTTCTCCCCTTCCTTGAACTTGCCTTCCCGCATCTGCTCAAACAGCCTGAGGTTTTCTTCCACCGAACGGCTGCGGTAAGGACTTTCCCTCCCCGGTTCAGTCAATGTGCCGCGGTACTCTCGGATTTCGTCCTGGCTCAAATCGCACACATATGCTTTGCCCTTTTTTATTAAATAAACAGCATATTCATACATCTGATCAAAATAGTCGGACCCGTACAAAGGTTGTCCGCCGTAGTCGACACCCAACCAATCCATGTCCTCCACGATCGCGTTGACATAGTAAATGTCCTCCTTGACAGGATTGGTATCGTCAAAACGCAAGTTGAACTTGCCGTTGTACTTCTTGGCCATGGAATAGCTGATATTAATAGCGTAGGCGCTGCCGATATGCAATAGGCCATTGGGCTCTGGCGGAAAGCGGGTCACCACCTTTTCAAGGCCGTTTGCCACATCTTCCGCAATAATTTTGTCGATGAAATGGGTTGGTTTCAGGTCCATCAACTTCCATCCTCTCACTGCCGCATAATCAAGCGTTGTTGTTCTTTATTTTACCATTACTGGCAGCGGCAATGCAAATTAATCCTTGCCCACTGCCGAAATCGCAATATCCAACCTAAAATTAGCGCTAAAATGTTCCAATGTCAAACTTGTCTGCAGGATATTGTCACCTTACGGCGAACTTCCTTAGTAAGCTGGTATTTTATTCCACCAAGGGAGGAACAAAGCGTGTCAAGGCAAAAGTATGTGGTAGTTGGCAGAGTATTACTTGTAGCTGTCGCTGCGGTAATGTTGTCGGGCTGTTTTGGGTTCCTGAAACCAAGTTTGACCATTACCATCGATCCAGATCCGATCGAGTTCACATTCGCGGATCTGACTGAAGAGAAGGACATCAACATCAAGTTCACCACCAAAGGCATCGGTTTGATTAAGATTGAGCAGATTGTGTTCGAACTGTTTGAACCGGATGATGAAAATCCAATCACCAGCAAAGAGGTTGAAGTCGACATCACCATACCTGTGGTTCCTGGTTTATCGGAAGACCATGACGACACATTCACACTGCCCGAAGACCTGCTCTATGACAATGAAGATCTTTACAATCAAGAGCTGAAGGGCGAAACCTACACTTTGAAAATCACCATTTTAGGCAATATGGATCCGATCGTCAAAGAAGTCGAGGTTAAGTTCAACTAGGTATCATGCATGAAAAAAGAGCTACCCGCAGGTAGCTCTTTTTTTCATGCCTTTATCTCCCAATCCTTCAGAACTTGACCAAATCCGCGATCTTGACCGGCATACCGGTGGCGATTGACTTGTTGCCGGCGACACCTACAAGAATCGACATGGCGCCGTCAACATGAGACGCGGCGCGGTTGAACGGATCCGGCTGCGGATTCCCAAAAATATCTTCCAACAGACGGGGATCGCCGCCGCCGTGCCCTCCCGGGGCTTCTTCCACAGGCACTTCATAGCGCTCACCGAACATCGGATAAACCACAATCCGTTTCGTGACCACAGCGCCCTCCTGCGACTGCTCGCCGCCGGCATTGATATAAGTCTTCTCGCCAATATCCACCTGAATGCGGCCTTTGGTACCGTTGATGGCAACCCGGTACCCTTCCCACGGCATGTAGGCATTAAGTGAATATGTAAGTATGGCTTTGTTCTTGTAGCGGACCAGCACTCCCATGGTGTCTTCAATATTGATGCCGTCGCCGAAAACGCTTTGATCCCGCAGATAGCCGTCATACTCCTCTGCTTCCAGGTACAGCTTCCGCAAGGAATCGTTTCTGTTCAGGTCCAGGGCGAACGGATCACCTTTGGCATTGTCCGAGCCGGTACCGCGGTAGTAGAACTTGGTGATGCCCCGGTTCTCGGCGTTTTCCCGGCCGTAGAACAACAGATCACCCATGGCGAAGACTACTTCCGGCTGGCTGCCGATCCAGAAATTGACCAAGTCAAAGTGGTGGGTCGCTTTATGCACCAACAATCCGCCGCTGTTGCGCTTGTCCCGGTGCCATCTGCGGAAATAATCGGCGCCGTGGCTGGTGTTCAGCAGCCATTCAAAATGCACCGAGGTTACCTGGCCGATCGTATCATTCATGATTAGTTCACGGATCTTGGTATTATAGGGCGAATAGCGGTAGTTGAAGGTAACTCTCAGTTTCCGGCCGGTCTGCTTGATCGTGTCCAGAATCTGCTGGCACTTCTCTGCGTCGATGGTCATGGGCTTTTCAGTAATCACATCGCAGCCAAGTTCCATGGCGCGGCAGATGTACTTGTGGTGTGTCCGGTCAATAGATGTGACTATGACAGTGTCAGGTTTTTCGTTTTCAATCATCTGGTCGAACTCATGGGCCAGATAAGTACGGACTGGGCCGTAATTGTGTTTTTCTTTGAGGAGATTCACAGCGTATTCCAGCCGTGCCGGGTTTATATCACAAAAAGCAACCAGTTCGCTGGTATCGTTGTATTTCGAGGCCAAAGCTTCATAAAAGAACCGTGCTCTTCCCCCGGTGCCCACTTGAACGTACCTGTGTTTTTTCATCGAAATCCTGCTGCCTCCTTGTATAAGATAGTGCTGAATTAATCTTACCGCAAATTTATGTATTAATCTAACATATATTTGCCCATTTGTCGGAAATTCAACCAATATTGCGGTGCGAGGGAAACAAGTTTATAATGAACGATGGGGGTGATCACGATTCTGGACTTCAATTTTCAGTTTCGTATTCAATCGCACAAACGGGAAGCCTTCGATATGAATGATAAGCACAGCCACAAACCTCATGAGATTTATTACCTCCGGAAAGGGCAGCGGTATTATTTTATCGACGATAGGATCTATCATGTCCATCGAGGTGATTTGATCTTTGTCCCCAGCTGCGTCCTCCACCGCACCACAGCGGCAGACAACGAGGATCACGAGCGCACAGTCATTTACTTCCAGGATCAATTCCTGGAAGATTTGATTCCGAACATTGCCGGTCATCCTATTATGAAGCGCTTTCACATCGAACCTAAAGTTGTCCGTCTCAAGCTTGGCGACCAAATTGTGATTGAAAACATCCTGTCCAAGCTCAGCCTTGAATACCAAAAACAGCTGCCCGATTCACAGCTGTATCTGAAAATCCTGCTGATCGAACTGCTTTTGGTCGCCAACAGAATCGAACCTGCTGACGCCAGCGTTTACGAGTCTTCCAGCCCGGTTCATGAGAAAATCCACAGAATAGTCCGGTACCTGAGGGCAAACTACCAAAAGCCCCTGTCCCTGAATGAACTGGCTGGTCAATTCTACATCAGCCAGTACTATCTGTCCCGGATGTTCAAAACGGTGACCGGGCTTACTCTGATCGAATATCTGAACACGATCCGAATTCAAGAGGCGCAGAAGCTTCTGGCCGACGAGAATCTGTCGATTACCGAAATCGCCTCTCTTGTGGGGTACGACAGTCAAACTTACTTTGGCCGGATGTTTAAGCGGATTACCGGCCTGACGCCGCGGGAATACCGGAAACACAACTTAGCCGGCGGCCGCTGATACCTTTGTCAGTGCTTCCACTCCAAAACTTGATAGATCCGGGGCAAATCAAAAACGGTGATGATGCCAAGCAGGGCTCCGCTTTCGCTTCCGGTCTCACTAATGAGCACTGCCTGGAGCCGTTTGCCTTTGTGGCTGAAATCTTCGAACAGCTTGAGAACGGTGACCAGTGAACACGATGGCGGCACAAACCGGTAGTTGTCGGGATTGTGCAGGTAGCGGAGCACCGCTTCCACTCTTACCTGAGTAAAGTCAAGATCTGCCGCCATGTGATCCGCCAGCCAATACGTGACAGCTTCCGCAGTCAAGATGCCGACAAACTGCCGTCCATTGTATACAGGAAGCTTTGAGAAGGAATTGGCGTGCATCTTGGTGATCGCGCTGCCTAAGGTATCGTCGAAGCCGCAGGTGATCACAGGCCCTAAAAAGGCATCCTCCACTGTTGGCGGTGAATGAAGCAGATCCCGAATCTGCTCCAGGCGCTCCACCACGCTCATGTGCGGCTCGGCAATGGGCTGGTCGTCAATTCTCTCATGGACAATGGCATTGCGGAGGTCACCATACTCCTTTAGTTCCAGGGCGATTTCCCGGATAAAAGGATCAGCTTTGGCCGCCAAGTCCACCAACTGGTAAAACGGGACATGCCGCTTGTTCCTCACGATCTTTCCCAACGCCTGTTCAATACCGACGAAAGCGTTCAGAAAGCGCCTCGAGTTCTCATAGCCGCCAGCCATTCAGATCACCTCGTTTGCGTTTGTTCAATAGATTCACGCCAGTTCATGAATATTCCTGCAAAAAACGGCACAGGCAGCCCCTCAGGAAGGGCTGCCTGCGTTAGCCTGAGTGCTAAACTTCAAGCCACCTCATCGTGATCAATGTAATCACTCCTTTCCAGGGAGTAAATATCGACCTGCTCCCTATTTTCACCATAGCATAGAGCTGTGTTTGAAACCAGATCGCAAACTGATCGGAATCATTTTTCACGGCTTTTGATCTGCACCGTTACTGGCCCCAACAAGCCCGAAGGAAGCTTTGCATCTGTAAACTCGTTGGCCCGGGAGTTGGTCACACTGATCCGAATCTGGTTCATTCCGCAGCGCACATGTTGGGTCAGGTCGAATCGATGCGGGGGGAGAAGAGAGACACCAGCATCGGCGCCGTTGATTTCCACCACCGCCAATTCCCTCACCTCGCCCAAATCCAAGAGAACTTGCCGTGGTTGTTTATCACCGTACTCGAGCCTAAACCCGTTGACATATGTCAAAGTGCCGGAAAAGCGCTCCATACCGCCAAACTCTGTCCAGGACCGAAGCTTGTCGCGCACATCCATCTCCTGCGGCGGATCCTCGATCCGCCACCCTCCGTCGAGCCGAATGATTTCGGCAGTCACTTCGGCAGCATCAACCGCAGGGGCACAGGGTAGAGGTTCTCCGGCGGAATCGACCGCGATAATCAAGCTCTGGCGCCCAGAGAGCTGTACATCGATGTATGACTTGCCCGAGCGGATCGCCACCGGCACCGGGCGGACAGCTCCCAGCCAGGCATCCCACACTTCCACAAGGCCCGTTTGGTTCAGCACCGCCCGGCCTGAGATCTGCCTGTCGCCTTCGTTCACCAAAAGATAAAAATGGATACCGTCTTTTATTACATGCGTGCAGCGCAGCATGGGTGATGCCGGCTCAAACGCGATATCGCGGTTGATGCGCCGCTCAATTTCCGGTACAAGCTGGTGCAGTTCTCCTATTTGACAGGCATAGGGAACTGCCTGCCCGTGCTTGTCCGGGTTGAAAATCAAAACCGCTCCCCCATGCCGGACAAACTCGGGCAGAATATTGGCCACCTCGGAAGTTATGTGCGATGAGTCCTCAACCACCAATACCCTGTATTGCTGGGCGGCGATCCTCAAAGATCCCCCTTCAGTTTTCACTTTGTCCTGGAACAGACGGTTCTCCAGATAGTTGAACTCAATCTGGTGCTCATAAAGTGGGCGCACAATCCGCCACGGCAGATGATCATGCTCGCACAACACAGCCACTTGAGCTTGATTGACACTGTCAGTATTCAGCCAGCTCAAACGTTTTATGTAGTTGGAGATGATCCGGTAATGGGGCCACCAGATGTTGTTAGGACCCACATCCGGCGGACGCTCATCGTACCGGCCTTTACCCTCGATGGAATAGAAAAATGCGTGAGGATACAACAAGTTCACTCCCCGGACAAACAGCCAGTCCATGTACCATTTCATGTCCCTGACACTGAAGGCCCAATGTACATTGTCCGGCCCGCAGCAGGCAAAACATTCGTTGGCATTGCGCCGCCGCCCCGAATGCCTCGCGGCGTCCGAGGAGCATTTGGCCATTGTACTGTGCTCGCCGGTGAGGGCCAGATCGTTTTCTGGCGCCACCCAGCGCCACACCACATCCTGGCCGGGGATATGAAAATGCTTTAGCAGCCCTATGTCAGTGCTCCTTTCCGGGTGCCCCGTCAAGGCAATACTGTGATCGGCGCACCAATCGGAGATCTGCTGGTAATACGACTGCTCCAAAAGGGCATTGACCGCCTGTTTGTACTGTCTGCGCTTGTGTTCAGTCTCTGCGCCGACATCATACCACAATGCCGGCAAATCCAGTTCACTACCGCCGTGCTTCCTATACCAGGCCATAAACTCCCAAGTCCAGGGTCTAAGCCCTCGTTTGCCGCGGCGGCCAAGGATTGCCGGTTCATCAGTGAACATTGCTGTGATTGTCCTGCCAAAATGCCTGCTTAAAACTTGATAGTATCTTTCATGGGTTAGCTCGATAAATGTCCTGACGGCTTCAGGATTGAGCAGATCAGCACTGGGAGGCGCTCCCGGCTGTCCATCGTCCTCTCCGAAATGGATCCCGCGGATCGTGCCCTGCGAATAGGTCTCCACAAACAGCATGACAACCCATTTGTCTTGGTCCGGCGCCCTAAATGCGATTTTACCGCCCTCCAGCGTCAAAACCTGAATGCTCGCTGGATCGATGGCCTTTTCATCTAGTTTCTTGGCAGCCTGGACAGACACCACAAGCTCATCGGTTTCCAATTCCGGCACAAGCTCCAGGCAACCCGAAACCTCGTATTCTCTCAACATAAGGCCGCGGCTGGCGAACCGGGGGTTACGGGCCACTACCTGGCCGTGAGCTGAACCTGAAGGATACATCCCTTCATCGTACAGAATCACTTTCATGCCTAACTGTTCCGCAGTCTCCACCGCGCAGACGACAAGTTCCATGAACCGGGACGACAGATACTCGATTTCGGGAGGAATTCCAATCCGGGGGTGAATCACAAATCCGTTCACGCCTTTGTCCTTGAAATCCCGGATTTGCCTGATAATCTCCGTTTCAGTCAGATGATCATTCCAAAACCAAAACGGGATCGGGCTGAACTCATCCGCAGGATTCAAGAATTGCCTCCGGAGTTTTTCCAAGCTCAATCCTAAACACCTCCACTACTTGACAATCACCTTCAATATACCATAAAGAAAAACCTGCCGCCACTGTCTTGGGCAGCAGGTTGTGCTCATTCCCTCACAATCCTACGGATACTCTCGTAACTGAGGTGGTAGCTCTCCATCAAAGCTTCCACCGAAGCTCCTCCGCGGTATTTTTCTTTGATTTCCTGATTGCGCATGTTGAGCCACTGTTTGGTTCCGTTCCGCTCTCCCCAGCCGAGGCGTTTGTGGGGCTGTTTGGGAATGTAGATTTCTTTTCCCTGGACATACTTTTGAATCTCTTCAACCAAATACCGCGGCAAAATATCTGCGGCATTCTTGTACATTAGTGCCAACGTCCTCCTTCTGTTCGCATCAGAACTTGCGGCATTGGCACTCCTTTGGCTGCTAAATGGGCGCGTTACTCATGCGGCAAATCCCAAAGGAAGGCCTATGCCTGCACCTCTTGCCAAAACACTTCTTGTGCGAAACTTAATCATTACCATAGACCTCCTTTCCAGAAGTTTTAGTCTCGCTGCTCCGAGCGGATTCTCATTTCAATTATAGCCGATTGTGCCGTAAGTATCAATTGGTAACATGATTCGGATCTATTCTCGCCAGAGCCTTGGCGGCGATATCGGTTCGATAGTGCATGTTGTCAAACCGGATTTGAGACAAAGCCCCGTAGGCGCGCTGCCGTGCCTGTTTCAAATCCGTATCCAGCCCCACTGCCGCAAGGACTCTCCCGCCGGCAGTTACAAGCTGCCCCTGCTCAAACATAGTACCGGCGTGAAAGATCAGCACCTGAGAGTCAGCGCAGGCCTCGGCGACACCGGAGATGGGTTTTCCAGTCTCATACAGGTCTGGATAACCACCGGACGCTAAGACGACTGCGACCGCCGAGTTCTGACTCCATTTGACAGCAGGATGCGAGGCCAGACGGTGTTCGGCACATGCGGATACTATGGAAAGCAGATCCGAATCAAGGCAGGGCAAAACAACTTGGGTTTCCGGATCACCAAAGCGAGCATTGAACTCAATCACCTTAAGACCCGTTTCAGTCAGCATCAATCCCGCATACAGCACACCGGTGAAACTGCGGCCTTCCGCCGCCAAGGCCTTTGCCGCCGGTGTGAGAATCTTGTCCAGTGCCTCTTGGACAATGTCTTCCCCCATGTGGGGTATCGGACTGTAAGCACCCATTCCACCGGTGTTGGGCCCTTGATCATGATCAAAAACCCGTTTGTGGTCTTGGGCCGGCGGCATGGGCACGACTGTTTCGCCATCCACAAACGCCATCAGTGACAGCTCCTCACCGGCAAGGTATTCCTCGATGACAACCTTGGTGTTGGAAGCGAAGCTTGCCCTCACTGCCTCGGCTGCCTGGCGGCGTGTGCTGCAGACCACGACACCTTTCCCGGCCGCCAACCCGTCAGCTTTGACGACAATCGGCGTAGGCGACTCCTCTACATGTTTAACCGCTGCTTCCAAATGGGTAAACACATGATAGGCCGCTGTGGGAATTCCGTGGCGGGCCATGAAATCTTTGGCGAACGCCTTGCTCGTTTCGATTTCGGCTGCCCGGCGGGTTGGGCCGAATACCTTCAAGCCTGCTTCCTGAAACAAATCCACAATCCCGAGGCTGAGCGGCAGTTCCGGACCGATGATGGTCAGATCGATCCGCTCCTGCTTGGCAAAACCCAGCAGCAGATCGATTTCAGTGACTTTGATTGGGATCACAGTGGCGATTGCTGCGATCCCGCCGTTTCCAGGCGCGCAAAAAAGCTCAAGTTCGGGATGGTCTTGCTTCAGTTTCCAGCAAATAGCATGTTCACGCCCTCCACCACCGACAACGAGCACTCTCATGGCATTCACTCCTTGCATCTCCAGTGTGTATCAACGCTGACTGCCCGGCTTGCGTACTTGTCCCTGATCAAGTATAATCTCTCCTAAGGCGCATTGTCGGACAATCCGCGGATAAAGCTCGTGCTCCACTTCGTGAATCTTCCGGGAGAGGCTGTCGTGATCATCGTCGCCGTCAATCGGCACAGCTTGCTGAGCGATGATCGGGCCCGTGTCCATACCCGCGTCCACATAATGAACTGTTACGCCCGTCACCCGTGCCCTAGCCTTCAAGGCTTGGCCGACAGCGTCAAGCCCTGGAAAAGCAGGCAGAAGCGACGGGTGCAGATTGATCATTCTACCGTAATACTCTTGCAGCAGTGTGGGGCCAATCAAGCGCATGTATCCCGCCAGCGCGACAAAATCGATGCGGTCCTTTCTCAACCTGGCCAAAATCTGCTGCTCAAAAGCTTCTTTGGTCGCGAATCGCCGCCGTTCCACAACAAACACGGGCGTCCGCCACCTCAAGGCTCTGGCGATCACACCTGCTTGAGGCTGGTCGCACACCACCAGGCTGATTTCATAACCAGGATCTGCCAGTGCGGCGGTGTACTTCATGATGGCCTCATAGTTGGAACCGTTGCCCGAGGCGAATACGGCAACTCGAACCATTAATCTCCCTCCTTGAACACCACCTGCCGCGGCCCGGGAACGACAGAGCCGATCAGATACGCGGTCTCATTCTGATCTTTCAGACATCGAACCACTGCTTCAGCAATCTCCGCCTTGACCACGATCACCATGCCGATTCCCATGTTGAAAACGTTGAACATTTCATCAAACGGTATTTTGCTGTAATGCCGCAGTTTGGCGAAAACTGGCGGTATAGGCCAACTGCCGAGCCAGATTTCAGCACTCAAGCCCGACGGCAGAATCCGCGGGATGTTCTCGATAAAGCCGCCTCCGGTAATATGGGCGATCCCGGCAACCGGAAACTGATCCAACAGCCTTAAAACCTGCTTGACATAGATCCTGGTAGGAACCAAAAGTTCCCAGCCTATTTCATCCAGATCGACATTGTGCTCGTCGATGATCTTCCGCACCAAAGAAAAACCGTTGCTGTGGACACCGCTGCTGGGCAGCCCAATCAGCACATCCCCGGCAGTGATCGCACTTCCGGTAATGATCCGGTCTCTCTCTGCGATTCCCACACAGAATCCAGCCAAATCGTATTCTTCATCTTGGTAAAACCCGGGCATTTCGGCTGTCTCGCCTCCGATCAAGGCGCAGCCTGCTTCGATGCATCCGTCGGCTATTCCCTTGACCACTTCCTCGACAAGCTCGGGCTTGAGCTTGCCTGTGGCGAAATAATCTAGGAAAAACAAAGGCTCCGCCCCCTGAGCAACCACATCATTGGCACACATCGCCACTAGATCTATACCGACTGTGTCGTGCTTGCCGAGGGCAAAAGCCAGTTTCAGCTTGGTGCCCACTCCATCCGTCCCCGCAACCAGAACCGGGCGGCGGTACCGCTCGGGCGTTAAAGCGAAAAGCCCGCCGAAACCGCCCACATCGCCCAACACTTCCGGCCTTGCCGTCCGGGCAGCATGGGCTTTGATCCCTTTCACCGCCAGATACCCGGCTGAGAGGTCAACACCGGCTTGTTTGTACGCTTCGCTCATGCCTAACCTCCTCACGTCAACCTGGTCTAGCTCTCTGCGATGGGAGTCGGGTATTGGCCGGAGAAACAGGCCAAACACAACCCATGTTCATCCACACTGCCGCTGATGGCTGTGACCATGCCCTCAACACTGAGGAATTCGAGAGAATCGGCGCCGATATACTGGCGGATCTCATCCATGGTCTTCTGAGCCACAATCAATTCGTCCCGGCTGGAAATGTCGATGCCGTAATAACAGGGGTAAACGACTGGCGGCGAGCAAATGCGAACATGTACCGATTTGACTCCCGCATCTTTTAACAGCCGAACAATCCGCTGACTGGTTGTGCCTCTGATGATCGAGTCGTCGACCATGATGACATCCCTGCCCTCGACAACTTTTTGGACTACACTCAGTTTCAGCTTCACATCGCGGGTCCGGGTTTCCTGATCCGGCCTGATGAATGTCCTGCCTACATATCGGTTTTTCACCAAGCCCATTTCGAAAGGTATCTGCAAGGCCTCGGCGTAGCCAATGGCCGCAGACAAACTGGAGTCAGGCACCCCCAACACCAAGTCAGCCATAACGGGCTTCTCCAAAGCCAATTGTTTGCCCATTTGCTTGCGGATCTGATGTACACTGGCAGCGCCGATCAGATTGCTGTCAGGCCGGGCGAAGTATATGAACTCAAAACTGCAAAGCGCAGGTTTGGCCGCAGAATGCTCCACCGAACGAAGCCCGCTTTGGGAAACCACAACCATTTCCCCCGGTTTTACATGTCTGATGAACTCTGCTTCGATCAAGTCAAAGGCGCAGCTTTCAGATGCAAAGCAGTAACTGTCTCCTATTTTCCCCAACGCTAGCGGCCTCAGCCCGTTAGGATCCAGGCAGGCGAACAAAGTATCTTCGCTCAGCACCAAAAGGGCATAGGCTCCTTTAACAACCGCCAATGCCTCGCGGAGGGCCGACTCCAGGTCGTCGCACTTGGAACGGGCTATTAAGTGCGCGATTACCTCGGTGTCACTGTTGGTCTGGAAAATCGACCCCTGCTGCTCCAGTCGGCTGCGAATCTGTGCGGCGTTGACCAGAGCTCCGTTTTGAGCCAAAGCTATGGTCCCACCTCTGTACTTGAACACTAGAGGTTGTGCCTCGGTAACCGTGCTTCGCTGACTGGCGTACATCACATGGCCGATGGCGGTATTCCCAGCCAGATCTCGGCTGCCGTTGGCAAAGACTTCTGTTACCAAGCCCATGTCCTTATGAACGTTGATCTGGCCGCGGTCCACAGCGGCAATTCCGGCGCTTTCCTGGCCGCGGTGCTGCAGGGCATGAAGCCCGTAATAGACGATGTCAGCGGCCCTGGGATGCCCGTAGATACCGAATACACCGCACGCCTCGTGCAAACTGTCGGCCCGGTTCATCTCATCAAGCATGCAAATCCTTCCTTCCAAGCCGATTCCAGCTCGCTGCGAGGACAGTTGATCAGTTCCTGGCCGTTATAGACAACCCGGAATCTGTCTTCTGCCGTCACTTTGCCGAGCACTTTGAGATCGACATCCGTTTCTTGTGCGTACTTAAGCAGTACGGGCAGCTGCTCTGGATCAACGCTGACGATAAACCGGGACTGAGACTCGCCGAACAGAGCCGCGCTCACTGTCAGCCCGTCGCTGAAGTCCAACTCCACGCCCAAACCTGTGCCGAATGCCGATTCCAACACCGCCACGGCTAATCCTCCTTCGGCCACATCATGGGCGGAATGCAGTATTCCAGTGTGAATTGCCTTGTAGACTAACTCCTGGGCTCTAACTTCATAGTTCAGATCCAGTGTGGGGATTCGCCCCGACGGGGTTTGCCAGATCAGCTTCTGGAGATGGCTGCCGCCCAGTTCCGGCCAGTTGCGGCCTACGAGCACGATCAGGTCGCCCGGATGCTGGTACTTCCCGGTCATGACCTTGGAGGCGTCCTCAATCAGCCCGACCATGGCGATAATTGGCGTGGGATATATTGGTTGGCCGTCAGTTTCGTTGAACAGGCTCACGTTGCCTGAAACAACCGGACAATCGAGCTTCTTGGCTGCCAAGGCGATTCCTTCGACAGACTGCTCCAACTGCCAGTATACTTCCGGGTTGAACGGTGAGCCGAAGTTGAGATTGTCGCTGATAGCCAAGGGCTTGGCTCCAGTGCAGATTAGATTCCGGGCTGCTTCGCACACAGCGATCGCGCTGCCCTGCCTTGGATCAAGCTCAATATAGATGGAGTTGCAGTCAGTGGTCAAGGCGACAGCTTTGTTAGTCCCAGGGATCTTCACCACGGCAGCGTCCATTCCCGGGCCAACCAGTGTGCTGCCGTCGGCGTTGAACTGGCTGAAAATCCACTCTTTGCTTGCCAACGACGGCATGGACAAGAGCTGCTTCAAAGTTGCCGCCGGATCAGCGATCGGCAGATCGTTTACTTCCATTGCCTGATTAAGGCCGTACACATGGGACACCTGAGCAGTCCGCTGATAGACCGGGGCTTTTTCTGTCAAGGCATCCACCGGCACCTCCGCCGCAACCTCGCCGTGATGCAGCAGCCGCAGCATGCCGTCGGCTGTCACACGCCCCACAGCCGCACAGGCCAGCCCGTATTTTTCGCAAATAGCCTCATACTCCCGTTCGGAACCTTTCTCAACCACGAGCAGCATCCGTTCCTGGGATTCAGAAAGCATCATCTCGTATGCTGTCATTCCCGGCTCCCGCTGGGGTACAAGGTCCAGGTTCAATTCAATGCCGTGGCCTCCTTTGTTGGCCATTTCGGAACTGGATGACACCAAACCGGCGGCGCCCATATCCTGAATTCCGATTAATGACGGCAGCTGCATCATCTCCAAACATGCCTCCATCAAGGCTTTGCCCATCTGGGGATCACCGATGGCCACAGCATGAGTCGGCTGTTCGCCTTCGCTCAGCTCCGCAGATGCAAAGGTCGCACCCTCAATCCCGTCTCGTCCGGTGGAACGCCCGACATAAAGCACAGTACTGCCTTCGCCTTTGGCTATGCCGCGCCGGATCTGGTCGCGGTGTACCAGACCGACACACAAAGCATTTACCAGCGGATTGTGGGTGTAGCAGTCATCAAAATACACCTCGCCTCCGACGGTGGGCACTCCTGCTGCGTTCCCATATGCGGCAATCCCAGCCACCACGTTGGCTACAAGGTACTTCACTCTTTTATTTTTCGGATCGCCAAAGCGCAGCGAATCAAGGAGGGCGATCGGCCGCGCCCCCATGGAATAGACATCCCGAAGGATGCCGCCGACACCGGTGGCAGACCCTTCAAAAGGCTCCACCGCCGAGGGATGGTTGTGGGACTCAATCTTGAAGGCAATGCCCCATCCATCGCCGATATCCACAATACCAGCCCCTTCGCCAGGGCCCATCAAGACCTGTTTCCCTTGGGTCGGCAGGCGCTTCAAAAGCAGCTTCGAATTCTTGTAACTGCAGTGCTCTGACCACATGACGCTGAACAGGCCGGTCTCGGTGTAGTTGGGCAACCGCCCTAAAAGCTGCTTGACAAGGTCATATTCATGATCTGTCAGCCCCATTTCCAGATACAGCCGCTCCGATGCAATTTCTTGAGGAGTTGGTTCTTTAGCCATCAAGTTCAACCTCCGTATTCTATTGGACAGTATCAGTCAAAGGTTTCTAAATTGGCGGCCGCCAACGCTGCTTCTTCCACAGCCTTGCGCCTGGCGGTGATCTTGGCTTGGATCTCTGGGTATTTTAGCCCAAGCATCTGAGCCGCAAGCAAACCGGCGTTGACTGCTCCCGCTTTGCCGATTGCCACAGTGGCGACCGGCACTTCTCTGGGCATCTGCACAATGGACAACAATGAATCCAATCCGTTAAGCGCAGTTGTGGGCATGGGCACTCCGATCACCGGCAGCACTGTGTGGGCAGCCAACACTCCGGGAAGATGGGCGGCACCTCCCGCACCCGCAATGATCACTTCCAAACCTCTAGCCTGAGCCTGGGCAGCATATGCCGCTGCGGCAGTTGGTGTCCGGTGCGCGGACAAAGCGCGCTTTTCAAAGGGAATCTCCAATTCCGCAAGGACCTGACAGCACAACCGCATGATTTCCCAATCTGAGGTGCTTCCCATGACAACACCTACCAACGCCTGACTCAAGATGATTCCTCCTTAAAACAAAGTTGCCCAGGAGGTAGGGCTGGAAACCTACCGTCTGGGCTTATCGCGCTTCGCCTGGACACTATTGTCCCGCCCTAAATCCCCACTCGAATATATTAAATTCCTTTCCTAATTCGAGTCTAGCAAACTTTAGAGCGGCCGTCAATGATTTTCCGATAGATTATCGTGATTATTTCATTAAACGTTCGGGTATTGGCGTTAATTTAACTTTGTAACCCTATTATTCATTCGGAATACCCAGATAGATAAGCGATCGTACTCCGGATTCTGGCGATACCCTCTTCAACCAGCGAACGGGGGCAGCCCACATTCATCCGCATGAATCCAGTGCCTTCGCTGCCAAAACTGCGGCCGTCGCTGAGACCGATCTTACCGTGCTCCACCAGGGCCTTGGCCAGCCGTCCATGTTCGACGCCGAAGCTTCGGAAGTCCAACCACAGCAAATAGGTGCCTTCGGGAGAGCGCACTCTGACTCCACTTTCGCTTAAGGCGTCCACAGCAAGGCTGCAGTTGGAACTCAGCAGGCTTAACAGCTGATCCAGCCATTCTTCTCCATGGCGGTAAGCGGCAGCGAACGCCGTGATGGCGAAGATATTGGCCAGATCCAGGTAAGAGCGTTTCAAAGCTTGATCATATCGCGCCTTCCACTCTGTGTTTGGTATGACAGTTACCGAACTGCCGATGCCGGCGATGTTGAAAGTCTTGCTGGGAGCCAACAGGGATATTGTCTGATTGGCCACTTCTAGGCTTACCGCCGCCATCGGCTGATACCTATGGGGCGGGTAGACTAAGTCACACCAGATTTCATCGGCAACGATCTTGACTTCGTACTCTAGACATAGTTCCCCTAAACGTGTAAGCTCTTCCGCGGTCCATACCCTTCCCACTGGGTTGTGGGGGTTGCACAAAATGATCATCCGCACTCCCTGGGCAAACTTGCGGGCAAGGTCGTCATAATCCATGCGGTAGCGGCCCCCCTCCTCCACCAGCGGGCTGGTCACAAGGCTGCGCCGGTTTGCGGCCACCACATGGTAGAAAGGATGGTATACAGGTGTTTGAATCAGGACTTGATCTCCGGGTTCGGTAAAAATGTTGATGCAGAGTGCCATGGACGGGATCACCCCCGGCCCGCTGCTCAGCCAGTCAGGGTCGATCGGCCAGCTGTGGCGCCTTCGGCACCAATCGATAAACGCCTGGTAGCAGCTTCCTGGGCGAAGTGTGTAGCCATAGACTGGATGCTCGGCCCGGCTTTTCAATGCATCCACCACCTGAGGGGGCGCCGGCAGATCCATGTCTGCCACCCACATCGGCAGCAGGTCATCTCTCCCGAAAACCCCAACCAAGCCGTCCCATTTCTCGCAGTCCGTGCCCTTTCTATCGATCACACTGAAGTTTTCCAGCCAGGATTTATCGCGCAAAGCCCAAATCAGCTCCTTCGCTTTTTTCCGCTAACGCTGTCACCTGCCGCAAATCGTACCCGGTTGGGTCTTGGGCAACCCGCAGGTCAAACTCATCAACCACTGCTAAAATATGATCAAAAATGTCCGCTTGGACGCTTTCATGAACCGCCCAGTTTGTGTCTTTTGTAAAAACATAAATCTCCATCGGCAGCCCGTCTCTGGTCGGCTGCAGATGCCGCACAAGAAAGGTCAAATCTTGATGGATCCCTGGATGGTTCCTTAAGTAGGCACTGACATAGGCTCTAAATGTCCCAAGATTAGTCATGCGCCGCCCGTTGACCACAACACTGTCATCAATACCATGCTCCGCATTGTATTGGGCAATCTCTGCTTCTTTTCGCTCAATGTAGTCTTTAAGCACATGGATTTTTTTATATTTCGCAATCATCTCCGGCGTGCAGAACTTGACGCTGGTTTGATCAATCAAGATCGAACGTTTGATGCGCCGCCCGCCGCTCTCGAACATACCGCGCCAGTTCTTAAAGGCACTGCTCACCAACTTGTGGGCAGGTATCACCGTTATGGTCCGATCCCAGTTTCGTACTTTGATGCTGTGGAGCGAAATCTCAATCACATGTCCGTCAGCATCGAACGCAGGCGCTTCAAGCCAATCCCCCACCCGCAAAAGATCATTGCTGTTGATCTGGACGCTGGCAATAAAGCCAAGTATCGTATCTTGAAACATCAGTATCAAAACTGCAGTGATAGCTCCGAGACCGCTGAGATATGGCCAGGGCGATTGTCCGGTCAGCTCTGCGACGGCCAGAATGGCAGCGGCAATATAGACAAACAATTTCACTATCTGCACATAAGTTTTTATAGGCCTGCGGTGGGAAATCTCGTATGTGTTGTAAATGTTTAAGGCGCCTGTCAAAAGTTTGTCCACAAACTTGACCAAGATAAAAATGACCCAGACCGCAATCAGCCGCTCGCCAATCTCGGCAAATGCCGGCAGAAAGGTTAGTCCTTGAGAAAAGATGAAGGCTGGAACCAAGAGGGGTAAGTCATTGAAAACACCTTGCTCATAAAGGCGTTCGTCCCAATTGTAAGGTGTCTGTCGAAATAAGAACAGGACAAAACGCAGCACATACCGCTTGGTAAAACGGTACACTATTACGCTGACTGCCAGTAGTGCGCAGACTATCAGCAAGTCCCGCAGCAGAGGGTAAGCTTGAAAAAAATCCATGTGATACACCTCCCCGGTATTTATTCATTGCCCAGGTTTATTTTCCCTTCACCCTCAATCCGTCAGCCACAAGGTTAAAGCCAAGGACAACCAGGGCAATGGCCATCCCGGGAAAGATTACTGTCCATGGTGCCAGTCCACCGAATGCCTGAACCTCTCGCAGCATCCGGCCCCAACTCGGCTGCGGCGGCTGCACGCCAAGCCCCAAGTAGCTCAAAGATGCTTCCGCCAGCAAAGCCGCGGCATAGCTTGCCGATGCCTGGACTTGAATCATCCGCATACAGTTGGGTAAGATATGCCGAGTCACAATCCGCCAATCGGAAGCGCCGATGGCTCTCGCAGCCAACACATACTCTTGTTTTCCCTGCTGCATAAAGTTGGCCCTGGTGATTTTCATAAACACCGGGATATTGGCAATAGCAATCGCCGCCAAAACAGTAGCTTCGCCGGGGCCAAGGATGGCTACAGCCAGCAGCGCCAGGAGAATGCTTGGAAAAGCGTGAAAGGCTTCCGCGAGGCGCATCAGCAGCTGATCCAACCTTTTGCCGTAATACCCGGCTGCCGCGCCAAGAATTCCGCCAATGAACATCCCCACTGCTACCGCCGCTGCACTGATCCCCAGTGAACGCTGCCCTCCAGCCATGATTCTGCTGAACAAGTCGCGCCCATATTGATCCGTGCCAAACCAGTGGACTGAAGAGGGAGGTTGAAACTGGTTTTCGATCCGCATCGCAACCGGATCGAACGGTGTGTAAAACAAGCTGACGATTGTGGGAATAAGTACGAGGGCAGCAAAAAAAACACCGAGCCACAAGGGCAAGTTCTTCCTAGGCACGGTTATCCCTCCCAACACCTTACTCATAACGGAGCCTGGGATCGAGGCTCAAAAGTACCAGATCAAGCCCAAAATTGACCGCCAGGATCAGCGCAGCAGACGTTACCACCAACCCCTGAACCAACGGCAAATCTCTCATGAGTGCCGCCGCCAACAAGAGCTGGCCTAGGCCCGGCAGCCCAAAAACCTGCTCGATCACGATCGTTCCACCTAAAAGCTGAGTCAGCTGCACGCCGGATACTGCGGCAATACTGACCGCCGCGTTTTTTAAGGCATGCTTGTAAAGGACCATATACTGAGGCAGCCCCTTGCTGCGGGCGGTCCTGATGTAGTCCTGGTTCAACGCATCAAGTACGCTGCCTCGGACGACTCTGATCAATACCGCGGCCCGGGGAAGCGCCAAAGCCAAAGCCGGCAGGATAAGACTTGCGCCTGAAGTGTAACCTGCCGGCGGGAGTATGCCAAGCCTCAAGGCAAATAGATTGATCAACAGCAGTCCCAGCCAAAAAGACGGCAAAGCCATGCCAAACTGCGTCATAACCAGGCTCAATGTCTCAAACAGCGAACCGTGCCTTACAGCGCAGCCAATACCGATAGGAATGCTGATCAGCAAAGCCAGCCCCACCCCTGAGACCGCCAGCAGAAGCGTCACCGGCAGGGCATTCTTGATCAGCGGCGCGATATCCACACTATAGCGGATCGAACGGCCCAGATCCCCTCGGAGCATGCCCGTCAGCCAACCGGCAAACCGAATCAGCACAGGCTGGTTCAGGCCTAGTTCCTGCCGGAGCGACGCAAGCCGCTCCGGATCTCCTTCCGTACCGAGGATCAGCAGAGCCGGATCACCCGGCAAGACATTCACGGCGAAGAACGTCACAGCGCTGATCAAAAGCAAGGTGGCTGCAAAACTGATAATCCTGTCCCGCAAATACCGCATTGCCCATCATCCTGACTGTGTGCCTTATTTGTAAAGCGCTGCCACATCGATCACATACACAGGGTAGTTCAGCCATCCTTTGATCTGAGCGTCAAGCACATTAAGCTGCATGGGGTCCATGATGAAAACCGCGGCTACATCTTTGGTCATAATTTCCTGAGCCTGATCATAAACAGCCTTGCGCTCTGGGCCAGAAACTCGGATCCCTTCATCGATCAGCCGGTCGAATTCAGGGTTGCGGTAATTGGTGAAATTCCGTGAATTAGTGCTGACATACCTGCTTAAACTAGTGTGGGGATCAAGCTTTCCGGTCAGCCCAACCACTGAGAGGTCGTAATCACGTTGGTTGTACACCTTTTCAAGCCAGGTGCCCCACTCCACGATCTCGATCTTGACATTGATCCCTATCCGCCGCAGCTGATCGGCAATGATCTCGCCGGTCTGCACATGAAGCGGGTAAGCCGAAGGCAGCGTCATAGTCAGTTCCAGGTTGCTGTATCCTGCTTCCGAAAGCAGTGCCTGTGCCCGGGCGGGATCATAAGGCAGCAGATCGGCAGTGTCTGTGTTGTAAAACTCCGGCATGGCTGGGCTAAGGCCAGTATGCAGCTTCTCGGCCTGCCCCCAGGCTGCGCCGATGATAATCTGATCCCGGTTGATGGCCATGGCGATAGCCTGCCTGATCCGAAGATCACTCAAAGCCGGGCGGGCGTTGTTCACCGCCAAAAGCTGCACCACGTTCATCGGAGCGGCATGGATTGTCAACTGCGGCACATTTTCGACCTGATGCAGGAAACTGGCTTCCAGCCGCGGGATCAGATCAATATTCCCTGTCTTCAGACTGATCACCGCACTGTTGTAATCGGGGATTATCCGAAAATAGACTTCTCTGAAGAACGGTTTTTGCCCAGACCAGTGCCGGTCGAAGCGCACAAGCTTGATATACTGATTGGGCCGCCACTCTTCCAGCATGTAAGGGCCGGTGCCGATGGGGCGACTCGCCAAACCGGACGCAGCTTTCGGGTACACCGCGGCCGCCAGTTCCGTCAGCTCATAAAGCAGAGGCGCATAAGGTTCTTTCAGTTCAATGACCACCCGGTTGTCTCCCAGGCTGTACACAGAGGCAATAGCTTGGTAATTCCCAGCCCTTTGGCTGATCTGAGGATCTCGGGCCCGGTTGAGGGCGTTGACCACATCGTCCGCCGTGACCGGGCTTCCATCGTGGAAATATGCCTCTCTAAGGTAAAACGTATACACTGTCTGGCTGGGATCAATCTCCCAGTGGCTGGCCAAAGCGCCGGCAACTTTCCCTTCGGGAGTGCTCTTCACCAAGCCTTCGTAGATATTGAAAGCAATCTCGGCAGTCGCCGCCGCCACCGAACGGGTTGGGTCAAAACTGTCCGGGTCGGTTGGCACAGCGATATTAAGTACGTCGTCATCGGCTGCGGCAGTGGTGGCTCCACCAGCCAGCGCCAGCACCAGCATAACGATTGTAATCATAGTTTTCAGTGTGTTGTTGACCTGCATAGCTTACTCCTTTCTTGTCTGTAATCCCAAAGCCAACACGTCCAAGACTTGATCGATGAACTTAAGGTGCTTTTCCTGGTCATCTTCAGACAGTTCCAAGAAGTTCTCGATTAACTCCTTGCCGACAGAATGATAGACGAAGAAGGCAGCATCCTTGTCAATTCCGGGATTGGCCTGGCCTTTGGCAACAGCCGCTTCCAGCATGCTGATGAACTCATTCGCCCTCAGCTCCCTGCTGGCCTTGATCTCCTCCTCAAACTCAGCGCAGAAGTCCCAATAATGGGTGATGATCCTGTGGTAAAGCGGGTATTCGCGGGCAAACAAGTACGAGCGCCGATAATACCGCTTCAGCGTAGCGAAGAAGTCATCCTCCTCATCGAACACATCCTGCAAAAACCGTTTCTTCTCAGCGTAGGCCATGTTCAATATGTAAAGGTATAGCTCCCGCTTGTTGTCAAAATACTGGTACATGCTGCCCTTTGCGATGTCCGCTTCGGCCACAATCTTGGTCAACGACGCTTGATCATAGGGCGATCGGGCAAACTCAGCCACGGCAGCATTTATCACCGCTTCTTGCTTGGCCTTCGGCAAGTTGTAGAAGGTCTCAGTCGGCAAGCATGCCACCTCCCGATGTGACCACCCGGTCACATTTCTATCATTAGTATACCCCTGCTGCCAGAATAAAGCAACGGGGTACGATAGAATTTACTAAAATATAACCATCCCGGCTATTCCGGCCATGATGATGATTTTGACCGGATCAAACCTATACTTGACCACTAGCAAGAAAGCCAGGGCTGCTATCCCGATACTTGCATAATCGACAGGCAAGGCCGCTCCATTTTCCGACAGTGCAGGCGCAAAGACTGCCGCAATGATAAACCACGCTGCGGAAATAATCAGCCCGGCAACCACAGGCCGGATTCCGGCAAACAGGCTTCTCACAAAAGCATGTTCCTGGTATCTTGCCAAAATGCGGGACAGCAGCAGAATGATTAACAGAGACGGCAAAACAACGGCTGTCGTGGCCACCACTGATCCCAGCACTCCTCCGACTCGGTAACCAATAAATGTGGCGGCATTGATGGCAATCGGCCCTGGTGTCATCTCGGCAATGGCAATGATATCGACAAACTCCTGACTGGTTATCCAGTTGTTGATCTCGATCTCGTGCTGCATCAAAGGCAGCATGGCATAACCACCGCCGATGGTGAACAGGCCAATCCGGAAGAACTTGAACAAGAGTTCCAAATAGATCATGGTTTCTCATCTCCTGATTTGCGCAGCTTGACCCGGCCCGGCAGGTAGTAGTGAATCACTATTCCGATCAAACCTCCGCAAAGTATCACCCAGACGGCGTGGATATCAGTGAACAGGTTGATCAACAACGAAAGAAGAGCCAGTGCGAAAGCTATCCAGCTCCGGCAGCTGGCACAGGTGATTCTTAATGCCGCTGCAGCAATTAAACCGGCAACAGCGGCCCGGATTCCGGTGAAAGCGGCGCTTACCGCTCTGTTTTCCTTCAATGAAGTAAAAAACACCGCTATTCCCAGAATGATTAACAATGACGGCATGACCACGCCCGCTGCCGCGACAACCGCGCCGGTGACCCCTGCCAGGCGGTAGCCGAGAAAAATCGATGAGTTGATGGCAATCGCTCCCGGCAGCGATTGAGACAAGGCGAAGATATCCATGATCTCCTCAGCGGAAGCCCAGCCTCTGCGCTCAACCACTTCCTTTTCAATCATCGGCAGCATGGCATACCCTCCGCCAAAAGTAAAAAGGCCGATTTTGAACCAAGATTGGAACAGCTGTTGATGTATCTTCCAGTCCACATCCTCACCCCGCTGCAAAACAAAAACTAGTCATATGCGACTAGTATCATTGTCTGCTTTACCTACTTCTCTCCCTGCAGCCCAAATCCTTCCTGCTTGCCGTGGTTTGGGTGCGGATGCTATGACATCACCGTCAGCCCATGATTAATCATGGCATCGCAGGCCTGCTCCAGGCTTTCCAGTTTACGGCCCGCCTGATCCGGCCCGCAAGCCACGACCGATATGTAAAGCTTCATCTTCGGTTCTGTTCCGGACGGGCGCAGAGTGATCACATCGCCTTCTGTCGTTTCCCACTGAAGAACATTCTCCCGGGGAAAATCCAAATCATAACTCTTATTATCCTCCATATCAAGATGTACACCTTTGAGGTAGTCTTTGATGGATTTGACCGGCAGGCCGGCGATCGCATCAACACCGGCCTGGCGCAGATGATCGATGAACAAGCGCGCCTGTTCCACTTCGGATTGATTGGCAAAGTGATAGGAATGCAGGCATTCTAGATAGTATCCGTGTTCTTCCATCAATTGATCCAAACGGTCGATCAGATTCAGACCCTGTTCGCGGTAATAAGCGGCGGCTGAAGCAATCAACACAGACCCCATCACGCCGTCCTTGTCCATGACAAAATTGCCTGCCAAGTAGCCGCAGCTTTCTTCAACCCCCAGCAAAAACCGCTTGCCCCGGGTCTCCAACTCTTTGACCGCCCTCCCGATATACTTGAACCCAGTCAGCGTGTCGACTACTTCAGCGCCGTACTTCGAGGCAATCGGGCAAATCAAGTTGGTTGTGACGATGGTTTTGACTATCACGCACTTTTCCGCCTCCCCCTCAGGCAGATTCTGCAGCAGATAATCTGCCAGAAGCACTCCGATTTGGTTTCCCGTAAGCATCACATAGCGCCCTCCCACCCACACTGCCGCTCCTACCCGGTCGCAGTCAGGATCGGTTGCAAGGATCAAATCCGCTTTGTGTCTCATGCCGTAGTCGAAGGCCAGGCGAAAGGCATCCGGCTCTTCCGGGTTCGGAACAGTCACGGTGGGAAACTCCCCGTTCAACTCCATCTGTTCTTCAACAAGATAAAGATTGCCGTAACCCGCCCGCATAAGCGCCTTGGGCACAAAACCGGCCCCGGCACCGTGAAGCGGTGTGTAGACGATACGAAGCCCTGTATCATAGTCTCTGCCTGTTCGAACCAGTGCCGCAAGTTTCGCCAGATACTCTTCACAGACATCGTCATCGATCCAATGCCACAGCAGGCTGTCCTGGGGATGAGTCACCTGCCGGACGTCGGCAAAGGTCATGGCCGCCATCAGGCGGCTGATCTCGGCTGTGTCTTCGGGGTGCAGCTGAATCCCGTCTTTGTCATATGCTTTGTACCCATTGTACTCTTTGGGGTTGTGGCTTGCGGTGATCATGATTCCGCCGGCTGCCCGGAAGTGCCTTACGGCGAACGACAAAAGCGGTGTGGGTGTCACCCTGCGGAAAACGAACACTGGAATCTGATTACCGACCAACACAGCGGCTGCTGCCTCCACAAACTCACGGGAACGGTGCCGTGAATCAAAAGCCAAAACCACACCAGCATGGTTTACCCCACCTGCGGTCAGATACTCAGCCAGAGCCTGTGTGGCAAGTTTCACGGTATAAACATTCATCCGGTTTGTACCGGCGCCCATCACTCCCCTCAGCCCACCTGTACCAAACTCCAACTGCTGAGAAAACCGGTCATGGATTTCCTCCGGGCATTGGGCAATCGCATAAAGTTCTGCTTTGGTTTCCATATCCACGCTGGGATCGTTCAACCATTGGTTATAGGCTGATTTCGCGTCCATGTCGGTTCGTCCTTTCTCTGTCAGCCGTCGAAGCCGGGTTTTCCTGAAATGATCTTTGTAGACTAGTATTGCCAGCCGCAGCTGATCTTACTAACACCAGCCGCGCCTTGTCAGAGTCGTTCGTACCAACCAAGGCCCCTGCCATCTACCAGAGCTTCATAGGCAAGCTTGGTGCGCTCCCGGTAATGCCCGCTTCGATCCAGCGCATAACCGCGGCCGCACACAGTAACCACTTCGCCGATTCCTAACCGATCCAGCGCCTCCTGCAGCTGAAGCAGCAAATCCACCGCTCCCCGCCGGGGTGCGCTGCGCCCATCGCTTATGGCGTGCAGGTACACCTTTGGTGCCCCCCATTCCTTGAGCACAGCAAGGAGTTTGAGTGCTTCATCAAGACTGCCGTGGGAACTCCCAGGTGACAGCAAGAACAATATGTGCACTCCCCGGCTGGGAGGAAGGCTTTTGATGCGCCGGTAAAAAGCTCTGTTCCGCTGCAGCTGATCCGGCGTGATCCCAGCAGGAATACGCACTTCATCTTGGATAATCACTCTGCCCGAGCCTAATGTCAGATGCCCTGTTTCGGAGTTGCCACTGGAGTTAGGCGCGAGGCCTACCGCGGCGCCGGACGCCTGAAGCCTGGTATGGGGGAATAGACGAAACAGCTGATCAAGATTAGGTGTTTCCGCGGCATAGATCGGATTGTTTCGCAGGTTTTCCTCTCCCTGGCCGAAGCCATCGAGAATCAGCAGAACGATTCGGTCAACCATGCCAACATACTGCTTAATTAACGGCCTGCCGGTCATAATACCCGGCGGATCAAATCCCATAAGCTTAAGGATGGTAGGAGCAACATCGGCCAGACTCCCGCCGGAGGCCAAAGCTCCCTGCCGGCCTTTTAACATAGGATCTGCCAAGACAAACGGCACACTAGCTCTCGTATGTCCCAAGCTCCAGCTGCCGTCAGGAAGATAGGCCTGCTCTAAGAGCCCATGGTCCGCGGTGAGGATCAAACAGCAGCCTGATCTCTGGCAGAAATCGGCAACAATGCCGACGGCCTGGTCAATCATTTCCACACAGCGCACCTGCGCCTGAAAGTCTGGTATATGGCCGAAGATGTCCCCAGCAGCAAGATTGGCTACAGCAAACCGGTAATCTTTTTCGTCAAGAGACCGGATCAGTGCTTCCACGATTTCCACAGACCGCATCGCAGGATGCAGTTCAGTGCTGGATGTGACGCTTGGGATCGAGATCCATTCTTCGCCGGGGTGAGGCTGTTCTCGACGCCCATTGAAGTAGTAGGTAACATGAGAAAACTTCTCCGATTCGGCAATTCTAAGCTGACTAAGCCCATTCCTGGACAAGACTTCTCCCAAAGGGTGCGGCGGCCTCACAGCTGGAAACAGGGCGGGAAGCCCGGTGAACTTGCTGTGGTATTCAACCATGGGAAAAAAGCCGAGATCTGGCATAAACTTGCGTTGAAAACGGGTGAATTCAGGATCGACAAAAGCTTCTGTAAGCTGGATTTCCCGTTCTCCCCTCCGGCAGGCAAAAATCAAGACATCGCCATCGGACACTCTACCCACAGGACCTTCGTCGGGAACCGACTTGATCAAGGGCGGCAGCCAGTAGTCATCAAGGCCTGAATCGTAATGGCGCTGAATCAAGCCCAGAAGTGCAGTGATCATGGCCTCACCTCAACCACAGCATATGAAAAAAACCCGGCCTCGGTGACCTATCTGTCACCTTGACCGGGCTTCAGTCTACTCAGCGGTTAAAGACGGACCACATTGGCTGCCTGAGGGCCGCGCTTGCCGGAAACGATCTCAAACTCCACTTTTTGGCCTTCTTCCAGGCTGCGAAATCCTTCACCTTGAATTGCGGTGAAATGGACAAATACATCCTCGCCGTTCTCCTGCTCGATGAATCCGTACCCTTTCTCGGCGTTGAACCATTTGACTCTACCTACCATATACATTTATGGCCTCCTTAAAGATATACTCATTAAAAGTGGAAGCTGTGACCATCGGTTCCAGCCTCAGAGGCCATAACACGTGTACATACTTCACTACCTTTTAACGCAGTCATAGCATACCACACATCCGGGCCAAACACAAGCGAAATTTTGCTCAATTCTCGTGAAGATCGCGGTGCCTGACCTGGTTTTTAATGCCATCGCCGGTAAGCCTTGCGCCTAACTCACGGCTGATGGCCACCGAACGATGTTTGCCTCCCGTACAGCCGATGCCGATCGTCAGCCGGGCTTTACCCTCAGTGGAATAGGCCGGCAGCAGATCAACGATCAGCTGATAGAACTTGTCCAAAAAGCACTGGGTTTGAGGCCACTTGAGGACATAATCGGCAACCTCGGGCGCAAGCCCGGTCAAATCCTTGAGCTGATCGATGTAAAAAGGATTGGGTAAAAACCTCACGTCAAAGATAATATCGGCGTCATTGGGAACACCGTACTTATAGCCGAAAGATAGAATGTTGATGGTCAACAGCAGTTGAGAACTGTCTCCGCCGAGCAGCGCCTGGTTCAGGTAGGCTTTCAAATCCGCAGGTTTGAGGGTGGAAGTGTCCACAATCACATGGGCCAGTTCCCGGATATTGGCCAGCAGCTTTCGCTCATGGGCAATACTGTCGTACAGGCTGCCTTGGTCTGCCAGCGGGTGCCGGCGCCTGGTCTCGCTGAAACGCCGCACCAGGATATCATCCTCGCACTCAAGGAAAACAATGGTGTAATGTACCTTGTTTTCATCCAGCCACTGGATCACGTCGGTCAGCTCTGCGAAAAGCCCCTTCCCCCGCACATCCATGGCAACAGCCAAAGGCCTGGCCTCTCCGGTTTTTTGATGAATCTGCAAGAGTTCGGGCAGCAGCGTTGGCGGAAGATTGTCGATGCAGAAATAATCCAAGTCCTCCAGCGCTTTCATTGCCTGTGTCTTGCCGGCACCGGACAACCCTGTGACAATGGCAATTTTGATGTTATCATCCCGTTTCACGGCGCCCACCCCTTCAGCAACTACCGAGTTCTATTTCGACTCTGCGCCTAAACTTCCTGTTTATGATGGCACGAATGTCTACTTGATAATCTTTCCTGCTAGGTAATCGTTCCATACGGTCTCAAACCAGCCTGAATCCTGAGGAATCGGTCTGACCGGATCCCAACTGAAGCTTAAGGCAAACCCCTCAAGCTGCACTCGCTGTATGTGCTGGTGAAAGTAGGGGTCCTCCGTCAGTGAAAAACGGAACTCCTCGGGCAGCTGCGGCAGGGGCAGCTCCCCTGAGGGATCGTAGACCAGATACGAACCGCGGCTCTTTCCACCTTTTTCAATATAATCTTTGATCGCCGACAGGTACACGTACTGGCAGAGCAGCAAATCATAGTTTTGGAAGCAAAGCCCCAGTTCAGATGGGGATGCGATTTGCGTTTCCTCGGCCAGATGCTTGAGCTGGCTCAAAGCTGCCGCGGCACCGGCGCCTGCCTGCTCCGAAGACCGGATATGAGCGCCGGCCCTGGTCATGCGCTCTTGGATTCGGCGCCTGATCGCTGCCACGTTGCTGGTGGTACCAAGCTTTTTCAGAAAGCTCTTCCCCAGCTCTATTTTGGCCGTGATTTGGCTCTTTGCTTCCGCCAAGAATTCGTCCCGAGGCAGTGGCTGCTCCCGGTAACGAGCCGCGATATACTGTGCTGCCCGGGTACTTCCCACCTGCCCTGAATTGAGAGCACTTCCCCCCGGCCGGTACACACCGTGGCTGCCGTTGACCTCCCCTACCGGAAAAAAGTGCTTGAGGTTGCTTTCCCACCAAACGTCGCCATCAAGGCCGCCGTTGTTGTGTTGGGCACAAACGGCGATCTCCAGCATTTCCCGACTGAGATCGATTCCGTTGCTAAGATACAGATCGATCGCCGGCTGGTTCATGTGGGCAAGACGGTCAATCGGCCGCCCAAACAAGGCACTGGAGTTCTCGAGATAAGTATATGCTTCTTTGCCGAGCAGTGAAAAATCCAAATCACCACCGCGGGATCCCCATGAAGGGTTGCTGCGGAAATCCAGAAACACGCGGCGGCCTTTGACAACTGTTTCGTAGTAGACCAGGATATCAATCAAAGAGGATCCGTAGTTTGCCACCTTGCGGGGATCGAACGGCCACTGGTACCCTTTCAGGAAAATCGCATCCAGCATTCTTCCAGGATCAGGGAAGTAGTCCTCCAGGAACTCCCGTGGGTCGCTGCCGTCGGGTGCGGTAGAGACATAACGCGGCAGCACCTGCTGATAGGTCCCTGACAAGTTCCAGCGGAATTTGATCGAAGCAATCCCGAATTGGCTTTCTGTCAGATTTTTACCTTTGACTCCCGCTTCGAACGCTATGCCCGTGGCTCCTGTCTGGCTCGGTGGATACACAGATGTTCCATACATACCTGCCGGGCCTCCGGTAGCATAGACGACATTGGTGGCATTGAACAACACATAAGGATCCGTTTGGGTCGGATCTGCGTCCAACGCCAGGGCGATCACACCTATAGCGCGGCTGTGGGATGAATCGGTGAGAATACCGATCACCTGGTGCCGGTCGAAAATGGGGATGCCCTTTAGCTTGACTTGCGCCTCGAGCTTCTCAGTCATGTATCTTGAAGTCAGAGGCCCTGCGGATGTAGCCCGCTGTCTGGGATCGTGGTCTGTTTTGTAACCGACATATTCACCATACGAATTATGGGGGAATGGTACCCCGATATCCACCAGATGATAAAACGCCTGGGCCGACAAGGCTGCTTCCACCAAGGCGATATCGCCGTCCATGGCGCCGCCGTCGAAGAGTGTCTTGGCCATGTGGTAGATCGAATCCGGTTCGGAACCGGAAAGGGTCAGTTTATAATAAGTCTGCTTGTCAGACCCGGTATTGCGGGATGTTCCCATGTTCATGCCCTCGGTGACAATCACTACATCATTTTGCCCAAAGCTGACCAACCGGTCCGCGGCGTTGAGAGCCGCTGCGCCGCTGCCGACCACAACAGTATTGCATGTAACCACCGGCAACTTATGAATATCCACTTCCCCTTTCCTCCTATCCATTCATTTGACTGCTGTTCGTTTGGCCGCAGTCACCGATCTGCCATTTTCTAGGCCAGCCGATTACAGCCAGGCACCCAAAAAGGCCCACAAGCGCTACGCTTAAATATCCCGTCCGCATACCGAACAGTTCGCTGACCCAGCCGGCGAATACCGGGCCCGCGGTCATGCCGATGCCGTAAAGAGCTTGAAAAAACCCCATGGCTGTACTCCGTTTGTCCGGGGCTACACATTTGATGCTCAAGCTGAGCAGGACCGGAAATATCAACCCCCGTCCGAACCCATTCACCGCCTGAGTCAGGTACAGCGCCAACATGCTGGAAGTATACGGAACACTGCCCGAAGCCAGCATCATCAACAGAAACGAAAGGATAAGGGTTTGCCGTTCACCGATTCTTCCCGCCACCAGATCGCTTGTCCGAGAAGCCAAAGCAATGGCTAGTGCAGATATAAGCATCAAAATGGTCAGCTGCTGATCACTGGCCCCAATGCTCGCCGCATACGATTGGTTGAATCCATAGATGGTCGCGAAAGTGACTGCCTGCACCAAAAGAGCCAGGGTGCTGACCCACAGCAGTTGGGGATTGAGCCCCACTTTCATCAAAGAATCGATATTCAACGGTTCCCTGCGGACAACTGGCTCTTTTATCGTTACACTCAGCATTGTACCGGCCAGGCCTGCCGCGCCGCCGATGATAAACGGAGCTTTGTAACCGAAAGCGTCAGCGGCAAAGCCGCCCAAGGTGGAAGCGACAAGCTGCCCCACTGATGTGTAGAACATGATTACCGCCATGGCCTTGCCAGAATGCTCGGGAGGATAAAAGCTGGCATACATGACAGTGAATACCACCCAGGCTGCCGCCGCCACTCCAGCCAATCCACGGAAGAGGAGCGCCAACCATGGTGTGCTGGCTATTCCAAGCCCGATACAGCTGATGGCGGAACATGCCACTCCCAAAACGACAAAAACTTTGCGTCTGCCAATCCGGTCAGAATAAATACCGAGGGGAATCCGGATCAGCATCTGTGTAAAACCATAGGAGCCCAAGATTAGGCCAATCATGCTCAACGATGCTCCCATACTCTCCGCGTACGGGGTGAGAATTGGCATGTAGACATACATAGCAAACCAATAGACTAAAGTGACTAGAATAAACAAGCTTGTCATCTTCCTCCCCCTGACAAGCACAATTATACCATAGAAAAAGGATTTATCATCCTTCATAACGAAGAAAATGGAAATTTGCAAGGAGGGGTACCATGTATCGGCAAGAAATTGAAGCTGCCAAAGCACACTTTGCCCGAATTCTCGAAGCTCAACTGCAGAGAATAGAGGGCATGAAGCAAAATGAGAGCTTTATCGATTATCAGAAGCTGGACAAAATTGTGATCGGCATCGTTGGCGGAGATGGGATAGGGCCTTATATTGCAGCTCAGGCCGAACGAGTCTTAGCAGCGCTTTTGGCTGATCAAATCAATGCCGGCAGGATCGAACTGCGGACAATTGAAGGGCTGACCATTGAAAACCGCATTGCCAAAATGCAGGCGATTCCCGATGAAGTCATGGGGGAGCTGCGCCAGTGCCATGTTGTCCTGAAAGGCCCGACCACCACCCCCGATCAAAGCGCCGGCATGCCGAATATCGAGAGCGCCAATGTATATATGCGTCGCGCTTTTGACCTTTTTGCCAATATCCGTCCTGTGCGGGTGCCGGAACTGAACATAGACTGGATGTTTTTCCGCGAAAACACGGAAGGTGAATATGCCCTGGGTAGTCAGGGTTTGAGCGTGACTCCCGATTTGGCGGTCGATTTCAAAGTGACCACCACACAAGGCTGCAGGCGAATCATCCGTGCGGCTTTCGAATATGCGAGGCTCCACGGCAAGAAACGGGTTACTGTTGTCACCAAAGCCAATGTAATCAAGACAACTGACGGCAAATTCTTGAGCGTTGCCAAAGAAATTGCCAAGGAATACCCGGACATTGTCTGTGATGATTGGTATATCGACATCATGACTGCCAAGCTGATCGATCCCAGCCGTAGATCAGAGTTCCAGGTCTTGGTTATGCCCAATTTGTACGGAGATATCCTCACAGATGAGGCGGCACAGATACAAGGCGGTGTGGGGACTGCCGGAAGTGCCAATGTGGGAACAAGATACGCTATGTTCGAAGCCATTCATGGTTCGGCGCCGCGCATGGTCGCAGAAGGGCGCGCTGTCTACGCTGACCCAAGCAGCCTGATTAAAGCCGGCGCGATGCTGTTGGAGCACATCGGTTTCAGGCAAGAGGCGGACAGGTTGCAGATGGCTCTGGACATCTGCAGCCAGTTTGAACGGAAAGTGGTGCTCACCGGCCGCGGCGATGGCGCCACGAACGAAGCTTACACAGACTACATCCTGGAGACAGTTGCTCTGCCAAACCTGGGTGAACGTTATCAAGGGTTTCTCGACCAGCTGCGCTCCCAGTAGATTAAAAAAGGATCTCGGCCGAGATCCTTTTTTAGTCCACTCTGCGGGGATCGACAGTGAGTATCTGCTCTACCTCTTCAGGGTACTTGGCAATGAATACGAGTTCGTCTGCGGTTAAAGGTTTCTGGTTGTGCAGCGAGGCGTACTGAACCAAACGCAAAATGTCTCGCTCGTTTTCCAGTTCTATCCCCAGCTCTTTGTACACATGCTTCAGCCCTTTTATTCCGCCGTATTCCCCGGTGGTGATGATCCGTCCCAGCGGCCTGATTTCATGATCTTCGATGCCAAGTTCGTCAGGGGAATAAAGCTCGTAGTTCTTCCGGTTTTTCAGCATTCCGTCTGCATGGATTCCCGATTCATGGGCAAAAGCATTGCGCCCCACTCCCACCTGGTTGATGGGGATCGGCACACCGAAGGCATTGGCCACATAGTTGCAGAGCTTCCAAGCTTTGGTCAAATCGATTTGCTCATCGAGAACACTCCGGTCCTGCAGCCCCCGGGATTTCCTCAAAGCCAGGAGCACAGAAACTAAATCAGCGTTACCTGCTCTTTCACCCATGCCGTTGACAGTAGTATTGATATACGCGTCAACCCCTGCGTCGAGGGCTCCCATCGCTCCTTCCACCGAGTTGGCCACCGCATAGCCCAGATCATTGTGGCAGTGAAGTTCAATGGGCATCTGGACCGCTTCAGCGATTCTCTTGACACTGTCGTAGATGGAAACGGTCCGGTCGTAGCCAAGCGTGTCGCAGTACCGGAACCGATCGGCGCCGTGCTCTTTCGCTGCCAAGGCAAACCTGATCAGATAGTCTTCGTCGTAGCGTTTATCCTGAGTATAGGGCTCAGTCCTGGAGGCATCTTCGGCGTTTACACCGATTGATTCTATGCCCAGTTCTTTGGCGCAGGCCACCGCTTCGGTCATCATCTTGAGGACATCTTCCCTGGTCAGCCTCCCGCCGAACTTACCTTCAGTCATGATCTCCGAGGTGGAAATGGACAGGTTCAAGATTTTGATGTTTGTATACTTTACAGCCCGCTGCACGTCCTCGGCCATGGCGCGCACCCAGCCCTGCAGCCGCATGTTGCCCATGGCTCCTTTTTCGGCGAGCCTCAAGTTGGCGTTGATATAATTCCACTCATGCTGCAAAGCGGGAAAACCGATCTCGCTCTGGTAGATCCCCATCTTGCTCAAATATACATTCAACATTGTTTTCTGCAGCTTCGAAAGGCCAATGAATGCTGTTTGCACTCCGTCACGATTAGTGACGTCTATAATATACACCTTGTTCTTGCCATTACCAGCCATAACCGATTCCTCCATACACGGATATAGGTGCCGAAACTGCGCGCTTCAATGTGATATTAGTGATAGATTATAACATAAATACCGGTGATTGTCAAAAAGCATGACAGGGGTTGTGACAGGGGACGGTGACCTGTCACATGGCATATGCTAGTTAGACTCTCGTAATACGTAAAGCCCGCTAGCTAAAGCGGGCTTTCGCATATACAGCAATATCTCCATGTGACAGGTCACCGTCCCCTGTCACCCACCTGTCATCCCGGCCCTCACTTTACAGTGGGTAGGCCATGGTGGTCATCAGCCCGATTTCCGGCTGGGTGGTGTCCAGCCGGCTGTATTGGACGATGATCGGCTGATCGCTTTCGACCATTGCGGCATAGGGCACTCCCATCGGCAATCCTTGCCCTTGATCATTCTTAATCTGATCCAGCCTGATGTGATTGGTGCGTTCCGCTTTGCAATAGGCGGTGAATCCTCTCATTGGTTCAGCGTCGGAAAAATAGAACGTCATTTTTATCTTGGCATCATGTGGGCCTGGATTGAGCACACAGATCGCTTCATGGCTCACATAATGCTTGCCGTTGGTAATTTCAGGCCAATAGCAGTCCGGTATGAACCACACCTTGGAACCAGCCTGGTAATCGCTCATTACCATACCTCCGTTCGCACTTATTTTTCGCCGAAAAACAGCTCCACCAATCCTGAAACCCTACCTGGAGCACCGGGCATCGGCAGGTTCCGTGTCTTCATAGTCCGCTCCAAGTTTTCCACATCTTCTTTGGACAACGTGTCGACCCCGCCTAAAAGCTTTGCTACCAGGAGGGATTTGGCAGCCGCTTCCATCATTTCAAAGAAATCCAAGGCCCGCTCCACACTTTCGGTGCTGACGACCAATGCACCGTGGTTCTTCATGAGAAAAGCGTTGCCGTAATCTAATTTGTCGTCAAAAGCTTGAGCCAAGGCTTCCGTCAGCGGCTCCTCATAGTCTACAGTCAGCATGGGCCCAACCTCAATTATCGGCTCTGGCAAAGTCGGCAGAGCCAGCAAATCAGTGCTGGCTATAGCGAAACCCGTCATGACCGGCGGATGAGCATGGACGATTCCTTTGACATCGGGGCGCTTTTTGAAAATCCGCAGATGAAATGGGGTCTCGCCAGTCGGTTTCCGCCCCTCTTTGGCAAACAGTACATTTCCGTCCATATCGATAATGCAAACATCGTCGAACTTAATCTTACGCTTGGCAACTTTTGTGGGAGTGATCAGCACAACACTGCCGTCCACGCGGTACGACAAATTGCCGCCGTGGGACGTGACATAGCCAAGCTCCGCCACGCGGACACAGGCGTCAACCAGTTCCTGAATCTGCTCTTGATATTGTTGTTGCAGCTTGTGCACAGCTCTGGCTCCTTTCGGTTATATAGTCTTCATGCCATGTACTTAGTCAACTAAGAACACCACGGCATAATGGGCGAAAAAGTCATAATTCTGGATGGCGGCAGCTATCCGGTCAGATGTTTCCTGATCAATAACCACACCAGTCCTCGGCTGCCCCTTTACTCCCTTCGCCTTGACCACCAACGGCGCGAAAAATGAGAGCTTGCCCTGAAGTGTAACCCGCTCCTTCAGCTCCTCGGACAGCTGTGTCCCATACGAGGCGACTCCGGTGTCCTGCACATATTCATATGGCGCGGACACACCGCCGTAAATCATCTCCCCAGATTCGGACCAGATACGCGGGCTCATACCCCGTTCCAGCCCAAGGCCGCGGGCATCCACAATCAATCCGGTGTACACTTCCTCGTTAATGATCATTTCCAGCAGTTCCGAACTGAGGGCTGGATCAAAGCGATCGAGCCTGGTGAAAGTAATGGAAGTCTGATCCGGATCATCAGCACCGGCAATCACCACTTCCGCCCGGATAAATCCCTCCGGCGCTTCAAACACTACACTCGTCTCGGTGGTGTCCTTAAAGGACAGTCCTCGATAGAGGCGGACAAGGTTTAGGAACGAACCTTCCTCATTAATGGTGTATATGGTGAGAACCGGCGGGGACTTGTCAATTTGGCTGGGAAAAGAGTATTTGAGTTCATACACCGCATCGCTCTCCAACAGGAACTGCAGCGAAGATTCAGCCATAATCCGCCCGGCAACACAGGCCAGAATCACACAACAGATAATCCCGAACCGACAGATTCTCGACACGTTTACCACCTCGGTATCAGTTCTCGCAATCCCAAAACAGCCTCAAACAACCCCAGATGAACCTTTCTGCATTCGCCAATCTTTTCCTGCCAGTTTTCAATCATATTCCCGGCTTCGTTCCAAAAACCAACACTGGATGAGAGCAAGCTGGTGCTCATACTGAGCATGGATCATGCTCAGAAGAGCGTCCGCTTCCTCCTCACAAACCTCCAGCAGTTCCAGAAAGGAAATCAGGCCCAAGGCATACTGCTCTTGAGCGATCTGTTGTTTGCGGGCAGCCAGTTCCCGGGCTTTGACTGCTGTGTTGAGATTAGCGGCTGCCGCACGCAAAAGTGCCTGGCGATATATTTGTTCGCAGTCGTTCTCTGCTTTTGCCCGTTCCACTTCCAATTCAGCCTGTTCAAGCCTGGCGCCGGCCGCCTCCATCTGCTTCGAATAGACGGTGCTGTCAACAAGCGGGATCCTGATTGCGCACTCCACCAACCAACTGCGATCCGAATTGATGCCTACCCTCAGCTCACCATGGATTCCCAATGCCGCTTTGGTCTTCTCAACATCCAAGTTCGCCAGCTCGAGATTCAGATGAGCCATGGCGACTGCCGGCGCCGGCTGCGGCTTTAGAAAGCGTTCCAGCAGTTCCACCTTGAATTCCTCCGCTTCATGGATCAATTCCGTCTCAGGCGAGATTCCATAATCCTGGACGGCCCGCGCCTGCTCAAATACAAGCTGGCCTTTAACTTTCTCAAGGGCATTGACATGTATTTCATACTGCAGTTGGGCCAAAGCCAGATCAAGTTGGTGAATCATTCCCGAACCGAAGGCTGCCGCCATGATCTCCACCTGACAGCCGAGCCAGGCAGCCAGTTTTTGGCGTATCTCCACCTCCTTTTGAAGCCTCCAGATGTTCAAAAAACACTGGACGGCGTTGAGAAAAACCTCCTCGAGAGTGATTTGATGTAAGATAAGCTCCTGCTTGTATGTATACTCGCTGCTGATAGCCTTCTGCCGGTAAGGCGATAGCTTAGCGGAGGCAAACAATGGATGCGCCAGTTGGAAACGGGCAGCTTTACCTTTGAAGTCGACATTGAACCTGTATTCAGCGCCAAGGCTGCTTCCAGTTATGCCGACCTCGGCCGCCCAGCCGCCTGGCACCGGCCAGTTCGGCATGTAATGGTACCCGAAGTTGAGAGTAAGCTCCGGCTGTGTCTTGCTTCCAAAAGCGGCCAGGCTTGCTTCAGCTTCTTTGAGGGAGATTGAACTCCGCACCAAGTCAGGGCTAGATACCAACGCTGTTTCAACGAATTCAGCAAGCGTCATGGTATTATTACCCGCAACCATAGGTGCGGCTGAATGAGGGAATACCGGATGTACAGCCGCGACCGACGCCACGATCACCGCCGATAGTATGACCGTTTTCCACACTATTCTGCTCCCCCCTGGCTGAGGCCGATCAGGTGCGCGAGCTTTGCTTTGGCCACATTGTGTGAAAAAACCGTGCTGAGCAGCTGTTCCTCCACCTTGTGCAATTCGATTTCAGCCTCAGTCACTGCACCGGGCAGCTCAAGCCCCTCCTGATACCGCAGCTTCACCGCATTCAGTCTGGACTTGGCAAGTTCCACCTGCCGCTGCTGTTGACGATAACTGGCTTCCAACTGACGGATCTGATACTCGAGCCCTAATGCCGCAAGGTACAGTTGGCCAACCTTTCGCTCGTAGATCAACTTCTGCCTTTCATAGTCAAGACTGTTCAACTCCCGGTTAAGTTCCGGGGTGTAATCTGGATGGGAGAGACTCTGCCGAAGCCGGGCTAGTTCCAATTCCAAAGCCAAATGCTTTAACTCTGGGTTGTTTTGGATCAGCAAAGTCAGAAAATCCGCCTCGACAGCCAGTTCAACAAACTCAAAATTGGTATCCTCAGGTATCAAAGCGTAGTCATGCGGCAGTCCCATTAGTGTCAGCAGCTTGATGCGGGCCAACTCTCGCTCTTGATCGAGGTTTCGCAGTTGGTGCTCGATCTCAACATGCGCAAGCTCAATGCAGGCCAAATCCTCTTTTGTCGCCAGCCCTTCGTCATACTGGGCGGACGCTAGCTTTAGTTGGGCGTCTATGTAGTCCTTGGTTCGCCCGGCGAGCTCTATTAGCCGTGTGGTTTTCACCAACTGATAGTATGCCTCCTCTGTCTGCAGCATCAGTTCCTGCCGCAGCACGTGAACAGTCTGCTGCGCTCTCGCCAGTTCCATCTCAGCCAGCTTGACCTTGATGGGGTCAGCGCGGCGCAGCTGCTCGGCATTGGCAATCCTCAGGTTCAGGTCCGCGATTTCCACATCCAAAGCAGCAATTGCAAGCTCAACATTGTTGTTCATGACCTGCTTTCGGACCGAGGCCAAGCTCGCATATTCCGACTCACCTGCCGCTGTCGTCCGAGGATTGACCGACAGCGGCAAAAGCAGCAATACCAACAACATTACCGTTAGCTTTTCAGTTCGGATAACAGACACCCCCTTGCTGTTTGGCATGAATTGTCAGTGCAGAAAACCTAACTTTCGCAGCAGCCAGTGGAGGATCTTGTCCCGCTTGACAACCACCAGTGATTGGCAGGCCATTCCTGGTTTGAGTTCAGCCTTGTTGCCGTATTGATCTTGAAGAAATGCCTGGTCCACACTACCGAACACTCGGTAGACCAGGCTACCGTCACCAGCGAGCACTGCGTCTCCAGCAACTCCCGTGATGGTGCCTGTCACGGCACCGTATTGATGCCTCGGCAGTGCTTCAAAGCGGTAGACAACCGCCTGCCCTGGTTCAATCAAGGCAATATCCTGATTGCGGACGCTTATTTCCACACAAAGCGCCTGCCATGGCGCAGGGATAATTCTAGCCAGCTCATGCCCGGAAGGTAGATACTCCCCAGCACTAACCTGGTGAATCAGCTGAACAGTGCCGCTGATAGGAGCGGTAATCCGGCTCAGCTGTTTTGTATGCTCAAGCTCCGCTATCTGGTCCTGCACAGTTCGCAACCGCTCTGCCTTGATGGATCTCTCTTGATCAAGAGCAGCAACCGTATCGTGCAGATAGTTGTCCAGGTTAAGTCTTGCTGCTTCCTTTTCCAGCTTGAGCCGCAGCAGTTCGTGCTCAGGCAGGGCATTGCTCCGCTCGTGCCTTTCCAGGCTTGCTTCCGCCTGCCGGTAGGCCAAGAGCAGCCTGTCATACTGGGACTTGAAGGATAAAAACCGGTGGTGGATGGACTGCGGGCAATCCGAAACGCCGCATGCAGGCTGGCTTCCGTCTCGAGCCGCCATGATCACCCATGAGCGCAGGTCATTTAGCTCGGCAAGCTGTTTCTCAAGCTCTGCCAGTTCTGCTTTCAGTCTGTCAAGTCTCAATTCCAGCATTTCGGTGTCGATCGTAAGCAGCGTCTCTCCCTGGCGAACATGGCTGCCCTCACGCAAGTTCACAGTTTTCACCTTGCCGCTGACTATGTTCCGCACAGTGCACACATTGGCCTGAGGCCTGAGCACCCCGGTAGCCCTGACAACGTGATCAATCTCGCCAAACCAAGCCCAGAGCAAAGCCAGGCTGAAGGCCGCGCAGATAATACAGAGCAATATCGCCCCATAGCGAGGCGGCCTCTTGGAAATACCCAAACTGCTCCCATCAAAATCAACAGTGAACACCGCACACCTCCTTCAAACCGTTCTGGGCTTGCCACAGCATGAAGTACTGTCCTTGCCTGCGCAGAAGCTCAGAGTGGGTGCCTATTTCCACAACCTCGCCGTCAGCCAGAGTGATGATCTTGTCACAAGCGGTAATCGTGCTTAAGCGGTGTGCGATCATGATCACGGTCATTTCACCGCTGATACGGTAAATGGCCTCTTGGATCCGTTTCTCGACCACAGAGTCTAGGTGGCTCGTTGCTTCGTCTAGAATCAAGACATCTGGTTTCCTGATCAAGGCCCTAAGCAGCGCGATTTGCTGCTTCTGCCCTCCAGACAGGTTCTGCCCCCGCTCTCCGAGCATGGTCCCATACCGATCCGGCAGTTGGTTGATCATCTCGGCTATCCCCAACTGCTCCGCCAATGCCGCGATTTGTTCGATCTCATATTCTGGCAACCCCAACGTGATGTTTTCCAGGAGCGTTCCACTAAAAAGCTGACAGTCCTGGGCCACATAGCCAATCCTGGCGCGGAGAGCCCCCAAGTTGATATCCTGGACCGGGACCTGGCCAAACCAGACTTGTCCCTGGACAGGTTGGTAAAACCCAAGCATCAATTTGGCAATAGTCGTTTTCCCCGAACCACTAGGGCCTACAATGGCTGCCTTTTCGCCAGAGGCGACGGTAAAGCTCACATCCTTCAGAATCAACCGCCGGGAGCCGTATCGAAAGCTTACATTGTCAAAGCGAATTGCACAAGCAAGCTGCGCAGGCGAAATCATGTCGCCACGGAACAATACTTCCCGTTCCAGATCCATTGTCTCCCACAAGCGTTCTGCCGCCGCTTTGGCCTCTTGCAGCACAGGCTGAAGGCCTGCCAAGCTAACAATTGGCGTCAGAAAATAACTTAAAAGCGCATTATAGGCCAAGAGTTGGCCCAGGCTGATGGCTCCCCGCAGTATCTCCATACCCCCTATCCAAAGAATTGCCAACTGCACTAGGGAGGTCAGCCCGGAATACAATGAACCCTGGATATTGCGCAGGCGCGCGTCTTTGAAGGCAGTCGCCAGTGTCTTAAGAAACTTGATTTCCGTCCTCCGCCGCGTTTCAGCCTCCGCCGCACAGGCTTTGATGATGCTGATGCCGCTTAAGGATTCCACTAAAGCCGCTTCCAGCGCCGCTGCTTGTTCCAGGTGCTGACGGTGCAGCCTCTGGTAAGGGCCGGAAAACAGGCCGATCAGCACAAGAAACAGTGGAACCACGAGGACTGTGGCGGTGAACAAAGTCCGGTTCTGAACCATAAGGACAACACCAACGACCACAACCATCGCTGAATCCAGCAGCACAGACACCGCAGCGTGCGATACGGCGCTCCGGATCTTGCTTGTATCCGAAACACGTGCTAGAATCTCTCCCACCTGGTAGCTGTCGAAAAAGGAAACCGGCAGTTCCAAAATATGCTCATAGAATTCCAACATTAGCTGCGTTTCCAATTTGGTCCCAGTATAGATGACCAGCTGATTGCGGAACGCTCCCAACACAGCTCGGAGAACTGACAGCATTCCGAAGCCGATGGACAATATGTGCAGAGTCCTGGCAAGCCCCTCAACAAGTACCTGGTCAATCACGATCTTCACGTAAAACGCGCCGAGAATCCCGAATACGGTATACATAAGAGACGCGGTGAAAATTTGAAGCAGAATGCCCCGGTGCGGCCAAAGCAAAGGGTACAACCGGTTAAGCGGTTTATTGGTCTCATCTCTGCGCCGGAAACTGCTGGACGGCACAAGCAAGACCAGCACACCGGACCATATTCGGACAAACTCTTCCATTGAGATTATGACAACACCTTCAGCCGGATCAGCGATCACTAGTCTGTCTTTGTCTACCCGATGGATTACCAGGTAGTGATGGAGCTGCCCTTTTACCACGTGGGCGATACATGGCAGGGCGATGTCTCTGGTCAGGTGCTGTCTGGAGGCCTGAACCCCTTTCGCCTTGAAACCAAGTTTCTCGGCGGCTGTTACAATGCCAAAGGCACTAGTCCCCTTCTGATCCGTTCCCGCGAGCTGTCTCACCTTGGCCAAAGGCACTTTGAGCCCGTAGTGCTTGGCGACAGTGGCAAGGCAGGCCGCCCCGCAATCAGCAGGGCTTTGCTGTTTTACACAGACAAACCGCTTGTTCACTCAGTCTCAGCCACCTCCAATTTTTCTCATTTCTCAAGATTCTGATATTTAACTCGCCACGGAAGCCGTTTCACCTCAGAAACGCTTCCGCCGTCAATCAGGCTTTACTCCAAGAATTGGTAAATATGGAACCGAAGCCGTTCACCAGAGCCGGCCCAATAAGACAGAATGCGGTAAGGAGCTGTATTTTCCAGGACCACATAAAACCGCGTCGGAAAGAAAAAGCGGAGAAACCCGTCATAGCCAATGGAAAAGACAATAATCTCCTCCCGCTTTTCCAAGAGGCTCCTAACCTGAGGGGCCATTTTTTTCTGGTTTGCCAGATCCTGAATCTGTTTATCTGTCAGGATCCTTGAATCGAGCTGCATTTTGCCGGGAGAGTTCAAGTCGAGCAGCCTGCCGTGGAAATCAGTACGGCCTTGATTCAAAAGTGCCTGCAGGTGCAGCCCCAGGACCTCTATCTCAGTCGCCTGCTCCCTAAGGCGGATTTCCCGCGTGCTCTGCAGTTTGTCTTCCAGATAATAGACGAGCACGTACTGTTCTTCCTCTGGGTCATATGCCGCCACCCGGCGGTCAAACCCAATCCGGACAGCGTCTTCGCTGGTAAGAACGGCCATTTCGCTGTTTAGCAGGCGCAGATCGGCATCATACCGTGATTCCATGGTGTAGCCGGGACCAATAGTGCTTGCAAAAAGCCGCCCAGCTTCCACACGGTATTCCACCTGGTAGACATATTCCTCGTCGCCGTCCGGTGTGATGATGGCGACACGATACAACTGATTGTCCGGTAAATAGCCGATCACGGCTTCAGCTGCCGCGCCAGCCTCCATCAAATGTAAGCCTGCAACCAGCACTGCCAGGAGCAGTGCACATATAACCCTTTTGCTGATTGGAATCATCCCCTACTCTACTCCCTGGATCATTTCTAATTATAGCATAGTTCTTGTTTTCTGTAAATTGCCAATTTATTTCCAAATTATCTATGCCCTAAAACTGCCTATTTGCGCTCGAGCAGCTCCACCTCGTAGTTGTCTGGATCGGTGATAAACGCCATTTTCTTCCCCGCTGAAATCGCTTGGCGCCAGTTGTCCGGCCAAATCTCGATCCCCTTCTGCTCAAGCTCTTCGCAAAAAGCGTACAGGTCCGGGACACCTATGGCGAAATGGAGCAGATCCTCCGGCACATTCAGCTTGTAATCCGGTGAATAGGTCAATTCCAGGGTATGCTCGTTCCCGGGGAGCTCCAAATGACAGATTTGATTTCCCGCCGGCGAACGATCAGTACGGCTTTTTACCGTGAACCCCAAGTTCTCGCAATACCATTTTATCGAGTGTTCAAGGTCGCTCACCCGCACCCGGGTATGCAGAAATTTGTACACCATACCGCCTCCCATGCTAGTTAATACAGATCAATTTTCTATCCTCAAAGGACATTTCCTCTTTCCCACTTGCCGCACCCCGCCGCTCTTGCTTTCCCAGTATGATTCTGATACAATGCAAGCAGAAATGTGGTAGAGTAGATGGCATGCGTTTTAGTGCTTAGGGATGGGACGTTGCCCTAAGACGAAATGCTCTCTGTGAGCTGCGGTATGTCCATCGCGTCCGCTGTCACCAAAGAGCCGCTTCTCTTTGGTACAGTCTACCAAAGAGAAAGGAGCATCATTGTGTTCAAACAGACTCGCACCTTGGTTTATTTGGCTGTTCTAGCCGCGTTGAGCATTGTGTTCGGCAGGATTCTCAGTGTCCGAGTCAGTCTCGGGGGAATCGAAGGTATCCGCATCGGCCTGGGCGGCCTGCCGATTATCCTGGCAGGGTTTGCGTTTGGGCCGTGGTACGGTGGAGTTGTAGGAGCTCTATCTGATATTGTCGGCTACATGATCAACCCCATGGGCGCTTATGCACCCCATTTCACACTCTCGGCATACCTCACCGGGTTTATTCCCGGAGCGGTAATCTGGTACGGCTGCAAAGGCCAAAGGAAGTACTGGCAGCTGGTTCTCGCCGTTCTTGTAGGAGAGCTTGCCACCAACGTCGGCCTTGTCCCTTATTTTCTCTACACTCTGTTCGAAATACCGTACAAGCCCATGTTGATTCCACGCCTTTGCTCAGTTCTGATCCAGGCACCTTTTTATGCTTACTGTGCCAAAGTCATTTTAAACTTCAAGCCGTTGAAACTTACCGACATGTCCGGCCAGCCCAAACCCTGAGCGGAGCCGGGCTGTTCGCTGTAATGCCAAAAACGTGTTGAACGGGGGATACTATGGAACACATACGCCGTAAAGCGGGATACATCATTGACATGGATGGTGTGCTCTATCACGGCAATTATCTTTTGCCGGGCGCATCAGAATTCGTGGAATGGCTAAACAGGGAGAACAAAAAATATTTGTTCCTGACCAATTCCAGCGAGCGTTCGCCGCGGGAGCTGCAGCTGAAGTTGGCCAGAATGGGCATCGAGGTGGAAGAGAGCCACTTTTACACCAGCGCTCTCGCGACCGCCAGCTTCCTCGCCAAGCAGTGCCCGGGCGGCAGCGCTTATATCATCGGCGAGCCTGGATTGGTCAAAGCTTTGTACGATGTTGGCTTTTCCATGAACGATGTCAATCCCGACTATGTGGTCGTAGGCGAAACGAGATCGTACAACTATGAGAAAATCGAGCTCGCTGTCCGTTTAGTGCGGCAGGGGGCAAAGCTAATCGGCACCAACCCGGATCTCACCGGGCCTTCTGAACAAGGGATCATCCCCGCGACCAAGGCACTAATCGCACCAATAGAACTGGCGACGGGCAAAAAGGCGTACTACATCGGCAAACCCAATCCACTGATGATGCGCCACGGGCTGAAGCTTCTCGGGACATCAACTGAAGATACAGTGATTATCGGGGACCGGATGGACACCGACATAGTCGCCGGTATCGAAGCGGACATCGATACCGTCCTGGTCCTGAGCGGCGTCACCTCAAGGGAGACTCTGCAGCAGTTCCCATACCAGCCTCACTATATACTGAACGGCGTAGGTGAACTCGTCCCGTAAGCCAGAGCCTTGCTTTCCAGGCTAGGATCGGGACACTGTCAAGGATATTGTCCCCTCTAGCTTCTCCAACGGCTTAAGGTATACGGTCCCTGTGTCCGGCAGTCCTTGGTTGGCCAGGTTGAATCCATTGTTGCAGTTAGTCACCGGTTCCACGGCAAAATAGCGGTGATCGTCTTTGGGGCAGTACAGGATCAAGTGCTGGTACACAGGATCCCAGTCCATCATCAGCCGCACTCTGCTTCGCGGCCATTCAATCACTGCCGGCCGGCATTCAACCCGGAAGCACTTGTCGACAAACTCGGCAGTAAGTTCTCTTCGACTAGAGAAATCCAATTCCGGCGGCACCTTCTCCCACCTGCCGGTGGGTATAGGTGTTTCGCCTGGGTAGACGCCGATCACCGGCAGCTCGACTATAACTTGATCATCCTGTTCCGTCAGAGACCTGACAAAATAGGGATGAATGCCCATTCCGGCAGGCGCTTCTTCGCTGCTGAGATTCTGAACCGATGTTATGATCGAGAAGCGGTTCGCCTCCAACCGAAAGCGCACTCGCGCTGTGAAGGCAAAGGGCCAGGAAATCCCCGGGTATTCTGTACTGTTGAAATCCAAATCCAATTCTGTCTGAGTTCGAAAGGCAACTTTCCAGGGACGGGTGCGGACCTCGCCGTGAATGGCGTGTCCGTCGGCGGAATTGATGGCCAGTTGATATGAATGGGCTTTGTAGACCAAAATGCCGTCTTTAATGCGGTTTGAGTATGGAATCATGTTGAAGGAGCTGAACTTTCCAGGCTCGTTATCGCTGATGGCACTCTCGGGCGTAGGCCGCATCATATCAACCCAGTGGTTGTCCAGTTTGTACTTGAAACTGCAGATCGAAGCGCCGACTGCTGGCACAATTCCAACCTGCAGCTGATCATTTTCCAGCAGGATGACATCCTGATGAGCCTGCATCAACTGATCCCTCCAGTGCTTTTTAGTTGTATATTATTAGTTCCATCCGCCTGGCAGTTTTCCTCTCCCACTCCATTGCACAAAAAAGCAGTGACCACTTGGAATCTGTCACTGCTTCCATATCGCACTATGTTCTACGGCCTATTCCCGACGGTCGATGAAATACCCTTCGGTTTGGACCGCTTCAGGATTATAGGCTTTGGTTGTACGCATACCCTGCCTGACATGCTTCAACTTGCGGGCGAACTGATCCTTAAAACTAGCCATCATCTTAGCAGTTTGCTCGTCAACAGCCAGGATTTCCTCAACAACCTGCCTTTCATTGGATGTGAGCGGCTCCTGATCCAGAACACTGATCTGCTCGATCAAGGCCTGCCGATGCTCGATCAGCTCAAGCAGCCGCTGCTGCGCATCCTCTTGTTCCCAATCGGCGCTTTTACATAACTGAAGCTGCTTCTTGGCAGCGGCCAACAGTTTGTTATATAGTTCCAATCGTTCAGGATTGCTAATGGCCATCACTCACCTATCTATTTCGACCACATTGACATCTGCTGGTACAGCCAGTCAGACTGGGCATACAACTGCTGCAGCGCTCTTTCCATGGCGGTGAACTGAACCCAATACCGGTTTTCCAGTTGAATCATCCGCTCCTCCATAACGGCTATTTGTCGTTCATAGTAGCGGATTTTTTCCGAAAGTGTGCTTGTGTCAAACAGAGAAGACGCCTTACCGGCGGTGTCCGCCAGCCGGTTCAATCCCAATGCCAACTCATCGCTCAACCGTTGGGCAATTCCCTTGCTATCAAGTGTTTCACCGCTTTTGGTGAATAAAGCCATGACCTCTTCAGGATTGTTCTGGACTGCACTGCGAAGTTGAGTTTCGTTGACATGCAGTTTCCCGTATTCGTACCAGCCCCCTGTTGTGATCCCAATTTTGCTTAAAGTGTTCAACCCACCTATGCCTTCGACGGCAGAGCTCAAGGACCAGCGCAGCTGGGAAACGAGATTTGTCAGGATCCTGTCTGACCGCAAAAGCCCACTCTTGGCCTTTTCTTCCCACAGTTCGATTTCTTTTTCATCCATTTCCTTCTTCTGGGCTTCGGTCAAAGGCGGATAATCCCGGTAAAAAGGCTCGTTCAATTTGCCTTGGATTTCTGCGATCAGCTCATTGTACTTGTCCACCATAGTCTTGATTGTATCGACGATGCGGTCAGTGTCTTGAGCAACTTCCAGCCTCACAACTTTGTTCTCGTCCGCTGCGCGCAAGCTGATGGCCAGGCCGCCAAAGGTGAAGTTGTTGCTTTCCCTGAATGTTTCCAAGCCGTTGATCTCAACCAGCGCATTCTTCCCTGCGTCGTCTCTAGCCCAGCCGCCTCCGTCGAGCAGTACGGTGTTCACAAAACTCAAAGTACCGCCTTGTCCATCGTCGACTACGGCATCTTCGAACTCGACCACGGCATTGGCCCCGGTCGCATTGCTTCTGAACACCAGGCTGTCTGTGGCTTCATCATATAAGGCTGTAATCCCCAGCTCTTTGTTGTTGTTGATTTTCTTTACAAAACTGTCGATGGTTTCGCCGTGCTCGATGGTTATCGCGACAAAATCGCCATCCTTGGAGCGCAAACCCAAAGTCGTTGGCTCTTCAGGATCAATGCTGGCCGCAAAGTCCGCAAGCCGCTGGCTCACACCGCCGGCGCTGATCTTGGATGCGGCCGCCGCCAGTTGCTTGACCCTAATCTCATAGATCCCATACTGGGCATTGCCTGCTGCCTGCGCCGTCACAATCGATTCATCCGAGGAGGAAACCTTGCGTACCATAAACGTCGACTGCAGCTTCATGTTGAAGACATAGTCCCGGAAACTGGTGATTTTGGTCATAAGGGCTCTATATTGATCCCGCTGCCATTCGGCCCGCACTTTTTGCTGGTACATCCGATCTAACGGCAGCCGTTCTACTTCCATCAACTGTCTGACGATTTGTTCGGTGTCAAATCCCGACGCCAATCCTCCGATCCGCATAACAATCGTCCTCCTTAGGTATTTACCTACACTATAATTATCGGCAAGTTTGGGGTATTCTTTAACCGATACAGGAACCACACGCCAGACAACGAATAGCATATTAGACGCGAAGCAAAGAAGGTGTGCCCCTTGGTTTTATCGAGAAAAACAGCCAGCCCAAACATACCGGCCTCAGTGTTGGCGGTTTGCCGCGTACTATCGGGACGGGGCTATCAGGCTTATGTCGTGGGTGGGGCCATCCGCGATGCCCTGCTCGGCAAGGAAGCGAAGGATTGGGACATCACCACCGATGCCACCCCTGATCAGGTGCGGCAGTTGTTTACCAAGACACTGGCCACCGGGGAAAAATACGGCACGATTACCGTTATCGTGGACAACCATTCTGTCGAGGTCACCACCATGCGTAAAGACTCCCTCTACTCCGATGCCAGGCATCCTGATCACGTCGAATTCACCACCGACCTCACTGCTGACCTGGGCCGGCGCGACTTCACCGTCAACGCCATCGCTTATGATCCTTTGAGCCAAACGTTTTACGACCCTTACCACGGCCTAAAAGACCTGCGCCGCAAGATCTTGCGTACTGTTGGCGATCCTAAAGCAAGATTCAGCGAGGATGCCTTGCGAATGCTGCGCTTGATCCGCTTCAGCGCCACCTTGGGATTCAGGCCGGAAAAGAACACCCTCAAGGGCATCCAGCCTCAACTGATTGCCAGAATTGCCAAAGAAAGAATCAAGGAGGAACTGAGCAAACTGCTCCTGGCCGAGTCCATCGCACAGCCTCTCCAACTGCTTTATACTAGCGGGCTTTTGGAGCAGATTATTCCCGAACTTGCCCTGACTGCCGGCGTGAAGCAGGGAAGCTATCACCCTTGGGACGTCCTGGGGCACTCGATCACAGCCTGCCAGGCAATCAAACCCGAACTCCATCTGCGGCTGGCCGCTTTACTGCATGATGTGGGCAAACCTCAGACAATGAGTGAAGATGCTAAAGGAATCCACTTCTACGGCCACGATCAAATAGGTGCTGAGCTGGCCGAAGCGATACTGCAGCGGCTGACCTACAGCAAGCGAATCCAGAACAAGGTAGCCCTGTTGATCAGGCATCACATGTTCCAGATCCACCCCCATTCCTCGGACAAAGCCATCCGCAGGCTGATTCACCGGGTAGGCAAAGAAAACATCCATGATCTGATTGAACTTCGCAAAGCCGATGTACTAGGCATGAGGCACAACCCGCGGCAGGTCTGGGAATACTTTCAAGCATTGACCGAACGGGTTCTGCAGATAATCGAGTCAGACCATGCATTCACCCTGGCGGATTTGGCCGTTTCAGGAACAGATTTGATCGAGGAATTGAGTTTGAAACCCGGGCCTTTGATCGGCAAAATCCTTGCCGGATTATTGGACAAAGTCCTTGACGAACCAGAGCTCAACACCCGACCACAGCTTCTGGCACTTGCCAAAGCATTTATAGAATCTCCGCCAGCCACCGACGCAGAGTTCTAGCGTCATCCAAGAGCTGTTCGGGTTCATTGCCTTTCACAAACTCGATCAGCGCGTACCGCTGCTGCGGCAGATCGCGAATTAATGAGAAATACCGCCGCCACAACTCTTCTCCTTCTACCAAGGGCAGCCGCTCCCCCTTGTCGGTCCAGGAAAAAACATGGAGATTGGCCAGCCAAGGCTTGACCCGCTCCAACCCAGACAGCCGCTCATCCAGGGTGTGCAGCGGCAGTGGCTGCCAATAGGTGTAAACATTGGTGTGCGCCACTTCCTGCAGCAGCTGCGCCGCCGATATGACGTCGTCCGTAAGTGTTTTCCCATGATACTCAAACGCTATTCTGACACCTTCCCGGGCAGCTTTATCCGCGATTCTGCGCACATTTTCCACAATCCTCGCCCGTTCTTCGGCAGTGGTTGAGGCAGAGCCTTTTGTCCCTGCCCACACTCGGATCAGCGGCGCTTCCAAAGCGACCGCTGCTTTCAAGACATCGCCGAAGGAGATATCGTCGTCGCAGCGGTAGTAAGAACCATACGACGCCACTTCCAACCCGGCATCAACCGTTAGCTTCCTCACTTTACGCGCGGCACCAACGTCCCCATGAGGCACATGGACATCTCCGCCCCATTCGATGCCAACCAGCCCACTCTTGGCGGCAAGTCCGGAAATCTCTTGTACTGACAGATTGCGAAATGTGATCGAGACCAGTCCTGGTTTGATCATTTGATCAGCCTCCCCAACCGAATGCAGCCAAAGTGGCAGCAGCAATCGGCAATATGAACAGTCCACGCGCCGATTCGGTACGTCAGATTACTTCTTCAGCATCTGATCGGCTTTATCCTTCTGACGCTTTTGCACTGCGGCGCGAGCTGACTGCTCTTTGCACAAATAAAAAAAAGGAAGGTATCACCAAAGAGAGGATGAGCCAATGTTACTACAAAAGTGCGGTGATATCTTCCTTTTTGACGATGGAAAGACAGCTCTAGATCTCCACGCTGGTAAAGATCATGTGCCCGTACGCGGGGGGCAGCCCCCAGTCGAGTCTGTTTTCAGTCCATTCCCCTTCGTCGCTGTAATCACTTAAGGTGAGATTGAACCCTACTTTCAGTGTTTCATGGGGAGTGAAGCCAAAATGCTCTTTCAACATGGCTACCGGAATACGTATATGCAGACCATAGCTTTTTGTTTCCAAGTGGATCTTGACTTTCTGGTCAAAGGGCACCGGCACCTTGATTGAGACATTTCTTAAAAGCATGCTGAGAGTGCCGTCTTTATGGTGTGTTATCTTGCATGCGAACCAATGGCCGTTCGCGTTGAAGAAATCCAATAGTATGCTGTCCAGCAGGTAGTTGTAAGTTGGGCTGCTTACACCCTTGCCGTCTATATAAATGTAGCTGTAAAGATACGCCTCATCCCAGGAAAAAGCTGCCTCAACCCGCCTCAATTCACTGATGCGGCCAGATCTCGAGACACATGTTTTGTAGAAATTCCACTGCGGCACCTGGCTTTCATCGATCACCAACAGCGCGTTTGGCTGGGCGGTTTTGGAGATCAATTCGGGATTGCTGCCGCGATAGCAGTAGACCGTTCCGCATGTCCCGGCTTCCCGCAGCTTGCGTGTATGTTCGGCCATCCGTTCCATCTCTTTCTCCGGCCGAATCATCATCTCGAGGAAACTGCACCTGTAGTTGATAAAATCCCACTCCACAGGATGATTGTTCAGACCAGAGCCTTCCGACTTCTTATGCAGCAGGTTGAGCACCCATGCAGGGACCAGCGTTTCACACAGTGTCGATGCCCTGAGCAGCGCATAGTACATCCATGAAGCGATCCTCAACTCGAAGACCCGTTCAAGCAGTGCGTTCCATCCCAGTTTTGGTATGATTTCCTTAAGCAATATGCAGCCATCAAGCAGATGGAACAAGCGCAGCCCTGTTTTCACCCTGGCAATCAGCGAATATTCATGTCGGATGAAGTGGAGAAAACTGTAAATAATCAAATCGGGATCAGTATGTCTAAGATACATCGTATTGCTGTCAAACACCGCCGTTTTGGCGGCCCGGTAAAAAGTGCTTGATGGTATTCCCTTGAATGCATAGAAATCCATCCGGTGAAACTCGACAATATATGTAAACCCGTAAGTCAGCCGCTTGACATACCGCGCCAGATGGGGGCTTACTGCCGGATCGTGCAGTCTTTTTTCGAACTCTGCCGGATCACTGCCAATTGTGGTGTATCCCAAATCCAAAAGGATCTTGTGTGCTTTGGCGAGATCTTCGCTGTGCATTTGCAGATCAATATCGTTAAAGTCCCTCAGCAATCCCTGAGGATACCGCGACTGAGTGGCAAACCCTTTTAGCACCAGGGGTATGATACCGTGCTGGTTCAATTTCTGCAAGATGGTCCGGAATTCGCTGCGCATCAGTTCGTCGTGGATCCTGCTGCGGAGCAAAATGGCTTGGATTTTGCTGTCGACCGAAGGATCTAGTTTTGCTTGAGATGCCGCCAAGATTTGACAGATAATCAATAAGACTTCGTGCCGCGAAGCAACAGATATAAAATCATTCACATTAAACCCTTCCGGGAAAAGTTCCTCGGTGATGGGCCAATCGCAAAGGTATGCATTCAGGATATCCACCATACACTGTTCTTCTTTGGACAGCTGAGGATGTTTCTGTTTATGCTGCAGGGGCGCATTGTGGACAGCCATGAAAACACCTCCTGCACTTCCGCGCATCAATCCGGTAACACGAAAGCAGCAAAATGAGAGTTTATCTTTCCATAATGTTAGACGTAAATCAAAGCAGAAAAATCACGTGTTCCCAGGAAATTTTTCTATTTTAACCACTTTGCCTTTGACAAACTCTATAGCCCGGCGCGGATCGGGTTTATCCTTGTTGTCGCCTTTTGTCTGCACATAAAACCTTCCACCTCTGGCAGCGATGTCGATCACACGGTGAGCCACAAGGCTGTCGTGGGCCATCAAAATGACGACAATGTCGCCAATCTTGATGCTCTTAGGCGGCGCGACAGTGATCGCGTCCCCCTCTGCGATCGTAGGCTCCATACTGGTTCCCGTTCCATACATAACAACAGACTGCCCTCGCTCCAGCGCGTCAAGGAGCATTTCCAAGGCGATCTGATCGATGTTCATATTTGCAGCACTCACCTTCACCACTTGAGTTTTCCCTCTTATGCAGGTATTCTGACAATGATAGCGAAACATATCAACAAGACTTGGAGGGTGGAAATGCATAATCTCACAGATATTCAGCTAATCAGACATATTCAAACGACTCAAGACGAACACGCTTGCGAAGAACTTATCCGGCGTTATTATGGAGTCCTGCGCCAGCTGGTCAAGTATAAAGTTCCAGCCCGCACGGATATTGACGATATAGTGCAAGAAGTTATGATCAAGGTGATCACAAAGATTGATCAGCTAAGAGACCCGTCCAAGTTCAAACCCTGGATTTACAGGATTGTCCGCAGTCAGATCCAAGACTACTTCCGGACCGCATACCCGCAGATTGAAAACACTATCGCCAACGAGGAGCACACACTGCTCGACACCTACCTGGTCACAGAATCATCGGAAGACGCCATCCTGCACAAACTGGAAATGAGCGATATATACGACATCATCCTCGGTTTTCCTGTCGAGAATGTCAAACCGTTTTTGCTGCACCACCTCGACAACCTGAGCTATGCCGAAATCGCCGCGGTTACTCAGGAAAAACCATCAACAGTGCGCGGCAGGATTGCCAGGACCAAATCGAGTTTGGGCAGGGAAATGTTCGACCGCTCAGTCCCCCAGGAAATCAGGGCGAGGCTTGCAGCCAAACTCAGCCAGATCGCCACCGACGGTTCCTATGTAATCCATCATCTCAAAGCCGATTTCTTCCAGAATAAGGCTTTGTTGGACGAACTCGATTCCCGGCGGATGTCAATCGCAAAACCCACCATCTATTTCACAAAATCGCTGGATAACTTGATGATCGTCGCGGATATGCGCCCCAGTGTTCAAGTCTGCGTGTTCAAGGTGAAATCCAAAGAGGCGATACCGATCCTTTTGAACCGGATCTCAACCGCAAAGCGCCTGCACTGCATTTTCCTGAGCTCTGAGTACTTGGATTATGCCAAGCAGTTTCTGCACTTTGTCTCCGAAATCACTGCGTATTCTTTCGTGGCAGAGCCCGCGTCGCCAGTCACACCGATAGCCACTTCCTGCCGCATCGTTGAAAAGCCTCTTGACAGCGACGCATCTTACATGAGTTTGCTGGACCAGGACCCAGGGTTAGGCTATGTGGTTGAGCAGGTATATAAGGAGTACGGTAATGATCCAAGCCGTTTTCGGGTTTTTGCAGCTTATGATCACATCACCACCGAACTGCGCGCTTATGCTTTCTTCGTTCAGATCGACAACCACCTGTGGGAGCTCAGCAGATACGTATCATTCGCCAAATCCAGCGACGACCCTTTGCGCGCTTGCATTGCAGCAGGCACGGAATCGCTCGTGAGCCTGGGTTTCTACGTGTCAAACACAGGTGTGCAGGAAAATGACAGGGTTTTCCTGGAACTGGCTCCTTTGATGGGCTATCAAGAGCTCTACCGTTTTACCAGCGGCATGGTGGAAAAAATATAAGAGTGAAAGGGTGTTCGCGCATGAGCAAGTTGACGAAAAGTGATGCTCTGGTTGTGCGGGAAGTCGATCAGGAGACTATCATCTTGAACACTAAAACTGGCTCTATTCATGTCCTCAATCCGACAGGAACCATAATCTGGAAACTCTTGGATGAGCTTGACAATGTCGATGCCATTGTCGATGCCGTGGAGCAGCTGTACGATCATAGCGATGTTTCTGCAGTTCAGGCAGATGTGGCCGCAATCATTGACGAGATGATTTCCCAAGGCATCTTGTGCCAAGACTAGACAGGCCTAGCTAAAGCAGATACAACCACCGTGAGTCCGCCACTCGTTGGCGCAGATCCTGAACGGCTTTATAGCATAACCGACTGTGAATAACCGTTCCGACTGCACCGTTGGCTTGACATAGGACGCTGGATCAAGTTTGTGCTGAGCGCGAAACTGCTTAATGAACTCTGGGCTGACTTTGTTTCTCATCCAAAACACCTCCTTTGGCGAGCTTGCGATTGGCTGCTATGCGGCAGTTCTCGCTTGGTTTGAGTAAATCGCCTGTCTCCAACAAGTTCAGTGCCAGGCAAGGCTCGCAATACTGTTTTAAATTGCACAGCCTGCAGTTTTCAAGCTCATCCATGGATATGTCCCGCAATTCCTTAAAGAGCGGCGATTCCTGCCAGATCACTTCCAGAGTCTGCTCTCTGATATTTCCCGCCGCTGTGGGATAAGCCACACACGGCCGGATGTCTCCTGTCGGCCCAACCACCAGGCCGCCTTGGCCTATGCCGCATTTGGCAAACACGGCTTCAGCCTGCTCAGGTGCGTGTCTGAACAGTTCTACCATTTCCCCGTCTGAAAGGCGAAAATCGTTTCGGTGCCGCCCACTGGGCAAAAGGCACGGTGAAAACCTAAACCTCAACCGGTACCCCTTACTGTCCGCGAACGCCAGCATAGCCTCATAATCCTGGAAGTTCTGCCTGAGCACAACCGGCTTGAGAACAAAATTCAAGCCGCTTTTCTTCAACAGCTCCAATCCGTTGACAAATCTCGCGAAAGACCCTTTCACCCTTGTGATACGCTCATAGTATTCAGGCGAGGATCCATAGAGGCTGACTTCAATAAGCAAAGGATCTATCTGCGTAAGTTGAGCAATCACCTTGTCATCAATCAATACCGCGTTGGTGAAGACTGTGATTGTGAACCCGATCCTGCTGAAGATCTCCGCAGCCTCATACCAATCCCGCCGGTAAAACAGCTCACCTCCTGTCAAGGTAATATCCATGATGCCCATGCGGCGCATCTGCTCCGCAGCATCGGCAATTTCCTCAAGAGACAGATCCCGCGTTTGGCTGCGGGTCGGATTATAGCAGTGTATACAGTTCAAATTGCAGCCATATGTAAGTTCAAACACTGCCGTAACCGGTATGTTGCGCTGCCTGTACTTTTCCAGCACATATGCGTACAAAGGCTTGTCCATAACGGTCCCCCTAAGTTTTGCCTCCTGGCACGGGCAGCTGGTTGATTCGCTCCCAGAAGAGATCGTTCAGCTCGAAATGCAGCTCATAGCAGGGAACCTGTCCGCATATTTGCGCAGCGATCTCCAAAGCGTTTGCTGCCAAGCCACCGTAGACATTGATACACCAAAGGCTGGACATTAACCGGGCGGCTGCTTCAGCCGGGCGCAAAGGCTCAAGGTATGTGGTTTTGTCCTGCACCAAAAAGAAGCAGTATCCAAGCGGAACACACAGGTTCGCCCCGCCGTGCTCCCTGCCGTACGGTGTCCCCCAACCCACCAACCTGCCGGGGCTGCTGCGGTCCTGCTCTACCATGATTGCTTCATCGGTCAGCACGACTGCCGGGCGTTTGGATTGAGAGATCAGTTTCACGGCTGTGGATTTGCCCGCCCCTGACTGGCCGAGGAAGGCGTACATCACACCTTCGTGGCAAACGGCAGACGCATGCATCATGGTACCGCCTTGCTTCAAGGCCAGGTATGGGGCGATCGCTCTCATGGCTGACAAGATAAAGCTGTCACAACCGTCCTCGACCACCATTTCCACACAATCCGAACCGGCGAACCGGATGATGAAAAACGGCGAAACCAACAGGGAATCATCCGTTTCCATATACATATTGAAATTGGTGTCGTGGGAGAAATCCGGGAAATCCTCTGCCCTTACAAACCTCACCACCACATCGGGCCGAGCGCCGATATCTTTCGCAAGAAAGCTCGCATATTGCTTTTCCAGCACCTGGAGCGATTCTAGCGAAGGCGACTCGATTTTGACTGCGAGCCTCCACAGATCGAGCTTTATGCTGCGCACAGGTTCATGTTCATACCGGCCAATGGTGGTTTCGAAATAATCGATTACTTCATGGACAGTGATTTCCATAATCTTCCTCCTTATAATTAATGACGCATATTTCATGCAAATCATCACGCACTCATACAAAAAACCCCATATACCGCCAACTGGCAGCATGTGGGGTCTTATCAAACTGTGTGCGTCACATTTCGGCCATACGCTTGTAAATCTCGAAACGTCTCTTGGCGTCTGCCTCAGCCCGCTGCAGCAGATCTGCCGCAATGTCTGGGAACTGTCTGGTCAGAGTCGCATACCTGTTCTCGCTCTTGAGGAACTCTTGGAAGTTACCGGTCGGCTCCTTGGAGTCGAGAATGAACGGATTCTTGCCTTCCAGCTCCAAAGCCGGGTTGTACCGGTACAATGTCCAGTATCCTGCTTCGACCGCCCGCTTGCCCTGTTCCGCTGACATGCCCATGTTGATGCCGTGGTTGATGCACGGTGCATAGGCGATAATCAGCGATGGCCCGCGGTAGCTTTCCGCTTCGAGCATGGCCCGGAGCAGTTGGTTGCGGTTGGCGCCCATGCTGACGCTGGCCACATATACGTAGCCGTAGGTCATGGCCATCCTTCCCAGATCCTTTTTCCGGATCTTCTTGCCGGAAGCGGCAAATTTGGCCACTGCGCCTGTCGGTGTGGACTTGGATGCCTGGCCGCCTGTGTTGGAATAGACTTCGGTGTCCAGTACAAGCACGTTGACATCTTCGCCGGAAGCCAGCACATGATCCAATCCACCGTAGCCGATGTCATAGGCCCATCCGTCACCACCGATGATCCAAACCGATTTCTTGACCAGGATATCCGTGTTGTCAGCCACATACTTCAGGCCGGCAAGGACATCTCCGGAGGCGCTTTCCAAGGCGCTCGGCAGCGCCGCTTTGATCTTGGCGGAAGCCTCTTTGGTGGTCTTGGCATCCTGTGGATCTTCAAGCCATGCCGCAAACGCTTCCTTGAGATCCGCCGGCAGTTCAGCTTCCATCAGCTTGCTGATCTCCGCTGCCAGCTTCGACCGCCGGGCTTGATATGCCAGATAGATACCGAATCCGAACTCTGCGTTGTCTTCAAACAGGCTGTTGGCCCAGGCCGGCCCTTCACCGTGAATGTTCGTGGTGTACGGACATGTCGGTGAGGATCCGCCATAGATGGATGAACACCCTGTGGCATTGGCAATGATCATCCGGTCGCCGAACAGCTGGGTTGCCAGCTTGATATAAGGAGTCTCGCCGCACCCGGGGCATGCTCCGGAGAACTCAAACAGCGGCTGGACAAACTGGCTGTCCTTGATGGTGGTTGGGTTGATCTCAACATCCACCGGCGGAAGTGAGACAGCGAAATCCCAATTGGCGGTTTCAACCAGTCCGTGTTCTGCCAGCGGCTTCATCACCAAAGCCTTTTCTTTGGCCGGGCATACTTGGGCGCAGTTGCCGCATCCGGTGCAGTCGAGGGCCGATACTTGAATCCGGTATTTCAAGCCTTGGTAATTCTTGCCCACCGCATTCAGGGTTACAAAAGTGTCCGGTGCGTTCTTAAGCGACTCCTCCTCCGCCAGGAACGGGCGGATTGCCGCATGCGGGCAGACAAAGGCGCACTGGTTGCACTGGATGCAGTTCTCACTGATCCAAACGGGTATATTCAGCGCGATGCCGCGCTTTTCATACTTGGTGGTTCCAGTGGGGACAGTGCCGTCAGGCTCAAAAGCGCTCACCGGCAGCTCGTCTCCTTTCTGGGCTGCGATCGGGCGCACCACATTCTTGACATAGTCCGGAACGCTTTCCGCAGCGGCGGCTTCGTCGACCGCCTCAGACCATGAGGCTGGGTATTCCACCTGTTCGATTTGGTTGATCCCGGCGTCCACGGCGGCGAAGTTCATGTTGACTACCTTCTCACCCTTGCTGCCGTAGGTGTCGACAATCGCTTCTTTGATATACTTGACAGCATCCTCAACAGGAATGATGTTGGCAATCTTGAAGAACGCTGCCTGCAAGATAGTGTTCACCCTGCCGCCCAAGCCGATTTCAGTGGCGATCTTATGGGCGTTGATGTTGTAGAAGCGCAGCTTCTTCCCGGCGATAGTCCGCTTCATCGATGCCGGCAGATGGGTCTCCATCTCTTCCAGGCTCCACGGCGAATTGAGCAAGAACACTCCGCCTTCTTTGATCCCGTCAAGCATGTCGTACATGTTGACATAAGCAGGGTTGTGGCAGGCGACGAAATCAGCCTGGTCGACGACATAGGTGGACTTGATCGGCTTAGGCCCGAACCGCAGATGGGAAACGGTGAACCCGCCGGACTTCTTCGAGTCATAGACAAAGTATCCCTGCGCATACATGTCTGTGTGGTCGCCAATGATTTTGATCGAGTTTTTGTTAGCGCCAACAGTGCCGTCAGATCCGAGCCCGTAGAACTTGCAGCGGTACAGGCCTTCCGGTGCCGCGTCGATCTTTTCGTTCACATCCAGAGAAGTGAAAGAAACATCGTCGACGATTCCCACGGTGAAGTGGTTTTTCGGGTTGGCGCTTGCCGCATTGTCAAATACAGCCTTGACCATCGATGGATTGAACTCCTTGGAACTCAGCCCATAACGCCCGCCCAACACAGGAATGATGATACCTGCTTCCTTCAGTACTGTGCAGACATCTTTATACATTGGCTCGCCGGCCGCGCCCGGTTCCTTGGTCCGATCGAGGACTGTAATGACCTTCACAGTCTTGGGCAGAACTTCCAGGAAGTACTTGGCTGAGAATGGACGGTAGAGCCGAACCTTGATCACACCCACCTTGTAACCGCGGGGTGCCAGGTAATCAATGGTCTCTTCTACCGCTTCCGCTCCTGAACCCATGATGATAACAACCTGCTCAGGATCATCGCAGCCATAATAATCAAATGGTTTATAATGGCGCCCAGTCAGTTCTCCCACCTGCCGCATCACTTCCGCCACAATGTCCGGTACACGTTCATAGTACGGGTTGGATGCTTCCCTGTTCTGGAAGAAGGTATCCGGATTCTGAGCGGTGCCTCGCTGTACAGGGTGTTCAGGGTTCAAGCCGCGTTTCCTGAAAGCGTCGATGGCCTCATAGTCCACCAACGATGCAATCTGGTCGTAATCAATCATTTCCACTTTTTGAATCTCGTGAGAAGTGCGGAATCCGTCAAAGAAGTGGACGAACGGGACTCTGCTCTTCAGTGCGGCCAAATGGCTCACCAGTGCCAGATCCATGACCTCTTGAACCGAATTGGACGCGATCATGGCGAAGCCTGTCTGCCGGACAGCCATCACGTCAGAATGATCTCCGAAGATGGACAGCGCATGGGACGCCACTGTGCGGGCGGAAACGTGGAACACTGTAGGCAAAAGCTCTCCGGCGATCTTATACATATTCGGGATCATGAGCAGCAAGCCTTGAGAAGCTGTGAAGGTTGTTGTCAGCGCTCCTGCCGCCAGCGAACCGTGAACAGCGCCTGCGGCGCCGGCTTCAGACTGCATCTCCACAACCCGTACTGTCTGCCCGAAAATATTCTTCACTCCATGGGCAGCCCACTCATCTGCCAGTTCGCCCATAGGTGAAGACGGTGTGATTGGGTAGATAGCCGCAACGTCACTGAGTGCATAAGCTATATGCGCAGCTGCGGTATTGCCGTCAATTGTTTTTTTGGCCATTTTGCATAATGCCTCCTTATAAATATATATTGACTGCTCACAGAGTCGATCGGTCGCGGCCGAAATCTTGATCAACCTGTGAATTTCTTCTCCAACCTATTGTATTAGCTAATAATCACTGATTCTCCTTCCTGGATGGCAAAGAAAATGCCGCCTCGGCATGGCGGAACGTCAACCAAGTTCACCAGCGGCTTTGGCTTTGAACTGCTTCTCATACAGCTCCCTGTACAAACCAGGGCGCATTACCAGCTCTTCATGAGTCCCTCTTTGCACGATGCGGCCCTGATCCATCACCAGAATCTGATCCGCAGCGATAATCGTGGACAGCCGATGTGCGATCACAATGGATGTCCTGCCCGCCAACAGCGGTTTGATAGCATCCTGAATCAGCCGTTCTGACAATGAATCCAAGGAAGATGTCGCTTCATCCAAAATAATAATGCGCGGATTCTTCAAAACAGCCCTGGCAATGCTGATCCGCTGCTTCTCTCCGCCTGAGAGCTTTGTACCTCGTTCCCCTACGATTGTATCATATCCCTGCGGCAAAGTCATAATAAAATCATGGATATTGGCGATTTTACACGCCTGGACAATTTCATCGTCCCCGGCGTCAGGCTTGCTGTAAAGCAGATTCTCTCTGATGCTGGCGTTGAAGATATAGGTGTCTTGAGTCACAATCCCGATCTGGCTCCTCAGCGATTCAATCTTCACATCGCGGATGTCCAGTCCGTCGATGCGGATTGTGCCGCTTGCCGGATCGTACAACCGCGCCAACAGATAAGTGATCGTCGTTTTGCCGGAACCGGACAAGCCCACCAAGGCTGTCATCTGTCCCTGCTCGATGACAAAACTGATATCTTTAAGCGTCTCCTGTTCGTCAGTGTAGGAGAAGTGAATGTTCTCAAACTCGATTCTGCCTTTGATCTCGGGCATTTCCACCGCATTGGGGGCATCGGTGATCTCATGTTTCAGATCCAAGTATTCAAAAATCCGTTCAAACAAAGCCATGGAACGGGATATCTCAATATGGACACTGGTAAGTTCCCCGATTGGACCGTAGAGGCGGTGCAGGAACGCCACAAAAGTAACGATGGCTCCTACTGTCAACTCGCCCTGGATGAACAGATACCCACCATAGAAGTATATCAACACCGGCCCAAGGTGGGTGAAAATCTGAATCACCATGCGGAACCAGCGCCCAGCGATTGATTCTCTAATCTGCAGCCTGCTGATCTCCCGGTTGATCTCACTGAACCGCCGGTATTCATCTTTTTCCCGAGTACTGATTTTGACCAACATGGCACCGTTGACATTCAGTGTTTCCTGGATGATGCTGGACAGTTCCGCCAGCTTCGCCTGGGTTTCGGCGGCAATGCGCCAGCGCGTCCTGCCCACCCGTCTGGTAGGCGCCACAAACATCGGCACAATGAACAAAGCCAGTATCGAAAGCTTCCAGTTCATCGAAACCAGGGTGACAGCGATAAAAAGTAATCCGCAGAAATTCCGGACAACCCTGATGATAGTTCCGGAAAACACACCTTCAATCCCGCTGACATCGTTGTTCAGTCGGGACATGATTTCACCGATTTTTGTATTGGAGAAAAACCGCATCGACATATACTGCAAGTGGTTGTACATGCTGTTTCGCATATCGCAGATAATCTGTTTCGAAACCCACGTGTTAAGATAGCTCTCCCCGACACCCATCAAACCGAGCACAAAAGTCGCTCCGAACGATAACAGGGCAAACCGGGCCAAAAGGGCCAAGTTCCGCTGGGGCAGCGCAACATCGATGATATTCTTGGTCATCATCGTCGGCACCAGCGACAACGCCTGCCCCACCGCCACCGCTATAAGTGTCAGGGCAATCTGCTTCCAGTACGGTTTGTAGTACCTGCCGATCCGCAGCAGCAGCTCCTTTGTCACTTTCGCCCGAGGCAGGTCGTCCCGGCTGTAGCGCATTAACCGGCCCATGCCCATACCCATGCCTGGGCCCATACCCATACCCATCTCTGACTAATCCCTTCTCTCTGATCATGTTTTTTTCTCGTTACAATTGTATATTTCGTGTTAGGGCGCCGGTTACCTGCCGAAGTTTGAACAATAGTAATCAGACGCCGGCGGCCGGGAAATAATATCAGAAACATCTTCATGAAAGAGGGCCAGAATGTCTCGGACACGCAAAAGCGGAGTGCTGCTCCACATTACATCCCTACCCAGCCCATTCGGCATCGGAGACCTGGGTCCATGCGCCTACCGATTCGTGGACTTTCTAAAAGCGGCAAAGCAAAAGCTTTGGCAAGTGCTGCCCCTTGGGCCGGTCGAACCGTTCGGTTCGCCCTATGCCCCGTATTCCGCCTTTGCCGGCAACCCCTGTCTTATCAGCCCTGAGCTCCTGATTGAAGATCAGCTTTTATCCCCATCCGAGCTTGCCGAACCCTTCATCTCGGCATCTGCCCACAGATCAAACCTGATTACTTTGGTTCACAGCCGCTTTCAATCGTCTCGCCCTCCTTCGCTCCTTGCCGAATATCATGCTTTCTGTCATGCCAACCGGTTTTGGCTCTCTGACTACGCACTGTTTATGGCTCTCAAAGGCCACTTCGCCAAGGCTTCTTGGGTTCAATGGCCTGAGGATACAGCCAGGCGCAGCCCCAGAGCACTTACTTACTGGCGCAAAAAACTGGCTCGCCAGATCCAGGAGCATAAATTCGCCCAGTTTTTGTTCTACCACCAATGGCAAAAGCTGAAGGCTTACGCCCGCCGCAAAGGCATTGCCATCATCGGCGATCTGCCTTTGTTTGTCGCCCATGACAGTGCTGATGTCTGGTCAAAACCTTATCTGTTTCAGCTTGACAAACGTGGAATGCCGGTCTTTGTGGCGGGAGTGCCCCCGGATTATTTCAGCGAAACGGGACAGTTGTGGGGCAACCCTGTCTACGACTGGCAGATGCATTATCAGGAACGTTTTCTGTGGTGGCGCCGGCGGATTGGCACATTGCTCAGGCTTGTGGATCTGATCCGCCTCGACCATTTCCGGGGATTTGAAGCTTACTGGCGAATACCGTTCGGATCGCCGACAGCGGCCGATGGGCGCTGGATGCCGGGCCCCGGCAGTGATTTCTTTGCCGCCGTAAAAGCAGGAGTCGGCCGCCTTCCCTTCATCGCTGAAGACCTTGGCTTTATAGACGCCAAGGTGGTTAAACTGCGTCAGCGGTGGAATCTGCCTGGTATGCGGGTCCTGCAGTTTGGTTTTAAGGCGTTGAAACCAAACCTGCACAGCCCGCACAACTATCCCCGGGGCTGTGCAGCGTATACCGGCACCCACGACAATGACACCGCTGTCGGTTGGTACCGCAAGGCTGATCCGGCAGTGCAGGACTATACTCGCCGCTATTTGGGCACGAGCGGAGCTGACATCGCGTGGGATCTGATCCGGGCTGTATTGGCGTCACCGGCGAATATCGCCATTGTCCCGGCGCAAGATCTGCTCTCGCTGGACAGTGAAGCCCGGATGAACACACCTGGGACGATAGACGGCAACTGGCAGTGGCGGTGCCCAGACGGAGCGTTAAATAAAGAGCTCAGCCTCCGTTTGGCTGAGCTGACTTCCCTCTATGGACGGGACTGACACTTGTGGCGCGTTCAACCTTAGTCTTCCTTGATCATGGCTTGAGCAAAGGTTTTGCCAAATTCCACACACCGCTGCCGATCTTGGTCCGACAAGCCAAAGCGAACCTTGAGCCCAGGCTGCACTATGGCCATGCGCATCCTTTCCAACCTGTTCTCCAAGAGGCCGACCGCCTCTCCGCTCCAGCCGTAGTTGCCGAAAGCTGAGGCGAGTTTGCCTTTGGCGTTGATGGCACTCACATAGCTCAGCGCCCGCCATACAGGTTCCACCACATCAGCGTTGATGGTGGGAGAACCGATGATCAATCCGTCAAAATCTGACATCACACGTTTTATCTCTGCATCGCTGGCACCGCCGAAGTCAAGCTGGATCACTTCAAAACCACCTTGGCTCTGCACACCGGAAGCAATCAGCTCCGCCATTGCCCTGGTGTGGCCATAGGCGCTGACAAAGCCGATCACCACTTTAGGCCGTTCCTTAACCGGGGCGTCGCTCCATTCCTCGTACAAATCCACAATCCGCCAGAAATTCTGGTCCAGGATTGGTCCGTGGCCTGTGGCGATCATGCGGATGGGCAGGCTCCGGATTTTGGCGACCGCTTCCAGCACTTTAGGCTTGAACGGGCTCATGATCGAGTCATAGTAATGCTTGACCGCGGCAGTGAAATCGTCAACCTCGCTTGCGAACATCCTGCCTTGACGGTCGCAGTAGTGGCTGCCGAACCCATCGCAGGTAAAGAGAATCTGGTCCTCTTCCAGATAAGTGAACATAGTGTCCGGCCAGTGGAGAAACGGCGCCATGATGAACCGCAGCCGTTTGTTCCCCAAATCCAGGGTGTCGTTGTGTTCAACCACCACAGCGTTAAAGTCACGCTTGACCTGCTCCTTCAGGAATTGAATACCTGCTCTCGTACCATACACCGTGATTCCGGGAACTCGCTCCAAAAGAGCTCCCACAGCTCCGGAATGATCCGGTTCCGTGTGGTTGACGACCAGGTACTGGATCTGGTCCAGATCAATCTCCCGTTCCAGCTTTTCTAAAAAGACCTTGGTGAAATTTGCTTTCACTGTATCAATCAGACAAGGGCGCTCTGCTTTGATCAGGTACGAGTTGTACGTCGTGCCCCAAATCGTGGGAATGACTACGTCAAAAACTTCCAGATCGGGATCCAACACTCCAACCCAACTGATGTCTTTTGTTACCTGCATGGGTCAACCTCCCTTGTAATATCTAAGTAACTAGCTAAATATTAGCATATTACTCAGAATTATACAAGGGGCTAAAACTCAAACTTGACCGGCCGCATGTACAAGTTCAACAGTACTTCCTTGGCATTTTTCTTTTCATTGACAATCCTGTAGACGCTCTCGCAAATGGGCAGTTCAATCTCATACCGCTCCGATAACAGCATCAAAGCCTTGCATGTCGACACACCTTCCGCCAGCTTGGTGAAAGGCCTGCCCTGGACAAAGGCTTCACCAAAGGCCCGGTTGTGGCTGTACGGAGAGTACAAGGTGGCTGAGTAATCCCCAAGGTGGCTGAGGCCGTACACCGTCAATTCGTTGCCGCCCATGGCCCGTACCAACCGGGATATTTCCCTGGCACCCCTCGCCATCAGCGCCCCTTTGAGGCTGGAATAATTGTAACCGTCCAGCATCCCGGCGGCGATCCCGATCACATTCTTGGCGGCTGCCCCGACTTCGTTGCCGATCAGATCCTGCCCGTAATAGAAGCGGATCAACTCACTACCGAACGCCTGCACCAGTTCCTTGGTGGTATTAATGTTGTCCGAGCCGATCACCATGCAGTTGGGTATGCCGTTGAGGTAATCCTGGACATGGCCTGGGCCTACCCAGATGGCAACCGCACAATTCTGCGCGACCTCCTCGTTGAACACTTGAGTGAGACGCTTGCCTGAATTCTCCTCAAGCCCTTTCATACATAGAACAAAGGTCTTGCCTGTCACCGCATGTCGATTGATCTCTCGCGCCAGGTCTCTCAGACTCTGTGACGGAATGCTGATTACTATTGTGCTGCCAAATGCGAGTGCTTGATCCAATTCAGTAGTCAGTCTTACTGCCGGCGGCAGAGCAAGATATTCGTTGCGGCGGGTCTCCATCAGTTCCGCGTAGTTTCGCGAATCGGCCCTGCCCCAGATCATGACCTGGTGGCCCAGGCGGTGAAGGTACCAGGACAGAAACGCGCCCCAGCGCCCGGCCCCCAATACGGTTACATGCATAACCCAGCTCCTTCCTGAACCTATAATCAGCTTGGCTACCCCAATTATAACATAAACGGGCCTTGCTTCCCATCAGCACCGTGAGACAGCAAGGCCCGGCTACCAGAATTCAACCATCAATTATCCTCCTGTATCCTGCCGCGGTATTACAGCTAAGAGACAATCCTGCCGATAAGCTGAATGCTTCGTCTCAGCCATCTGAAGAATTCCACTGCGTACCCTTCGGCAATCAGAATCCTTTCTTCACCCTGGCTGAGCGTCAAAGCGCACTCAGCCTCATCATACGGGCTCCAGCCGAAAACAATGCTCTCATCCCTCAACACCGCGACGCCGACAATCATTTCCACTTCCAGCTGACCATGTTTGGTGATCAGGGTTTCGGTAATCCCTTTGATCACTGAGCCGCTTTCGTCCCACGAAAACTCTATCGTCCCCGATCCGGACGGATTGGCGGCTGTAAGCGCGATTACCAGGTCAGCCTCATGCCCAACGATCGCCAATTGACTCGAATGCTCCCCTGCAGACCATTCACTGATTAGATGTCTGTGCATACATTTTCTCCTCTCTTACGCAGCGGTACACCTCCTGTCATGCAGTACTTATGTGCAACAATCCCTGTTCTAGCTGGTAGTTTTTAATAATAGCACAAAACCTTTCCCTTGTCAAACCATAATATTTTACCGTTCCAGCTCGCCGCTCCGGCTTAGTTCATCTAAGGCGCTGCTGATCTCGACTACAAACTCGGGAATCCCCAGGGCGGATGGGGCGATCGAGTTGGCGTCGAAGTAGATAATGATCTTGTTTTCGCTGATATAAAAAGACTGAAGGTTGATCAAGTCCGATGAGCTGAACTCAGTTACAAAATACGCACTGGGATTTTTCTTGAGCTGGTTGTTGATGGTCTTAATCAGGATGCTTCTCTCCTGTTCGGTGGCGAACAAGTCGGCCAACTCAATGATTCTCCCAGTCGTCAAGTCGACATTCACAGTCTCCATGAACTGTGATCGCTGGTTGAAACCGAATGCATGTGTGAAACGGACGGTCAGGCTCAATATGCCTCCGGAGTTGTAGTTGACTTTGAAGTCCACTTCTGTGCTGTGGCTGGGCAGCTGCTGTCCGAGCAGCGTGTTTTCCTGCAGGAATCTATTGGTTATGGTTTCCATCTCTTCGTCGAAATGCAAAATGCCGTCGTAAAACATGCTGTTCAGCTGCTCATAAAGTTCCTGATTCTGGAGGCCGTGAATCACAGGGATTAACAGAACACTGGAGTACGAGGGGCTGACCTTTTCGTAGACGCGGCTCAAGATCACCACATCGGTATTGGGGAGCCCACCGATAATCCGGTACCAGTAGGGGTTCACCTTGTGTTCCACCGGCGCTGGGTTCGCGGCATGGCCGATGCTCGCAGCTGTGATCAAGATCATCACAAACACCATTGTTCCCTTACACTTTGCGAGATGCACCGTGATCCCTCCCGCTAACAGTAATCGAAACTAAAATCATTGATGTGTCCGTAAACACGACGGCTTATATTACCTCGCTGTTCAGCTCGTTCAGTATTGGGATCGCAATCTCGACAAGTTGAGGATCAAACTGGATGCCGGCATTTTCCTTTAGCTCTTTGATGGCTTCGTCATGTCCAAGCGGCTGCCGGTAGGGCCGGAACCCGGTCATGGCGTCATAAGCGTCGGCAATGGCCAAGATTCTGCATTCGACAGGGATCTCAGTCCCCGACAAGCCAAGCGGATATCCGTTGCCGTCCCAGCGCTCGTGGTGGCAGAGAATTAAGCGGGAAATCCCGGCCAAGTGGGGCGAAGCAGTGGCAATGCGGTAGCCCTTTTCCGGATGCTGCCTCATAATCTTGTGTTCCGCCTCCGACAGCTCTCCGCGCTTGTTTAAAACACTGTCGGGAATGCCCACTTTGCCTAGATCATGGACTTGTGCCAAAAGGGCCAGATCAGCCTGCTGCGCCTCGGACAGCCCAAGTTTCTTGGCGATGGCCAGGCAGATCTTTTCGATCCGCGCCGCATGCCCGTGGGTGATGTAATCCCGTTCCGCCAAAGCCGCCGTCAGAATCATGACAATCTCCGATTTCATACTGGCGCTGCGGTATAGCTTGTCGTGAAGCATATGGTCATCGGCTCTCCGGTATAGTTCCGTAAGCGTGGTGGATCCGTCCGACGCAGTGGCATAGCCCAGTGAAATACTAAGCGGCAGAGTCGGGTTGTCCTGATTGTAATGATCGACTGCGCTGCGGATTATTTCCACCAGAGTCGCCACCCGGCGCCGGCCATAATTGGGCAGAAGCACGCCGAACTCGTCGCCCCCCAAACGGGCGATCACCCCATTGTCGCCCACGCAGTCGGATAGAATATGGGCAAAGGACCGCAGCAGTTGATCCCCGCAGTGATGCCCCATGCTGTCGTTGATGATCTTCAAGCCGTCCAAATCCGCCACCAGCACCGACAGCGGATATGCGTGCGGTTCCACCTCTCTGGCGATGTATTCTTCGAAGTAGCTGCGGTTGTAAACGCCGGTGAGCACGTCGTGCATACTTAAAAACTCCAACCGCTGCTGGTAATCGATGCGCTCAGTAATATCCCTGACCAGCCCGCAGAAACCCGTGACAGCTCCGCTTCTGTCCGTAATCAGCCCGATGGATGCTTCTGCGTACAAAATCGTGCCGTCCCTGCGCCGCATTTTGATTGTGTTCACTCGCCGCGGCTGCTTCTTTTCCCATACCTTGCGGAAAGCCCGGAAAACTCGGCGCCGGTCGACGCAAAAATGAAGCATGTTGACCCCCGCCAGCTCACTGGACGAGTAACCCAAAAGCTCGTACAAAGACTGGTTGCAGAATACGATGCGGCCTGAGAGATCGATCTCATAGTACCCTTCCTGCATATTGGCAAGAATGTCCCGGTATTTCTGCTCCGACAACAAAAGCGATTCTTTGATCTCCTTACGGGCCAGCGCGTCCTCCAGGCTGCGGGCAAAGATGGTGTACAGCCTTTGTTTTTGAATGGAAAGCGGCTCTTTTTGCTCCATATAAAGATATCCAGCTGCATTGCTGAAACGGTGCAGGTAACTGTTGGGCATATCCTTGTGGATCACTTCGTAAGGGTCTTCATGCCACATAAACCCCCAACAGCCGCTGCAGTTGGACAATACCGGGTTAGCCAGCGAAAGAATCAGTTTCTGAACCCCAAGAAGCCGGCTTGCTTTTTCGATCACCTGTTGGAACAGATCATCGCCAGGCAGCTCACTGTCAAAAGCGGAAATGTCCATGATCTGCAGCAGTTCATAAACATGCATGCTCATGCCCGGTCACCTCCAATGGTGACAGTCAGCGCACTGTTGTGAAATATCGGGACACCAAAAGAACTGTCGATCTGGCCGAAGGTCAGCACTCCCACTGCCGGCAGGCCCTCCAGAGTGCGGAAGATATTCCGCGATTCTTGAGCGAAACTGTCCTTAAGCAAACTCTCCCGGGACACGCCGTCGAACAGAAGCGCGAACTTCGGCGCTGGATGCTGATGAAGCGCTTCCTCCGTGATTCGCTTGGCAATCGCCGGCAGCGCCAGAATACTTGTTGTCATCAAAGTCACCATGGACTTGGAAGGGATGGCGGTGACACACACCAACGCCTCGTCCTCGATGCGCATGATGTTGCGGATCACATACTCACCGTTCCCGCAGGGTATTCCCAGCTGGTAGCTTGATCCGATCATCTCACTGTTTCCCTTTTCCAGTTGGTTGACAGCAGTGCGAAAACGAACGGCCGCCGGCTGCCCGTCCAATTCCCAAATGCGATTGCCTTCAGTGCGCGTAACCAGCATCGGCTCGCCGAAAGGAATCCACCCGTGGCCGATGCCGTATGTGAAATGCACATCTCTGATCAGAGCCGCTGCGACTCCGTCACTGGCACACCCTTCCTCGGTAAACTGCACACCGGTCCCCGCGCCGATATATTGAAACTGTGGGCCCAGCCTGGAATAGACTCCACGGATCAATGCCGCCAGCCTAGGATTCCTGACATTGGGAAAGACCATGACTGTCCCCGTCTGAGTTTCATCCTCTATCAAGGCCATGCCGGCGGTTTGGCCTACATCGTAGGCTTTTTGACCGTCAATGCTCACCAGCTTGGTTCGGGCGTTTATACCGTAGAGCGACAATACCGCCACACCCAGGCGGTACACTTCTTGCCCGGTGAAAATCCCATGTACCCATCCACCGATAAAGGGGCTGCCTGCCAGTTTGCCGCTGGCTGACCTCCACAGAGTGTCAGGATCATAGCCGCCGGCATAGAAAACCACAGTCAAGTCTGGCAGCGGCCCGTGCACAAGGCTTTGCTCCAATGCTTCATAAACCGCAGCGCTTGGATCTTGGTTTTGACTTATTCCGATTCCAATCTGCATCGCTAATCTCCCTTGGTCGCCTTTGGGTTTGACCCAAGTACAGAATTCTCTTTCTAAACTGCGATTTCCTGCACACGAAAATAACCCCTTGAGCTCAAGGGGTTATCCACCAATCAGGGCTTTATCTGTAATATGCCTGGTTCCAGCGCAGTTCTTTCTTGAACTGATTCAAATCTGTGCGCTCGTCAATGACCACGCACTCAATCCCGGCTATTTCGGCAAAATCGACCATGTGCTCTACCGTCAAGGCTTGGCTGAAGCTGGTGTGGTGCGCTCCACCGGCGAGAATCCACGCCGCGGCTGCGGTAGGCAGATCCGGTTTCGGAACCCAGAGCACCCTGGCCACAGGCAGCTTCGGTAAAGGTTTGGCTTCCACCACTTCCACTTTATTGACAATCATCCGGAACCGGTGGCCTAGATCGATTACAGTCACGGCTACAGCCGGTCCAGGTGGCGCGGCGAAGATGGCTCTGACCGGATCTTCCTTGCCGCCAATGGACAGCTGATGAATCTCCAAAGCCGGCTGTTCGGCGGCGAGAGATTCACAAATTTCAAGCATATGGGCGCCGAGGATCTTCATGTTGCCCGGTTCCAAATGATAGGTATAGTCTTCCATGAAAGAAGTGCCGCCCTGCAGGCCGCTGGCCATCACCTTCATGGCCCGCAGCAGAGCCGCCGTCTTCCAGTCTCCTTCCGCGCCGAAGCCGTAGCCTTTATTCATCAGGCGCTGCACTGCCAATCCCGGCAGCTGCGGCAGCCCATGCAGGTTCTCAAAAGTTGTGGTAAAGCCTGTGTATCCCCCTTTACGGAGGAATTTTTCGATCGCCAGCTCAATCCTGGCCTGGACTACCAAAGCATCCCGTTTATCACCGCCCGGTTTCAGGCAGTCCATCATAGGATAAGTGCGGTCATACTCATCGAGGAGCGCCTGAAGCTCATCCTGATCAACCTGATTGTACAGGGATACCAGATCGCCAAGGCCGTAGCCGTCGACGGCAAAACCAAACTGGATGTGCGAGCTGACCTTGTTTCCTTCAGTCACAGCCACTTCCCGCATATTGTCGCCGAACCTGGCAATTTTCACCCGCTGCCACTCGTGCCAGCCGACTGCAGCCCGCATCCAGCCTGCCAACTGCCGCTGCACCTCTGTGTCCTGCCAGTAGCCGACGATCACTTTGCGGTCGATCCCCAGGCGGGTGACAATAAAGCCGAACTCCCGATCGCCGTGGGCGGATTGGTTCAGATTCATGAAATCCATGTCAATTTCCTGCCAAGGTATGTCGCGGTTATACTGGGTGTGGAGATGCACAAACGGTTTTTGCAGCCTTTTAAGGCCGTTGATCCACATCTGAGCCGGAGAGAAAGTGTGCATCCAGGCAATCAGCCCGACACAATTCTCCGCACTGTTGGCTTCCAGGCAAATCTTGGTGATGGCTTCGGCAGTGGTCAGCACTGGTTTGAAGACAATCCGGCAGGGAATATGCCCGCACTCATTCAGCTGATCGACCATGGCGCGGGAATGTTCCGCCACCTGTCTCAAGGTTTCATCGCCGTAAAGATGCTGGCTTCCAGTAACAAACCACACTTCGTATTGCTTCAGGTCAACCATGATAAATCCTCCTTGGAAGTTTATTTCTCAATGCCTGCAGCATTGCCGGCAGAACAGTGACGGTGGCAATGCTGCTGATGCCCATGGCCAGAGCCATAAGCATGCCAAACATGGACAAGGTGGAAAAGATGGAAAAACACAACATCAGGAACCCGGCAATCAAAGTGCCGGCATTGATCACTATGGCATGGCCCGCCGTGCTGACGCTGACTTCACAGGCGGCTGTCAGATCCCGGCCTGCTTTTAGTTCGTGATGAACCCGGCTGAGGAAGTGAATCGAATAATCAATACCCATGCCGATGGCAATGCTGCCGATCAATACCGTCGCCGCGTCCAGCGGAAAACCGAACCAGCCCATGATCCCAAAGTTGACAACAATAGTGAATACCAGAGGAACCATGGACAACAGCCCTTCGAAAAACGAACCGGTAAAGATGATCAACAACGCCAGCACGGCCAATACCGAGGCCAAAGTGCTGTAAACCTGGCTTTCGGAAAAACGCTGCATATGGTGCTGCACAATCTTGGGAATCCCTGTGATAATGACTGAAACCCCGTCGGGCACTCGCTCGTTGAGGCCGGCCTCCATCTCTACCAGTGTCTTGGCCAATTGGGTAGTGTTCGAACTTCTCAGCCAGGCATAGATCATCACCTTCTGCTGCTGATTTCTGCTCAAAAAGACACTGGTCAAATCCTGCGGCAGCTGCTGAAAAGCCAAGGGAACAAAAGCCGCGTGCAGTTCCCCATCGGGACTGACATCCCTGGCGATTGACGCTATGGAAGATGTGTGGCTCACCAGCGGAAATGTCTGGACATACTGCTCCAGCTGATCCACAAGTGGGATGAACTCGGGGTTGATTCCGCCATGGGGCTGGTTGGTGTCCACCACAATCAATGCCTGCTGATAGCCACCAAAGTGTTCCTCATAAATCCGGATTCCTTCCGCGACAGAGCTGGAACGGCGAAAATAGCGGGCGATGTTCGCTTCCACCGAGATTCTCCCCAAGCCCAGAACCATGATCAAAACAACCACAGTCCCCGTAATGGCCACTGCAGAACTGTTGTTCACAACCCATCTGGCGACTCTGCCCAGAAGAACAGTATCCCATGGGTCTTTGCGCTGCTGGGAAACCCAACTGCCGCGAGGCGCCGGGAGGACCGTCAGCATCGCCGGTATGCCAACCACAGTGAACAGGAAACTAACCATGACACCAATCCCGGAAAATGTACCGAAGTCTTTCACCGGAATCACAGTTGATGTCCGCAGCGAAAACAAACCTACCGCAGTGGTCAGGGCAGCCACGGCGCACGGAGGGACAATTTGCTCCATCGCGGCTTTAACAGCCCCCGCTTTGTCCGTCTCTCTCTGCAGGCTGAGTTCTTCCCGGTATTTGTGCAGGACATGGATTGCAGAGGCAGAGCCTACCACGATAATGATCACCGGCAGTACCACGCTGACAATCGTCAGCGGATACCCCAGCCAAGCCATCAAGCCAATGGAGACGATCAGCGCCACCAGCACAGTCGCCCCTGGAACCAGAAAGCCCAGCCAGCTCCGGAAACTGAGAATCAAGAACACGACCACGACAATGGACGCCAGTGGGAACAACAGCAGCACATCCCGCCTGATGCTCTGATCCATAGCATGGGCCAAATAGCATATTCCAGTCATACTGAACTGCTTTTCGTCCCATTTTTCCTTGAGGATCCCCTCAATCTGCTTCACCGCCGCTTTGCCTCGGCTGCTGTAGCTGCCCCAGATATATACTTCCAGCAGCATAGCTCTGCCGTTTTCACTGATCATCCGCTTGCCGAACGGGCTTTGGGCAAGGAGGCTCCGGAACTGCTCGACCTCTGATGCTGTCGTGGGAATACGGGGCGCCACAGGGTACGCTTGAATCACAAACCCCGCCAGTCCATAATATGACATGTCAAAGGGGCTGATAACTTGAATGACATCCGGCAGTTGGCGGATTGCGTCGCTTACTTCCGACGCTCTCTGCAAAACCGCAGGACTGCTCATGTCACCCTCCAGCACAATATACAGTGGATCGCCCACCGTGAAGTCTCTGGCGGCTGTCTCGATCGCCCGTGTTTCGCCTTCGCTTCCGGTGGTCAGTTTGGCCACATCGGTGTCAATATAAAGTTTCGGCAGCTGCATGCTGAAGAGAGCTGTGATCAAGACGAACAAGGCAATGACAATCCACGGGTGTTTCACTGCAAAGCCTGGCAAAGTCCTTTTAAAGAGAGTTTTCGTCCAGTGTACCATTCTGAACTTCCTTCGTTCCCTTCTTCTCCCCCAATAGTAATTCTCACCGCGGTAGAGATATTTGAGCCCTGTAATTGGACATATTGTAATCGGGCTGCCTCAGCGGCCGGTAACACGGCTGCGGCCCTGGGCGGTCCTGGGTATAGATCCAGATCGAATGCTGATCCCAAAGCAGGATCTCGTCCCTGGCGTCACCAGTCAAATCCGCCGGCTCACAGCACAAGAAAGGATGGCCGTCATCGGGAAAGACAACGACGCGGTCAAAATCACTGTCAATCATACCGCCTTCGCTGTGATGCCCGGAGATCAACAGCAGTTCTTTGCCGGATCCATCCCAGTTCACCGGCGACAGGGCGGTCCCCCTCGGCGCGATTAACTCCTTCCGCCGCAGAAGATTGCCTTCAGCATCGAAAAGGATAATGATTCCCGGATTTCCCCAAAACGTCACTGTTGCAACCTGCAGTCCCTGGCCTGCTCCTGCGAACTGAGCAATGGTCGCTGTTTGGCTGTGGCCTATGTTCCAATGCTTCAAAATCCGCCCAGACTGATCAACCCAGTACATTCCCTCGTCACTGGCAGCAATGATCAGCTGCCACTCCAGGCCGCCGCTGAATTTGCCGACAGCCACCCCGTCGGCATGATCGCCAATCTCCAGTGACCACAGGACGCTCCCGTCATGATCCAGCAAGGTGTAACCGATGAGAATCTCATCCTTGCCGTCTTGATCAATGTCGCAAGCCATGGGATAGTGCCCGCAGTTGCCCTGGTGATGCCAGATCGGCTTAAGATCCCAGGTGTACGCCCAGACATTGTTGTAGCGATCTTTGATCAGTATGTCCTGATCCCGGCCGGCACCGGAGAGATCGCAAAAATAGAGCGAATCACCACAGATGCGGTCATATTGGTCTTCCGGCATTCTGGATCCCTGATGCGCCGGAGCCATGGGCGTGGAAGATTGGTATTTCAGCTTTCCCGTCGCGCCGTCCACAACATGTATGCGGAAATCTTTGCAGAAAATCACTTCTTGGCGGCCGTCCTGATCCAGATCATGAATCTGAACCGGCAGGTCATTGGTAACCAGCGCGTTGTCAGGATTGGGCTCGCCGAACTGCCACAGGACATTGCCGTCGAGATCGATTGCTGTCAGGCAGCTGATCTCGCTGAAGTTGTCACCCCGCATCCGGCGGATGTTTTGCGCAAGTAGAATTTCTTTCCTGCCGTCTCCGTTCAGATCTCCAAAGCGGATACTTTTTCCGGCTCCAAAACCGGGAGTGTCGATCACCTTCCACAGCCGCGGCTGTGGATACGCATCCCGTTTCTTCCGCTCTCTTTCCGACTCTGCTTCCTGTCTCTGGCGGCAAGCTTGCCAAACCTGAGGTTCCATCCACACTTCCAGGGGGCCGAAACGTACCGGGTGGGTGCCGGCAAAACCGACCTTGCCCCGCTGATAGCTTGAATCCACAGCCTCCAGCCGGTACCGCCCGACACAAGCTTCAAATCTGGTTCCTTTGGCGATCAATTTGACATCATAATACTGATCACAGTCAAAATCCACTTCCACTTGGGCCAAAGTCTTGATGCCGCCGTCGCAGCGGGCGATCAGCTTTAAACAGCCGTAAGAATACCAAAGGGCATAATAATGCCTGCTGGTTGTGTAACGGAAAACTACCCCGAATTCTCCTCTCGTAGTGAGCAGGCGCAGCTTGGTATTGAGAGTAAGATCATCCCAGTCCTCACCGGTGATCAGCATAGGCACCGCTCTCTGCCGGACAGTGGCCAACTCCAACACTCTCCGCCCATCCTCAGTGGTGACAATCCAAGACGGATTGCCGCGCCAAGAATGGTGGACAGTAGTAGCCTTCCACCTGCCGGTTTCACCTTCAAGCTCAAGCCAGTGATACTCTCCCAGAGGAGAATAATCCTGAGGGAAGGCTCCTACCTTAAGGCTGCTGTAGTCCTCATACCATACCCGCTTCACCTACAGCCCTCCTTCCACCTTGAACCAGGCAAAATCGGCGTATCCCAGCTCCTGGCTTGAGAGGGGATCAAAGCTGAACAGGCCGATTTTGGAGCCGATCCAGTGCCCTTTTACAGCTTGGAACTGGCTTCCCAGCACATGGAACTGCTGGTTGTCCAAGCTGTAGGAAAATGTGCACACTGCCGGCTCGCTCACTGCCACCCGGAGATATACAGTGTTCGAACCTAGCTCAACAGCCTTTTCCAGCTGATCCTGATCTTGTTCTTTGTTCCCCAGCCACTTTTCCAGCCGCCAGCCTGAGCCCGACTGCGCCAAGGCAAGATACGCATAGCTGTTTCCAGTGACCACCATGCCAGCCTTTTCGCTGCTGGACTTAGGCGCAAAGCTAAGCTTCACTGTGACAGTGAACTCCGGCGCAGGAAATTTCTGGGCCAAAATATTAGGCACACCCCACATGGTCCTAAGCGGCCCAGGTATTGGCTGGGTAAACAGTCGCAAACCTGATTCCCTGATGCTGTACCAATCGTCCTTGTGATTGGCGAACCACTGCCACTGCAGCCCCAAACGCTTCTGGTCAAATTTGTCAGAGGTTGGTATCGTTTCCGCCGGGTACTCTCGGCCAACTGCCGGTTTTGTGTGGCGCAGCACTGGTTCACCGTTGTCCCCCATGATCGGCCAGTCGTCAATCCAGCGCACCGGCTGCAGATGGACGATCCTGCCGTAAGCGTTTCGATCCTGGAAATGGATGAACCATCCTTCGCCTGACTCCAGCTCTATGTATCCGCCCTGGTGCGGCCCGTTGACGCTGGTACTGCCCTGACGCAGGACAATGCGGTCCTCGTACGGCCCCCAAATGGATCGCGAGCGCAGCACTGTCTGCCAGCCGTTGGTAACGCCGCCGGCAGGGGCCATAATATAATAGTAGCCGTTCCGCTTGTACAGCTTCGGCCCTTCCAGTGTCGGGTGGTTGGCGGTGCCGTCGAAAACAATGGTGCCTTCATCCAAGACTCGGCTGCCGCAAGGATCCATCCGGTGCAGAATCAGCTTGCTTTTAATGCCGCAGCGGCTGGCGGCGAAAGCGTGAACCAGATAGGCTTGGCCGTCTTCGTCCCAGAACGGGCACGGATCGATCCAGCCGCGGCCGGGTTTGACACAGGACAAAGGAGACCACTCACCGAAAGGGTCTTCGGCAGTGGTCATGTAAATGCCCTCGTCCGGCAAGCCGACAAAGATCCAGAACAACCCTGCATGGTATCTGATGGACGGTGCCCAAACACCGCACCCATGCCTGGGCTGATCATAACCGGGCAGGTCCAGGTTCTTTATGGCATAGTTGACCAGGCGCCAGTTCACCAGGTCTTTGGAATGCAGAATCGGCAGCCCCGGAGTACAGTTGAAACTGGAAGCGGTCATAAAAAAATCGCCGCCAACACGAATCACATCAGGGTCTGAATAATCCAAATGAAGTATGGGGTTAAGGTAAGTTCCGTCGCCTTGATCTGATTTCCAGACTGGATGAGTCGACATTGTTGCCTCCTGCTGCTCTGTTTGTCGTTTTCATAATATATTCTGCCTCAGGGACCGCAAATTCCTGCCGTTTTCCAATTCTTGACATCTTTTCTTCCCTTTTTTATGATCATACAAAGGGGTGGTTGCAATCGCCGCGGACGTGAAATATACAATAATTTCGTTTGACGAAGTCACTTCCACCAACGACGTGGCCAGGGAACACGCTAAAGGCGGCTGCCCTGAGGGCCTGGTGATAACCGCCGCACGGCAGACAAAGGGACGGGGCAGGCGTGGACGTTCCTGGCATTCAGAGTCTGGTGGATTGTATTTTTCTATTCTACTTAAACCCAATCTGCCTTCAGCTCGAGTTTCCCTGATCACCCTCGCGGCCGGGGCGGCAGTAGTGGAAGTGCTGCGGGAACAGTATCAGCTGCCGGCTGAGCTGAAATGGCCCAATGATGTGGTGGTTTTCGACAGGAAAACAGCTGGTGTGCTGTGCGAAGGATTCCATCACCCGGGCGGCAGCTCGATCATTGTTGGGATTGGTGTCAACACCAACCAGCCCATTGCCAGCCTCCCGGAACCGCTCCAGGCTGCTGCCGGATCAGTTCGCGCCCTGACTGGGCTGGAAGTGGACAACGATTTCCTTCTTAAGCAGATTCTCGCCCGCTTCAAGCATCACTACCACTCACTGCATGCAGACGGAGGCCGCAGTGTACTGGAATCCGCAAGGCAGTATACCGCCATGCTCGGCAAGGAAGTCACAGTAATCACCGAAACCGAGATCTACACCGCCATAGCCTGCGGCTTAAGCGATCAAGGGGCATTGGTGGTTGAAAAGAGCGACGGAAGCCAGGAAGAACTCTGGGCTGCCGATGTTTCGATACAAACAAAGAAGGGTGAAGATTGAATGACCGCAAAACGTTTGGTTCTGGTGGGTCTCTTTGCCTGTCTGACCGCACTCGGAGCGTTGATCTCCATCCCGACCCCTCTGTCGGTGGTCCCCATCACGCTCCAAATCCCTTTTACCCTCTCTGCCGGGTTTGTGCTGGGGCCTAAGGACGGCGCCCTCAGCCAGCTGTTATACCTTCTGGTGGGAGCCGTCGGTTTGCCGGTCTTTTCCCGTCAGTTGGGCGGGTTTACAGTGTTAGTCGGCCCCACCGCAGGCTTCCTGTGGGGATTTGTGCTCAGTGCCGCTCTGACCGGCCTGATCAACCGCCGCTTCCGCCCGCGGACAGTCTCGGCCATCTTCTTGTGCCTCTCCCTCGGTTTGCTGGCCATCTACAGCCTAGGTGCAGCAGGTTTGATGATCGTCCTCAACTACAATATCATCCAGGCGGCTGCCGCCGGGGTGGCTCCATTTGTAATAGTGGATTTGATCAAGCTGCTTGCCGCCGCTTACCTGATCAACAGACTGATCAAAGCCAAGATCATAAGGGCAGCATCCTGACGGATGCTGCCTTTAGAACCTTTAAACCTGCCCATAGTAGGCATTCTTGCCGTGTTTGCGGAAATAGTGCTTATCCAGCAAGTATTGAGGGACCGGTTTGGCATACGGGTTGATGCCCAAAGCGACACTCGCCATCTTAGCCACCTCTTCCAAGACCACGCTGTTTTTCACCGCGTCCATGGGATCCTTTCCCCAGGTAAACGGGCCGTGCTGAGAAACCAGCACAGCAGGGACTGCGTCTGGATCCAGTCCGGCAAAAGCTTCCACGATCACCTTGCCGGTGTTGTGTTCATACTCATGTTCCACTTCATCCTGTGTCAGGGCTCTGGCACAGGGGACCGGACCGTAGAAATGATCCGCATGGGTCGTGCCCAGACACGGGATCTCCATGCCAGCCTGTGCCCAGGCAGTGGCAAACGGCGAATGAGTGTGAGCCACTCCCCCGATGTTTGGAAAGCGGCGGTATAATTCCAAATGGGTTGGTAGATCGGACGAAGGCCTGAGGCTGCCCTCAACAGTTTCTCCATCGAGTGTGACAACCACCATCTGGTCAGCGGTCATAGTTTCATAGTCAACACCGCTTGGTTTGATCACCACCAGGCCGCGGCCGCGGTCAATACCGCTGACATTGCCCCACGTATAGACCACAAGCCCCTTGCGGTTCAATTCCAGGTTTGCTTCGAAAACTTGTTTCCGCAGTTCTTCCAGCATCGGCATTCACCCTTACAATTTCTTCAATATGTCCTCAAGCAAGCCGCCAATCTGCAAGTACTTGTGGTAAATCTCCCGGTACTTGGCGGCCTGTTCCGGCCTGGGCCGGTATGTCTCGCTGAACTCGGTGCCCATGTGAACTTGAGCTGTTTGAACATCGGGATACACTTTGGCGGCCGTCGCCGCGAACATGGCTGCGCCCAACGCGCATGCCTGGTCGGATCTGGCCACCTTGATGGGCATGTCAAACACGTCGGCTGTCACCTGCATGACAAACGGATTCTTCTTCGGAATACCGCCTAGGGCAATCACTTCATCGATCTTAACACCTTCTTCGGCGAACCGATCGATTACCGCCTTGGAACCAAAGGCGGTGGCTTCCACAAGAGCCCGGAAGACCCGCGGCGCGTCAGTGCCCAGGCTTAGACCTGCCAAGGCTCCCTTGAGAGTCTGATCCGCATCCGGAGTTCTTCTGCCGTTAAGCCAATCCAAGGCAACAACTTGGGTGTCTTCGACAGACAGGGCCTCCGCCGCCTTGGTAAGCCGCGGCAGTATCTGGTCTTTGACTTGCTCTGCTTGTTCCGGCTTGATCAATCCGCTTTCTGTCAATTCCTCTAGAGGCCACATCAAGACCTGCCTGAACCAGGCAAAGACGTCACCAAAGGCCGACTGCCCTGCTTCCAGCCCCACCATGCCGGGGATCACCGAGCCGTCAACCTGCCCGCAGATACCGCGGACCAGTTTGCCCTGCATTACCTCGTAAGGCGCAACCATTATATCGCATGTGGAAGTCCCCATGATCTTCACAAGGACCCGCTCGGCGACTCCGCCGCCGACAGCGCCCATATGAGCGTCAAAAGCTCCTACGGCAATGGCAATGCCGGGCTTCAGGCCAAGTTTCTCCGCCCATTCCGCGCACAAGGTGCCGGCCAGCTGATCCGACGGATATGTATGGCGGTACATGTTTTTGGTTACCCCTTTCAGCAGGGGATCGATTGCCGCGAAGAATTCATCGGCGGGGAGCCCGTTCCACTCTTCGTGCCACATGGCCTTATGCCCGGCGGCACAGCGGCTGCGTTTAATCTCCTCCACAGACTTGACACCGGACAAAAGCGCCGGCATCCAGTCACAGTGTTCAACCCAGGAGTATGCCGCTTCTCGGACTGCCGGGTCGTGACGATACACATGGAGTATTTTCGCCCAAAACCATTCTGATGAGTATATGCCTCCCACATACTTCGTGTAGTCGATGGGAGAATGATTCCACGCTTGATCATTGATCTCGGCGGCTTCATTCACCGCTGTATGATCTTTCCAGAGGACAAACATGGCATTGGGGTTGTCGCTGAATTCAGGCAGCAGTGCCAAAGGCGTGCCTGCCCGGTCAACCGGGCACGGTGTGGATCCAGTAGTGTCGATGCCGATGCCCACAATCTGTGAGCGCACTTCAGCCGGCACCTGTGACAACGCTTCCGTTATACTCTCCGTCAGCCCTTCGATGTAGTCCAGTGGGTGCTGGCGAAACTGGTTTTTGCTGGGATCACAGTAGAGGCCCTGCGCCCACCGTTTGTAGTACGCCACCGCCGATGCAGCTTCTTCACCCGTCCGAGTGTTCACAAGCAAAGCCCGCACCGAATCGGTGCCAAAATCCACTCCAATGACATACTTATCCATGTTACCGCTCCTTACTTTTGAACTTGTCAAATGATTATTTCAGCAATAATCACCGGGTTTCCTGCCGCCGGCATCACGGCCAGCGGCCGATCAAACGCGGTAGGTCCAGATCGTCCAAGGCACGTACAAGGTCTCGGTTATCTGCCGGCCGGTCGTCGAGAATGATTCCGCCGGAAGCCAGATCAACGATTTGGTGGAAATCCGACCCGGACACCATCTTCAACCCCCGCGCCTTGGCGTAAACCAGAGCCAAGTGATTGCGGGAATTATGGCGCGGATTGCCGTTGAACACCTCGATCCCGTCCAGCAACGCCGGATCAACCCGGTCCATGTAGTTCCGGAACGGATGGGCCTGATACAGCAGCATGCCGTTAGTTCTGAGAAGTCTGTAGAGCTGCTCAAGTTCCAACTGGTACAGAGCCGGATATTCGAGGAGGAACTCTTCGTTCACCCCATAGACGAGATAGTCGTTGAGGCTGTTGTTAAGTTTCACCTCAGCCCCGAGAAAGACATCGACGCCTAGTTTCTCCCCTGCCTTTTTAGCCAGGTGATATCCTTCCAGGTACCGGGCGATCTTGTCGCGCCAGGGCAGCGGTTCCAAGCGCTGAAAAAAACGATCATAATAGTGATCGGTGATCACTATTCCTGTGTATCCTGCCTGGGCATAAAGCCTGACAACTTCCTCCGCCTGAACATGGGCGCATGGGCTGACATTGCTGGTGTGAACATGCAAATCATAGTGGTACAAAGTCATTATCTTGTATTGCTCCTTATCAGCGATCTCTACTAAAATTATAGCATTAATATACAGCTCCATGCCATAAAAGACAGAGCCAGCTTCTGCAAGCTAGCTCTGGGGAATGATGATCTTCTGCCCAATCTGCAGTTTGGTCGGGTCACTGATCATGTTGTACTCCATAATCCGATCGATTAAGGCTTTGCTTGGGGGATTCTCATACTGCGACGCCAGTTCCCATATTGTGTCTCCTTTACGTACGGTGACAGTGGTAACACCGGATGAGCTCGGAATACTGTCAATCCTGGACACGAACTGCTGGTCGAACCTGTGGCTGATTTTTTGCTCCATTTCATCAATGGCGCTGAGCACTGACTGCTGCAGGGCAGATATGACATCCAGAATTCCCGCCACCTGCTCCGGCTGTGCCTGCACAGCCTCCTGGACCAGCTTCAGCTCTGTCTCCAGCTCATCCAATTTTGCCAAGGCGGCCAAAACTTCCTCGGAATTTCCCGTGACATGGGACAAATCAAGAATCTTCTGTTCAAGGATCAGCAAGCGCTGATCGATGCTGGATACCCGGCTGCCGAGATCGTCGCCCAGTTTTTCAACAGCTGCCAGTGTGGGATCGGAAGCGTCTCCGTTCATGTAGACGCTCCACAAAACCCATGTGTTGATGGCAATGCAGACAATGGCCAAGATCAGCGCCACCCTGATGGCAAGATAGGTATATGTGCTGTAGGAACTCTGATTATTGGCGCTCTGCTTCATAAACATCCCTCCAATCCTGGTTTCCTCCAGTCAGCTTCTTCACTGCGGAAGTCAGCATCAGTTTAATCCGGTTCAACTGGTTGACTTCGCTCGCTCCCGGATCGTAATCGATGGCTACGATATTGCTGTTGGGGTACACCATCTTGATCTCCCTTAACATCCCCTTTCCCGTGACATGGTTGGGCAGGCATCCAAACGGCTGAACGCAAATAATATTCTCAACTCCGTGCTCAATCAGCTCCACAATCTCTCCCGTCAACAGCCAGC
>Ga0209608_1000027_pt1 | contig 173116 bp, 147 predicted proteins | sample AD_UKC130_MetaG_FD_184428 | JGI IMG/M metagenome (GOLD analysis project Ga0209608, IMG submission 184428) | Active sludge microbial communities of municipal wastewater-treating anaerobic digesters from Canada - AD_UKC130_MetaG (SPAdes) (version 2) | ecosystem: Engineered > Bioreactor >...
AAAAATCTGATGGACCTCTGCCCCATGGATCAACTGAAGTACCTGCACCAACAGTACGGGCGCGGGGCACTCCTGATCCTGGAAGACATTAAGAGCCATCCCTCCCGGGGGGTTCCCCTGCTGGAGAATTACCCCCACTGCGAGGCGGAAATCAGGTACATTCTGAACTACGAGAACGCCCCCAAACTGGTGGATATCCTCTGCCGGAGAACGGAAGCCCAGTGGATGATCTGGCACTACCTCCAGCGGGAGCTGGCTGAAAAGGTCGCCGCTATCGCCGCGGAGCATTACGGCTGGAGCGAAGAGAAAAAAGCGGAAGAGATTGAAGAGTATTGCCAATACGTTAAAAACACCGTCGCCTTTTTAGAATCATAAAAACCGGGGCAATCCTTTACCAAGTCATAAGAAGGCTGAACTGTCTTCCTTATAGGGCAGTTCAGCCTTTATGGTTTGCCTTGGGATCTTCTTGTGGGCTACACTATTCCGTAAACATTTCCGGAATCAATCCAGAAACGCCTCCAGGGGCACATCCAGGTACGGTGAAGGCTCCCCGGTTATATCGTTAAAGTGCCACCACTCCGTGGGAGCCACTTCAAAACCGGCGCTACGCATTACCGATATAAGCAGGTCCACATTGGCCCTGGCTTCGGGTGACATGCCCTCCGCTTCCGGTGACGCGCTTTCCGTAAAATCATCAAAACCGGTAGGCATCTCCAGCTCCCGGCCCGTTTCATCCACCAGGGTTATATCCACGGACATGCCGTTGTTATGGCGGGCCCGGAATCCCGAGGCCGGCGGGGTACTCTCCGGTTTGATCACGTAACGGGGATCGGGAAAAGCTTCCCACAACCGCTGCTGGTAGGAAAAGGGGCGGTATGCGTCCCAGACCTTTATGGTCAGGCCTTTTTCACGGAAAATCTTATTGGCTTCCACCAGCCGCTCACCGGTCTCCCTCTTGATTACCCCCACCGCTGCCGGATAGATAACCTGCCCGGTAAAATTGTCGGCGGTGGCATATTTTAGGTCAATAATAATGCTATCGTCCAGGTCCTTGATCCGGACCAGCCCCTGGATCTCCAGGATCTCCCGCTCAAAACAGTCCCGTAAAAGTTGGATTTGATCAGGGTCCAGGGCGTAGGCCAGCCCGCAGTGCCGGATGCAGCCGGCGTACAGGTCGTAGTGCTCTTTCCCCCCGGGCGCGGTAAAAACCAGCTCCCCTTGCCAATCCTCCCCGGCACCCTGGCGGGAACCGGGACCGGCTTTCCGCATAATTTCCATAACCTGGTCCAGGGAAACACCCTTGAAAAGGGGCCACTCTTTACCGCCGGGATCCCTGAAAACAACAGCTTTGCCCGTGGGCAGGGGGAGGGGCGGGGCCTCCAATTCCGCTGCCGGGTCACCACAACCGGCGAGTAGCAGTAGTGCCAGCAGGGCCAAAAGAACTGTTTTAGAGTAGAAACGCATAGTCAGTCTTACCTTTACTTTGTATTCCGGATTTAACCCGTACTCCGGCATAAAAGAAATTGTTATCACTACTCTTTATTTCCCCCCGCCGTCGGAAATCACCTCTAAATTATTAAGACAATTATTCTCTAAAAGGACGGATACAGCGGCCTCGGCAGGCCATGGGGACTGTTTTTCCAATAGTCCCGGTGGAACTCCATCAAAAAAATCGCTCCCGGTTCAAGAGAATAACCGGGCTTTCCAAGCCCGGTTTACCTGTTCTAACGCTAATTATTTAACCACTGCTACCGTTACAGGCGAGCCTACCTCCGCCGGTGATCTTTGCTGCAGTTATATCCGCCGGAAATATCACCCCGGCCCTCTCCGAAGATACCCCCGGAACCGGAAACCTTTCCTCTCATCTCCACTTCTACTCCCACTTCCACACTAGCCTCACCGTCCCCACCGGCTTTATTGGCCTCATCGCCGGTCTCGTTTACTCGGTCTACCGGAGATGATAGCGTTTCATCAACCTCGTTCCTGAATTCTCCGGCCCTCCTTTTAACACGCTCCCTAACATCTTTGCTTCCACCAGGCCGCTCTGCTTCCGGTTCGGCCCCGGTGCGAATCCCCAGGTAGCCGTGAACCTTCTCCCGGAGTTCACTCCCGATCCCGACTTCCACCCCCAGCCGGTTTCTCTGCTCCATGGTGTCACCCTTGCGCTCACCGTTAACGGCGACGGCAATTCTCTGGCGCAGGGTATTCATGGTGGAGCGCATTTCTTCGGCCATGTTCCTGTACTGTTCCGTAATTCTTTGGGCCAGACGGTTAATTGCCTGCACCAGCTTTCTGAACAGGTTATGGGGAATATTTCTCGTTTCCAGCTCAATTTCGGCAGAGGCGCTTCCGTCAATCCCAACCCCGTCTCCATTCAAACTTGATCCGCCTTCATATTTAAGGTCCACTGCCGGACTGGCCTCACCGACCCCTTCCGTAAAACCGGCCAGGATAAGAAAACCCAGCACGGCCACGACCATGGATACCAGGAACTGTTTTATTTTCATTTGATATACCTCCTTTGCACATTGGCCGTTGTACTCTTTTTGTTGTTTGAGTTAAAAAAACTGTATTTTTCCCCTTTTGTTAAAGAGATACGAATAATGGCCGTTTTTTTAAGGGGGTAATTACTGGTTAACGATCTATTTCCATGGTTAAGATCTCTCCTGTCTCCAAGTTAAAAGATACTCGGACCGGAGTACCGCTCCTGTATCGGAGATCCGCTATCCCCGCCGTGGTGCCATTAATCAGTATGGAACTACCCTCATTTATTTTTAACAACAGTTCTTCCCCTTTTTCCGTAGTCAGGAAAACGGTGCCGGAAGCAGTATGGACAACCCTCAATACTGCGCTTAGGGAAACGCTTTTATAAGATAAGGGACCTCTCTCCCGGTTAGTTTCCTCTTTTTTCCCCGGCTGCTCTTCACCTCCGCCGGAATTCCCCGGGGAATTCCGGCAGTCTCCCGGTTTTTCCTGGCCTTGCTTCCCCGGATCCTCCCGGCGATCTCCTTCCGGTTCCGGGGTGCCGGGGTGCCGGTCCCGGTTGGAGCCGGGGATCAGCTGATCCGGCTTAAAGATATCCCGGGGATCGATACCCTCAAGGATATCGTGTACCGAAGGAGCGGATCCCTTACCGTCCAGATTGTTCCCTTTATCCAGGGCCTCCAGCTCCCTCTCCAGAAGAAGAGCATTAACGGAAACTCTACGCCGCCAGCTGTTCCTGGCCTCCGTCATGCCGGCGGCGGACACCTTAAGGTAGGCCTGCAGTTTAAGTTGCATAACCGACTCTTTCGCCGAGCTCTCCAACTCTTCCCGGTCCAGCCGGAATCTCTCCGGGGCAGCCAGGGATACGAGAATAACGTTATCCCGGTCGGAGGCCAGGTAGCCTTCCCGGCAGGCGCCCTCCAGCAAGTGCTGCAAAGCTTCCCTGGCTTCCAGCCCTTTGAGTTTTTCTTCCTCTCCCTGAAGCACTTTTTCCCCGTCCCCGTTCAGAGCCACCGCTTCGATTATACAGGCGGAACCGTCCAGGGAAAGCATGATGCTGGGGTTTATATCCAGGAAAAGGTAGGCTGCCGGCCTTCCGGCCAGTTGCTGGGCCAGGTTGAATACCAAAAGCAGGAGGGCAGCACAGGCCACCAAAACAGGCAGGAAAGATCGCCGGGGCGAAACCGTATCAAAGTCAATCTCAGCCCCGATAGAATAGCGCCGTCCCCGGGCCGGCACCTTAATGTACTCCCCCTCCGCCGAAAGCACCAGCACATATTTATTCGTACTCTCCAAGACCAGACCTTTTCTCTTCATTCTTTAAGGCCCTCACTTCCCCAGATGTAATCCGCCAGGATTCCGGTATCCGCACCGGTCCGGATAATAATCAATGAAAGCAGGTATTTGCGCCATTTCTCCAAGGTCTTCCTGGAAATACCCGTTAGTAGCTGTATCTCCTTGAGGGGCAGCTTCTTCTTCTGGTAAATACGCTTCACCAGGTCTACGTGGCGGCTGATGATCAAGGCCGCTTCCTTTAAAGACTCCCTGGTATCCCGGTGACGGGGCGAGTTTAACGCCAGATCTTCCAAGGAGAGGCCAAAACGGCCCAGCATCTCCTTAAAACATTCAATCTCGTAAGCCCGCTCCCAGTTTTCCTCCTGGATCCGGTAATCGAGGTCAGCGGCTGCTCGCTCCGGCTCCCGGCCGGCCACCGTCTCTCCCAGCCCGTATACAATCTTATCCTTCTGACGCTGGTTCCGGAAATAGTCAACCAGACTGTTTCTAATTACCAGCCGGGCAAAAGAATCAAAACTGTGACCCTGCTCCGGTTTAAAGCTGTCGATGGCCTTGTTAAAGGCAATCAGGGCAATGCTTAGCTCGTCGTCATTATGCCAGTCCAGACGGCGCCGGCATACATAGGAGGTATAACGAAGAATCTGAGCTCTCCGCGAAGTGATAAAAGCCTCCCGCAGTTCTTCTTGTCCCTGTTGTATCTGTCTTATGATGGCCATAGTATCCGGCAAGGCAGCGTCCTCCGTCCTCATAAGCTAATACGGATTCCGTAAAATCTTTAAAGGGGTAGATAAGATTTTCGCTTTGAAACGGGATATCCTTTCCCGGCGAATTAAATAATATTATTCCAGCAAGGACGACTGGTCTTACCAGGGTCTTTCACCGCAGAGAATTTTCAACTCTAACCCTTAATCCTTATTTAGAGAGCCCGTAACCACAACACCGTTGTTGCCCGTTTTACCCTTGCCTTAAAGTTTAAAATCAACCTCCGGGGAAAAGATATAAGAGGAAAGGAGCGCCAGGAAGGGACTGCCGCCTCCCGGTAAAAGGGGCGCTCTTCTCTACCAAGAGCATCCGGTCCGCCCCGGGCCTCCAGCAGAACCGCCCGACCCCGGGAAATTTGGGTTTTGAGCCGGATCTGCTCAGCCCTGCGGGAAATCATCTCCTCCGGGGCTAGAAAAGAAGGTCCGGGAAGATTAGGTTGAGCTGCCTAAGGCCGCCTGGGAAAAACCCGGGCCGGCCGGGAGAAGGACGCCCCGGAGTGGAAAACCCGGAGGCGAGGGAACTGCACTCGTTCCGTAGGTTTAAACGTTACCGGAGATCCAAAACCATATTAACTGCGCTAGGAGGAAGCCGAATGTCCAAAGGGAAGAAAAAAAAATTGACCCCAGTCCAGCGGGAATACCAGGCTTTTGCAGCGCAAAGGGAGCCCAGGCGCCCGCTTCTGACAAATTGCCTGCGGGCTTTCCTGGTAGGCGGGATTATCTGCACCATCGGGCAGGGGTTCCAATGGTTCTACACCACCTACTTTAACTTCGACCGGGTCACCGCCGGCAGCCCCACGGCCGCCTCTATGATCATTATCGCCGTGCTCCTGACGGGGCTGGGCGTCTACGATCATATTGCCCAGTGGGGAGGCGGGGGCACCATCGTCCCCGTTACCGGTTTTGCCAACACCCTGGCCTCGGCGGCCATCGAGCACCGCAGCGAGGGCTTTGTCCTGGGCGTCGGGGGGAACATGTTTAAAATCGCGGGGCCGGTAATAACCTTCGGCGTCTTTGCCGCCTTTGTCATCGGCACCATCACGGTGCTTATCAAAACAGTGGGTGGAATGTAGAATGCTGCAGGGCCACCAGTCCTGGGTTTTCAAGACCCCCCCGGCGGTCCTGAGCTCCGCCGCCGTAGGCGGGCCTTTTGAAGCCAGGGGAGCCCTGGCCGAAGATTTCGACCTCCTGCACGACGACCTGTACATGGGCGAAAGCAGCTTTGAGAAAGCGGAAAGGAAAATGCTGGAGGAAGCCTGCAGCAAGGCCCTGGAGAAGGCGGGGCGGAAAAAGGAGGAGGTTAACTTCTTCCTGAGCGGCGACCTGATCAACCAGATCATCTCCAGCAGTTTTGCCGCCCGCACCCTTTCCATTCCCTACCTGGGGATCTTCGCCGCCTGCTCCAGCTCCATGGAGGGGCTGGCCCTGGCCTCCCTGCTGGTGGACAGCGGGGCGGCCCAGCTGGCCCTGACGGCCACTTCCAGCCATAACGGCGCCGTGGAAAAGCAGTTTCGCTATCCCACCGAGTACGGCGCCCAGAAGCCGCCCACCGCCCAGTGGACGGTTACTGGAGCGGGAGCGGCCCTCATCGGCCGGGAGGGGGCCGGGCCGAAGATCACGGCGGCAACCATCGGCCGGGTGGTGGACATGGGCATCTCCGACCCCTACAACCTGGGGACGGCCATGGCCCCGGCGGCCGTGGACACCCTCCAGGCGCACTTCCGGGATCTGGGCTTCGACCCCTCCCGCTACGATCTAATCGTGACCGGGGACCTGGGACGGGTGGGGCACCAGATCGCCTATGACCTGCTCATCAAAAAGGGCCTGGAAATACCGGCGGATAAATTTGTCGATTGCGGGCTGCTGATATACCGGGAGGAGCAGCCGGTAATGGCCGGGGGAAGCGGGTGCGCCTGCTCCGCCACGGTCACCTACGGCCACCTCTTCAACCGCCTGCGCCGGGGGGAACTCCAGCGCCTCCTGGTGGTCGCCACAGGGGCCCTGCTGTCGCCCCTCTCCTATCAGCAGAAAGAAAGCATCCCTTGCATCGCCCATGCCGTAGCCATCGAGAGTTAAGGAGGGTCGCCGTTATGATCAAGTTTCTCCTGGCCTTCATCGTCGGGGGATTGATTTGCGTCATCGGACAGATTCTAATGGATCTTTTTAAAATGACGCCCGCGCATATGACCGTAACCCTGGTGGTAGCCGGGGCGATCCTGGGGGGGCTGGGCCTCTACGAGCCCTTGATCGAATTTGCCGGGGCGGGAGCCTCCGTCCCTATCAGCAGCTTTGGCAACTCCCTGGTCAAGGGAGCCCTGGCGGAAGCGGAGCGCACGGGCATCGTGGGGGTGCTCACCGGCATCTTCGAAGTAACCAGCGCCGGCATCTCCGCGGCCATCATCTTTGCCTTCCTGGCCGCCCTGATCTTCAAAGCCAAGGGCTGAGAAGTAAAGGGCGGAAGCCGGCCCTTGCCCTCCTGGGAGAAGCAAAGCAGATCTCTTCTCTCCCTAGCTCATAAGGTAGGAAAGGGAAATTCACCTTTGCCTGGCCGGGAGAAGCAAACTCCTTTTTCGGAAAGGCACGGGCGAGGAAAATGCTTTCCCTGCCGCCCGCCAAATGGGCTGGAACGGCCAACCGGCTCCTTCCGGACCCCCATCGGTCCAGGGCGCCTCTTCCCAAAGGGGGGCCACGGCGCCCCTTAACCCCGGCTTAGACGATGGTCACTTCCTGCTCCCTTTGGCAATGGAAGCGCCGGTACTCGTCGGCGGGGCGATCCTGCAGGTAGAGGTAATCGAAGCCGGCGCCTCCCTCCTCCCGGGAGCGGATATAAGCCTCCCGGGCTTCGTCGCGGCAGGCGGAGCAGCAGGCCAGGGGGATGCTGAAGCAAAGGACGCGGGTCTGCCGCCCATAGGCATGGGCCGCCGCCGAAGCGATGACCCGGTAGGAGCAGCAGCGGGGGCAGAGGCGCTGCCGGACCTGCTGGAATTCGTGGATGTTGTCCGTATCGTAGTAGATCCGGCGGGTGGCGGTATAAAAATCCTGGCCGCTCTTCCGCACCGCTTCCCGCTCTTCTTCCCGCCGCCGGAAATTCTCCCGCTGCAGCGCCGCCATCCGTTTCAAGCGGGCCAGGTTGCCGGGATCTTCCTTGAAGGCTGCGGGATCGTAGTCGGGTTCCCGCAGGTTGTCATGCTCGATTCCGGCCATGGCCAGGATCAAGGCCAGGTTGACGTAGGGAAGGGCAGTCTCCACGGAGTAACCCCCCTCCAGGACGGCAATGTGGGGAGCCAGCTTCCGGTTCAACTGGGCATAGCCGGTAGCCGTAAAGCGCATGCTGGCCAGGGGATCGGTGTAGTGGTTATCCTGCCCGGCGGAGTTTACCACCAGCTCCGGCTTAAACTCCTCCAGGAGGGGGAGGATCAGCTCTTCCAGCACCAGGAGAATCCCCTGGTCGGTGGTATAAGGGGCCAGGGGGATATTGATGGTGGTTCCCACCGCCGGAGGCGCGCCCAGCTCCTCCACAAAGCCGCTGCCGGGATAGAGGGTGCGCCCGTCCTGGTGAAAAGAGATAAAGAGGACGTCGGGGTCATGGTAATAGATCTCCTGGGTGCCGTCGCCGTGATGCACGTCGGTATCGACGATGGCAATGCGGCGGTAGCCGTAGCGGCGGCGGAGATACTCGATCATGATGGCCTCGTTGTTGATATTGCAGAAGCCCCGGTTGCCGTGCACCACGCTCATGGCATGGTGGCCCGGCGGGCGGATAATGGCAAAGCCGTTCTTCACCTCCCCGGAAGCCACGGCGTCGCCGATGACCAGCGCCCCCCCGGCGGAGACCAGGTGGGCTTCGGTGGTCACCGCCTCTATGGAAGGGACGCAGAAATGGACGCGGGCAATATCCCGGGGGGTGGCCAGGCGAGGCTGGTACTCGCGGATCTGGGGCAGATCCATGACCCCCTCCTCGAAGATCTGGTCCCGGGTATAGAGCAGCCTCTCCTCCCGCTCCGGGTGCGTGGGGGAGATGGCCCAGTCAAAGGCAGGGAAAAAGAGGATTCCCGTGGGCTTCAATCCGACACCCCCTTAAAAGCGTCGATAATCCCGGGGGCGATCTGGACTTCCACCCGGAAAATCTTCCCCACGCGGCTGTAGCCGCGGATCATGTTAAACTGCTCCGCCATATTGACCCGGGCCTGGCCCACGTATTCCCCGGCTCCCTTGGCGGAAGCCAGCCGGGCCAGCCAGTCCAGGGCCGTCTTCTTGGCCTCCTCCAGCTGGAAGGAGGCCGGGTTCTCAATGGGCCCTTCGATGCCCTCCCGGTCGATAAGGTACCGGCCCTGCTGGGTATCGGCATACAGCTGGACCGTTAGAGTGGGCCTGGCCACCGCTGCGCCCAGGGCGTTGGCCACCGGGGCCAGGCGGTGAACCAGGCCGGGAACCTTCATCTTCTCCGCCAGGAGCGGGACCACCAGCTCCGCCGCCCCGCCGATGCCCACCAGGCGATCCAGCCTGAAGCTGCGCCGGTGGACGATCTCCCAGACTTTGTAAGCGGGTTCGTTCTCCCATTCCCGGAACATCTCCTGCATGAGGCGGCTTAAGCGCTCCAGGGTTTGGTCCACCACCGCGGCGGCAAAAGCTCGGGGCTCCAGGCCGGACCCGGCGGCGGCCGCCGCCAGCTTCTCTTCGGCCCGGGCTCTATCCCCCAGGTCCAGGTTGAGGTGGACCACGAAAGCATCGCTGACCGTAGCCGCGGGACCGCCGAAGCAGGCCGCCGGCCCCGCCCTTTCCGCGGTAATCTCCACCCCGCCGGCTGCGCCTTTGACCACGCTGTCGCCCCCCAGGGCCAGGGAGCGCAGGGCCAGGGCCTGGATATGGGTAAAGCGCCCGTGAATGCGCGCCCCCTTGGAAGCGTGCAAGGGCTCTCCTTCGATGAGCAGGGCAATATCCGTGGTCGTCCCCCCGATATCCAGGACCACCGCGTTCTCCCGCCGCCGGGTCAAGGCCACGGCGCCCATGGCGCTGGCCGCCGGGCCGGAGAAGACCGTCTCCACGGGGTTCTGCCGGGAGACCTCCAGGGGCATGGTTCCCCCGTCAGCCTTAAGAATCTCCACCGGGGCCTTGATCCCGCGCCGGCGGAGGGCCTCCCGGATCTCCCGGACAAACTCCTCCCAGGCCTCTCCCGTCATGGCGCTGTAGTAGGCCGTCGCCGCCCGGCGGGGAAAATTCATCCGGTTGGCCGTTTCGCTTCCGGAAACCACCCGGGCCTCGGGGTACAGGCGGCGGAGGGTGCGCACAATCTCCTGCTCCACCGCCTGGTTGCGAATGGAAAACTTCGCCGCCACGGCCAGATGCCTGATTCCTGCGGCGCGGATGTGGGCCACCGCCTTCTCAATCTCAAAGGGGGAGATCTCTTCGGTAACCTGGCCCCGGAAATCGATGCTGCCCTTGAGGAAATAAGTATCCGGGGCCAGGCGAAAGTAATCGAAGGGAAGCCCCCGGCCGGGAACCAGGATCAGGGCCGTTCGGGGACCGCTGCGGGTGGCCAGAAGATTGGTCACCAGGGTGGTGCTGATCACCAGGCGGCGGAGGGCGCCGGGATCCCGGCCCTCCAGGAGTTCATCCAGCACTTCCAGAATGGTTCCCGCCAGCTTTTCCCTGGAGCTGGGCTTCTTCACAGACATGACCAGGGCGCCGTCGTGCATCAAGACGCCGTCGGTGGAGGTGCCGCCTACGTCGATACCCAGAAGCAAGGTCCTCGCCTCCCGGACCGGAGTTCCGCTTTCCCTATATTTTACCATAGCGGCGGCTGCTTATTAAGGAGGCGCGGCAAATAATTGGGGGTGCTCCTAAAATTTCCTGCCCTAGCGGCGGCAATGGGCCCGGTACCCTTTCCGGCGCAGTAGTTCCAGGGCCGCTTCCCGGTGCTCCTCTTCCCGGAAGCCCAGGCGCAGGCTGCCTCCTTCCAGCTCCCGGACATGGAGAATCTCAATGGAGGCGATGTTAATGCCCGTCTCCCCCAGCAGGGTGGCCAGGCGGCCGATTACCCCGGGGGTGTCGGGAACCAGCACCACCAGTTCAAAAAGCTCCGGCAGAATGCCCCGCCCCCGGTGGGGAACCCGCCTCCGGTATTCCCGGGCCTGCCGGAAAAACTGCTCCAGGGCGGCGGCGTCCCCCCTCTCCAGCTGCCGCCGCAGCCGCTCCAGGACCCCCTGGAAAGCCTCCAGGGCCCGGGCCAGGGCCTGCCGGTTGCTGAGGCAGATGTCTCTCCAGATCTCCGGGCTGCCCAGGGCCACGCGGGTGGTGTCGCGAAATCCCCCGGCGGCCAGGGTGCGGACCATCTCCTCTTCCCCGCCGGACAGGGTGCTGTGTACCAGGGCCCCCGCCACCAGGTGGGGCAGGTGGCTGGCCAGGGCCACCAGGCGGTCGTGCTCTTCCGGCTCGATGATTAGCGGCTGAGCTCCCGTGGCCTCCACCAGGCCCACCAGCCGCTCCAATATCTCCTCCGGCGTCCCCCGGGCCGGGGAAAGGAGGTAGATGGCACTCTCCAGCAGGGCCGGATCCGCCCCCCTGATCCCGCTCTCCTCGGAACCGGCCATGGGGTGGCCGCCGATAAAGTAAACCTGCCGCCCGGAAAGGAGGGGGGTCAACTCCTCCATGATCTGCTGCTTGGTGCTGCTCACATCGGTAATCACCGCCCCTGGTTCCAGGGCGGGGAGAATCTCCCGGACCAGGTCCACGACGCTGAGGACCGGCACCGCCAGGACAACCAGCTGGGCACCGCGCACCGCTTCCACCGCCGAGGAAGCCCCCCGGTCGATGGCGCCCCGTTCCAGGGCCAGGGCCAGGGAGCCGGCGTCCCGGTCGTAGCCGACGATCTCGCGCACCAGGCGGCGCTCCCGGAGGCGGATCCCCAGGCTGCCTCCGATAAGGCCGGTCCCCAGGAGGGCCGTTCTCCGGTAAACAGCCCCGCGGCTAGACATAGCGGCCGACACTGCGGGCCACCCCTTTCAAATCCTCCATCAGCCGGGTGAACTGCTCCGGGTTTAGGGACTGGGGCCCGTCGGAGAGGGCCTCGGCGGGACGGGGGTGAACCTCGATCATCAGCCCGTCGGCGCCGCAAGCCACCGCCGCACGGCTCATGGCGGGAACCAGTTCCGCCTTCCCGGTGGCATGGCTGGGATCGACGATGACCGGGAGATGGCTCAACTGCTTGATTAGCGGGACGGCGCTTAAATCCAGGGTATTGCGGGTGTACGGCTCGAAGGTCCGGATGCCCCGTTCGCAGAGGATAACCTGGTAGTTGCCGCCACTCATGATATATTCCGCCGCCATCAGCCACTCCTCAATGGTGGCCGACATACCCCTTTTCAACAGGACCGGCTTGCGGATCTTCCCCAGTTCCCGGAGCAGGTAAAAATTCTGCATATTCCGGGTGCCCACCTGGAGGATATCGACACAGGCGGCCAGATCCTTGACGGTAAATTGATCCATGACCTCGGTTACGATCAGCAGGCCCGTCTCTTCCCGGACCCGACTGAGCATCTCCAGGCCTTTCCACTCCAGGCCTTGAAAGCTGTACGGAGAGGTGCGCGGTTTAAAAGCCCCCGCCCGCAGGATCTGGGCCCCGGCGGATTTGACCGCCCAGGCCGACTCCAACAGCTGCTCTTCCCCCTCCACGGCGCAGGGACCCGCCATGACGGCCAGCTTTGGACCGCCGATGGCCACCTCCCCCAGGCGGATCACCGTGTCGTCGGGGTGAAACTCCCGGCCCACCAGCTTAAAAGGCCGGCTGATATAGACTACCTTCTCCACCTCGGGCAGCGCCTCCAGGGTCTGGGCCACTTCTTCCCGGCGCTGGCCGATAACCCCCAGGATGGTCCGGTTCTCCCCCGTGGAGCGGTGAATCCGGTAGCCCATCTCCTCCAACCGGGTGCTGATCCTCCGGATCGCCTCTTCCCCGGCCCGGGGATTCATGACGATGATCATCCCAAACCGCCTCCTCAAAAAGCTAAGCAAAAAGTCCGTCCCCTTAGGGACGGACTGTACATCCGCGGTACCACCCTGCTAGAGCTTGCGCTCCCCTCTGCCCGGTACTTGCTCCTTTGAGCATACCGTCCTTCCTTTAACGGTGAAGGCTGCCGTCGGAGCCTACTCCCGGCGGGCTTCACCTCGCCTCTTCCCGAGCCCGCTCCCATGAGGCCACCGGGAAGCCGGCGCCGGCTGCCGATCGGTTTCGGTCCGCCTCTCCGGGGTGTATTCGCCTCCGCCTTGGTACCGGGTTGCACCGCCCCCCGGCTCTCTGAAACCGGCAGCGGAAGTTACTCCTCCCCTTCATCGGCCCTTTCACAGGTACTGACAGATCTGGTTTAGCTATGATTGTAACCGACGCCACCCCCGGTGTCAAGGGCGGCTACCGCTGAAAAACAGGCTTATAGCCCGCCGGCTGCCCGGGTGCCGGCGGCCGGACGCTTTTGTTTGCGCCGAGGGCCGCCGCTTATATTTTACGCCCGGAACCGCCGGAAGGTGACTTTCCGGGAAGAGAAAAAGCTCCGCCAAAGCGGAAGAGGAGATGCTCCCCGGGCCTTGAACCTCAAGCCGCCCCGGACCGATTAATAAAAGGGGCGGGCCGGAGCGCCCGCTCCCGCCCGCCCCCGAAAGCTCGAAGGCGCAAGCTCCAAATCCCGGCGGCTAGGCCTCCGCCGAATAGGGAGGATAGGCGTTCTCCCCCTCTCCCAGGGCAAAATGGTCATGCAAAACCTTGACCGCCCCGGGCAGATCCTGCTCCCGGATCAGGAGGGAGATGGTTATGTTGGAATCGGCGGTCTGCAGGATGGGGATATTTTGTTCATTCAGGACCCGCACTACCCGGGCCATGACCCCGGGAATACCCCGCATCCCCTGGCCGACCACAGAAACCTTGGCGCAGCCCGTTTCCACCCGGAAAGACACCCCCAGCCGGGATAGAACTTCCCGCGTCCGCTCCAGGTCGCTCTCTCCCACGGTAAAGATTTTCAACAGCGGCAGGATGTTAATGAAGTCGATGCTGATCCCCGCCTCGGCCAGCCGGTCAAAAACCTCCACCTCCAGGGCGGTATCGGGCTCGTTGAACTGGACCATAATCTGGGCCAGCCGGGGAGCGTGGGCGATGCCGGTGATTACTTTTTCCGGTTGAACCTGGTAGTCCTCCCCGCCGGAAAGGCCGTTTATATCGATGAGCGTCCCCGGTCCGGCATCCAGGACGCTTTTGACCACTACCTTCACGTTGTGCTTCATGGCTATCTCCACGGCCGCCGGGTGGATAACCCGGGCTCCTTCATAAGCCAGCTGGCAGACCTCGCTGTAGGTTAAGCGGCGCAGGATGCGCGCCTCCTTGCAGATGCGGGGATCCGCCGTGGCAATGCCGCTGACATCGGTATAGATCTCCACCCGCTCCGCCTTCAGGGCGGCGCCCAGGATTACCGCCGTGGTATCGCTGCCCCCCCGGCTCAGGGTATTGATCTCCCCTTCCGGGGTGGCCCCCTGGAAGCCGGCCACCACCGCCACCTTCCCCTCTTCCAGGCACTGCTTCAACGGCTCCGGGTGACAGGCAACCACCTGGGCCTGGCCGTAGTTCCCGTCGGTAACCAGGCCGGCCTGCCAGCCGGTAAAGCTCCTGGCCTTTATCCCGGCGCGCAGGAGGGTGGCGACCATGGTGGCGGCGGAGAGAATCTCCCCGCAGCTCATGAGCAGATCCAGTTCCCTTAAGGGCAGGGAAGGGAAGATGCTCTCTCCCAATCCCTTCAGGGTATCGGTGGCATAGGGATCGCCCCGGCGGCCCATGGCTGAGACCACCACCACCGGCCGAAAGCCATCCTCCTGAGCCTGCCTGATTCTCTGCACCGCCGCCGCCCTGGATTCTTCCGTGGCCACGGAGGTGCCTCCGAATTTTTGGACCAGTATCTTCACTCTTCCTCGCTCCCCATTTTTTAGCCTTGCAGCAGCAGCTCGGCGATCTGAATGGAATTGGTGGCCGCTCCCTTGCGGATATTGTCCGCCACCACCCAGAGGTTCAGTCCATAGGGCACGGAGCGGTCCCGGCGGATACGCCCCACGTATACCTCATCCCGCCCGTCGGCATCCAGGGGCATGGGATAGATTAACTGGGCGGGATCGTCCCGGACCACCACCCCCGGAGCTTTCTCGAGGACTTCCCGGGCCTCCTGGGGGGTGATGGGGTTCTGGAACTCGATATTCAAGACCTCGGAATGCCCGTTGGCCACGGGCACCCGGACCGTGGTGGCCGTTATGGCCAAGTCGGGGATCCCCATAATTTTCCTGGTCTCGTAGACCATCTTCATTTCTTCCTTGGTATAGTCGTCCTCGACGAAGACATCCAGCTGGGGGACCAGGTTAAAAGCCAGCTGGTAGTGGCGGGCCGCTCCCTTGTGGGGAATATACTCGCAGGTTGCCTCCCGCCCCTCCAGGACAGCCCGGCACTGGTTAAAAAGTTCTTCCACCGCTTCCCGCCCGGCGCCGGAGACCGCCTGGTAGGTGGCGGCCACCACCCGCTTCAGCCCCGCCGCCCGGTGCAGGGGCTGCAGGGCCACCACCATCTGGATGGTGGAACAATTGGGATTGGCAATCAGGCCGTTGTGCTTAAAGGCTGCCTCCGGGTTTACCTCGGGTACCACCAGGGGCACCTTCTCCTCCAGGCGGAAAGCGTTGCTGTTGTCGATGACAATGGCGCCCCGCTTGACCGCTTCGGGGGCCAGCTCCCGGCTGACCGCCTCCCCGGCGCTGAAGAAGGCGAAATCAACCCCCTCAAAGGAGGCGGGGACCGCTTCCTCCACGGAGTACTCCTGCCCGCCCACCTGGATTTTTAGATCGACGGACCGGGCCGAAGCCAGCAGCTTAAGCCGGTTGATGGGAAAACGCCTCTCCTGGAGCACTTGAATCATTTTCTGTCCTACCATGCCGGTAGCGCCCACTACCGCCACGTTGTATTTTTTAGTCATCTCTGGCTACCTCCTGAATCTCCTCGTAATTACTATTGATTGCCCCGGGGATAATTCCCCATGCCCCTCCCCGGGAAGGGCGGGATCCGTCGGCTCCTCTTTTGGGGTTAATTTCCCTTGGCCCGGCCTCTCCTTTTGCCGTCGCTGACGGCGCCGGGAGAGGCAAGATCCTCCCGGAGATGAGCAGGGATGCAGTCCAGGTTGATCAGGTCCTGGTACGATTCGCGGCGCACCACCAATTCCGCCTTCCCCCGCCTTAGAAAGACCACCGCCGGCCGGGGGTTGCGGTTGTACTGGCTGTACATGGAAAAGTGGTACGCCCCAGTGCTGAAGACAAGCAGCAGGTCTCCGGGCGATACCGGGGGAAGAGCCAAATCCCGGATGAGAATATCCCCCGACTCGCAGGCCTTGCCGGCCACGGTGACGGTTTCCGCGGCCGGATCCCGCGCCCGGTTGGCCAGAACGGCCTCGTAGCGGGCACCGTAAAGGGCCGTGCGCAGGTTATCCATCATCCCCCCGTCCACGGAAATATATTTTCGGACCCCGGGAATATCTTTAATCGTCCCCACCGTGTACAGGGTAACCCCCGCTTCCCCCACGATGGAGCGGCCGGGTTCCAGCATCAGCTTGGGATAGGGATAAGCATGCTCCCTGGCCTTTTCCTTGACGGTGCGCGCCAGGAGCGGCAGCAAGTCGGAGATCCCACAGGGCTCATCCTCCCCGGTGTAGCGGATGCCCAGGCCGCCCCCCAGGTCCAGCTCCTGCAGGAGCACGCCCGTGGCGGCGCGCACCGACTGCATGAAGTCCATCATGGTCTCCGCCGCCAGGCAAAAGGGCTCCGCGGTCATAATCTGGGATCCGATATGGCAATGCAGCCCCCGGAGCACCAGGTTGGGCAGCGCCCGGGCCAGCTTTATCCCCTCCAGGGCCTGGCCGTCGGAGATGCCCAGGCCGAACTTGGAATCCTCCTGCCCTGTTTGAATATAGTGATGGGTATGGGCGGCGATCCCCGGCTTTACCCGCAGCAGGATCTCCGCCTGCTTCCCTTGCCTCTCCGCTTCCCGGTTGAGCCTCTCCAGCTCCATGAAACTGTCCACCACGATGCGGCCGACGCCAACCTTGACCGCCAGGGCCAGCTCGGCGTCGCTCTTGTTATTGCCGTGGAAATAAACCCGTTCCATGGGAAAGCCGGCCTGGATGGCCGTATAGAGCTCCCCTCCGGAGACCACATCCAGGGAGAGCCCTTCCTGCTGCAGCAGCCGGCACATGGCCAAGGTCAGGAAGGCTTTGCCGGCATAGATAATCTCCCCCCGGGGATAGTGGCGGGCCAGCTCCTCCCGGTAAAGGCGGCACTGGGAGCGAATCAGGTCTTCATTGTACACGTAGAGCGGGGTGCCGTACTTTTCCGCCAGTTCCACCAGGTCCACTCCGGCAATGGTCAGGTGATTTTTGCTGTTAACTTCCATCCAGCTTGGCAGCGGCACTATTCCCCCCCCTTTCCAGATCAAGAAATAAAAAAAGCTAACCCATGAAGAATTAGCTACTATCCGAACCGGGATAAGCCCCGCCGCTCCCGTGAGATAGCGCTCCACCGGAAACCGGGCTGTTTCCGGTGACAGTCTGCCGGCTATTTGCAGGCAGCCCAGCCCCCGGGCCAAGGGAACCCGGAAGCTTCGGCGATAACCCCTTTCACGCCCTTTCCTTGGAGCCCTTGCTCCTCCCGGCCGCTACTCTTGGTTACCGCACCTCTACCCCACCCTTTTGCGAGATGAGGCTTTATTCAATTTTTTTGTATTGTAACATGAAAGCGCCGGCGATGCAATAGCGGCCAAGCCTAAAAAATATTTACTGTTCTTCCGGCACCAGGTCAATAATCACCGGCTTGTAATCATCCCTCTCCTTGACCCGGTTGTCCCAGCGGCGGAGCCCCCAAAACACCAGCCCCATGAAGCCAAAGCCTACGGCCACGGCCAGCGGTTCCCGGGGTCCGCCCCAGTTAAAGTAAGCGGCCAGGTTCAACCAGAGCAGGATGCCGGCCACCAGGGCCAGAAGGGGTACCATGTAGAGCATGAAGGAGACAAAGAGCATGCGGCGGTCATCGGCATAAATCAATACCTTTTGGCCTACTTCCGCGCCAATGGGATTTAAAACCTCCACCAGGTGGTCCCTCTGTTCCGCCTTCCCCAGAAGCCCTCCGCAGCGGCCGCAGTTTTCACAGGCCACATGCCGGCGCATGCGCACCAGGGCCTTCCCGCCCTTCTTCTCCACTACCGTTCCTACCCGTTCCATGGCCCCACTCCCGCGAACCAGGTTGATCTTAATGTAGCACAACCGCCCGGGGAAGTAAAGAAACGCTCCAGCCTTCCCGGCCCGGTAGGGCCTGTTTCCCGATATCAAATTTACTTGACAAGCAAATCCTGGAAAAGGCGGCTTCCAAAGAACTTCGTAATGCTCATTATATTCTATAGGCCCCTTTCGGGGCTAATGCCCCCGCTGGAAGATAGGAATTGCGGAGAAAGGAGCAAGGCGGAAAGAATAGAATAGGGCACCAATTAAATAAAAAAAGGGCCTCTCCTTCTTTAGGCGCGCCCCCGCTTAGCAATATTAAATTAATAGGATCCATGCCCTTAATAAAGGATTTACAGCCAGGGCCGGCAAACTCCGGCGGCATAATAATAAAGGGGAACCGTCCGTTTGCCTGCCGCCCCCGCCAGACCGTTCCCTGGAAAAAATTCCCTTGAAATATATATAAAACTATATAGAACGGGAACCGTCCCCTGATCTGCTCATCCCATTTTGCAAAGAGGTAGACAAGACTCGTCCCCGCCATCTATATCAGGAGAACCGTCCCCGCCACATATGTAATGATCTAGATCGGGAGAACCGTCCCCCTGATATATGATTATTGGGCAAGAAGCTCCTTTTTTTGAACCCGGCTAATGTGGTTGCTTTCATCCACGAAGATCAGGCTGGGCTGGTGGCCTTGCAGTTCGGCCTCATCGTACACGGCATAGCTGAGGATGATCACCAGGTCGCCGGGCTGGGCCAGGCGGGCCGCCGCCCCGTTCAGGCAAATCTCCCCCCGGCCGCGTTCGCCGGGAATGACATAGGTTTCAAAACGGGATCCGTTGTTAATATTTACCACGTGCACCTGCTCGTAGGGAAGCAGATCCGCTGCGTCCATCAGTTCTTCATCAATGGTGATGCTGCCCATGTAATTCAAGTCAGCATCGGTAACTGTGGCCCGGTGAATCTTAGATTTGCACATCACACGCTGCATATCTCCACCCCCACCAATATTAAGGACCAAAAAAACCTTCCTCGCCGGGAAGGTACACTGGAACATTATCCATATGGGCTCTGTCCCGGTCCATCCCGGCTCCAAGCAGAGACAACAAAGCTGAAATCAAATTAAACGCGTCCTGGGTGTGGCGCCCGCGGGCTGCCGCCCAAAAACATTGTAGCACGAATTTTTGCCAATAGTCAAACAAAAGATCGGGGTACAGCTTGAAAAAGCTGTACCCCGCTGGCGTCAGGCAAAGGCTTCGGGCACTTCTTTCAATTGGGCATAAGTAAACACCGGGCCGTCCTTGCATACATAGAGAGGACCGGCATTGCAGCGCCCGCATTTCCCGATGCCGCACTTCATCCGGTTTTCCAAGGTAGTGTAGATCTGCTCGTCGGCAAACCCCAGTTTCTTCAGGTTCTGCAGGACGAAACGAATCATGATGGGCGGGCCGCAGGTGATGGCGATGGTGTTCTCCGGCGAAGGATTCAAATCCAGCAGCGCCTGGGGAACAAAGCCCACATTATGCTCCCAGCCCTCTTCCTCCACGTCGATGGTAAGATGGCAGCAAACCTCCCCGCACTTCATCATCTCCTGGAGCTCGCCTTTAAAGCAGAGGTCTGACGAAGTCCTGGCCCCGTAGATGACCGTCAGCCCGGCATACTGATCCCTTTTGGCCTTGACATACTCGATAATGGGGCGCAGGGGCGCCTGACCAATCCCGCCGCCGATGGTTAAAATCTTCTTCCCCTTCCACTCTTCCAGGGGGAAGCTGTTGCCCAAGGGACCGCGCACCGTCAGCTTGTCGCCGGCCTCCAGCTGGTGCAGGGCCTGGGTATTCTTCCCGGCCCGCATCACGGAGAAGCGCAGGAAATCTCCTTCCGTGGGCGAGCAGGAGATGCAGAACATGCTTTCCCCCACGCCCAGGATGCCCACCATGGCACACTGCCCGGGACGGTGGCTCCAGTTTTTCCGGACCTCTTCGTCATCCAGGGTTACTTTAAAAGTTTTAATGGGTCGATCTCCGGAGGTCTCGTACCAGGTTTCCTGAATGGTAGCCATATAAGGGATGTAAGGGTTGGCGTTATCCATCACAGCGCCTCCTTAACCTGTCGCAGGATTTCGACCAGGTCGATGTTGACCGGACAGAGATTTACGCAGCGCCCGCAGCCGACACAGGCGATGACATCGAATTTCTGAACAAAGTAATTATACTTGTGATTGATCCGGTTGCGGGTCCTCTCCCGGCGGGTAGGCCGGGGGTTGTGCCCCGAGGCATGCAGCGTGTATTCCGCGAACATGCAGGAGTCCCACATCCGGCAACGGCGCCCTTCGAAACCCTCCACTTCATCCTGGATATCGAAGCAGTGGCAGGTCGGGCAAAGAAAGGTGCAGGTGCCGCAGCCCAGGCAGCCGGCGGCGGTGCGCTGCCACAGGGGATGCTCCCACAGGCCCGGCAGCCCCTGGGGGATACCGGTGGTATCCACGCTGCGGGCAATGGCTTTTTCCGCTGCGCCCACCACCTTCTCCTTCTCCTGAACCGCTCCCGCCGGGGCCTCCTGGAGCAGATCCTGCGCCGCCTCCAGCAGCGCCTTCCCCTTGTCGGTAAGGGCTTCCAGGAGGTAGCTCTCCCCCAGGTCCGTCATTAGCAGGTCCAGTCCCTCCGTGGAAGCGGGACCGCCCCCTACCGAGGTGCAGAAGCAGTTGGTCCCCGGCGCGCTGCAGGCCAGCCCCACCAGGGTGGCGGCTTCCCGGCGCTTCAGGTAGTAGGGGTCATCTACGTCCCAGCGGAACAGCTTCTGCACAATGCTCATGGCCCGGGCATCGCAGGGCCGCACCCCCAGGAGCACGGCTTCGCCTTCCAGGACGGGCACCGCCAGTTCCGCCTGGCCGATCCGGTAACGGTAGAGGGTCTCCGTCTGGGGAAAGACAACCGTCTTGGGCGGCACCGTGGTATTGGCAAAGTCCAGGGAGGGAACCGCTCCTTCTTCCAAGGGCTCGAAGCGCATGATATCCCCCCGCTTCACCGGAGCCCAGACCTTCTTCTCCCCGGCCAGTTTCCCAACAAATGCTGACCATTGATCCTTATTTAACAGCATCGCTGACATATCACCCACCTCTACAGTATGAATTCCTCGGGGTCATTCGGATTGTAACTGGCCAGGAAGGGCTTGGCCTCGGGATCAACGCCGGCTTCATAGCCGTACTTCTCCCGGACTTCTTTGGCCAGCTTGCGGTTGAGCTTGCCCAGGGGGATATTCATCGGGCAGGCCCGTTCGCACTCACCGCATTCCGCACAGCGCCCGCCCAGGTGAAAAGCTCGGGCCAGGTGGAAGGCGGTATTCTCCGAAAAATTGACCGCGCGGTTAATCCAGATCGGGTTAAGGCGATCCAGGATACAATCGTCGCAATAACAGAGGGGGCAGGCGTTGCGGCAGGAGTAGCAGCGAATGCACTTGGAGAACTGCTCCTCCCAGTAATCCCAACGCTCTTCCACGCTCTTCTGCTCCAGCTCCTCCACGCCCCGGTCGGCCTCCGTCTCCCAGGGCTCCACCGGGTCCCCGATGGTGACATCGCTGAGCACCGGATTGGGATAGCGGCAGAGGCGGCACTTCTCCGCCAGGATCTCCTCCCGGGGTATGGTTGCCGTCTCCCCGTTCCTGATAAGCTGGAAGCCGCCTTCCTGCCAGCTCAGCTCTCCCTTCTCCAGCCCTTCGGGGTATTTCTGCTGGAGCAGATTCAGATCCACTACCCCGCGGCAGGGCAGGCCCACGAGGATTACCTGCTCCCGCTCAATCCCCTTCTCCACCAGCAGCTGGACCACCGCCCGGCTGTCGCAGCCTTTAACCAGCAGGGCTACTTTGCGGCGGTCCGGCTCCTCTCCCCGGGGGACCGGGAGCTTCTCCACCAGGGTCAGGTAGGTGGCCAGGTTGGAGGCGCAGAGGGGCGAGAAAATGAGTTCTTCCGCACCGGCGGCGTCCTGGACAAAGCAAGGCGAGACCCGGTAGCCGAAGCTGCCCGGACGCCAGCCGATGAGGTATTTTACATCATCCCGGGAGACAATCTCAGCGGCCGTTTTGCGCAGTTTTTCCAGGTCCATTCAGCGATCCCCTCCTCACCAGTCGATCTGGCGCCGCCTGAACCCCTGGAAGGGGCCGGCTTCCCGAGCATCGTCCACCGTCTTCTGCACGACTTCCTTCCACTTGTGTCCCTCCGAGGCGGAAACCCAGCTCATATGGAAACGGCGCGGATCAATTCCCACAAATTCCATCAAATCCTTCAACATGCCCAAACGGCGCCGGGCATAGAAATTGCCCTCCATGTAATGGCAGTCCCCGGGATGGCACCCGGAAACCAGGACCCCGTCGGCCCCCTGCTGTAAGGCGTTCATTACGAAGAGGGGGTTGACCCGTCCCGAGCACATTACCCGGATCACGTTGATGTTGGCCGGGTACTGCACCCGGCTGGTCCCGGCCAGGTCGGCGCCGGCATAAGAACACCAGTTGCAAAGAAAAGCGACAATATTAGGTTCGAACGATTCGCTCATCTCATGACCCCCAATGCCGCAATCTGCGGTAGTATCTGGCGATCCCGGAAAGACTTGGGCTGAATGGAATCGGAGAGGCAGCCTGCCGAGCAGGAGCCGCACCCTTTGCACAGGGCTTCGTTAACCCGAGCCACCTGTACCGGGTGCCCGAACCGGTTAACGGCAACCAGCTCGATGGCGCTGTAGGGACAGATCTCCACGCAGAACCCGCAGCCGCGGCAGGTATTTTCGTTTACCGTGGCCACCTGGGCCCCAATCTTCACTTTGCCCCGAGCCAGGGGAATCATCGCTGAAGAGGCGGCCCCTTTGGCCTGGGCCACCGTATCGGGAATATCCTTGGGGCCCTGGCAGCATCCGGCCAGGAATACCCCGTCGGTGGCGGTATCTACGGGGCGCAGCTTGGGATGGGCCTCCAGGAAGAAGAGGTCCGGGGACTGGGAGAGGCGCAGCAGGTCGATAATCTTGCGCACATCCTGCCGCGGCTCCAGGCCCACCGCCAGAACCACCAGGTCCACTTCGTCCTCCATGGGAGTGGCGGTAAGGGTGTCTTCCACCTTGATTACCAGCTTGCTGCCCCGCTTAAAGATCTCCGAGGGATTGCCGCGGATATAGTGGATCCCTTCCCGGCGGACCCGGTCGTAAAACTCTTCAAAGCCTTTTCCGAAGGCCCGGACATCCATGTAGTAGACCCGGACGTTGGCGTCGGGTATCTTGTCCTTGACCAGGTGCGCCTGCTTGGCCGTATACATGCAGCAGACCCGGGAGCAGTACTCGTTGCCCACGCTCTTGTCCCGGGAGCCGACGCACTGGATAAAGGCGATCTCCTTGGGAACGATCTCTTCGTCCTCCACCTTGATCTTGATCTGGCCCCCCGTGGGACCCGAGGCGGAAACCAGCCGCTCCATCTCCAGGCCGGTAATGACATTGGGATAGTCGGCATAGCCGTACTCCGGCTTTTTCCGGGCTTCAAAGACGTCGAAGCCGGTAGCCACCACGATGGCGCCTACCTTGAATTCGACGATCTCATCCTGCTGCTCAAAATTAATGGCTCCGGCCCGGCAGACCTCGGCGCATTTCGGGCCTTTGCCGCACTTGCCCCTGGTTAGGTAGAGGCAGTTTTCCGGGTCAATGGTATACTTGGCCGGCACCGCCTGGGGAAAAGGCAGGTAGATGGCGGAGCGCTTCCCCATCCCCGCGTCAAATTCGTTGGGGATGCGGTTGGCCATCCGGCAGGCCGCGGCGCACTCGCCGCAGCCGGTACACTTGTCGAAATCCACGTAGCGGGCCTTCTTGCGCACCTTGACATCGAAGTTCCCGATATAGCCGCTGACCTCTTCCACTTCGGAATAGGTCATCAGCTGGATGTTGGGATGGCTGGCCGTATCCACCATTTTAGGGGTAAGGATGCAGGCGGAGCAGTCCAGGGTGGGGAAGGTTTTGTCCAGCTGGGCCATGCGCCCGCCCACCGAAGGAGTCTTCTCCACCAGGTATACCTTGAAGCCGGCATCGGCGATATCCAGGGCCGCCTGGATGCCGGCGATGCCGCCGCCGATCACCAGGGCGGCCGGTTCGGCATCCACTTCCCGCTCTTCCAGGGGCTCCAGCTGCCTGACCTTGGCCACGGCCGCCGCCACCAGCCTCCGGGCCTTGGCGGTAGCTTCTTCCCGATCCCCGTGGACCCAGGAACAATGCTCCCGGATATTGGCCATCTCCAGGAAAAAGGGGTTAAGGCCGGCTTCCTGCAAGGCTTTCCTGAAAGTCGGCTCGTGCATGCGGGGAGAGCAGGAGGCCACCACCACCCGGTTCACCCCTTCTTCCTTGATATCATTTTTAATCAGGAGCTGTCCGGGGTCCGAACACATGTAGGCGTAGTTGCGAGCGACAATCACATTGGGCAAGCCCTTGGCAAACTCGGTGACCGCTTCCACGTCTACCGTGGAGGCGATATTAATGCCGCAGTGACAGATATAGACGCCCAATTTTGGTTTTTCCGTCATCTGGCTATTCATCCTCCTACAGAGATTAAACCTTCGGGGCCGCGCGAAGGGTTTAGCCTTTCAGCTCCTTCAGCTTCTCCGTCAGCTTGGGAACGATCTTCAGCAGGTCGTCCACTATCGCATAGTCGGCATGGGCAAAAATGGGAGCTTCAGGGTCCTTGTTGACGGCAACCACCGTTTTGGCCCCTTTGATTCCAGCCACATGCTGGAAAGCACCGGAAATGCCCAGGGCGATATAGAGCTTGGGCTTAACCGATTTGCCCGATGTGCCCACCTGGCGGTCGTGGGGCAGCCAGCCGGCATCGACGGCGGCCCGGGAACCGCAGAGGTCGGCCTTGATGGTATTGGCCAGCTCTTCGATGATGGGCAGGTTTTTGTCTTCCCGCAGGCCGCGCCCGATGGCAACCAGGACCTCGGACTGGGTGATGTCCACATCGCCCACTTCCGCCTCGATATATTCGACAAATTTGCGGTAATCCAGATCTTCCTTCAACGGGGAGTCGATCTTCTCTATGCTGCCGGCGGCGGAAGGATCCGGCGCTTCAAAGGCGGCCTCCCGGACGGTGACCAGGTAGGTGTCGGCCGGTTTAAAAGCGATGGTGGCGTTAACCTTGCCGGAATAAAGCTGGCGCGTGGCTTTTAAGACGCCCTCCTCCAGCTTAAGGTCAATTACATCGGCCACAAAGGGGAGATCCTTCTCCACCGCCAGGGCGGGAGCCATATCCACCCCCTGGGCGGTGTGACCCACCATGACCAGGGAGGGCTTGCGCTGGTCGATAAGGGCGGAGAGGACTTTCTGGTATTTGTCCGAGTTGTAATCCGCCAGAAGAGGATCATCCACCACCAGGACTTTCACGCCGTAGCCGGACAACTTCTCCGCCAGGGCGTCTACGCCGCTGCCCAGGAGAAGGACTTCCACCTCGCCGCCAAAATCCTTGGCCAGGCCGGGGGCCAGGGCCAGCATCTCCAGAGTGATATCTCTCAAAGCGCCTTGGCGGTGCTCCGCCAGAACGAAAACGTTACCCATTTACACCAGGCCTCCTTTTACCAGGATAGATGCCAGTTTCTCCGCCTTCTCGTCGGGTTCGCCCTCGATAATTTCCGCCTTGGAAACAACTTCGGGAATGTAGAGCTTCTCCAGGACGATCTTGGAGGCGGAGACATCGACCTGATCCGCGGCGATGCCCAGGTCGTCCAGGTTGACCACCTTCAACTCTTTCTTCTGGGCCTCCCGGATACCGCGAATGGGAGCATAGCGGGGCTCGTTGATCCCCGTCTGAATGGTGATAACCGCCGGCAGGCTAAGCTCCACTACTTCCATTAAGCCGCCTTCCAGCTCGCGGTGGGCTTTCACCTTGCCGTCGAGAATCTCCAGCTTTTTCACCATGGCCGCGTGGGAGACGCCCAGCAGCTCCGCCAGGGCCACGCCGGTGGCCATCTGCCCGTCATCGCTGGCCATGCAGCCGGTCAAAACCAGGTCAAACTCCTGCCCCTTGATTACTCCGGCCAGGGTCCTGGCCACCATCAGGGGATCATAGGCGGCGATCCGCGAATCCTCAACCCGGACGGCGTTGTCCGCCCCCTTGGCCAGGGCCATGCGGATCATAACCTCGGATTCCTTGGGGCCGATGGAGACAATGGTTACGCTGCCCCCATGGGCTTCCTTAATTAATACCGACTCCTCCACGGCGTAGTTGTCTGCATCGTTAATATCAAAGGAAAAGCGGCTGCTGTCTACGGAAGTACCATCTGGATTAACCTTAACCTCCGCTTCGGAAGTATCGGGCACGTACTTGATGCACACAAAGGTTTTCATAAAATCATCCACCTCCTACCAATCTGTTCATCAGGCTAAAAGCTCACCCAACAACTCCGTAATCTCCGCCACCCGCATCTCTTCTTCGTAGCCCAGCGCCTTCATGGCGTCTTCCAGGGTCAGCACGCAGAAAGGACAAGCCACCGCCACAATCTCCGCTCCCATTTCCTTGGCGTCCTTAATGCGGGTTTCGGCCAGGCGCTGGGCCTTGGATTCCGACTCCACCCACATTTTCCCGCCGCCTCCCTCGCAGCAGAGGCTGCGCTCCCGGGAGCGGTCAAATTCCAGCAACTCCACGCCCTGAATGGATTTCAACAGGCGGCGCGGCTCATCAAATACCAGGCTCTGCTTGCCCAGATAGCAGGGGTCATGGAAAACAATCTTCTTGGGCAAATCTTGGTTCCAGGAAATTTTCCCCTCTTGCAACAGCTGGTCTAAGAGCTGGGTGTAGTGAAGTACCGGTTTGTTCAGATCCGGATAGCGGGTCCTAAAGGTGGTAAAACAATGGGGTGAAAGGGTAACCAGTTGCCGGGCCTGGAATTCGTTGAGAAACTCGGTGTTGTCCTCCACGGTCATCTCGAAGAGGCCTTCCTCTCCCAGGGCGAAGACCTCGCTGCCGCAGCAGGACTCGTTCTCCCCGATAAAGCCGTAATCTACCCCGGCCTGGTTAAGGATCTTAACCAGGTTTTTGGCAACAATCTGAACCCGGGGGTCGTAGGCGATGGTGCAGCAGACAAAGAATAGATTTTCTACAGGCTGTTCGGGGTCGGCAATTTTTACCTCCAAACCCTCCATCCAGTCATAGCGGGTTGCCCGCGGCTTCTCCCAGGGATTGCCTTCCCGGAATACGCTCTCCAGGGCATCCCGGACCGTGGGCTGGGTCTTGCCGCTCTCCACTACCAGGGTGCGCAGGCCGAAAAGAACCTCCAGGGGCTTCAAGCCCTTGGGACAGCGTACCGCACAAGTATGGCAGGCGGTACAGTCCCAAATCTCTGCCAGCTTGGAGAGTTCCTCCAGCATCTCCTCGTTCTTGGCGTCGTAAACAAAACGGCGCACGTTGAGATTAGTCCGTACCGTGACCGGGCAGCCGCCAGTACACCGTCCGCACTGGATACATCCGAACAGGTCCAGTTTTTCAGCAAAGGTCTGGTTTTCGGTACTCATCATCATACCCCACATCAGAGAATGTTTTTCCCTCGAAACCTAAAAACAGCACCGCCAGGCAAGGTCGAGGAAAAGCAAAAAACCTTTAAACGAACTCATCCCTCCTTATTGTCTATATTCTTAATCTAAACGATGTTCTATTTAGTGCAAGTAAAAATACAATTTCGACACTTTGTCCTTAATATCCTGCCAAAAATTTAGGCAGGTCATAATATTTTACCTTGTTAAATATTTTCGCGAATAAAGTGCGCCCGCAGGGTTGGAGCCGGGAAAAAAAGGGGCCGCCGGGAAAATGAAATCCCGCCCAGGGCCCGCCTCCACCCAGGCGCCCGGACTAAAATAAAATAGGAGAGGGGAAGCGGCCCCCAGCCGGCGCCGGGCCGGAGAGCAGCCCTGGAGATATTCTTTATCTTGCCCCATCTCGCCGCCGGCGGCAGGCAGCGGCCATAAATCTCCCGGGCGCCTGGGCCGCTGCCGCGTTGGTGCTGTCCGTGGCCTTTCCAGGAGGCCGCCCCGACCCTTCCCCTTTCGCCCATGGCTTTGACCGCCCGCCCCGGCAAAAAAGCCCCTGCCGCCCCGGGCCTTTTGCCCGTTCCCCTCCGGCGGTGGCAAAAATAAAGTTCTTGCCGGTGGGGCCTTCTCCACCACCGCCCGCCTGCGGGCGGCGGAAGGGAGAAAGAAAGGCGCTCCTTGCCGGTTAGGCCCGGCGAGGGTGCAGGCATGGGATGGTGAACCGCCACGGCCATGAAAAAACGGCCCCTACCGGTTATGCCTATGCCCAGGGTTGTCTCCATATGCCCGGTTTCTCAATTTAAGGCGGCCAATTCAATAGTAAAATTAAAAATTAAATATGTTATCCGGTTATTTTTTCAGAAAAAAAGGTATTTTTACATGTTTGTCGAATTAAAACTACAGCGACAACCTGATGGGGTGTCACAAATGAATAGGCTCGAAAATCGTCGCCTCATTGAAGAAATAGAGATTCTTCGTGAACAGCTCCATCGCTCCTGCGTGAGCAACGGGAAGATGACTCCCAGCGACGACGCTTACCGCATCAGCATTAAACTGGACCAACTCATCCTGGAAATTATGAAAGCAGGCTAACCTCTAGCCCAGGGATTCCTCAACCCGGATTAAACCTGCCGGACCCTCCACAATGGTGCCGACCAGCCAGCCTTTTACGCCTTCTTCGGCCAGCCGCTTCTCCATCAACTCCCCCTTGCCCCGCTCCACGGCAATTAAGAGCCCTCCCGAGGTCTGGGGATCCGCCATCAGGAGAAGGGAATCTTCTTCCTGCCCGCTGCCGGCCCATTCCACGTGGGCACGGTAATATTCCAGGTTCCGGTAAGCGCCGGCGGGGATAAAACCCTGAGCGGCCAACTCCTTCGTTCCGGGGTATAAGGGGATGTTGCCGTCGCCCAGCCGGGCCGCCGCCCCGCTGGAGAGAAGCAGTTCGCGCAGGTGCCCCAGGAGGCCGAAGCCGGTAACATCGGTGCAGGCTGTGGCACCGGCGGAAAGAGCCGCCTTGGCGGCGGCGGCATTCAACCGCGCCATGGACTCCAGGGCTTCTTTCACCTCTTCGGGGCTCACGGCTTCTCCCTTCAGGGCCGTGGTTATAATGCCTGCGCCCAGGGGCTTGGTTAAATAGAGCCGGTCCCCGGGCCGGGCACCGGCAGGGGTCAGCATGCGGCGGGGGTCGATAAGCCCGGTCACGGCCAGGCCGTATTTCGGCTCCTTGTCTTCCACACTGTGGCCGCCCACCACCATGGCGCCGGCTTCCCGGACTTTGTCATAGCCCCCCCGGAGGATGAACTCCAGGGCCTCCTGCAACTCCGGGGAGCCCCCGGCGCAGGGAAAGCAGACAATATTGAGGGCCGTAAGGGGCCTGCCGCCCAGGGCGTAGATATCGCTGAGGGAGTTGGCGGCGGCGATCTGCCCGAAGAGGTAGGGGTCATCCACCACGGGCGTAAAAAAGTCAACGCTCTGCACCAGGGCCAGCTCTTCCGTCAGGCGGTATACGGCGGCATCGGCAAATCGATCTTCCCGGTTTAGAAAATGCGGGTCATCGGGCAAAGGCAGCGAGCGCAGAACCTGCGCCAAGGCCTCGGGGCCTATTTTTGCCGCTCACCCGGCGCTGGCGGTCATCGCCGTCAGGCGAAATTTTTTATCGTTCACGCCACTTCCCCCTTCTATGCCTAATTTCCCCGGCCCCGGTGTCCGCGGAATCCCGGCCGGGACTCCGGCCTCGGGTGTGGATAAAGCCCGGCGCCAAGGCAGGCCTCGGGCCGGCCCGAGCCGGCTCCGCCCCGGAAGCCCGATAAAGCCCGGCGGCTAACAGCCATCTTCCGGCCACGGGCACCGGCTCCGCCTCAAAATCCGGACAAGCAGGCGGCGGTTCCTTATTCTTCTCCGCCTTTCCCCAGGCCGGCTATCTTCCGGGCTACCCGCTGGTCGCCTACCCGCCGGGTCAAGCCGCGCTGATCGAAGTGCTCCAGCAGGGGCTGAATAAATTTCCGGGAGCTGCGGGTCAGGTCCCGGAACTGGGCCAGGGTTAGAGTCTCGGCCTTCTCAAAATGGCGACGCAGCAGCTCCACCGCTTCCCGGTAGGTGTCCCGGTGGAAATAAAGCTCTTCATTAATTTTTTGCAGCAGGCCCTGGCCGGTCAAGTAGCTGAGGTATTCCTCCTGGCGCCCGCTCTCCACCCCCGAACGGGCCATGGCTTCCCGAAGGGATGGGGGCTGGAAGCCCCCGCTCCGGTACAGGCCGAGGAGGCGGTCCAGCTTCTCCCGGTCCCCGGCGCCTGGTTGCGGTTGATAGCCGTGCAGGCTGATCAACTCCCCGCGCACGGCAATCTGCTTCTCCTGCTCCATAATCTCCAGCAAGGCGTCGTACTGGCGCAGGCTTAAGCTTTCCGGCAGCTCGCCGCGCAATTCCGCCCGGGAAAGCCCGAACATCAGGGGATAGCGGGAATGAAAGCGCCGCAGCCGGGCCAAAATCTTTTCCCGCCACTCTTCCAGCCGGGCGGCGGCTACGTAGCCGCCGCCCAGCCGGCAAGCCGCTCCCTGGCGAACCAGCTTGGTTAAAATCTCTTCCAACTGGGCCTCGGATAGGCGGGTAGCCTTGGACAGCTGCGCCAGCCCCGCCCCCGGCAGCGCCTCCAGCTTCTGCCGGACAAAGGCTTCCCCTTCTCCGGAGGCCAGCTCCTGCTCCAGGGCCTTCAGGTGCCGGACCACCTCCTCCCGGAAGCGGCGGTGCCGGGAAGGAAAGGGATCCAGGATCACTCCCCCGCCGATGGTGGTCGTGGGGGAGTAGGAGCGGATAATAAAGGGATCCCGGCGCTCTGCTACCAGGGGGCGATCCAGGCGGCACTGCACCGGAGCCGCTTCCCCGGGAAGCAGTTCCTCCCGGTCCAGGAGAACCAGCCTGGCCACCGCCCGGGCCGTGCCCAGGTAAAAGTGAACGGGATCGAGGTTTTTCAAAGGGCGCGACGCCCGGGGAAGAAGCTTGAGGGTTGCATCCACCAGCCCGGTAACCCGGTAGTAGCCGGGAGCGCCGACGACGCAGCCGCGCTGGATCTCTTCCTTATCCACGCCGGAAAGGTTCAGGGCCACCCGCTGGCCGGCCCGGGCCTCCCGGAGATCGCGGCCATGAACCTGGATATTGCGCACCCGGGCCTGCAGCCCCGGGGGGACGATCTCCACCGTATCCCCCTGGCGGACGGTACCCTGGAACAGGGTCCCGGTCACCACGGTGCCAAAGCCGGAGATGGTGAAGGAGCGGTCCACGGGGAGGCGGAGGGGGCCCCGGGGATCCCGGGGGACCACGTCCCTGGTCACGGCATCGATGAGCTCCTTCAGCTCCTCCAGTCCTTCCCCTGTCACCGCGGATACGGCGCAGAGGGGGGCCTTCTCCAAAAAGGTCCCTTTCAGCTCCTCCCGGATCTCCTCCTGCACCAGCTCCCGCCAGTCCTCTTCCACCAGGTCGACTTTGGTAATAACCACGATCCCCTTCTGGACCTGGAGAAGCTCAAGGATATCCAGGTGTTCCCTGGTCTGGGGCATAACCCCCTCGGAGGCGTCCACCACCAGCAGGACCAGGTCCATGCCCGCCGCCCCGGCCAGCATGTTGTGAATAAAGCGCTCATGGCCGGGAACGTCCACCACTCCCGCCAGGCGCCCGCCGGGGAGGACAAAGGGGGCGAATCCCAGGTCGATGGAGATGCCCCGCTCTTTCTCTTCCTCCAAGCGGTCGGTATCCACCCCGGTAAGGGCTTTAATAAGAACGGTCTTCCCGTGATCCACATGTCCGGCGGTGCCGATAATAATATACTCCGCTTCCACGAGCAGGCCTCCTTCCCTCAAAGAGCCTCCAGCCTAGCGGGCGGCCCGGCTTAGGGCCTCCAGCAGGCATTTTTCCCGGCTCTCCGGGACAGTCCGCAAGTCAAGGCAGAGGCAGTCCTGGGATATCCGAGCAATAACGGGAGGTTCGCCGCGGCGCAGCATCTCCGCCAGGGCGCCGGCGGAGATGCGGTGCGGCTTGATGGCTACCAGGAAGGTGGGGAGCTCCACCAGGGGAAGAGAACCGCCCCCCGCCCGGGAAACACCCGGAATCACTTCGATCTCATCCCCGGGCAGGACTTTCTTCAAGCGCCGGGCCAGGGAGGCGGCCCGCCTTTTCAGCGTGCCGGGGTCGGCGCAGAAAGCGCTCCAGACGGGGAGCTCCCGCAGGGCTTTTTCCGGTTCCAGGTAGAGGCGCAGGGTGGCCTCCAGGGCGGCCACGGTGAGCTTGTCGACCCTGACAATCCGGGCCAGCTGGTTGGACCGGATGCGCTCCACCAGGGCGCGGCGCCCCACAATAATCCCGGCCTGGGGACCGCCCAAAAGCTTGTCGCCGCTGAAAGTAACCAGGTCCGCCCCGGCAGCAATGCTGTCCTGAACCCGGGGCTCGCTGTCGATGCCGAAGGGGGAGAGGTCCAGGAGAACCCCGCTGCCCAGGTCCTCAATTACCAGCAGCCCGTGGGCCCGGGCCACGGAAACCAGCTCCGCGGTGCTTAAACTGGAGGTGAAGCCCACAATCTGGTAGTTGCTGGTATGGACTTTCAGAAGGGCGGCGGTAGCTTCGGTAATGGCCTCCTCGTAATCCCGGCGGTGGCACTTGTTGGTGGTCCCCACCTCCACCATGCGGGCTCCGCTGGCGGCCATCACTTCGGGAAGGCGGAAAGAGCCGCCGATCTCCACCAGCTGCCCGCGGGAGACGATCACCTCTTTGCCAAAAGCCAGAGCGTGCAGGGACAAAAAGACGGCGGCGGCGTTGTTGTTGACCACCAGAGCCGCCTCGGCCCCCGTTAAGCGGCAGAGGAGGCTCTCCAGGTGGGCCTGGCGGGAACCGCGCTCGCCGCTCTCCAGGTCCATCTCCAGGTTGCAATAGCCGCCGGCAGCCCTGGTCAAGGCCTCCACGGCGGCCCCGGACAGGGGGGCCCGTCCCAGGTTGGTATGTAAGATGACTCCGGTAGCATTAATCACCGGGCGCAGGCTGAATTCCGCCTGCCGGCGGGCCCGCCGCGCCGCTTCGGCGGCCAGCTTGCCGGGAGAGAGATCCAGCTTGGCCAAGTCTTCCGGCAAACGCGGGCTTAGCAGCAGGCTCCGGTAACTCTCCACCGTCTGCCGGGCCGCCTCCAGGAGCGCCTGCCGGGGCAGGGCCCCTTCCAATTCTTGCAGCGCCGGCTCCCGCAGCAGCCGGTCCACCGCCGGAAGCTCCCGAAGCAAATCCCGTACCTCCGCCACTGGCGTCACCCCGTTTCTCCATCAAACTACCTAATTATAACCATAAAAGCTTTCCCTCTGCAATCTCGGCGGCCCTTTCCCTCTTTCATCACCGGAACACCCCGCCGCCACCGGGCTCGGGCACCTGCCGTCCCAGGGGGGCCTTTTGGCTTGCGCCCAAAAAATGGGGCGGGGGGATCTTTTTTGACGGAATCCGGGGGGAAGGATTATAATGTAAAAAAGAATTCAAAAGAGATACGTCTATATAGGATATAGAGTGCAATCCTGCTTCGGCACCACCTTGGGGAGAGGCTTGCTCCCGCGCCCGGCAGCAAGCCGGTGGCTTGACCACCCGGCCGCCAATTTTCGCTGAAAGGAACGCCATGACCGAACTGGAGACCCAACCGGTTGTTAAAAGCCCCCCGGCGCCCACGGCCAAGTCGGCTACCCGGCTGCTGCTGGTGGTGGTCCTGTTGATGTTTCTCAGTGCCCCGCTCCAGTCCTTGCACTTTGAACTGGGGCTCATCTTGACCCAGGGGCTCTCCATTCTTCTGCCGGCCCTGCTTTTTTGGTCCTACTACCGGGTGGATCGCGCCTCCTTTGCCCGCCTGAAACCCCTGGAAGGGAGATATCTTCCCGTTATTATCATGCTGGCCGTTTCCAACTGGGTGCTGCTGCTTTTTCTTAACGGCCTCTTCCACCTCTTCCTCAGCCGCTTCGGCTTTAAAATCGTGGAACAGGTGCCTCCTCCGGAAAACTTTTCCCAGCTGCTCTTCTACTACCTGGCCGTTGCCGTAGCGGCGGGCATCTGCGAAGAAATGCTCTTCCGGGGAGCGATCATGCCGGCCCTGGAAGAAAACGGGGCCCTGCCGGCGCTGCTTCTCTCTTCCCTGCTCTTTGCCTTTGCCCACATGTCCCTGGTAAACCTGGGCGGCACTTTTATCCTGGGGCTGCTCATGGCCTTGCTGGTCATCAAAACGGACTCCCTATGGGCGGGAGTGATCTTCCATATTACCAATAATTTTTTATCCTTAAGTTTTATGTACCTGACCAGCAGGTATAGTTCGGATCTATTTAACTCCTTGCTCAGCATAACCCTTTTCCTGGCCCTTTTTCCCGCGGCGGGCGCCTTTATTTACGGGCTCTCCCGGCTGCAGCAGTTGTCAAAAACTCCGCCCCTGCTCCGGGAGTTCCCTCCCCGGTGGCCCCGGGGCTGGTTCAACTGGTCTACGGCCCTAATCCTGCTTATTTTCGCGGCAGCGGCCGCCGTAGAGTTGCTAACCGGCTTCGGAATCATAAATCTGGCAATGCTATTAAGCAAAGGGGTTTTGATCCATGTCTAGAATCTCCCCCCCCTCCCTTGAGGGCACTAATAAAAATCGGGGAACAATCTTTCCCTCTCTTTTTAGAACCTCCCCCCTTCCGGCATTCACGGCTATCCTGCTGCTCCTGCTTCTTACGGCCGCCTGCCAGGCTCCTCCAAAGCAGTTGGGCAATCCCCAGATCCGGGGAAGGATCGCCGGCCTCTCCAACTCGCAAAGCGACAGCGACCTCATGGGCTTCCTGCTCATTGAAGGGGAGCCGGAGGAGGACACCGCCTACCAACGGGCTCTGGTTACCGTCCATCGGCAGACGGCCATTTACCGCCGGGAAGGGGAGAAGACGGTTAGAACCACCTTTTCCCGGCTGGAAGAGGGCATGACCGTGGAAGTCTGGTTCAGCGGCCCGACAGCGGAGAGCGACCCGGTGCAGGCCGCTGCCGATACCATCATCGTCATCAGCCCGTAAGCCTTTCGAGAGCGCCCGCCAGGATCCCCCGGCCGGGGATTCTCTCCCCTTTCGCATTCTGCCGCCCCCTGCTCCTCTTTAATATGTTATAAAAAGCTGATAGCCAAAAAGGAAGAAGGCATTACCGGGGTACGCTTAGGCATATATTTAGAAAAGCATTTCATCTGCTCTTGGTGCTGCTTTTAATTCCGGCAGCGCCGGGCACCGGCGGCCAGGGGGCCGGGGCGGCAAACCGCCCGACCGGAACGGCCTGGAGCAGGCAGGAGGAAGAGATGAGCCAGGCCGGCAATCTGCAAGAACTGAAAAAAGCCCTTTCCCGGGAGATCCGGAAGAGCGGCCTTTCCGTAAGCTTGAGCCTTTACGATTTTGAAAGCGGTTCATGGCTGGAGATAAACGGTGAGCGGGAGATCTACCCGGCCAGCATGATCAAAACCCTGCTGCTGCTAGCCCTTCTGCACCAGGCGGAAAAGGGCGCCCTGGACCTGGAGGCTCCCCACCTCTTCACCGAGAAGGACAAGTACGCCGGAAGCACCTTCGTCTCCGGGACCGGGATTCTCCAATATGAAGAAGAGGGGACCGTGCTCACCGTGGAAGAGCTGCTTCGGCTAATGGTCAGCTACAGCGACAACATCGCCACCAACATCCTCATGGATCTGGTGGGCCGGGAGGAGATCGCCGCCATGGCGGAAAGGCTGGAGCTGCAGAATACCCGCTTTACCAGGAAAATGTATAACCTGGAGTCCTCCCTCCCCTCCAACCGCTCCACTACCCGGGACCTGGCAACCATGCTCATCGCCCTGGAAGAGAGAAGAGTAGCCGGGGAAGAGCTGACTCAAATAGGAATCGCCGCCATGAAGGCGACCATCGATAAAAGCCGTATCGGCCGCTACCTCCCGAAGGAGATAGAAGTGGCCAACAAGATCGGCACCGTCTCCCACATGGTGGGCGACATGGCTCTCCTCTACTTTCCCCACCGCCCTCCCCTCGCCCTGGCCATAGCCGTGGAAAACCCACCAAATCAAGAAGACGCCGCCCACCTCATCGGGTGCCTGGCACGTCAACTTTGTCAACTTGATTGAATATTCTGATAAATGGTGCCTGGAACGGCAAATTTGTCAACTTTACGAAGGCCGGCGGGGCAGGTGGTGACGCAGAGGCCACAGCCCAGGCATTTTTCCTCATGGAGCAGGGGAAGTCCGGCAGGGGTGAAGTCTGCCGCCCCGAAGATACAACGCTCCTGGCATCTCCGGCAGGAGGTGCATTTATCGGGCTCTTCCACCCGCACCACGGCACCGGTGCCCCTGACCATGGGAATGCCGTATTGCAGATAAAGATCCAGGGGGACACAGGAGCCGGGGGCACAGTTGCAGAGGACGTAGCCTTTTCGCCCCGAGGGGCGGGAAACGGTCATGATCTGGTGGATCATGCCGTATTCTTCGCACTCTTTAAGCTTGGCGGCCACCGCCGGGGGCAATTCAAATTCCTGGCGGTAGTTCGGCGAGCAGAGGTCCTCCAGGTCCTCAATGAATTGAAAACCCATGCAGGTATCCCGGGGCATTTCCGGGTCGGAAGGCTGGAACAGGGATTTGCAGGAACAGGGCCGGCAGGTGACCACCCGGGCCCTTTTTACCAGATCCAGGATATCCCCGTAAGGCATGATCACCGGCCGCTCCAGGGAGCAGCCCCCGGGCACTACCACCCCGCTGAAGTACCGGCAGAACCAGGCAAAAAGCTTTTTGAGCAGGGCTCCCATGGGCTTCTTCCGGCTAGCCCGGCCCCAGCTTAGGAAAAACTCCAGGCAGCGCACCTCCAGGAAGACCCCGAAAAATCCTCCCAGGAGGGAGTCCACGGTGTAGAGCAGGCCCCGGGAACGCAGGCTCTCCTTGATGTCCGCCAGCAGCTCCCGGATCCGGGACTCGTCGACATCGCCCTCTACCGCCACGGGATCGACCCCCTGCCGGCGCAGCTCCCGGCGGCAGCGCTTCACCCAGTATTCCGAGGAGTTGATAATCCACAAGGGATTCAGGGAGGCAAATTCCCGGTGATTCTCCTGAAAGCGTTCTATGTAAGGTTCCTGCCCGTTCTTTAGCCGGGCAAAATCCCCCAGGACCGCCTGGAGCTCCTCTACGGGCTTACCCTTAAGCTTTACCCGGCTCTTAAAACGCCGGCGGTGCTTGAGCTCCCATTGCAAGGCTACCAGCCCGCAGAAGAGACAGATAAGGGAAAAAACCAGGGTATACCGCAGAGAACCCCTAAATCTGGCCGGTTCTTTCCTTCTAGATCTCAAAGCTGCTCCCCTCCCGGGCGATTTCCGCCTGGGGGAAATGCTCCCGGGCTTCCTTCAGGGAGAGGGCTCCGTCTTCTTCGGGCGGCAGGTGGGTGAGCAGCAGGCGCTTTACTCCCGCCTCCGCGGCCAGCTGCGCCGCCTGGGCGGCGGAGAGATGGTTGGGCGGGTTGGCGGCCATATCTTTTTCCAGGTAATTGGCCTCGCACAGGAAGAGGTCCGCCCCCCGGGCCCAGTCAGCCAGCCCGGAAAAATATTCCGTGTCTCCGGAATAGACCAGGGTCTTGCCGGCGGCCTGGATCCGCATGGCCAGGCAGGGGACGGCATGGACCGCGGCGGCAAAGCGGAAGGTCAGGGGGCCGATCTCCAGGACCTGTCCCGCCGCCAGGGCCGCGGGGCGGTAGACAGACTTGTAGGAGAGGCGCTCAAATTCCGCCGCCGGTTCCGGAGGGGCGTAGAGGGGGAGCGGTTCCCGGCGGAGCCCCCGTCTCTGGAACACGTCCAAGGCGTAGCGCAGGATGAAGAGGTCGGAGATGTGGTCGCTGTGGAGGTGGGAGAGGACCACGGCCTCCAGTTCCCAGAGGCGGCAGTAGCTCTGCAGGCGGCTAAGAACCCCGTTGCCGCAATCAATCAGCACCCTGGTACCGCCCTCTTCCAGCAGGTACCCGGAGCAGGCTCCCCCCGCAGGGGGATAAGGCCCGTAGCAACCGAGAACAGTCAGCTTCATGGATCTATTTCTCCTCCTTGTCCAGATGATGGCTGCTTCCCGGCATCGCTCCGGCTTCGAGCCAGGGCGATGCGCTCCATAGTGGGCGGGTGAGAATAAAGCACCGTCTTGATCACCGGGTGAGGCTGAACTACGGCCAGGTTGGCCTGGGCCAGCTGCCGCTGGACGGAGATAAAAGCCTCCTCTTCTCCCGTCCAGGCCAGGGCCTGGCGGTCGGCCTCCACCTCGAAATGGCGGGAGAGGCTGCTGCTCAGCGGCAGGGTGCCGGTAGAGATTAAGCCCAGGAAGAGGACCGCCAGGTAAACGGCGCCGATGCCGGGCTGCGTCCCGGTCTTCTGCAGCAGCAGTTGAAAAAGGTAGAGCCCCAGGAGAGCCCCCGCCGCCCCGAAGGCGATCCCCTTGGCCACGTGGTTGTAGCGCCAGTGGGCCAGCTCGTGGGCCACCACGGCCAGCACCTCTTCCCGGTCAAAGTTCTCCAGCAGGGTATCGTAAAGGACAATCCGGCGGGTTCTCCCCAGGCCGGTAAAGTAGGCGTTGAGCTTGCGGGTGTTCCGCCCGGCATCCATCACCAGGATCTCCGACAGGGAGATCCCCGCCTTCTCCGCCAGGGCGCTAATCTCTTCCCGCAAGGGTTCATCCTGAAGCGGGGTAAAACGATTAAACAGGGGATCGATCAGCAAGGGGGAGAGATAGCTGCTGAGGACCAGGAACAGGAAAAAGAGCAGGCCGGCGGCCGCCCACCAGCCCCGGGGCCAGCGGAGCATGAGCAGGTAGAGGACGGCAAGCCCGGCGGTGCCGAAAAAGAGGTTTAGGAGAAGCCCCTTGCCGTAGTCGGCCAGCCAGCTCCCCACGGTATAGGCGGAAAGGCCGAAGCGGTGCTCCACCACGTAGCCCCGGTAGAAATCCAGGGGAAAGGTTGCCAGCTGCAGAAGCAGGAGCAAAAGAAAAAGATAGCCCACCGCCGTCAGCAGGGGGAGCGGCGGCTTGCCCTGGAAATAGCGCCAGGCTTTCAGGGCGGCCAGGGCCAGCACCAGGAAGAGGACCCCCCGCCGGGCCAGGGAGAGGGCCAGGCTGCAGCGCTGGTAAGCAGCGGCGCGCTCCAGAAAACCGGTTTCAAAATAGCGCAGCGTCTCCGAGCCGGGAGCGGGAGGGGGGCTGAGCAGGGCGCAGCCAATCAGCGCCAGCACCGCCAAAGCCGACCCGGCGGCCAAAACCCAGATTATGATAGCAGTCACGTTATAATCCCGCCTCACTGAAGACCCTCTTTTAGGATGAACTATCTATTAATTTATGCAGGAGCGGCGGCGGCTACTCCTCCCCGCCCACCGGGAAAAAGGCAACGCCCTCCGGGGAGAGTTTTTGCAGGGTGTCCACCACCTCCTGCTTGGCGGTAAAGTAAAGGAACTGCCAGCCCCGCTCCGACAGCCGCAGCAGCTGCTCCAGCTGCCGGGCCAGCCGGTTAAGATCGGCTTTTATATAGGGATCGTCCAGGATAAAAAAGCCCTTTTCTCCCTCCAGCAGTCTCTCCCCCAGGGCCAGCCGGATAGCAAAGTAGAGCTGGTCGTAGGCGCCCCCCGAGAGGCGGTGAGCGGCCAGGGCCGGCCCTTCCCGGGGGACCGCCATGATGGTCCGGGAGCGGGGATCGTAGTCCAGGGCGCTGTAGCGGCCTTCCGTGAAAGCGCTGAAGTAGGCCCCGGCGGGGCTGTCCTGGTTGAAGAGGGCCTGCACCTTCTCTTCCTCCTCCAGCCCGATCTCCTGGAAAATGGACAGGGCTTCCAGGGCGCACTCCCGCCTAAATTCATGTTCCTCGATCCACCGGTGCAGCATTCCCGCCGCCGCCTCCAGGTCCACGGCGGTCTGCAAGGGGAGGTAGCCGCTGCCGGCCCCCAAAATGGCATTGAGCTCCTTCTCCAGGAAGGCCAGCTCCCGCCGCTGTTCCTCCAGCCGGCTCTCCAGCTCTTTCTCCCTTTCCGCCAGGGCCTGCAGTTGTTCCTTTAATTCCGCCACCCCGGCCTGGCGACAAGCCGGCTCCCTCCCGGGAGAAGCCGCCTCCCCTTCCTCCTCCCGGGGCAGCAAGGCCAGCTCCGCCTCCCAGCGGAGCAACTGCTCCTCCAGGGGGAGGCCCTCATGGCCAAAGAGGCCCTCCAAGACCGCCCTTTGCCGCTGGATCCGGTTTTCCACTTCTTCTTTCCGCCGCCGCCGCTCCCGGTATTCTTTCAAGGAGGAAACGGGAAGGGAGGCCTGCAGCCGGCGAAGCTCCTTCTCCCGATCCCGGAGAGCACCGTAAAGTTCGTTCAGGCTGCCTTCCAGGAGGCTGCAGAGCCGCTCCCGGCTGCCGGCTTCCTCCGCGGCCTTCAGGCGCCGCTTCTGCTCCTCCTGGTAGAGGTCATAGAAACGCGCCAGCGCCTCTGGAGGTTCCCCCCCGGTGTCGATACCGGCCCGGCTCAGCTCCTGACGGATCTGCTCCGCCGCCGCCGCCAGCCGGCTCTCCGCCAGGACGGACCTGAGTTTAAGGGCGCCGGCCGCCAGCAATAAGACCAGGGTTGCCGCCATCATAACCCCCCAAAGGGCCGCCGGGCGGAGAATGGCCCCGGCACAGGCCAGCAGGAAGAGAAGGGAAAGGATCAGGGAGGCGCGCCGGATAAAGGACTCGCGCCCCGGCCAGGATGCGGAGGCCTGCCGGCGCTTGCTCCGCAGATAGCGCTCCAGAAGGGGCTCCACCCTCTCCTGCACCGCTTCCCGGCGCTTCTCCAGGAGTTCCCCCTGCCGCTCCAGGCGCTGCAGCTCCTCCTGCGCCCCCTGCCAGGCCTCCCGCTCCCGGCGGAGCTTCTCCCGGGCCTCTTCCACCCGGCTCTCCAGCTCCCGCCGCGCCTCCTCCAGCTTCCCCCACCGGTTCTCCTCTTCCTCCCGGTACGGGCGCAGGCGCTCCGCCTCCTCCTGCAGGCGGAGCAAGCTCCCCAGGGCTTCCTCTCCCTTCCGGCGCAGCTCCCGGCGCCGGATCAATTCGCAGCGCTCCAGCTGCCGGAGGATATCCTCCTTCTGCTCCTGGAGGCGGACCAGCTCTTCCCCGGGTTCTCCCTCGGGCTCCTTCCCGGCCTGCTCCCGCCGCGCCTCCAGCTTCGCCAAAAGATCCCGGGCCCTCTTAAGGGCGCTCTTTAACTTCAGGGGAGCGGTATCCTTAAAGTCGCCTCCCGGGGTCAAGCCGGCCAGTTCCCGCAGCCCCTTGCTTAGCTTTTCGATCTTCTCCGTGCGCAGCCCCGTCAGGTGGTGGGTGACCTCCTGGTAGAACTCCCCCTCCCGGGAGATGGAGAGATCGCTGTTGCGGATGATAAAAACATTGCGGTAGCAATCGGCGCTCAGCCCAAAGAGGGTGGGCAGGTCGCCCTCCCGGGGGAGGGAATACTGCTTCCCGGAGGCGGTCTCCAGCAAAAGGTACCCCTCGGGGGAGCCCTCCACCCGGTCGATGGCGGCAAAGCCCCGGGCCCATCGCCCCAGCAGCATCTTGACCAGGGCGTCGATGGTCAGGGTCTTCCCCGCTTCATTGGGACCGTAAAAAAGGTTAAAGGAGCCCAGCACCCTTCTCCCGCCGTCCTTCAGGGGGCCGTAGCTCCAGAGGGCAAACTCCTTGATCCTCATGAGAGAAGCACATCCATAAAGGCCCTGATAGCCAGCTCCGTGATGGCTCCGCTCTTTTCGGGGGGATAGTCCTTCTGCCGCAGTCTTTCCCTGAATTCCAGGAAAAGCTCGTCTTCCAGGACCTGCCGGATATCCCGGAAGAGGAACTCCCCCTCCCCCGCCAGGCGCGGCCCGGCCAGGCGCTTAAAGGTCTTCACCAGCTCCGCCTCCCCGGTTTTTAAGGCCGAGCCGTTGATGAACCCCTTTACCGTCAGCAGCACCTTGGCCCGGGGAGGCAGCCGCTCCAGGCGCTCCTGCAGCAGGGCGGCGGGATCCGCCTCGGCAAAGGGATCCAGCTCCAGTTCCATCTCTTCGTAGTAGAGGGTGTCCAGGACCAGCTCCCGGGGCGGCTCCCCCAAGACAAGAAGATTGGCCTTGCGGCAGCCCTTCTCCCGGCGGGTAACGGCCACCGGAGAGCCCGGGTAAACAAAGCAGCCGCCGCCCTTCAGCGGCCAGACGGCAAAGCGATTGTGGAAATGACCGGCCAGGACATAAGCCACGGGCAGGGAATCAAAATAGTGCAGCCGGCAGGGCATGTAGCGCTCGTCCCCTTCATCGCCAAAATCGTACCGGGAGAAAAAGGCGTCCAGCAGTTCACCGTGGTAAAGCAGCAGGTTGCTCTTCTCCCGGTCCATCAAGCGGGAGAGTTCCCGCAGCCGGGCGAAGAGTTCCTCCCGCTTCAAGGGGCGGTACGGCAGCCCCCAGAAGTAGACCCCCTGGACGTTCACCGGTTCATCCCAGCGGGCAATCACCCGCACCCGCTCTCCAAAATAAAAGCCGCCCTGGTAAGCCCGGCCGTCATGGTTCCCGGGGAGGATCACCACCTCAAAGCCGGCGGACTCAAAGACCCGCCGCAGGTAAGGACGGAGTTCCTGGGCCCGGAGGTCGCTGTCAAAAAGATCGCCGGCAATCGCCAGGGCCTGGACCCCCTCTTTCCGGCCCAGGGCCACCAGCTGCTCCAGGGCAAGCCAGCGTTCGTCGCCAACCCGGTTCAAATGCAGATCCGCAGTATGCAGGACTTTATAGGACATATCTCCCTCCCCGGCTTCATGGGGACTGCATTAATTATTTCTACACCCATGAAAAAATACCTACCCCCGAGAATCCCGCCCCCTTTCGCCTGGGCTCCGGCGGCGGCAAAAGGGGCCTCCCGGCCTGCCCACCAGCCCGTTCCGCTCTTCCGCCGGCTTGCCGCCGGCCGCCGCCCTCCGGACCGTCCCCGAACTGGCCTGCTGCCGGCCCGGCCCCACGGCCTGTCCCCGGCCCGACCCTAAACGGCCCGGCCGCCGGACAAGCTCCCCACCGCCCTGGCGCTGATAAACCCCCACCCCCTGCTGCCGGAACACTCTCACCCGTCCTGGCCCGGAACACCCCCATTCGTCCTGCCCCCGGAACACTCCCGCCGCCCTCACCGCCGCTTCCCGCCGGACCGCTCCCGCTGCAGCAGTCAGGGCCGCCCCTTGCCTTCCGGACGGCCCCTTATGGTATCCCATTATATCCCGGTACCATCTTCCCTGAATTTTTTCCCGCTCCCTTGGAGGGCGCGGCCCTTAAGCATACATCTCCTCGATGAGCTGGTTGTACTTTTGGCTGATCACTTTTTTCTTTACTTTTAAGGTGGGGGTAAGCTCATCTCCTTCCAGGGTCAGGGCTTCGGGCAGCAGCCGGAATTGCTTCACCTGTTCAAAGGGGTCAAAGCAGCAGTTGGCCTCCTCCACCACCCTGCGGAAGAGCGCCAGCACTTTTTCATTCCTGACCAGCTCCGGGTCCACCTTTACCGGCAGCTCTTCCCCCGTGTCGGTTGTAATGAAGGCCGTAAGATTCCGGTTAAAGTCGATCTGTTCTTCCTGGGCAAATTCCAGGAGCGCCTGGAAGGAAGGTTGGATCAGGGCGGCGGTAAATTTCCGGTTGTCTCCCACCACCACGGCCTCTTCCACCCAGCGGCTCTTTTTTAACTCTTCCTCAATGGGCAACGGGGCCACGTTCTTCCCGGTGGAAAGAACCAGGATATGCTTCTTCCGTTCCTTAAAGATCAGGTAGCCGTCCCGGTCAAACTCCCCGATATCCCCTGTCTTAAGCCAGCCGTCGTGGGTAAAGGCTTCCGCCGTCTCTTCGGGCAGCTTGTAATAGCCCAGCATGACGTTGTCGCCCTTGATCAGTATCTCCCCGTCTTCGGCAATCTTCTGCATGGTCCCCGGGAGCGGGGGGCCCACGGTGCCCGGCTTAAAGCGGCCCACCGGGTTCAAGTTGCTGGGTGCCGCCACCTCCGTCATCCCGTATCCCTCGATAATGGTAACCCCCATTCCGTTGAAAAAGAAGGCCAACTCCCGGCGCAGGGCGCTGCCGGAAGAGCAGGCCCACTTCAGCTGCTCCACCCCCAGCCGGGCGCGGATCTTGCTGAAGACCAGCTTATCGGCCAGGCGGTGCTTCAGCTTCAAGCCCAGGCCGGGTTTTTCCCAACGGCTCTGGACTTCACCCATCTGCCGGGCCACCCCGACCGCCCAATAGAAGATCTTTTTGAGAAGGGGAGAACCGCTCTCCATTTGGGCCACCAGGCGATCGTAGACCCGTTCGAAGAGCCGGGGCACGGAAACAAAGGCGTGGGGCTTGATTAGCGGAAGGTCGGCGCCCAGGTTCTCCGGAAGGCTGAAATAGCTGGTAGCGTTGCAATGAAAAGCGGTAAAGAGAACCAGCCGCATATAGACATGGGCCAGAGGCAAAAAGGCCAGCAGTATTTCTCCCGGGTCGAAGGATACTATCTGCGTAACGGAGTATACGTTAAAGCCCCAGTTCCAGTGAGAGAGCATGGTTCCCTTGGGCTGCCCGGTAGTCCCGCTGGTGTATACCAGGCTGCTCAAATCGTCGGGTTCCACGCTCCGCCAGACTTTCTCATAAACACCGGGGTTTTCGGCTTCGAATCGGCGTCCCCGCTCCGCCACCTCGGCCAGGGTATATATGTTTTCCAGGGGCCTTGCAGTGGGCTCCATGGTGATGATGTGCTCCAGCTTCGGCAGCTTATCCCAGAGGGGGAGGATCTTATCCAGCTGCTCCTGGTTTTCCAGGATCAAAATGCGGCTGTCGGAGTTGTCAACGATATACTGGACCGTCTTCCCCGACAAGGTGGGGTAGATGGTAACCGTTACTCCCCCCGCGGTGAGAATGGCAAAGTCAGCCAAGGCCCACTCATAGCGGGTCTGCGCCAGCAGGCTGATTTTGTCTCCCTTGGCGATGCCAAGGGAGAGGAGCCCCTGGCTCAAAGCCTTAACCTGGTCGCCAAATTCCCGGTAGCTTAAGCTTTTGAACTCCCCATTGAGGCGGTAGCAGGCGGCGGGAATCTCCGGGTGGGCGTTGACAGCGTTCCAGAAGAGTTCATTCAGGGAGAAGCGCTTCACCTCGCCCAGTTCCTGCCCTTTCACTATAGTCATCTATCTCTTCACCTCCTTGTTTGGCTTTGATGAAAAAAGCCCGCAAAGAGGGAACCTTCTTGATGCTCCACTCTCGATGCCGTGTTCTCCTCTTTCCGGGCTTTATCCCTATTCTAAGCGAGCCTGTCTTTATGCCGCCGCTAATCCTTCACCGGCTGGAAGTACTTGATGTCGTAAAAATCCCCCCGGCGCTCTTCATTCCATACCGCCTTGACTCTCATCCCTACCTTGATCTCCTCCAAGGGGACTCCGCCGATCATGTGCATGAATAAGTTGCTGGTCCCGTCCAGCTTAATCATCCCGTAAGCATAAGGCGGAGTGGAGGGCTGGCCGGGGTAGGGGAGGTATACTATGGTGAAGGAGTCGATATAGCCTTCGTCGCTGACGGGAACGGGATCCTTCTCCGTCGGCGCAAAGCAGCGGGCGCAGACGGCCGTGGTGGGGACCACCACCTTCCCGCAGGAAGTGCAGCGGGAACCGTAAATAACTTTTTCCTCCTTCAGCCGTTCAAAAAACAGGGTATTGTAGTAGCCGTAGCACCAGTGGTAAGGGACGTAGCAGGTGCGCTTCACATTTTTGACAATCTCCACTTTGACACCCCCTTATAGCACTGTAAAGCGGTCCAGGTCCAGAAGGAAGCCTTCCCGCTCTTCTTTCCACACGGCCCGCATCCGGCAGCCCACCTGGAGACGCGAGAGATCCTCCCCCCGGGCCAGGTGCAGAAAGTTGTTGGCCGCCCCGTCCAAGCGGACCATGACGATGGCATAGGGGGGGTCGGGAGGCCAGAGCAGGGGATGCTCCCCCAGGTCCGCCGGATGGATCCGGCGGCGCAGGTACTCGTCATCGGGGCGCGGCCCAAAGAGATTGGCTTCCACCACGGTAAAGCTGACCAGATCCCCCTCCTCCCCCAGGGGCCGGCACTGCTCCGGGTCAAAATCGCCGCCGCACCGGGGACAGATGTCCTGGGGCGGGCAGTAGACCTCCTGGCAGCGGGGGCATTCAAAGCCGAGAAGCTGCTTCTCCTTTAATCCCCCCAGGAAGCGGCCGTAAACGGGCCCGCAGGTCCAGCGGAAGGGCACGGTAATATCCCAATCCAAAACCCTGGACATGTCTACACCTCCTTGGTCTCCAGGTTCAAGGCTTATCCTTGCCAAAGATCATAATCGTATGGAACTGGATGCCGCCGCCCCAGCCATGGCCCAGGGCCCGGCGGACTCCCGGTATCTGGTGCTCTCCGGCCCTGCCCATCACCTGCAGGGCGGCCTCAGCCTTCCGGAACATGGCGGAAGCACCGATGGAATTGGCACAGAGAGTCCCTCCCGAGGGGTTCACGGGAATATCGCCCTCCATCCTGGTGGCGCCGCTCTCCATGAGGCGGCCGCCTTCACCCCAGTCGCACAGCTTCAGCCCTTCATACCAGATCAACTCCTGGACGGAGAAGGCATCGTAGACTTCCACCACGTCCAGCTCCCGGCGGGGGTCTTTGATCCCCGCCCGCTCATAGGCCAGCTCGGCAGCCTTGCGCAGCCCGATGGGCTTTGACCAGTCCCGGTCCACGTAGTTGATCCCTTCGTTTACCGCCACGGCACTAAGGACCCAGGCCGGATTGTCGGTGATGGCCTCTACGCGGTGCTCCGCGGCAAAGATCATGGCACAGGCGGCGTCGGAAGTGGGGCACATATCCGCCAGCCGCAGGGGATGGCAGAGCATCGGGGTGTTCCGGGCCCCTTCCAGGGTGTAGTCGGGAATGCGCAGCTGGGCGTACGGGTTTTTCAGAGCGTTGTTGCGGTTCTTTACCGCCACCATGAGGCCGTGGTCCTCGTTGTAGCCGTACTGGGAGTAGTATTTGGAAGCTTGCACGGCCACCGCCGAAGGAGCCCCGGCGGCAAACTGCCGCCCCATGATCGGGTCGTAAACGGTGGAGAGTCCGATCTGGGCGGAGGAGGTCTCGTTCAGCTTGTTCCCCGATATGGCCAGCACCACCTCGAACTTTCCGCTGGCCACCAGGTAGTAGGCGGCAATGGCCACGGAGCCGCCCACAGTGCCTCCCGTGTGCACCCGGAAAAGGGGCTTGTTCAAGGCGCCCACGGCTTCGCCGCACCACTTTTCCGGATGGTTGACCCCCTCGAAGTACTCCGGGGAATGGCCGAAAGCCACGGCATCGATATCCTCCGACTTTAAGCCGCAATCCTCCAGCGCCCGCTGGTAGGCCAGGCGGTAGAGCCCCGGGAGGCTCAGATCCCAGCGGGACTTGTTCTCCGTCATCCCTATGCCGACAACAGCAACTTTCGTCGCCATCGGTTCACCTCCTCATATCCCCAGGATAATGGCCAGGTTCGACTGCAGGAAGAGGCCGCTGCAGGCATGGGCCAGGGCCCGCCGGACGGGCTTGGGCAGCTGGTACCCTTCGGCGGTCCCGGTAAGCTGGCGGCAGCATTCCACCACCCGGACCAGGCCCGCCGACATCACCGGGTTGGCACAGAGGGCCCCTCCCGAAGGATTCACCGGGAACTCTCCCTCCCGGTCGGTGACCCCCTCGGCCAGCAGGCGGCGCCCCTCCCCGGGGCCGCACCAGCCCAGGGCCTCGTAAAGCAGCAGCTCGTAAAAGGCATGCTGCTCGGTAATCTCCGCGAAATCCAACTCCCGGAGGGGATCTTTTACCTGGGCTTCCCGGTAGGCCATGGCCGCCGCCGCCTTGGCGGAAGCGGAAGTGGAGAGGTCTTTATTCCCCGGGTAATAAAGGTCCTGGGAGAAACCGATCCCCTCCACCCGGACCAGGTCTTTCCCCCGTTCCCGGGCGTATTCCCCGGTGGCCATGATCACCGCCGCCGCACCGTCCGTTACCGGGGCGGTGGTCAACTCCCGGAGCGGGCTGGCCACCACGGGCGAAGCCAGCACCTCCTCCAGGGTGACGGGGCTTTTTAGCTGGGTGTGGGGATTTATGCTCCCCAGGCGGCGGTTTTTAACGGCCACCGCGGCGAAGTCTTCCTCCGTGGCGCCAAAGCGATGGGCATAAACCCTGGCCTGCAAGGCGGCGGCGCTCTCCCCGGTCAGCCCCAGGGGCCGCAGCAAAAAGGGATCGCAGCTCATGTTGGTATAGAAAGCGGGCGCCGAATCGGAGATCTTGCCGTGGGAGACCACCAGGCAATTGTTGTACTGCCCGGTAAGAAGCCGGTAGTAAGCGTAGGCCAGGGCATAGGCGCCGTCTTCCTCCACCTTGGACTCCTCTTTCATGTAAGCCCCCATTTCATCCACCACATAGGCGTTGGAAATGGAGGTCCCGTCCACCGTGTCGCAGGAGGCGGAGATGACCATATCGATCTGGCCGATCTCCATCCCCGCTTCCTCCAGCACCTTTTTCGTCACCTGGTAGAGCAGCTCGTTCCGAGACATCCCCTCGTTCCTGGGGGAGAATTCGGAGTGTGCCCAGGCGATAATCCCTACTTCCTTCATCTTGCTCACCTCCTCTGGTTACAGGTCCATCTGCCTGGAGATTATCTCCAGCATGATTTCGTCGGTGCCGCCCCCGATCCGGGCCAGCCGGCTGTCTCTCCAGAAGCGCTGGATGGGATAATCCATCATGTAGCCGTAGCCGCCGTGAAACTGCAGCGCTTCGTCGGCCACCCGGTGGGCCACCCGGGTGGCAAAGAACTTGGCCATGGAGATCTCTTTGCCCGGGAACTCTCCGGCGTTGATCTTTCCGGCCACGTAGTAAGTCAGCTGGCGGGCGGCTTCGATCTCGGTGGCCAACTGCGCCAGCCGGTGCCGGATGGCCTGGAACTTGCTGATGGGCCGCCCAAACTGGGTCCGCTCCTTGACATACTTGACCGCTTCGTCCAGGGCAATCTGCGCCCCGGCCACGGAGGATACCGCCCCGTACAGGCGCTCGGGCTGCAGTTCCCACATGATGTGGTAGAAGCCCTGCCCCTCCTGGCCCAGGATATTTTTGGCGGGAACCCGGCAATCCTGAAAGATGAGTTCGGCGGTATCCGATGACCTCATCCCCACCTTGTTAAGCTTGCGGGAGACGATGAAGCCGGGGGTTCCCTTATCCACGATGAAGAGGGTGATCCCCTTGTAGCTGGTGCTCCCCGGGGCCCTGGCCACCACCACGGCGAAATCGGCCCGCACCCCGTTGGTAATGAAGGTCTTGGCGCCGTTGATGATGTAGTGGGCGCCGTCGGGCTGGGCCGTGGTGCGGATGGAAGCCACGTCGGAGCCGGCGTCGGGCTCGGTGATGCAGAGGCAGCCGATGAGCTCGCCGCGCAGGGCCGGGACCAGGTAGCGCTGCTTGATATCCTCAGAGCCTACCTTGTGGAGCAGCGGGCAGACCATGTCCGTTTGGACCCCTATTCCCATGGTCACCCCCCCGCTCCGGCAATGCTGCAGCTCTTCCGCCAGAATAACCCCGCACAGGTAGTCGCCGCCCTGGCCGCCGTACTTCTCCGGGTAATGCAGCCCCAGGAAGCCCAGCTCCCCCAGACGCTTGAAAACCTCGTTGGGGAAACCCTCCGCTTCTTCCCACTCCTCGGCGTGGGGGGCCAGCTCCTTGATCACGAACTCGTGTATGGTTTTCCTGATGGCCCGGTGCTCATCGTTGAAGATAGGGTGGTCGCTCATGGTTAACCTCCTTAATCCACAATCTTGAAATGTAAAACATCCTGCAGACGCCCGGTCCGCTCCTCCCGGGGACGGAAGACCGCTTTAACCCGCAAACCCGGAGTCAGCTTCGCGGGGTCGGTCTCATCCACGAAGTGGGAAAGGTAGGTGTCGCAGCCGTCCAGCCTGATGTACCCCAGAGTGTAGGGGATGGGGCGCCTGCTCCCCGTCTCCGGGTCGATAAAGGGATAGTTCACCACGGAGTAGCTGACCAGGGTGCCCGTATCTCCCAACTCCACTATCTCCTCCGGAGGGGTGAAGCAGGGACCGCAAACCACCCGGGGCGGCAGGTAGACCTTGCCGCAGGAGGGGCAGCGGTTGCCGATAAACTTCCCCTCATCGCGCAGCCTGGTTAAAAAGAGGGAACCGTAGCGACCCGCCGCCCAGTTGTACGGGATATCCACGTCCTCCTTCAAAAAAAGCAGTTCCGTCTTCTTCATGCCCCCACTCCTTTCCGCTACCAGGGCCGGCGCCCCAGCAGCATCATGTCGCTCCAGAAGGCGCCCCCGAAACCGGTAGCCAAGGCCAGGTTGACATTGGGAACCTGGCGCCCTTCCGCCCGGCCCATGACCTGCAGGGCCGCCTCGCCAATGCGCAATAAGCCGGTGGCGCCGATGCAGTTGGTACAGATTACCCCTCCCGACGGGTTGATGGGCAGCTCGCCGCCCATGTCCGTCACTCCGTCCCAGAGCAGCCGGGGAGATTCTCCCGGGGGGCAGAGCCCCAGGGCTTCGATCCACTTCAAGCCGGCGAAGCTGTACGGCTGGTAGAGTTCGATGACATCCAGCTCCTTCAAGGGCTCCTTGATCCCCACATACTGGTAAAGCTCCTTCGCCGCCCCTTCAATGGTATGCATCCTGGTGTAGTCGATGTCGTGGAAATAGGCGTAATCATGGCGCACCGACGTGGCGATAACCCAGGCCGGCTGCGGCGCCAGGCGGCGGGCTTTCCTCTCCCCGGCAAAGATAACCGCGGCGGCGCCGTCGGTGCGCGGGCAGATATCCAGGAGCTTCACCGGCCAGGAGAGCATGGGGGAGTTCATGACCTCCTCCACGGTGACCGGGGTGCGGAGGTGGGCATAGGGGTTGTTGGCTCCATGCCTCCGGTCGCGCACCGTCACCCGGGCGGCATCTTCCTGGGTGATGCCGTAGGCCTTCATGTAGGCGGAGGCTTCCACCGCCAGCCCCGGCAGGGCTCCGCTGAAGGAGAAGCGATCAAAAATAGGATCGCTGCAGGTGATAATCGCCCCGGTGGTATCCGATTCGGAGTTCTTCTCCCAGCCCACCACCAGAACCGTATCGAAGAGGCCGGAAGCCACGAAGTGGTAGCCGGCTATGCCCAGGGTGGTCCCGGTAGTCCCCCCGGTGGTAAGCTTAAGCAGCGGCTTCATGTAGGCCCCGGTCCCGTCGACGCTCCAGGTGTCCACATAGTTGACCCCTTCGAAGTGATCCATGTTGCCGATGATCATGGCGTCTATCTGGTCAAGGGTCAGGTCGGCATCTTCCAGGGCGGCGCGCACCGCCTCCTGGATCAGCTCCACTCCGTTGACGTCGTCCCGGCGGCTGCGGTGCCGGGTTTGACCAAAACCGATGATGGCTACCCGCTGGGCCATAGCGATCTCCTCCTTTTCTAGGCGCCCAAAACAAGGACGCAGTGGGACTGGCCGCAGGGGCCGTTGATGCCGTGGGCCAGACCCAGTTCCACCGGCTTGGGGCCCAGCTGCCGCGGGCCCGCTTCGCCCCGCAGCTGGAGAACCACTTCGATGACCCGGGCCAGGCCCGCTACCAGCACCGCGTGAGCGGAGAGAACCCCTCCCGAAGGATTGACGGGCAGGGAGCCCTCCGGGGCCGTCTCCCCGGAGCGAATAAGGGTGCCCCCCTCCCCCCGGGGGCAGAAGCCCATCTCTTCCAGCCAGAGCAGCTCCATGTAGGAGCAGGCGTCGTAGAGCTCCACCACGTCTATCTCCCGGAAAGGATCCGTCACCCCGGCCATCTCGAAGGCCCGGCGGGAGGCTTCCCGCAAGGCCGGCGCCTCAGCCAAGTCGCGGTCGCCTAAGAAATGGTCCTCGCTGCAGAAGGCGCCTCCCTTGAGCCAGACGGGCTTCCGCCCCAGGCGGAGGGCCACCGGGGAATCGGCCAGGATCACTGCGGCGGCTCCGTCGGAAATGGGGGAGAGGTCGTGCCGCTTCAGGGGATCAGCCAGGACCGGTGAGGCCAGGACCTCCTCCACCGTCAGCTCCCCCGCCAGCTGGGCATAAGGGTTGCGGAGAGCGTTGCGCCGGTTTTTGACGCTGACCAGGGCAAAATCGGCCTCCGTCAGGCCGTACTTATCCATGTAGCGGCGCGCCTGAAGAGCGCAGGAGGATATGAACTCCAGCCCCAGGGGGCGGGTATAGATGTAATCGAACATGCTGTTGGTTATCATCATCGGGTCCCCTTCGGAGCCCTTGCTGTGCGCCACCACCAGGGTGGTGCGGTAAACCCCGGAGAGGATGCGCATGGCCCCGTAGAACAGGCCGAAGGTGCCGTCCCCTTCCACCGTGGAGACATTTTTCCCCCCGGCATAGGAGGAGCCGCTGGCATCCATGACGGCCATGCTGGAGATGGTGCGGCCGTCCCAGAAATCGTTGGACACGGTAACAATATTGTCGATATCCCCCATCTCCAGCCCGGCATCGGCCAGGGCGGCCACCGTTACCTCGTGGACCAGCTCCGCCAGGCTGGCGTCGTCCCGCCGGCGCCGGTATGGGGTCTGGGCTGCGCCGACAATGGCTACATTGGTCATGAACCGGTCACCTCCCGGGGCCGGAAGTAGAGAATATCGAGAATATGCCCCCGGCGCTGCTCCGGCTCCTTAAACACCGCCTCCAGGAGCAGTCCCGGGCGCAGGTCCGCGGGATCCACCTCTCCCAGCAGGTGCGTCAGCCCGGTATCGGCGCCTTCCAGCTTGATCACGCCGTAGATCAAGGGCTCCTGGGGGGGGTGAATGCGGTGCCGGTAGTGCACCACGGTATAAGTAACCAGGCTGCCCCGGGGCTCCAGTTGCAGCCAGTGGGTTTTCGCCAGGCAGCGGGGACAGTTGCGCCGGGGGGGCACCATGGTCCGCCGGCACTGGGGGCAGCGGGTCCCCCAGATGCGGGCATGATCCCGGAGCTGGGTTAGAAAAAAGCTCCCCGTCTCTCCCACCGCCCAGGTATAAGGCATTCGGATCCTTCCCCGATAGATAACCGCCTCCTCTTCCGGCACATTCATCCACTCCTTGCTGGTAATTTAAGCCAAGACCGCCTCTTTACCGGGGATAGAGGTTCAGCAGCTCCCTGGCTTCCGCGGGGGTGGCCACCTCCCGGCCGCACATTTCGCAGAGCTTCACCGCCCACTCCACCTGTTCATAGCTCCCCTTGGCCAGCCGGCGGTCGGGCATGCGAATGTTGTCTTCCAGGCCGACCCGGATATGGCCGCCGTAAGCCAGGGCGCTCAGGGCGGCGGAGATCTGGTTGGGGCCTACTCCGCAAACAGACCAGGTGGAACCCTCGGGGAGCAGCTCATACATGCGGGCCAGGTTGGCAGGAGAAAAGGGAACTCCCCCCGCCACCCCGAAGACAAATTGGAAATGCATGGGCTCATCGATGATCTTGCGCTTGTTGATCAGGAGCACGTTGTAGAGGCCGCCCAGGTCATAAATCTCCAGCTCCGGCTTTACCTTGTTCTCCCGCATGATCAGGGCAAAGTCATTAAGCATCTGGAAGGTATTTTCAAACAAGATTTCCATGCCGATCTCCCCGGTTTGATAATCGGCCAGGGCAAAGTTCATGGAGTTGGTGTTCAGGGAGGCCATCTCCGGCTTCATCTCTTTAATGGGGGTAATCCGCTGTTCGGGGGTCAACATTTGGCGAATGGCGCTGCTCATGTTGATGATCAATTCCGGGCAGCGCTCCCGGATGGCGTTGATGGTGGGCCGGATCAGGTTCAGGTCCTCCGTGGGCATTCCCGTTTCCGGGTCCCGCACATGGATATGCACGATGGAAGCGCCCGCTTTCCAGCACTTGTAGCTCTCTTCAGCAAACTCCTCGGGGGTATACGGAACGGCTTCGTTCTGGTGCTTGAAGGTCGCCGCTCCCGATAAGGCGGCGGTAATAACCACTTTCTTGCGCAAAAGCTCGTTGACATACTGCTCGCGCATGCAGAGTACCTCCTTAAAAACTTAAAAATAGGTAATTACAGATTGCCGGTATAATCCCAGGGATTGAAGGATTAATACCACCAGAGGTCAGAGGTTTTCATCTTGCTGCCAGATGAAGCAAAGCCCGTTCATCCTGCAAGGGGCATTTTGCTGCCTGTTGGGAAATACTTGCTGCCTGTGGGGAACAACTTGCTGCCTGTGGGAAAATGACTTGTTGCTTGTAGGAAAATAACTTGTTTCCTGTAAGGGTAAGTTGCTGTCAGTAAGGGGAAAAACTTGCTGTCCGTAGGGAATATCTTGTTGCCTGTAAGGATAATCTTGCTGTCTGCAGCCAGTAGCTTGCTGCCTGTAGGGTCCGCTTGCTGCCTTAGGGGTATAGCCTGCCGGCAAAAGCAACACAGCAGCCGGGGGCGGTTTTCCCCGCCTGCCGGTCCTACTCTTCCAGACCAAACATTTGCTTGTATTCCTCCTTGGGAGGCATCACCACGGCCGTGCCGTCCGCAACCACCGTCCCTTCCTGGTTAACCCATTTTAATTCCATCCTAACCCGGTTTCTCTTTTCATCCTTCTCCAGCACCGTAGCCGTAGCGGTAACCGTATCGCCGGGAAAAACGGGCGCCCTGTACCGGCAGGAGGTCTCCAGGGCTACCGTCCCCAGCCCCGGCAATATGGTGCCCAGCACCGGAGCAATCAGGGAAGTAGTAATGCCGCCATGGGCAATGCGCTTGCCGAACATGGTCTTCCGGGAAAACTCCTCGTTGACGTGCATCGGGTTGAAATCCCCGGTAATGCCGGCAAAGAGATAGATGTCCGTCTCGGTGATAGTCTTGCTGAAAGAAGCGCTGTCGCCAATGGAAATCTCCTTTATGGTTTTCCCCAGTTTGATGGGGCCCAAGTTCTGTCACCTCCTTAATCCATTGACCAGATAACTGGAGATCAGTTCCGCCACCTCTTCTTTGCCGAAGCCCTTTCCCTCCTGGAACCAGACGTAGACCCAGTTAATGCTCCCCAGTATGGCATAGGACAACAGCTTCTCATCCTCGTTGATAAAATAACCCTTATCAATCCCCTCCTTGATCAGTTTTTGAATCAGCCGTTCATACTGCTTCCGGCTGGCCACGATCTCCTGCCAGTGCTCGGGGCGGAGATCCCGGCGCAGATCCATGAATACGGCCATAACATCCCGGTTTTCGCAGATGACCAGGACATGGGATTTCAAAATCTTTTTCAGCCGCTGGTCCGGAGGCAGCTCCCGGTGGTGGACGTCGGAGACTTCCTCCAGGAAGAAATCCATAGCCTGCCGGAAGATCTGGAAGAGAATCTCCTGCTTGCTGTTGAAGTAATAGTAGATGTGGCCCTTGGTCACACCCATCTGCTCGGCAATCTGGTCGATGGTGGCCGCGTAGCCCAGCCGAGCAAATACCGTCGCTGCGGCGGTCAAGATCTGCTGCTTGCGCTGGAATTCCACCGAAAGATCCCTGGATTTATGCTTCTCGTATATCCTGGCCATGGTTCTCCCTCCTAAACCCACCGGTACAGGTTGGCCGTAAAATAATACTACTCAGTATAATAATTAATTCTTCCCCCGGGAAAATATTCCTGCCAATTTACCAGAAAATTTTTTATTTTAAAAAATCTTTTGGGTCTTTTGGGGGTCAGGTCTTGAATTGTGAATTTTGGTTTTGGGGGTCAGGTCTTGAATTTCCCCTCCTTACCTTATACCGGGGTCAGGTCTTGAATTGTGAATTTTGATTTAACCTTATCTTATATTTGTATACTGTTTACATGGGTTTGATCTTGAATCTTGATTTTTCCCCTCCTTATTTCTTAGAGATCTACCTATTATTAATTAGGACTTCTCAACGGGTCGGGCCTTAAATTGTTAATTTCCACACCTCGTGAGTAAAGAAACGCCACGTTCTTGTTCCGCCGGCAAAAGAAATAATTCAAGACCCGGGCTTTAAATCAAGACCCGGACCCAAGAAACCCTCAAAAATTCAAAATTCAAGACCTGACCCCATCCTTAAATTTGGAGGAAGGCCTTTCAATTTTCAAACGGCCTCAAAAGGCCGCTTCAGTCCCCGCTAGTTTATTTATTCAGGCCATTCTGCGGCAACATTGAGCTTGCTGCTGGAAGGAATGCATCTTGCAAGGGGCGTCCTTGTTCCGCCGGCAAAAGAAATAATTCAAGACCCGGGCTTTAAATCAAGACCCGGACCCACGAAACCCTCAAAAATTCAAAATTCAAGACCTGACCCCATTCCCGGCGGACCCAAGAAACCCTCAAAAATTCAAAATTCAAGACCTGACCCCATTCTGGAGAGGTGGCGGGCGTAGGCCAGGGCGTTGAGGAAGGAGCGGTGCAGGGCGTCTTGGCCGTAGGCTTTCGCCAGGGATACCCGGGCCGACCGGGAGTTGCACTCGATAAACCAGAGGCGCCGGTCCTTATCCAGGGCCAGGTCGATGCCCAGCTCCCCGCAGGGGCCGTACCGGCTCTCGATCAGGCAATAGATCCGCTGCACCAGGCAGACAATCTCTTCCCTCAGCCGCTCCAGGAAGGCCGGTTCGAAATGCAAGGCTGCACCAAAAAAATCTTCAAAGGGGAAGCTCCGGGCATGGGTGGTAATGGGGGCCTGCTTATGGCCCACGCGCACGGGTATGCCCACCAGCTCCAGCTCCCCCCTGCCGTTGCGCTGCACCTCCGCCCGCAGGTCCACCGGTCCGCCGTCAAAAGTCATCAGCTCCACGGCCTGCTGGATGATATACTCCCGGTCTTGAAAAAAGTGCCGGACCTCTCTTGCCAGCTGCTCCCGCCGCACCCGGCCTCGCTTCAGCCCTCCTTGGCAATGGCTAAACTCGTACAGCCGGTCGCTGCTGCGGAGGACCTTGACCACCTGCCGCCCCCTGCTCCCCAGGCAGGCTTTTAAATATACCGCCCCGTACCGATCAAGCATGCTCTCCAGGAGGGCGCCGTCCCGCCGGCAGCAGACCGTGGCGGGCAGATGCCCCCTCAGGAAGGGATCGCCTTCCAGGAGCCGGTGCACCTCCCATTTGTTCAAGCCGAAAAAGTAGTTGACCGCCTGGGCCTGCCTGCGGTTAAGGTGGTCCAACAGGCACCGGAACGCTTCGGCCCGCTGCGGGGGCGCGTCGTTGCGGAAATAGACCACCCCGGGAAAAGGAAAAGAGCCCCTCTTCCAGGAGCCCTTCTCCCGGTGGTAATAGGCGCCCCGAATCTGCTGGCGGTCGAAGTCCACGTCGTCCAGGGAAAAAAAATAAAGGAGAGGATCGTCCCCGCTTCCGCCGCCGCATAAGGCCTGGAAATCCCCCCCGGGCGCCTGCTGCAAAAGGGAGCGCAGGGAGCCCGGGCTAACAAAAACCCCAATAAGCGGTACAGCCAGGCGGCAAGTCCCGGCGGTCATTAAAGAGCCTCCTCTTTCCGATGCTGAACCTGATCAATTGTATGCCCGGCAGCCCCGATTAGTGCCGGGACTATTGCCTGCATTATTCGACCAGGGGATCCGGCAGGCAGCGTGCAGGGGTTTGGCAACCCGGCAATTTTTTTCGGCTTGGTTTACATTTTGGAAAGCCAACGGATATTTATGTTTAGAACACTCGTGAAGGAGGTTGTTTTTTATGCGCAAGTGGTTGAGATCGTTGACCCCGAAAAAGGCATGGGATCAGTTTGTGGAGGATTCCGTGGAGAAATTTATCTCGGAATTCTACTGCGAAGGGATAAGGGATATCCCCACCATGTGCCGCCGGTATGCCTACGATCTGCTGACCGGCTTCATGAAACCTTTTGCGCTGGAAGATCTGGAGCATGTGGCTTCTTTGCTGGAGCAATACATCCAGGAAACCGGCTACGATGAAAACAACCTATATACCGAGGAAGAGCTGGAAATCATGTGGCAGAAAAAGGTGGACGACCTATTGCGCTTTTTAGGAATAGAGAGATGAAGGCGCCCCCGGCGCCAACGGCCGGCCCTTCTACTCCCCGGGGCGCCCGCACCGGCAGCTGCCCGCCTTAATCGCCGCCACCAGCTCCTCCAGGGTGGCGATCCTCTCGGGAAAGAGGGTATAGGAGCGGCCGATCTCCTCCAGGCGGTGGGCGTCGCTCCCCCCGGTGCCGGGCAGGGACATGGCCTCGGCCAGCTCCCGGGCCAGGCGGTTTTCATCCTCCCGGCTCCCGCCGTTGCAAACCTCGATGGCTCCCAGGCCTTTCAGGCGCTTGACCCCGTTTCCACCGTAGCTGATCCCCAGGCGGTACGGGTGCGCCGCTATGGCCACCCCCCCGATGCTGTTGACCTCATCCAGCAGCTCCTGGGCGTCGTTGTTAATCCCCTGATAGCGGTTCCAGCGCTGGATATCCCGGCTGAAGACCAGGATATGGCCCGTCCGGGTAGCCACCTCCGCCCCGATAAAAACCGCTACCCCGTATTTCGGGGCCAGTTCCTGAAAAACGGCGCACTTTTCGTAGCTGTTGTGCTCGGTGATCCCGATCCCGTCCAGGCCCACCTTCCGGGCCTGCGCCAGCACCTCTTCCGGCCGGCCCGTGGCGTCATAGGAAATGGCCGTATGGATATGGAGATCGACTTTCAATGCCCACCCTCCGGTTTTCCTACTCTCTTTAACCGTTCCCTTTCACCGTGCTTCTCTGATTATATCCCATTCGGAAAAATATGAAAATAAATCCATGAGGGGCCCGCCATCTTCCTCTCCGGCCCTCTTCCTCCAGTCCTCTAGAGGGCAAAGACTCCCGGAAGTTGCCCGGCAGTTATAAGGCCCTCCTCCGGGGGAAAAGCTACAGGAGAGGTGAAGCCCTTGAAGAGGACTGTAGCCGTTGTCGGGGGCGGCACCGGGGGCGGCGCCGCCGCCCGGCTGCTAAGGCGCTTCCTGGACCGGTCCCACGAAGTAATCCTGATCGAAAAGGAGAAAACCCTTTACAACCGGGGATCCCTCCCCTTCCTGGCCATAGGTGCGCGGCAGCGGAGCGGGCTGCTCCGGGACACCGCCAACTTCCGCCGGCTGGGGATTAGGGTGGTTGACCGGGCGGCCGCCTTTATCGATGTCGAGAAAAAAATAATTCATCTCGAAGGGGGGCGGGAAGTAAGGTACGACTTCCTGCTGCTGGCCCCCGGGGCCGAGTTGAACCCCGGCCTGCCCCCGGGAGCGGAAGAGGCCGGCTTCAACGCCCATACCCTGTCCGGGGCGGAGGGGATCTTTTCCCGCCTGCGCGACTTCCAGGGGAGAGAGATCGCCATCGTCGTCGCCTCCCCAACCATCAAATTTCCGGGCAGCCCCTACGAGTACGCCTTTTTAATCGATTATTTTCTACGCCGCCGGGGGCGGCGCCGGGAGATCGCCATAAATATTTATACTCCCGAGCCGGCCCCGCTGTCCCAGTTTGGAGAACGGGTCCAGGAGAGCCTGAAAGAGCTTCTGCTGAAGCGCAAGATCCTGGTCTACAGCAGGAGCCCGGTCTTGGAGATCCAGGAGGCGGCAAAAAAGATCGTGCTGGAATACGGTTCTTTCCCTTTCGATATGCTCATCTACTGCCCCGAAGCGGTTCCTCCGCCCATAATCCGCCAAAGCAAACTGGACGGCGGATCCGGCTGGCTCCCCGTGGACCACGGCTGCCAGGCCGCCGGCCGGGAAGAGATATTCGGCATCGGCGATGCTGCCCTCATGCTCTCGGAGAGCGGGGCTCCCCTCCCGAAAATGGGTTCCCTGGCCCACCTGCAGTCTTCGGTGGCCGCCAAGAATATCGCCAACCTAATCCTGGGGAAAAAGGGGGAAAAGCAAACCTTCAACGGCTTCAACGGCGCCATTATCGCCATGGGAGGGGCCTCCTTCCTCTTCCGCGGCAATTCCCTGGCCGCCGACGGAAACTTCCGCCCCCTTCCCCCCAGCAAGCTCTGGAACCTTTTTAAAAAGGTGCTCTCGGAATCCTGGTGGCTGCGGGATCACAGCTAGAAAGGCTCCCCGGCCGCCGCCACCATTGCCAGTACTTTTTCCAATTCCGCCGGGACCTGCACATGGATCACGGCTGGAAAAGCTCCCGGGCCGCCGCCACCAGGGCCTGGAAGAGCCGGTGGGAAGCCGGGTGATCCAGGGCTTCGGGATGCCACTGGACTGCCAGGACAAAGCGATGGCGGCAGCTCTCCAGGGCCTCCACCACCCCGTCGGCAGCCACGGCGGAAACCCGGAAGCCGGGAGCCGGCCGCTCCACCGCCTGGTGGTGAAAACTGTTTACCGCCAGGAAGCCTTCTCCCAGCAAGTCGCCCAGCCGGGTATGGCCCAGCACCCTCACGGTGTGCCAGGGGAACTGGCGGGGGGCCTGCTGCCAGTGCTGGAGGTATTCCCCGCCGGCCAGGTCCTGCTTAAGGGTTCCCCCCGCGGCCACGTTGATCAACTGCAATCCCCGGCAGATCCCCAGGAGAGGCAGGTCCCGCTGCAGGGCCTCCCGCACCAGGAAGAGCTCCAGTTCGTCTCGCCGGGGGTCCGCTTCCCCCAGGCCGGGGCGGGGCTCCTGGCCAAAAAAAAGGGGCGCAATGTCGCCTCCTCCCGGAAGAAGCAGGGCCTGCAACCGGGCCGGCAGCAGGAAGCGCGCCTCCCCCTCCAGGGGAGGAATCAATACGGGCATTCCTCCCGCCCGCTCCACGGAGCGGCAGTAGGCAAAGGGAAGCCACAGGCGTTCCCGGTCATAATTCTGGTTGACGGTAATCCCCACCAGGGGAGCTGATTGGGGGGAGCGCATCTTCTCTCCGATCAAAAAAAAGCCCCATGGCTGAGACTTTTTTCGGCCATCCCATCCGTCGGTTTTAAAAATCGATCAGTCCCAGGCTGATGCGCAAGGCATCGTCAACCCGGCGCATGATCCGTTCATCCAGTTCCGTTACCTTCTTCTCCAGCCTCTGCTTGTCGATAGTCCGGACCTGTTCCAGCAAAATAACGGAGTCCTTCTCCAGGTTGTATTCGGCGGCGCTAATTTCCACGTGGGTGGGCAGCTTGGCTTTATCGATTTGGGAAGTGATGGCCGCTACGATAACCGTAGGGCTGTAGCGATTGCCGATATCGTTTTGGACTACCAGGACCGGCCTGGTCCCGCCCTGCTCCGAGCCGACCACCGGGCTGAGATCGGCATAGAAGATATAACCTCTCTTCACTTCCAAGGCGTTCACTCTCCGCCAACAATTTCCTCGGCAATCCGAATGGCTTCGTTCTCCGCGTGCAAGGCTTCACTGGAGAGAGTCAGGTTTAACTTGGCCATCTCCTGGTACCCTTTTTGCATTCTCTCCCGGATCTGCCTTTTTTTGCGCTCTTGAAGATAAAGCTTCATCGCTTCCCGGATAAATTCGCTGCGGGTCCTCTTCTCCATCGCCACGATGCCGTCTACTTCGGTCAATAAATTGTTGGGAAGGCTGATCATAATGCGCTTGGTTTCGGCCAACGGACCTGCACCCCCTTTTTAAATGGTTCCCACACCGGCGCCCTAGTTCCATATTCAGTATTATACGGTTTTGTATAATAGTTATGCAGAACGCGCCCAAAAAAGAAGTCTAACCGGTAAATATTTTTTCCCCCAGCAGATCCCGGAGAGCCGCCAGGCGTCCCCCCTGGATATAAAGGCGGGGCACCCGCTTATCCAGGGAGCAGATCAGCTCGTAGCTGATGGTCCCCAGGAGCCCGGCGACCTCCTCCACGGGGATGGCCTCCTCTGCCTGCCGGCCGTAGAGGACTACTTCGTCGCCCCGCTGGACCCCCTCAATTCCACTGACATCGATCATCAGGTGGTCCATGCAGACCCGGCCCACCACGGGAGCCCTCCGTCCCCGGACCAGCACCTGGCCCCGGTTGGAGAGGGAGCGGCTGTAGCCGTCGCCGTAACCCACGGGAACAGTAGCGATCAGGGAACGGGTACGGGTGCGGTAGGTGCAGCCGTAGCTGATGGCCGTCCCCGGGGGAACCTCCTTTATGAAGATAATCCGGCTTTTAAAGGAGAGGGCCGGGCGCAGCTTCACCGGGCCTGCCGCCAGCCACGGAGCCGGATAGTAGCCGTAAAGAGAGAGGCCGATGCGAACCAGGTTAAAGCGCGCATCGGGGTGCATGATGGCCGCCGCGCTGTTGGCCGCGTGGTAGTAGGAAAAGCGGATCCCCTTCTCCCGGCAGGCCTCCACCAGTTCGGCAAAGACCCGGATCTGGCGGTGGGTATAGCCGCCGTCATCCTCCTCGTCCGCCGCCGCCAGGTGGGTCAGCAGCCCTTCCAGTCGCAATCCCGGCAAGCGGGAGACCGCCGTTATGAAGTCCAGGGCCTCCGGCGCCAGGACGCCTATCCGCCCCATGCCCGTATCCACTTTAATATGCACCGGCAGGGTATGGCCGCGGTCGGCAGCCCAGCGGGAGAGGCCGCGGGCCACCTCCAGGTCGAATACCGTGGGCGTGAGGCTGTATTCATACAGGGAGGAGGCCAAGGCCGGATCGGTATAGCCCAGCAGCAATATGGGCGCCTGGATTCCAGCCCGGCGCAGTTCAATCCCTTCTTCCAGGAAGGCTACGGCCAGCTGGGAGGCCCCGGCGTTAAGGGCCGTGCGGGCCACTTCCACGGCGCCGTGCCCATAGCCGTCGGCCTTGACTACGGCCATGATGTTCACCTGGGACCCCAGGGCCCGCCGGTACTGTTCCAGGTTGTGGCTTATGTTATCCAGGTTGATCTCTGCCCAGGTCGGCCGCAAGTGCGGGGGAGGGTGAACCACGGAAGCACCACCAATCATCTAAATAGCAAACCAATTCTTATGCTTCTTATGCGGCAGATTAAGCGGCGCATGTTTGACATATTCTATTCCACAGTTTCCGGGATTATTCCTGCCCTAAAGCCGTGGAAAATGGTAGCGCCTTTATCGTTTTATTCCAGGACCCGGAAGACGCTGTTGACGGTTTCGATGGCTTCACAGGCCTCGATCCGCTGCATGGCCCGGTTAAAGCGCTCCTCAATAACATCATGGGTTACCAGGACGATCTCGGCGGTGCCGGCTTCGCTGCGCTTCTGGATGATCATGTCCAGGCTGACCTGCTCCTCGCCGAAGGCGGTGGCCAGGGCGGCAAATACTCCCGGGCGGTCCTGGGCCTGCAGGCGCAGGTAGAAGCGGGAAACCAGCCGGGAAACGGGGAGCACCGAAGCCGGGGCAAAAGTGGTCTCCATGATGCCGTCTTTAATGCGGGAGCGCATGGTCCGGGCGGCATCAATAATATCGGCCACCACGGCGCTGCCGGTAGGCATGGCCCCCGCTCCCCGGCCGTAAAACATTACCTCGCCCACGGCATCCCCCACCACGTAGACGGCATTAAATTCATGAAGCACCGAGGCCAGGGGATGAGTGGCCGGCACCAGGGTGGGGTGCACCCTTAAGGCCAGCCCCTGGAGGAGCTCTTCTCCCACGGCCAGCAGTTTAATGGCATAGCCCAGCTCCCGGGCGTAGCGGATATCCTCCGCGGCGACGCCGGCGATCCCTTCCACGTAGATATCTTCCACGGCAATCCGGCGCCGGAAAGCCAGGGCGGCGATTATGGCCAGCTTGTAAGCGGCGTCCCGCCCCTCCAGGTCGTTGGCAGGATCCGCCTCGGCAAAGCCGCGGGCCTGGGCCTCCGCCAGGGCCTCCTGGAAGCTGCTGCCTTCCAGGGCCATGCGGGTTAAAATATAGTTGGTGGTACCGTTGATAATGCCGATTACCTTTTCAATGCGGTTGGCCGCCAGGCAGTGCTTTAAAGGACGGATCAAGGGAATGCCGCCCCCGACGCTGGCCTCGTAGTAGATCCGGGCCCGGTGGCGCTGGGCCTCCTCCAGGAGCTCCGTCCCGTGCCGGGCCATCAAGTCCTTGTTGGCGGTAACCACATACTTGCCCCGCCGCAAAGCTTCCAGGATATAGCTGCGGGCCGGCTCGATGCCGCCCATCAACTCCACCACCAGGTCGATGGAGGGGTCGTGCAAAATTGACGCCGCCTCGGTAGTAAACCGCTCCGCCGGCAGGTCCACGGCCCTGGGGCGGCGGGGATCTCGAACCAGGACCCGCTCCAGGACCAGTTCCGCTCCCGCCTTCTCGGAAAGCGCCTCCCGGTGGCGCTCCAGGATCGCCGCCACTCCGCCTCCCACGGTCCCCATTCCCAACAGGCCAATTTTCAACTTCTGCTCCGACACCGGGCTACCCCCTTTTCCACCTACGCTCATGGCTCATTATATCACAGATCGCCCTGGTATTTATACGGGAATATAGCAAAAAAAAACCGGTGCCGGGCACCGGTCATCATTACTCCCACCGCGCTATCTCTCGATGTCTTCCTGGGGTGGGAAAGGAGGCCAGATGGGATCAAACTCGGGACATTCTGCCTCCACCTGTGGGCACAAAGGCGGTTCGGGACAGAACCCGTAGGCGGGAACGAGCAGCTGAACCTGGGCCACCAGCTTGAAAACCAGCAGCTTTCCGATACAGCAGGTGACCTCCTGGGGTCCGGAGGGGAAGCACTCCAGGCACTCCAGGAAAACTTCGCACTGCACGAACAGGCCATCTTCCTGAATGCGGGGGCTCATAATCACCGTGGTCTGGTGAAAGACGGGGTCACTGCAAAACCACTTAACCCCCTCTTGATCGATGTACTCGAACCGGTACCGGAAGAAAAAGGAGACCCGGGCACGGTTGGTTCCCTGAATCTTTTGGCAGACAAAAGGATGCTTGTCATCCACCACCAACTCAACATTGCGGCAGAAAGCCTCGGTAATCTCGCCCACGGCGATGCCACTCAAATTGGTTACCTCGGTATTAACCTGGACCTTGCGGCATGACTCATATACTTTCTCCGTCTTAATGCATACTATCTCCGTTGGGGGCGGGCAACCTAATTCAGGATCACACGGCCCCGGAAAGATCGCATTGCTGTTCTCCTCGCGGGAACGATACTTGCCGAAGTTATTGCTGCATCCCATATTTATGCAACCCTCCTTTGAATGAATAATTATGGAGCAGCTTTGGGTAGGGGGAGCGCTGCTTCAATGACATATTATGCATTCCTGGGAGCGATGGTGATTGAGCCCCGGCTTAGAATAATTTTTGTTGCTCCCGGAGCGCTATTTCGGCAGGGGAGAGTGCTATTTTGCTCCGCTGACTTCTTTTTAAAGGGAGACAGGCATATACATGGTACGTCACCGGGTATATTTTTTTGAGCAGGCAGGTGAAGAGCATGTCCCTGGTATTCAATGAAGACTCCTTCATGGAGGCTCCCTTTCTCCTGGTGGAGCCGGAAAAGCAGTACTTTTTCTTTCCCAGCATCGACGGGCAGCTTTTCTGGCAGGCGGGGTCCCGAGGCGAGTGGTCGCCGCCCCAGCCTTTGCCCCGGAGCGGCCCCTTCTGCGCCGCCATAGACGGGCTGAACCGGGTCCACCTGGTGATCTGCGAAAACGGCTGCTTCTATCACCTCCAGCCGGGAGAAGGGGCCGGCGAGAAAATCGTTTACGACCACGAAGAAAAGCAGTGCAGCCACCTGCTGTTAAACGCGGACCAGTTCGGATCCCTGCACCTGATCTACCTGGCCGTCAACCGGCAGGCCGACCGCTGGTGGCTCTTTCACCACCAGTACCGGCACTCCGCCTGGGAAGAGCCCCGGGTGATCGACTACGGCGCAGGGACAGCCCTCAACTACGGGCACAGCGCCGTCGATAGGAACCAGGGCCTCCACCTAATCTATAAAATTGAAGAGGAAGAGAAAAGCTCCCTCCATTACCGCTACTTCAGCGCCACGGCCCAAGCCTGGAGCAACGCCGTCCCCCTGGCGGCGGAAGGCCGGAATCGCTACCCCTGCATCTTCGTTGATGAAGTGAGGAACATTCACACTCTCTGGTCCTCGGAAAGAGGAGAGCAGCACCTGGTCTGCTACCGGCAGAAAAAAAGCGGCGGCTGGCCTACGGGAGGCTGGCGGGAAGAAGTGCTCCTCTCTCCCCCTTTAAACCAGGCGCCCTTCCCCTTTTTCCTTCTTCACCAGGAGGTGCCCCTGCCGGCCTGGTTTTACGAAGAGGCCCTCTGGCTTTGCCGCCAACCCCATTCCCGGGAAAGGCTGGCGGCGGAAAACAGCGCCGAGTTGCACCTGGCCCGCTGCGGCCTCATCCTGGAGGACCATCCTCCCCGGTCCGGCTGGACCCTGCTTCAGGGCGCTCAACCCGCCCTCTGGCCGGAAAAGCTGCCCGACCCCCTGCCGGAAGGGGAAGCAGATGCCGAGGCGTGGGAAGACGATTTCCACCGGCTTCATGAACATTCCCGGGTCCTCCTGGGCCAGGCCTCCCAGTTTAAAGAGGCCAAGACCGTGCTGGAGCAGGCCCTGGAGCAGAAAAAAAGTGAGCTCTTCCGGCTGTCGCGGCAAACAGAGCGAAAAATGGGGCAACTGCACCGGGACTTGGCGGAAAAAGAGGAAGAACTGCAGCAGCTGCAGCAGAAGTTTGAGGATACCGTCAACAGTTTAAAAGCGAAGATGGAGCAGTCCCGGAAAAACTGGGATCACGAGCGCAAGCGCCTGTTGACAGAAATTCAGGAGCTAAAAAACAACCAGCAGAAGCTGCACCAGGCCTGCCAGAACCGGGAGAAGGATTTAAAGAACCTGGAGAATCGCTGCCGGAAGCTGGAACAGGAGAATCAAAAATTGAGTTCACATAATCTGGTTCTGGCCCGGGAGCTGGAGGAAGCAAGGAATCTTGGCTTCTGGAAAATTATCGGGAAGGTAATCCAGAAAAAAACAAAATAGCAAAAAGATTTAACAGTCAGCGGATCCTGGTGCAATCCCGCCCGCATTTTCCGAAGGCGGCGCTCCCGAAAAGGGAGCGAGGTTGACATAATATTCCCCTCCCCCCTAAACTAGACACAACCATTTGATCAAGAGGAGGAATAAGGAATATTATGTTTACTATCCGGCGAAAAGTCGCTGCTCTCCTGCTCTTCTGCCTGGTCCTGTTGGTGCTAATCAATCCCGTGGCGGCGCAAGCCTACATAATACGCAGCTCCGGCAGCGGGACGGCTTACGGGATGGCGCGGAGCACTTCTTCCTCCGCCGGCGTCTCCTGGACCCCGGCCCGGCCTTCCCTGCCGTCGCCGGCGCCTTCGCCAATCCCCTCAACGCCTTCGACACCGTCCCCGCAGCTGCCCTCCCTGCCCGGAGACTCGGCGGTCCTTAATGCCCAGGAGCAGTTGCTGCTCCAGCTGGTCAACAACCAGAGAGCCCGGGCGGGAATAGCCCCCCTGCGGGTTGATGCCCGCCTGGTCGCCCTGGCCCGGCTGAAAAGCCAGGATATGATTGACCGCCGCTATTTTGCCCATGAATCCCCCGTTTACGGGCGTTCAGGGGACATGCTGCGCAGTGCCGGCTACCGGTTTGCCCTGGCCGCCGAAAACATCGGCATGGGCGGAAGCATCAACTCCATCTTCTCCGCCTTCATGAGCAGCCCCAGCCACCGCAGCAAGATTATGGATCCCCGCTATACCCACACCGGCATTGGGGTAAAATATGATCCCCGCCGGGGCTACCTGGTCAGCCAGCTTTTTGTCCTGCCCCGCTAAGGGGTGCACGGCAAAAGTTTCGTCAACCCACAAGAGTTTCTGCGACAAAAAGGCCGTCCCAGATCCATGGGACGGCCTTTTTCCCACCGGCGTCCGGGCGGCCTGCACCTTTTCCCCCCCTGCAACATAAATTAATGGCAGGTGATCTAGGTGCAGGTCCTTATGCTCGACCGGTTTTCCTACGCCAGCCGGTTAAACCACGTCTTCAGCTTGGCCGAGGAGCTCAAGTGGCAGGGGATCCCCACGGCGGTAGTGGTTACCGACTGCCCTCCCCGGGACCGGGCCATCCTGCAGCGCTGCTACCAGCGCCGGGTCCCCTTTTATACCAACCTGACCCAGGAGGGCATTCTGGATATCGCCCGCAGAAGCCAGGCCAGCCTGGTGCATGTCCATTCCCTGCACCTGCTCTCCCTGGCTCATAAAATAGCCCGGCAGCTGCAAATTCCCTACGGGATTACGGTCCACGAAAAAGCTTCCTACAACCAGTACCTGCCCCTCTTCCAGCAGGCGGACTTTATCATCACCCCCGCCCCCTCCCTCTGGTCTCTTTTAAACGTCAACAACCTGACCGCCGTCTATTTGCCGGAAGGGGTAAACCTGGAGGAATTTCAGCCCCCTCCCGTCAAGGGGGAACTGAAAGCCGCCTATATCGCCGAAAAGGACGGCTACACCAGGTCCGGGTACCAGGCTCTGCTGAAAGCGGCGGCCATGGCCGACCTCCACCTGGAGGTGGTCTGCCCGGAAAAAATCGTCCCCCTGCGCGGCCAGTACCGCGGCTGGCTCCCCCTGAACGCCGAAATCCTGCGGGAAACCCAGATGGTGATCGGCCAGGGAAGGTCCATCATTGAGGGGATGGCCTGCGGCAATGCCGCCCTCCTGCTGGGATACAGCTACCGGGGCCTAATCCAGCCCAGCCAGTACGCCGCCCTGGACACCCTGGACCTGGTGGGCAGCGAATATCCCGATACCTGCTACCGGAACATATTTTATGACCTGGCCCGCCTGCTAAAAGACCCCGACTTCCTGGCCTCCCTGCAGGCCTGGGGCCGCCGCTACGTCCTGGAAAACCACGATCTGCACTTGATCGCCGAGCGCACCGCGCAGATCTACAAGAAATCCCTCTCCACAAAAAAATAAACAAGTTCCCGAGCAAGATACCTATATTCTGAATTTTCAATCAAGTTGACAAAGTTGACGTGCCAGGCACTACTCGTAGATTTTTTCTTCGCTGCGGTGGGCTTCGGGGGCGTCTTCTTCTATGTCCCGGGCGCGGGAGCCCCGGGCCAGTTCCTGGTAGTACTCGTGCTGGATGATCAGATCCATGATTTCGTTGGTTCCCGTCCAGATCATGATCAGGCGGACATCCCGCAGCATCTTTTCGATGGGGTAGATGTTGGTGTAGCCGATCCCGCCCATTATCTGCATGGCGTTGTTCACCACCGCCCAGGCGTTCTCCGTAGCCACTTTTTTGGCCTCGGAGACCAGGCGCCGGGTTTTCCCCGGGGGATCGCCGCTATCCACGGAACGGGCCGCCAGGTAGACCAGGCCCCGGGCCGCGTCCAAGCGGGTGATGCTGTCCGCCACCTTGAAGCTTACCGCCTGGAAATTCTTGATCTCCCGCCCAAAGGCCTTGCGGCGGGTGCTGTAGCGGGCGGCCACCTCCAAGGCGGCCCGGCCCATCCCCACCGCTCCGGCGGCGCTGGTCATTCGCTCGGGGATCATCATCTGGTAGAAGATTTCGCCCCCCTGGTTCTCCCGGCCGAGCAAGTTTTCGGCGGGAACCCGGGCATTTTCAAAAACCAGGCGGCCGGTCCCCCCGCCCCGGGTGCCCATGAGGCCGTAAATATACTCCACCTTCACCCCCGGGCCCCGGTCGACGATAAAGGCGCTGATGGACTTGTGGGGAGGCCCCTCGGGGTTGGTGCGGGCGTAAACCATAAAGTAGTCGGCCCCTTCGCTGCCGACCACAAAGCGCTTCTGCCCGTTTAAGATGTAGTAATCCCCCTCCCGCCGGGCGCTAGTGGTCGCCCCGAAAAAATCGGAGCCGCCCCGGGGCTCGGTCAAGGCTTCGGCGGTGGTGAGGCGCCCCTGGATGGTGGGCTTCAGGTATTTTTCTTTAAGATACTCGGAACCGAACTTGTTGATGGCTTCCCCGACAATGCTGACCAGGGAGTAGAGGCAGCCCAGGGAGGTGCCCAGGATGCCCACCTCTTCCAGGGCGATGATTTCCGAGGTCCAGGGGAGGCCTCTTCCGCCGTACTTCTTGGGAAAGCGCAGGCCCAGGAGCCCGCGAGCCGCCGCCCGCTCCAGGAACTGGCGGGGGTAGCGGACCTTGTCTTCGTCCATATCCCGCAGGAGCTGCTTGTCCACGTCTTCCCGGACAAAAGCCTGGACCTCTTCTCGAAGAGCCCGCTCCTCCGCACTCATCACGCAATCCAGCATCGGCTTTCCTCCTTCTCAGAAATTTGGATCAATTGAGGCAATTCATTCCTTGCCCCATTATATTACCGGGAGCCGGAAAGCGTCAAGAAAAGCCAAAGGGCTGCTCGCCGGCCGGGAAGCGCCAGAGCCATAAAGCGCCAAAGGTTCAGGGGACCTCTTGGAATTCCACGGAAAAGAGGGAGGCTTCCAGCACGGGGTTCAACTGGATCACTTCAAAAGTGGTCAACTGGGTCAAAGTGCCGTTAAGATCGTAAACCTCCACCCGGACGGGCAGCAGGCGCTTCGATTCTACCCAGATCAGCTCCTTTACCCGGTGGCGGTGGGGCTGGTCCGGGATCACCTCCAGGATATAGTAGCGGTGGCGGGAGCCCTCCTGCTCCTGGAGGAGCTGCACTTCAGCGGCGCCGGTGACGGAGTGCCAGTACTCTTCCAACATCTTGTAGGGGAGCTGCTCCCGCCCCAGTTCGTGAACGGGCAGGAAATCGCCCAGCTCGGGGTCAAAGTAGTAATCCTTCCCCTGGTTGTGGATCATCACCTGCAGCGCCGCCTGCCGGTCCCCCTTCAGGCGGATCATTTCGCAGCGATACTGCTTGGGAGGACAGCCCCAGATCTCCAGCAGGTACGAGGGCTGCTCCTCCAGGTAAAGCAGGGTCGTCTTGAACTTGACGTAGTAGCTGTCCAGGTCCTCCAGGCTTTGGGCGATCCCCTTCTGGACGGCCTGGGGGAAGGAGGGGCTCAGGTGCCGGGCAAAAATATGCCAGCCCCCCCAGCCCAAAAGCCCCAGTCCCAGGAACACCAGGGGGACCAGGATCAGCCCCCTGCGAAAGGGGACGGCGTAGAAAATGCGGCGTTTCAAAGCAACCCCTCCTTGCTTCCGGCCTGAAGCCGGTTAAGCCGGACGCAGGCCGCGGTTAAAAGGACCCCACTGGCAGGCCGGGGGCTCCTGCAGAAGGCGGAAGGCGGCTCCAAACTGGTTGAGAAAATCTCCGGCCATGTACCCCCGCCCCGAAGGAAGCAGGTCGCCGGCCAGGCCGTGCAGGAAGACCCCGGCCAGGGCGGCCTCCCAGGAAGGCATCCCCTGGGCAATCAAGGAGGCGATCAGCCCCGTGAGCAGGTCGCCGGTGCCGGCGGTGGCCAGGTTGGGGCCTCCCGTGGGATTGACCTGCAGCCGTCCGTCGGGAGCGGCCACCACGGTCCGGGCCCCCTTGAGCACCATAATGCAGTTCCAGTCTTCGGCGCATCTCCGGGCCGTCTCCAGGCGGGACCCTTGAATCTCTTCCACCGCCGCCCCCAGCATGTGGGCGAGTTCTCCCGGGTGAGGGGTAATTACCGGCGGCTTCTGGGCCCGGCGCAGCACCGCGGGGTCTCCGGCCAGGGCCCTCAAGGCCCCGGCATCGAAAACCAGGGGGAGGGGGCACTGTTCCAGCAAGGTCTTGATCAGGGCGGCGGTTTCCGGCGCCGGGGGGATTCCCGGCCCCATGGCCAGGACCCGAACCTGCCGCGCCTTCTCCAGGATCTCCCCGGCGGCGCTGGGCCCCAGCACTCCGGGACTCTCCTCGGGAAGGGGAAAGCTGATTACCTCCCGCAGCTTCCCTTCCAGCAGCGGCTGCCCGGAGGCCGCCGTCCCCACGTAGACCAGGCCGGCGCCGCCCCGCAGGGCCGCCTCTCCTGCCAGCACCGCCGCACCGCTCAATCCGGGCGAACCGGCTACCAGCAAGACCCGCCCCATGCTCCCCTTATGCCCGTCCAGGGGCCGCTCCGGGAGCATCCGGCGCACCTTCTCCGCGGTAATGACCTCCGTTTTCTCCGCGGTGGCCAGCTCCGGCGGGAAATGAATGTCGCCGACGATTACCTCCCCCGCCGCCTCCGCTCCGGGGTAAAGCAGCAAGCCCCGCTTGGGATAGGCCATGGTTACCGTCCAGCGGGCCTTTACCGCCTCTCCCAGGAGAGCGCCGGTGTCGGCGCAGACCCCCGAGGGAATATCCACGGCCAGGACCGGAACCCCGCTCTCGTTGACCGCCCGGACGATTCCGGCGGCCAGTCCCTCCAGGGGGCGCTGCAAGCCCACTCCCAGCAGGGCATCCACCACCAGGTCGGCGGAACGGAGCTCCCGGGAGAGCCAGTCCAAGTCCTTCTCTTCCATTATATGCCGCAACGGGAAGCCGGTATTCCTCAAATAGCGGTAATTTTCCGCCGACTCCGGGGGATATTTTTCCGGCCGGGCGAAAACAAGCAGGGAGACCTCCCGCCCCGCCCGCTGCAGCTGCCGGGCGATAACCAGCCCGTCGCCTCCGTTGTTCCCGGGGCCGGCCACCACGCAAATCCTGGCCGGCGCGGGCTGCATCTTCAAGATGACTTCCACCACGCGCATGCCGGCGTTCTCCATGAGAACTACCCCCGGCAGCCCCAACTCCTGGATCACCCGGCGATCCAGCTCTTTCATGGCCGCCGCCGTCAACAGCTTCATTTAACCCGCCACCTCCTCGGCAAATGGTTCTCTATCGGTCCGGTAAATATTTCTCCCGCTCTCCCCCTTTCCCCTTTATATCCGGCGATCAAAGGGAAGGAGGGCAGCGAATTTTGTCGAATACTTATGTTAACCAAGTGCAGCAGTCATTCCGAAGGAGGGGCCCCCTTGCTCAAGAAAAGCAGCTTTTTGATGGCAATTTTGACCGTTATGCTTCTTGGCGGCTTGCTGGTATCGTGCACCGGGGATCAGGAGGCCCTGGGGCCGCCTGCCGGAAGCGACGATGATCCTCAAGATGAGGATCCTCAGGAGCCGGCAGAGCCTGTGGACTACGAAGCCCTGGGCGTCAACGAGCTGGGCCAGATTATGTTTCTTATGTACCATGAGATCGGGGAGCCGGAAGCCGAATGGGTCCGCACCCCCGACAACTTTCGCAAGGACTTGCAGGCTCTCTATGAAGCCGGCTACCGGGCGGTCTCCTTGAATGACGTCCTCGATGGAAATATCGACGTGCCCGCGGGAACCACGCCGGTGGTAATTACCTTTGACGACAGCACCCCGGGCCAGTTCCGCTTTATCGAGGAGAACGGCCGGCTGGTGGTGGATCCCGACTGCGCCGTGGGCATCCTGGAGGAGTTCCACCGGCAGCATCCCGATTTCGGCCTGGCGGCGACTTTCTTTATCATTGCCGTGGCCCCCTTCGGACAGGAAAAGTATGTCCAGCAGAAGCTGGACTATCTGGTGGAGAAAGGCTTTGAAATCGGGAGCCATACCTACTCCCACCCCTATCCCGGCCTGGGCGGCCTGAGCCCGGAGAAAGCGCGCCAGGAGCTGGCTTACTTTATCAAGTGGAAGGATCAGTACCTCCCGGATTACCGGGTCCGCAGCCTGGCCCTCCCCTACGGCACTTATCCCAAGGATATGAGCTATATTATCCGGGGCGAATACGAAGGAATCGGCTATCATAACGAGGGTATCTTTCTGGTGGGCGCCAACCCGGCCCCCTCGCCCTTCTCCGGTGCATTCCGGCCCGAGGCCATCCCCCGGGTTCGGGCCAGCGAGATGAACACCGAGGGCACGGGGATATACGACCAGATGCAGCGTTTCCAGGAGAACTTGCAGGCCCGCTATATCTCCGACGGCGACCCCAACACCGTGGTGATCCCGGAAAAGCTGGCCGGCGAACTGAAGCCCGGGCTGGAGAAGGAGAAGACAATAATCACCTATTAATCTATTAATCGTTGGCTAGCGCCTTAAACAGCGGCGGGCGGCCCGGCCTGGAGGAAGGCCGGTCCCGGCCCGCTTTTTTTATTATTGCAGGTACTTCCCGCCTTCGCTGCTCCGCACCTTGGGGTGCAGGGCCGTGTTGAGGGCGGCGGCGATAACCAGGGAGATATCGTCGATAAAGGTATCGATCTCCTTGGGGGTAACCATTAAACGCCCCACAAAAGGCTCCAAGACGCTTTTCACCAGCATCTGGCGCTCTTCCCAGCTCTGGCCTTCCATCCCGATTACCAACTCCGGGGCCCGGGACTGTTTTTTAAAAGCCTGCACCAGGGCATCCATGGTATCCCCGGCAATGGTGGAGGCTTCCACTACGGTGGGGACGCCGATGGCCACTACCGGGACCCCCACCGTCTCCTTGTTGATTCCGACCCGGTTGTTGCCCACCCCGGAACCGGGGTTGACCCCGGCATCGGCCACCTGGATGGTGGTATGCAGCCTCTCCAGGCGGTGGGCCGCCAGGGCGTCAATGGCAATTACCAGGCTGGGCTTGACCTGCTGGACCAGGGCCCGGACAATCTCGCTGGTTTCGATGCCGGTAATCCCCAGCACCCCCGGGGCCAGGGCGCAGGTGGAGCGGTAGCCTTCCTGGAAAGCCTGGTGTTTCATCAGCTTCAGGTGGCGGGTGACCAGGAGATCGCCCACCACTTTCGGCCCCAGGGCATCGGGAGTCACGTTCCAGTTGCCCAGGCCCACAATTAGCACGCTCTCCTCCAGCTTGTCCGGCAGGGGCAGGAACTTGATCAACTCCCGGGCCAGAATATCCGTCAGGCGATCCTGCAGATCGGTGTCCTTCTGGCGCAGGCCCGGGGCCTCCAGGGTCAGGTAGTTCCCCGGGGCCTTGCCCAGGCGCTGCGCCGCCTCCCGGGTCTCCACTTTAACCAGGTGGATGGTGACGCCGTCCTCCCGGGTCTGTTCCACGGCTACCCCGGGCATCTCCTCCGCCGTCCGCTCCTGGACTATTTCCCTGGCCTCCAGGGCCAGGTCCGTGCGCACGTTGAATTCCGGAACATAACCTTCCCGCTGACCTTCAGCTAACGACATGCTCAAAGCTCCTTTATCAGTTCATCCCAAAAAGGTCCGGCCTTTTGATTACCTCAATTCCGTGGGGATAAAGAGGTCCACGATCCCGATAACCACCGCCGCCAGGGCCGCACCGATGAGAGAGACGGACATTCCCGGCACCAGGAACTGGGCCACGTAGATAACCACGGCCGCGGTCAAAAAGCCCACCAGCCCGCGGTTTTGGGGCGACACCTTGCGCCCGAAGAGGCTCTCCACGAGATAGCCGAGGATGGCGATTACCACCGCAGCGATTAGCGCCTGCCAAAAAGAAAGAGTGGCGAATCCGGGCAGCAAGAAGCTAACCAACATCAATACCACGGCAGAAACCACAAAGCGAACAATTAAACCCAGCATTACACTCCTCCTCACCAGGAAATTGTAGGTTTATCTTATCCCATAATTATTCCTAATATGCGCAGCCCATACGCTATATGGGCGGTTTATGATCCTCCCGCCCGGCAAGCCGGCAAATCAGGGGGACGGCGACTTTGGCTCACCCCTAATACATCGGCAAGCCAGGAGGAGGGCAATTTGGCTCCCCTTGACGCACCAACACAAATAACGCCTTCCGGGCTTTCAACGGCCAGTGAAAATGTCACCCTAAAAACGCTTTATCGGGACTGAGAAAATGTCACCCTTTCTGATTGCTTGCAGGGTGACAATATCACAGGCCGATAACAAATAATGCCTTCCGGGCTTGCTTTTTTTGTGACGAAATGTTAAAATCTTAGCGTTTACTGGTAGGAAGGAGGAGAGCAGGTTTTGCCCAACACCAAGTCAGCAGCGAAGCGGGCCCGGCAGATCAAAGTACGCACCGCTCGGAACCGTCGCTACAAGAGCATGATCAAGACCTCCATCCGCCGCTTCGAAGAAGCCCTTCAGAGCGGGGATCTGGAGTCCAGCAAAATCAGGCTGATCGCCGCCATCCGTCAGATTGACAAAGCGGCTGCCAAAGGGGTGGTGCATAAGAATAACGCCGCCCGGAAGAAGTCCCGCTTGACTCGTCTGTACAATAAGCATGCCGCCAGCTGAGTGACTGCGGCTCTGGAAGTGAGATACCTTAAACATGCAGCCGGGAGATATCTCCGCTCCAGGAAAAAGTGCCCTTTCCGCCGTGCCGGAAAGGGCTTTTGTGCTATAAATGCCTAGCGGTACTCCAGGTAGATATGGACCACCACCACCAGATCTCCTTTGCGCACCACCGCCAGGGTCAGCCCCCGGTAGCGCTGATCCGCCAGGTAGTTCAATCCCCCCTGGGCCAGCTCCCGGTACAGCTTCTCCGGGGAGGACAAAGGGAACGACCACTTTATAAAGGCGGCCATGCCGGCACTCCGGAGGCCCAGGTCCCACCTCCGGTTGAGCTGGCTCTTCAATTCCGCCAGGGAATATTCCTTCCCCCGGCAAATATCCTCGGCGATCCGGGCGCCGTTCTGGCGGGCCATGTTGGCAAGCCTCTCCTCTTTCCGCAGCAGAGGCAGCCCCTGTTCCTGCCGGTACCCGTTAAAAAGCCGGAAGAGCGCCTCCTCGTACTCCGGCAGGTAAACCGCCTCGGCCTGGGCGGACTGGGCCCGGCTGTAATCTATTTCCCGTTCTTCCTTGTACGCCGGATCCCGGTGCAAGCGGAACAGTTCCTCCGGAGTAGTCAGGTAAATGCGCCGGGGCTTCTGGTAAAACTTCTGCTCTTCCTGGATAACAAAGCCGGCCCCCCAGGTGGCATCCAGGCCGTACCAGATCCCGTCCACCCGGACATGGTTCCAGGCGTGCCGCTCCTCTTTGCCGGGTTCGGGATAAACCACGCCGCTTTCGTAAGTGGCCTCCAGGCCCACCGCCTTGCAGAGCTCCCGAACCAGTTCCGCGTAATCGTGGCAGATGCCCTTCCCCGTACGGAGCACGTATTCCGCCCCGGATCCGTATGCCTGGGGATTCTCCATCTTCTGCAGGTCGTAAGCGATGTTGTGGGTAACCCAGTCGTAGATGGCCGCCATCTTGTCGTAATCGCTTTCCAGGCCTTGGGTTATCTCCCGGGCCAGCTCCTTTACCGGGCCGGCCACTTCCCCGCCCCGGCCTCCAGGGGGGCTGACCTCCAGGACTTCCGGCACATTAAAAGGGAACTCCCCCTGGTAAACCGCCCTGGACAGGAGAGCGCTGTAATGACGGACCAAGTCCTCCAGATTGAGCAGCAGATCCGTCCGGTGGATGAAGAAAAAAACAGCTGCGGCCACCAAGAGCAGGGCCAATACCGGGCGCAACCACTTCATCTATGCTCCCTCCCGGAGCCTCATTTTTCTTCCCGCTTCTTAATATGCGCCGGCGACGTCAAGGTTGCCGCTTTTTCTTTTTCCCGCTGCCGGGCTGCCGGAAATAATTGCTCAAAGGGCGCTCTTCTTATGCCGGCGGGTGATCCAGGCCAGGACCAGTTCCAGAGCCAACTGCTGATCCAGCCGCCCAGTTTTAATCTTCTCATCTATCTCCTGCAGCCGGATCAGGATCTCCTCCAGCACCTCCCGGTCAAAAGCCAGGGCCTGGGAATGGATCTTGCGGGCGATAAAAGGAGCCAGCTTCAGCTCCGACGCCGCCCGGGCCGGGGGGAAGCCTTCCTCCAGCAGCGAACGGTACTGCAGCAACAGGCGGAAATGGCGCGCGATCATAAACAGGATCAGCAAGGGCGACTCCCGCCGCTGGACAAGGAAGCGGAGTACGGTCAAGGCCCGGCCCAGGTCCCCCGCTCCCAGGGAGTCCGTCAGCTTAAACACGTCTCCTTCCACGGATCCCGGGCTAAGTTTGGCCACCATCTCCCCGGTAATCAGCTTCTCCTCCCCCAGGTAGCAGACCAGCTTCTCCAGCTCGTGGCTCAGGGCCCAGAGGTCGCCCTCCCGGCCCTGGAGAAGCTGCTCCACCGCCTCCCGTTCCATCTCTTTTCCCGCCGCCTTTACCTTCCGGAGAAGCCAGCGCTTCAGCGCCTCCCCCTTCAAGGGAGCGCAATCCACCACCAGGCCCTCCTCGCTGACCAGTTTAAATAAGCGTCTCCGCCGGTCAACCTTGTCGGCGGAAAAAACCAGGATCCGCTCCGGCTGGGGGCGCCTCCTCTCCTGTTCCAGGAACCGGTTCAAGAGTTCCCCTGCCCTCTCCTCTCCGCCGGCATCGCTCTGCTTCTCCCGGGAAGGAGAAAGGCCGGGGGGCGAATCGATGACCAGGATCTGGCGGGAAGAAAAGAGATTTCTGTTCTCCAGGCGGGTCAGGGCCTGCTCCAGGGGAAACTGGGCGCCGTCCACCTTCTCCAGACCCAGCCGGGCCGCCGGGCCCAGAAAAATCCGGGCCAGGCCGCTTAAAAGCTGTTCCCGAAAATAGGATTCCTCTCCGCAGAAAAGATAGAGAGGAACCAGGTGACCGGCTTTTATTCTGCTCCAGGCCGCTTCAGGGGTTAGCATGACGGGTGCTCCCTCAATATCATTTTGCCCCATCAATATTCACCATAGAAGCGGCGGAATCCTTTAGGGGCAAAATTAAAAAGGCCTAGTTCTCCGGCAGCTCCTTTGGAGAATGAGCCGGCACCATGGGAATAGGGCCGGACAGGGGATCGATCTGCCAGGCCGCCTCTCCCGGGCGGGGCGCAACCAGGGGCTGCCCCAGGTAAGAAGGTGCATTCAGGCCCAGGGCCCGGTAGACATTGGCCAGGTGCTTCCGGAAAAGAGCTTCAAAGGGAACAGAGAGGTAGTAGGGCATGCTGTCAATCCACCAGGGGTAGTCGCTGCCCTCGGCGATATAGATGTTCCGCAGCGCCTGCTCCAGCTTCCCGGGGTCGGCGTCGGGCCTCTTCCGGTAGCTTTCAATGGCTTGGCGGGCCTCGGCCAGCTGGTTCCACAAGGCATTTTTCCCGCCGGTGCCGATCCAGCGGGCCAGGCTGTGGTCCACCCAGGAGCCGGTAAAAAGGCGGCTGATTTGCCGCTGGGGCGGATATTTGGCCAGGTACTCGCTGACGGTGACGCAGCGTAGGTGCTTTTCGCCGGAGAGGCGCCGGTAAAGGCTGTGCAGGAACGGCCCCTTGTCGCCCTGGTACCATTCCCAGGCGTTCTCCCCGTCCAGGGAGATGGTCACCAGGTGTTCCTGGGGAGACCATTGCAGATTCTCCCAGATCCGGTTCAGGCGGTGGACCAGGTCGGCGGCGGCCTCCTCGGGAGGGAAGTGCTGGTACTCAAAGCCGATGCGGTCGGAGAGGTGGTGGTCCCGAAAGATCATGGTTATCTCCCCGCCCTCCGCCTTGACCTGGTAGGGCCGGTAAAGGACATCCCCATTAAGCACGTGCCCGTAGCCGTCCCGGACTATCTCCACGTCCAGGGAGCGGGCCAGGACCTGTTCGTCGGAGATGGTCCAGGCAAAACCCAGATCGTTAAAAATAGGTATGCATTCCGGGCTGACCGCCTGCTCCGGGGGCCAGACTCCCCGGGGAAGTGTGCCGAAAAGGCGGCGGTACTGCTCCCGGGAGAGCTTCAGCTGGGCATAGGCATCTTCGGGGTAGCGGAAGCGGTGCCCCGGCAAAGGAAGCCCCGGGCTGGCCCGCAAGGCGCTGTGGCTGTCGATAATCAGCGGCATGATGGGGTGGTAGAAGGGCGTGGTAATGATTTCAATCTGCTTTCTCTCCATGAGCCGCCGGTGCTCCGGCACCACCCGGCGCAGGATCTCCATCTGCTTCTCCATCAAGGTCTTGACTTCCTGAACGGTAAATCCTTCTCCCTTTTCCTCGAGCCCGTTCAAGAAGGGATCCTTCCGTCTCAGGTCCGGATCCATCCAGGCCAGGTTGAACCAGGCCTGCAGGTCCCGGTAGTCCCGGGTAGTAAAGCGCTCCAAGGCCTCCCGGACAGCCTCCGGCTCCCTGGTTCGGCCCTGCAGGTTAAGGAGCTGGTGGTAGCGGGGGTGGCGGGCGATAACCCGGTCCCACTGGATGTCAAAGTAGTGATGCAGCAGAAAGCGCTTCTCCCAGGGGGTGAGCTTCTCCGCCTCCTTCATCACCCTCTGGTAGTAGTCTTCGCTGCCCTGCAAGTAATCCTCAATCTGCTCCAGCAGGGAAGGGGTCAGGTTGAAGGTCTGGTGGATCGCCGGGTATTCTTCCAGGATGGCGGCCATGCTGTAGTAATCCTTGGCGGCGTGAAGCCGGGCCCAGGGCATGATATACTCTTTTTTCTCCGCATCCTGGTAGTAGGGCTGGTGCTGGTTCCAGACAAAGGCGACATAGAGGGTCTTCATCCCCGCACCTCTTCCTTGGCGGATTCCTGCTCCGCTCCTTTTTCGGCCAGGGACTCAAAAGCCATGGTTATGCCCAGCTCTTCTCTTCCTCCCCGGTCCAGGAGAAGGTCCCAGCGGAACAGGAGCAGGGACTGCTGGTATACCCTCTCCATCCCTCCTTCGGACTGGGATACGGTCTCGATGGGAGCCCTCCAGAAGACCGCCGGCCGGTCAAAGCGGAGGGTCAGCTTGAACCGGCGCCAGCCGTCCACCATGATCAACTCCTCCACGGACTCTTCCGCACCCATGGAGGCCAGGTGCCTCTCTTCCAGCCGGCGCCCGGGAATCTCATAGTAGCAGCAGTCATCGTAGCCGGCCAGGAAAGCCAGGTTCATCTCCACGGCGAAGCAGGCTTCCGCCCGCTCCCGGCCGCGGTTCTCGATCAGGTAAGCGACGGAGATGCGGTCCTCTCCCGCCCGCAGGACAACGGATTTCTCCAGCAGCAGCCGGACATTTTCCTCCAACTCTCCCTCCCGGCGGAAAATCAGCTTCACTTCCCCGGCGCCTCCCGGGCTGCCGCCATTTTGAATGGCGTACTCCGCCGGCCGCAGCAAAAAGCCGCCTACTTCCCGGTAATGCCCCTTCCTGAATTCCTCCAAGGTCATCTCCTTGTCCAGGAAGTGATCGATGAGCCCTCCCCGGGGATAGGGGTCGTAGTGGAGATGCTCCAGCAGGCCCTCCTCCTTGACGGCCTGAAGATGGTGGATGGAGGCCACCTGGTCCTCGGGAGGAGCCGGCGAGGCGGTCTGCTCCATGAGCTTCTGGTGATAGGCTTCCGGCCGGCGCGTCAAAGTGGCCAGGAGATTGACCGCCCCGGGGCGCCAGGAGAGCTCCCAGAGGCTCCCCCCCAGGTGCGGGGAGAGGAGCAGGGTAAAGCGGTCGCTGCTCAACTGGATCTCCTCCTGGCCGCTGTAGGAGCGATCCTCCGTCTCCACCCGCACAAAAGGCTCCCCCTCCAGGACGCTGTCGATAAGCCGCTCCGCCTGGAGCAGCTTCTCCCAGACCGCCGAGCGCAAAAAATTCAGGTAGAGCCCCCCAAAAACGCCGTGCCAGTAGGCGCAGTTGCACTGGCCGGCCCAGATGAGGCGGCGCGCCTGCTGGTACTGCTCCCCCCCTTTCAGTTGGTCCAGGCGTCGGCGGAGGGCCAGCATCTTTTTATGCATCCGGTTGCTTTCCGGGTAGCGGGTGAGGAAGTTGCGCCAGAAACCCTGGGACCACTCCTTCATCTCCCGGTAAGAGCCGGCGGGGAGGTAGACGGGCCCCCTGGGCTTGAACAGGGAGCGGTACTCGCTAAAGGTGACCGTCTCCAGCCACTCCCGGTTTTCCTCCAGGAGGGAGAAGAAGCGTTCCAGCCAGCCTTTTTCATAAACGGCTTTATAGGTTCCCGGCCAGCCGCCGAATTTCTCCCCGTCGTCGGCCAGCACGAAGAGGCGGGGGCGCCGGCGATCCTGCTTCTCCCGGAAAAAGTTGATGCTCTCCTCGGGCGGCTTAAAGGGGATCAAGTAGCGCAGCTGCTCGTTGATGGGGAAGATGTCCAGGGGCCACCCTTCCTCCTCGGTCCGGTAGTAGTGATCCAGATCTTTGTAGCCCATGGCCTCAAAGTGAGCATCGTCGATGGGGAGGTACTCCATCCCCGCCGTGGCGATGGGACGGGGGAGGTGGGGCTCCCAGATCCGTTCCGCCAGCCACATCCCCCGGGGGCGGGTGCCCAGGAGCTCCTCCAGCCGCTGGGACATGAAGCGGATCTGCTCGATTTTGTCTTCATCGGGGATAATCGGCAGGATGGGCTCATAATAGGCCCCGCCCAGGATCTCCACCTGTCCCCGGGCCACCAGGCCCCGCAGCCGGTCAATAAAATCCGGCCGGTTTTCTTCAATCCACTCCAGCAGGCTCCCGGTATAGTGCATCCCCACCTTAATGTTGGGGAAGCGCTCCAGGACCTCAACAAATGGCTCGTAGGCGATCTTAAAGTTTTCTTCGAACACGTGGGGCAGGTTACCCACGGGTTGGTGATTGTGCAAGGCCAGGACAAAGTATACCTTCTCCCCTGCTTTCAATGCTGTCTCCTCCTTTGTTCCTTAAGAATGCCGCCGCCTCCTCGGGCACGACTACATTGATGAAGACCCCCGCCCCCATTTCAAAGGCGGCCGTTGCCGTCAGCTTGGGAATCAGCTCCAGGTGCCAGTGGTAGTGGGGCAGCGCCGCCAGGCGCAGGGGGGCGCTGTGCAGGTAGAAGTTGTAGGGGGGATCGTCCAGGACCAGGGAGAGCCTGCCCAGGACCTCATTTAACAAGGCCGCCAGGGCTTCCCTCTCCTTCTCCTCCATGTCCAGGAAGGAGGACTGGTGGCGCCGGGGCAGGAGCCAGGTTTCAAAAGGGTAGCGGGAGGCAAAGGGCATATAGGCGCTGAAGAAGCTGTTCTCCGCCACCATCCGGATCCCGCTCCGGCGCTCTTCTTCCAGCAGGCGGCAGTAGGGACATTCCCGCCGGTTCAGGTAGTACTCGTGCGCCCCTTCCAGCTCCATCCTAACTTGCCCGGGGATAAAGGGCAGGGCAATCAACTGCGAATGGGGATGCTCGATGGAAGCTCCGGCCTCCCGCCCGTGGTTGCGAAAAATCATGATGAAGCGCAGGGTCTGGTTGCCGGACAAGGCCTGGTAGCGCCGGTAGTAGGAATCGACTACCAGCCTCATCTGCTCCCGGGATATGGAGCCGGGGTGCCGGTTGTGGGCAGTAGTTTCGATGAGCACTTCATGGACCCCGCAGCCCGGCTCCCGGTAGAAGAAGGCCCCCTCTCCCGGCCGGGCTTCCCCGGCGGAGCCGTCCCCGGCTCTTACCGCCGGAAACATGTTGGGGACCACCCTAACCCGCCAGCCGGGGCTGTCGGGAGTTCCCTCCCGCCGCCCCAGGGCCAGAACCTCGGGGGGAGTCATCCCTTCATTGCCCGGGCAAAAAGGGCAGCTCTCCATGCGTTCGGGGAGGGCGGCATGATCGATCTCGTATTTTCCCTTGCAGGCAAAGGTCTCCGGGCGCTTGACCCGGTCGGCAGCGATAATCACCCACTGCCCCGAGATTATATCCCGCCTGAATTCGGGCAAAGAGACGACACCTCCTTGGATGTGGGTAAAGGCCGGGAAACCCGGGCGCAAAGCGGGCCCCTCCAGTATAGCTTCACCCGGTTTCGTTGAATGATTCAACAGGCAGAAAATTAAGTTTAGCTTCCCCCGGCGCTCCCCTTTTATTCCCCGGGCGCCGGCAATGTTCCGTCAATATTATTGAAGAGAAAGGGCATAATAGCTTTTAGACTGGCCGGTACCGCCCTATTCAGCGCCTGACCCGTTTAAAGATAGATTCCGAAAGCTAGGATAGATTCCGAAAGCTAGATGCCAGAGGTGAAAAAAGTTCCATGCTCAGCGCTCAACAGGAAGCTCTTAACCGCGGCCTGGTGCTGCCGCGGTATTACGGCGAAGATCGCCTGGTTCTTCTGCCGCGGGATCCCTATTGCATTTTTGCTTACTGGGAAATTACCCCGGCCACCAGGGAGCGCCTTAGAGAAAGATGGGGAGAAGAAGCCTGGAACCAGGCTTTTCCCCAGCTGCGGGTGGTGAAGCAGAACCCCGCGGAACGGGTAGAGGAAAGTTTTGAGGTTACCATCCAGGCGGAGGCGGAAAACTGGTACCTGACCAATCTGCAGCCGGATTGCTATTATCACCTGGAACTGGGCTGGAGGCATCCCGCCGCCGGTTTTCAACCCGTGCTGCGCTCCAATACGGTCCGCACCCCCCGGGACGGGATCAGCGACCTTATCGATGAAGAGTGGCAGCTGCCCGACTGGAAAAGCCGCAAACTGTACCGCCGGATCTCTCTTTTTCATCTCAGTTCCCCGGAGCTTTTCCGGAGGCCCAAGAGCAAATTTTAAGTTTAGTACACCGGAAAGGAAAAATACGCGAGGAGGCTTAACATTTAATGGCCCAAGGATTCCTGGCTTTAATCCTGCATTCCCACCTTCCCTATGTCCGTCACCCGGAACACGAGTACTCCCTGGAAGAAAAGTGGCTCTTTGAAGGCTTGACCGAGTGCTATATCCCCCTGCTCCAGACCATGGAGGCTATGCGCCGGGACAAAATTGACTTCCGCCTCACCTTTTCCCTCTCCCCGACGCTCCTCTCCATGCTGGAAGATCCCTTTCTGCAGGAGCGCTACAGCCGCTACCTCTCCCGCCTGCAGGAACTGGCCCGGCTGGAGGAAGAGCGCACCGCCGGGGACCCCGAATTCCATCCCCTGGCCCGCATGTATCGGGAACGCTTTGACAGCGTGGCCCGGTACTACCACGAGCGCTGCGGACGCCGCCTGCTAAACGCCTATCGCAGCTTCATGGAAGACGGCTATATCGAGATCATTACCTGCGCCTCAACCCACGGCTACCTCCCCCTGCTGGAGCCGCAGTTGGAAAGCGTCTACGCCCAGCTGGCCAACGCCGTCCAGTATCATATGGAACTTTTCGGCCGGCGGCCCCGGGGCATATGGCTTCCCGAGTGCGCCTACTCCTACGGGATCGACGAACTGTTAAGCGAACTGGGAGTGCATTATTTCATTACCGCCACCCACGGCGTGCTTTACGCTGCGCCGCGGCCCAAGTACGGGGTGTACAGTCCCATCCTGGCACCCAGCGGCGTAGCCGTCTTCGGCCGGGACCCTGAGACCTCCAAGCAGGTATGGAGCTCCCGGGAGGGATACCCCGGAGACTACGACTACCGCGAGTTTTACCGGGATATCGGCTACGATCTGCCTATGGAGTACATCGGCCCGTACCTGCACCCTCCGGGGCTGCGCAGCGATACCGGCATTAAATACTACCGCATCAGCGGAACCAGCCTGGAACACAAGAAGCCGTACCAGCCCGAACGCGCTCGGGAGAAGGCGGCCATCCACGCCGGCAACTTCATGTTCAACCGGGAGCAGCAGATAAAGTACCTGCGCGAGCTGATGGGCCGCCCCCCCATTATCGTATCTCCTTACGATGCGGAGCTGTTTGGACACTGGTGGTTCGAGGGGCCCCAGTGGCTGGACTTCCTCTGCCGCAAGATTGCCTGCGACCAGGATTGCTTCAAGATGATCACCCCGGCGGAGTACCTGGACCTGGGCTACCCCCTCCAGGTTTCCCAGCCCAACGCCTCCAGCTGGGGCGACAAGGGCTACCACGAGTTCTGGCTGAATGGGAGCAACGACTGGCTTTACCGCCACCTGCACCGGGCCGCCGAGGAGATGATCGCCCTGGCCACGGAAAACCCCGACGCTGAAGGCCTGCTGGAAAAAGCCCTGGCCCAGGCCGCCCGGGAGCTGCTCCTGGCCCAGAGCAGCGACTGGGCATTTATCATGACCAGCGGCACCATGGATGAATATGCCCGGGGGCGGGCTTACAGCCACCTGGCCCGTTTCTTCAACCTCTCCCGCCAGATCCGGGACGGTTCCATAGACGAAAAATGGCTGAAACAACTGCAGGAAACGGACAACCTTTTTGCCAACTTGGATTACCGGCTCTATCAAAGCATGGAGAGCACGGTACCCCGCTCCGTGGAGATGGCGGCCCGCTAATAAAAAAAAGAGACAGCGGCTAAGCTGCCTCATCAGGGAGAAAAATGGGTACTCCTACTGATCGGCAGCCTGGCGGTCCCCGGTAGGGATCCATGGCTTTGCGTCCCTGCCTTGCGACAGGTTTGCCTTTGACGATCTATATCAGTATTATATACTGGCCCGCAGTAATTGGCAATATATAAAATATATTAAGGGAACGCCCTTTTTATATCATGGTTAAATCATGGGAACGGTTCTTCTGATATATGTCTACCCTACCTGCCCTGGGGGAAGAACTGGGCCAGTTCGCTGACCAGGCCGGTGATCCCGTTCTCATGTTTGACCAGCTGATGGGGAGGCTCTACGGCCACCCAGAACTTTTGCTCCAGCCCGGCTGCCTCCACGATGTAGGCATCGAAGGTGCCGGCGGGGACGTTAACTTCTTCCCGGCCGGTAACGGCTATCTCCGAGACCACCTTCCGGGCGGTAGGAGCCACCAGCAGGTTCAGCTTCCCCCGCCACCCTTCTTCCAGGGGCAAGGCCCGTACTAAAAAGGGCAGCTGCTCGAAGTCGTAGTAGGCCCGGCCGGGAAGGGTCACGTTCTGCTGCCGGGAACCGTTTTCGTCCTCCCTGGTGATGCCCACGTTCCGATCCTCGTAGACAGCCAGCAAAGTGCTTTTCCCCTCCTCGGTGACCTGGTCAAACTCCGTCCGCAGGGGCAGCAGCGTGGAGGCGTCCAGGGTTACCTGGCGCCGCTGGGGAAAGTTGGTGGAAAGGTGCTCGGTAATAAAGAGCAGCGCTTCCCCCTCTTTCTTTACCTGCAGCTCCTGAACCAGGAAGAGCTCCCCCTCCTTCTCGATCTCCATAACGGTAACCTCCCCCTCCTGCCAGGGAGGGGACCATTCCGGAGATTGATTGCTGCTGCAGCCTCCCATCGCCAGGGCAAACAACAGCAGCAAGAGGGCTGCCTTCCCAAAAAGTCTCCCCCTGAACACCTCTTTTCCTCCTCTCTGATACTCTTTCCCGCTTGTACCGGGCTTGGTTGGACTCTTAGCGATCATACAATATTACTCCCGTTTCGTAAAGCAAGCCGCCCGCCACCAGGAAAAACCCCAGGGGAACCAGGGGGGTCTGCCCCTCCTGCCAGTAGGGGACCGCCTTCATGTAATACAAAAGGGAATAGGACTCCGTGGCTTCGAAATAAGCCGGAAGAGAGAGAGCCAGGATAAAGAGCGCCGCGGCGGCCCCCGCCTTGACCGGGGAGGAGAAGAGCACGGAGAAGATCAGCACCGCCAGGTAGACCAGCACCGCTCCCATCCAGGTTATCGCCGCCGCGGTAAAGAGGCTTTTCGGGTCAAGGAGATAACCGCGATACCAGGAAGCCAGGTAGAGGAGCAGGGTTGATCCCAGCACGCCCAGCAGCAGCAGCAACAGCCCCGCAGCGACCTTGCTGGTGTAGATCTCCCGGCGGGAAAGGGGCTTGCTCAACAAGACTATTTCCGTGCCGGCGGCGCGCTCCCCGGAGATGGCCCCGGCTCCAAAGAGGAGAGCGGAAAAAAGGGAGACGTAGAGCATAACGCCCGCCGTCCACCGGTTCCAGATGTAGAGATCATAGGCTTCCCGGGAGAAATCCAGGGTCCAGGAAAACACCGGCCAGGTGCGGCCAAAAAGCAGGGGAAGGGCTACCGCCCCCGCCCCCAGCAAAAGGAGGCTCAGGAGCAATTTAATTCTGTTCTGCTGCAATTCCTTCTTAAATAGAGCCTGATGAACCATCTTTTTCTCCTGATCTGCGCCGGGGCGAACTGCTGATCAGGCGCAGGTTGCCTTTCATGATCACCCGGGGATCCAGCAGCTTCCCCTCTTCCATGGTGAGCACCCGGTCCGCCAGGGCCGCCAGCTCCTCCCGGCAGCGGGAGGCCAGCAGGACCGTGTGCCCGGCCGTTTTATACTCATGGATAACGGCGCTGAAGAGCAGGTTGTCGCCCCGCTCCTTGCTGCTCGTTTCGAAAGGCTCGTCCACAATTAACAGCTCCGGGCCGGGGGAGAGGGCCAGCAGCAGGGAGAGCTGCTTCTTCTGGTGCGGGGTCAGCTTCCCCACTTTGCCTTTCCAGGGAATATCGAAGAGCCTTAGGAGGCGCCTGGTGAGGGAGAGATCCCACTGCCGGTAGAAGGAGCGGTAGAAGTCAATCAGTTGGTAAACCCGCATAAAGCCGTAGAGAGAGGAAGGATGGGGCACAAAACCGACTTTCTCCCGGATGGTCAAGCTGTCGCCGGTTATATCCAAGCCCAGGCAGAGGCCGCCTCCCGAGCTGGGAGGCAGGATCCCCAGCAGCATCTTCAGCAGGGTGCTCTTCCCCGCCCCCGCCGCCCCCCAGATGCCGAAAACCTGGCCGTAAGGGACTTTGAGGTCAACAGCATCCACTAGCCGGCGGCCTTTAAATTCCCTGGTCAGGGACCAGGTTTCCACAGCCCAGCTCACGGTCGCCCTTCATCTCCCCTCGCGGTCATCTTTTTGGCAGGCCAGGTAGAAGTACGCCGCCTGCCCCGTCTCCTCCAGCACTTCTTCCCGCAGGACCCGGCGAAAGCACTGCTTCAATCTTGCCTCCAAGTCCGCCTCCGGCCTGGAGCTCCAGAAAGAGACCCATCCTCCGGGGCAAAGACAGCGGTTGAGGGCCTGCAAGCCCGGGATCTGGTAGAGACGGCGGTTGGCCGGCCTGCTGAGCCAGCTGCTCCCGTTGTCCGTATCCACCACGATTAGATCCCACCGGCCCGCCTCCTCCGGACGCTCCAGCACCCTTTCCAGGGCCTCTTCCTCCACGGCAAGGCGGCGGTCTTCCAGCGCCCTCCCGTTGATCTCCTTAAGGTAAGTCCGGTTCCAGCGCACCACCGCCGGCTCGATCTCCACCACCTTTACGGCCTTCACCCGGGGCCAGAGCAGGGCTTCCTGCAGGCTGTAGCCCACGCCCAGCCCGCCGATGAGCACCCGGCATTCCCGCTCCGGGCCCAGCAGCTCCAGGGCCCGCCTGACCATGAGCCGCTCCGAGAGGCCGTTGTAGGTGGCCATCAAAAAGACGCCGTTATAGATGATTTCAAAGTGTTCCCCCCGCTTCTGGAGCTGGATCTCTCCCCCCAGGCCCTGGGTCCGCTCCAGAACCAGCGGCGGGTCGTTCCGGAACCAGGTCATCGCTTCACCGCCGTTTTATTTTGTTTCAACGCCGGCGGATAAAATCCTGTATGGGAAAAAGGAAAAAAAGACTGCCCGTGGAAAGTAAGGGAAGAATAAGGGAGGAGCCTGAAGAGGAAATGAGAATAGTCCGCTTTCAATACGGCAGCGAAACTGGCTACGGCCTCCTGGAAGAAGAGGAGATCGCAGAGATTGGTTCTCCTTTTGTCGGCGGAGAAGAGTTCCTGAAAACGGGGCGCCGCTTCCCCCGGGCCGGGGTTCGGATCCTGGCCCCGTGCACGCCCAGCAAGGTGCTCTGCATCGGGCTGAACTACCGCGGCCACGCCCAAGAGTTGAAGCTGCCCCTGCCGGATAAGCCGGTGCTCTTTATGAAGCCCTCCACCGCCGTGATCGGCCCCGAGGAGACCATCATCTTCCCTCCCGCCAGCCGGCGGGTGGACTACGAAGCGGAGCTGGGGGTGGTTATCCGCCGACCCGCCAAGAACGTCCCCCAGGAAAAGGCCCTGGACTACGTCCTGGGGTACACCTGCGCCAACGACGTTACCGCCCGGGATCTGCAGTCGCCCACGGGACAGTGGACCTACGCCAAGGGCTTTGACACCTTCTGCCCCCTGGGCCCCTGGATTGAAACGGAGGTAGACGACCCGGAGAAGCTGCAGGTTAAGGGCTATCTGAACGGAAAGCTGGTCCAGTCGGCTTCCACCGCCGAGCATATCTTCCCCGTGGCGGAGTTAATCGCCTTCATCTCCGCCTGCATGACCCTGCTCCCCGGCGATGTGATTATCACCGGCACCCCCTCGGGAATCGGCCCCCTCCAGCCGGGAGACCGCTTCACCGTGGAGATCGAAGCCATCGGCCGGCTGAGCAACCCCTGCGCCGGGGAGGGCTAGGGCAGGGCCGGCTTTAGGGCGGACAAGGCGCCGGCCTGGAGATCCCCGGCCCTGACCACCAGGACCTGGCAGCCTTCTTCTCCCGGCCAGGCCAGGCCGGGAAGGCCGCTGCTGTCCACAAAGGGGTAGCTGTCCTGCTCCGCCGGCAGCCAGCGAACGGAGATGCCCAACTCGGGCCAGAAAGCTTCCCCCGCAAAGCGTTCCGGCGGCTCCAGTCCCCGGATCCAGAGGAGGATGTTCCCCCGGCCGTCGGCATAGAGGGCGGCCCGGCAGGCCGTATCAACGCCCTCCCGGGCATAAACCGCCCCCAGCCGGAAGCGCTCCCCGATAACAAGCGGCCAGCCGCCGGGCGGCAGACCCGACTCTTCGGCAGAGTCGCCTGCCGGCCTCCAGCCTTCATCGGCGGGGTCATAAGCAGGATAATCCCTGCCTCCATCCCAGGTCCCGCCTTTTTCCGTGTCCGCGGCCGCTTCCGGCCGGCCTCCCAGCAGGTCGTCGGCCGTGGCCCGCAATTCGTCGCCATGGCGCCCCTGCCCCAGGGACCACCACCAGTAGGAGAAGCCTCCCACGAAGAGCACCAGCAGGCAAGCGGCCAGGGTGGCCCACCTCTGCCAGAAGAGAGGGCGGCGGGCAGGCACCGGAGGTGCGCCGGAGGCCAACCGACTGCCAATCCGCTCCCACACCGGTCCCGCAGGCGGTGGGGTGACGCTCTCCAGCTCCTGGCGAAGGGCCTCCTTGATCAATTTATCCGTATCAGTGCTTTCCCGTTCCCGGAACTTCATACCGGCCACCTCCTTTGCCTTGCCCTCGAATATCCCCGCCTGCCGTCTGGGTTGCTCCGGCCCGATGGCGGCTCACTAGATAGATTCTTCAGCGCCGTCTATGGTTCCCAACTCCCGGGCCAGTTTTTGCCGCGCCCGGAAAAGGCGGGATTTCACCGTGCCCAGGTTGACCTTCAGCAGGGCGGCGATATCCTCCAGCTTGAGGTCGTAGTAGTACTGCAAAACCACAACCTGGTACTGCTCCGGCGGCAGCCGGCGGATGGCCCGGCGCACCTGCTCCAGTTCCAATTTCCTCATCACCTGCTCCTCGGTGCCGGCGGCGGCGCTCCCCGTATTAAGAGCGGCCGGGTCGTCGCTGAAATAAAGCTTCTTCTCGCGCTTGAGATGGTTCCGCGCCAGGTTGGTGGCGATGACGGCCAGCCAGGCCCCGAACTTGCCGGGGTCCCGCAGCTGGGAGCGGTTTTGAAAGGCCTTGATGAAGGCCTCCTGGGTAAAATCCTCCGCCAGCTCCCGGCTACCCACCATCCGGTAAACCACGGCATAAGTCCGCCGGTAGTAATGCTCAAAGAGCTCCTTTTGAGCCTGCCGGTCGTTCTGCTCCAACAAGCTCTGCAGGCGATCCCGATCCAAAGGCGCTTCCTCCCGGGGAGCAGGTTGGTATGGCTCCAGACCTAGTTCGACCCCGGGGGAGCCCTTTCCTCTAAGGCGGCAAAATAAAGGCAACTGCAGCCGGGGATAAGCCCGCCGCCGGTCCCTGCCTCCCAGGCGGCAACCCAGAGGGATCCAGTTAATATAAAAGCCGGAGCTGCCGGCGCTCCGGCTTGCAGATTCATTCCTTCTTGGCCGGCCTTCAACTATCCAGTTGGAGGCTGTTTATCCTGCGGACGTAGAAATCCGTCAGCGATTCGGAGATCTCCTCGGAGAAGCCTTCGCCGTAAACCCGGTAGGAGGGCTTCTCCGGGTCCGGCATGATCAGCGCCCAGCCCTGGGGGTGGTATACCTTGAGGCCGTCGATCATCTCCCTCCGTTCCGGGGAGGTCTCCTGGATCAAGCGCCGCATAACCTTTCCCTTCTGGGTCCAAGGGCAGGGGATCTCCCGCTCCCTGATCTTGATGGCGGGGATCTCCTCCAGGAGCCGGCTCAGGGTCAGGTCATGGACCGCCATAAAGTCCAGCAGGTACACCAGGGCGGCTACGGCATCAAAATGCAGGCCGGCCGTTATCTCTTCCCGCCTCCCGTTTTCGTTTTCCAGTTCCATGAGGTGGCGCGGATCCGCCTTGGTGCGCAGCACCGTTCCCTGGTAGCGCTCCGCCAACTGCTCCACCACGCTGGATACATGGACGGGGACGGCTACGGTGCTTCCCCGGCGCCTCCTTAACACCAGCAGGGAGAGCAGGGCCGTGTACAGGTCCCCGTGGACTTCCCGGCCCCGCTCATCGAAAAGGCGCGCCTTTTCTCCGCCGGGTTCCATGATCACGCCCAGGGAGGCGTTGTTCCGGCGTACGGCGTCCCCCAGTTCGCGGGGGAGGTGGAGCAGGGGAGCGGTCTCCAAAAAAGGAGCCCCTTCCGGCCGGCCGGTATTGATGGTGATCACCGCGCAGCAGAGCTGCTGAAGCAGGGGAACCAGGAAGCGGTGCAGGTGGGAGGAAGGATTCCCCAGGACGATGCGGAAGCCGGCTCGCACCATCTTCTCCCGGTGCACGCTCTGCAGCAGTTCCCGCCGGTATATCTCCGTCAGGCCCGGCATCCTGGCCACTCCCTGGATCTCCCTGCCCGAGGCGCGGGGGAAGTCCTCCCGGAAGAAAAGCTGCTCCAACTTGCGCTCCTGCCCCCGGGAGAGGGGCAGCCCCTCGCCGTCAAAGAAAGAGAGGCGCACTTCCTCGGGGTCCTCCCCGGGGAAGGAGATATGAATTCCTCCCCTGGCTTGAAGGTAAGCGATCGCCCGGCGCGCCACGGGGATCAGCATCTCCCCGGCTTCCACCACGGCGGCGCCGGCGGAAAGGAGCCCCGAAACCAGCGCCTCCCGCAGCATGACGGCGGCGCTGTGGCCGTCCCCGCTGACCAGCACCGTCCCCCCCTGCAGCAAGTGGCCGAAGCAGGCCCCCAGCTGGACGGCCATTTCCGGGGTAAGGTTCCGGTTGATCTCCCCCCGGATCCCGTCCCGGCCGAAAAAAGTGCGGGAGACCTTTTCGCCCCAGATGAGGCTGTCCTGGAGAACAACGCCGCTCTCCACCACCTTGGCCGGCCAGACCTTGACGCCGGGCTTGATTACCGCCCCCTCCTGGACCACGCTGCCGTCCCCGATCACCGCCTCTTCGAACACCGAGGCCCGGGAAGCCAGCTGGACCTGGTTGCAAAGGATGGCCCCCCGCAGGGCGGCCCCTTTGCCGATATAAACCCCCTCCCAGGTGAGCCCCCGTTTAACGGTAGCCCGTTCCTCCACCCGGGTATGGGAACCCAGCACCGAGCCCTCCTTGATCTGGGCGTTGGCGCCGATGCTGCAGCCGGAACCGATGTACAGAGGGGGCTGCAACTGGGCCCGGGGATGGATATAAACCCCTTCCTCCAGCCATAGGCCGGGGCTGACTTCCTGCCCCTTGAGGTTGACCTTCACCCGGCGCTCCAGGACCTGGCGGTGCGCCCGGGCATACTCGCGCAGATCCCCCACGTCGCACCAGAAGCCCTCCATCACGTAGCCGTAGAGGGGCTCCCCTCGCTCCAACAGCCGGGGGAAAATGTCCTTGCTGAAGTCCACCATTTTGCCCGGCTCCACGTAAGCCAGCACCTCGGGCTCCAGGATATAGATGCCGGTGTTCACCGTATCGCTGAAGACCTCGCCCCAGCCGGGCTTCTCCAGGAAGCGCACAATCCGGCCCCCGGGATCCAGCATCACCACGCCGTACTCCAGGGGATTCTCCACGGATTTCAGCACCAGGGTGGCCAGGGCGCCGCGGGAACGGTGAAAAGCGATGGCCTCGGTAAGATCGACATCCGTTAAGGCGTCGCCGCTAACCACCACAAAGGTTTCATCCAGGAAGGGGGCGGCATTCTTTACACTCCCGGCGGTTCCCAAAGGGTCTTCTTCCACATAGTACTGCAGGTTGACCCCGAAACGGCTTCCATCGCCGAAGTGCTCCCGGATTTGCTCCGGGAGGTACTGCAGGGTTACGGCAATATCCCGCAAACCGCAAGCCCTCAGGAGTTCAACGCTGTACTCCATCAGGGGCCGGTTCATTACGGGCACCATGGGCTTCGGCTTGTCACAGGTAAGGGGGCGCAAGCGGGAGCCTTCCCCGCCGGCCATGATCACTGCTTTCAATCTCGTTCACTCCTTGCTGCGTTCGGTAGGTTCGGCTCCGCAAAAGGAGCGGAGATGCTCCGGCAACCCCGTGGGAAAAGGGCAAGAGAACGGTTGCCGTTGGAGAACGGTTAGGATACCGGAACTTTTTCCTCCCTCTCGTAGCGGGAGGGAGGGGCAGGGGCGCTCTCCATAAAAGGCCTCCCCTCCCCGGCTTGCGGGGGAGACGGCGCAAGCTCCCTGCGCCAGCGGCGGGCTTCGGGAGAGAAGACCACTTTGCGATATAACGCCTCCGTCTGCCGGGCCAGGATGGTCCAGGAAAACTTCTCTTCCACGTCTGCCAGGGCCCGGCGGGCAATCTTTGCGGCGAGCTCCCGGTCTTCCAGGAGGAGGCTGATCTGGCGGGCCAGGTCGACGGGATCTCCCACCGCCGCCCGCAGCCCGTTCACCCCCTGCTGGACCGTCTCCATGAAGCCGCCGCAGTTGCCCACCACCACCGGCGTCCCGGCAGCCATGGCCTCCAGGGCCACCAGCCCGAAAGGCTCGTACAAGCTGGGGAAGACGGCCACTTCGGCCTGGGCATAGAGCTGGTTGCGGGTATAATCGTCCACGAAACCGGCAAAGGCAACCTGCCCGTCCACCCCCAGCTGCCTGGCCAGCCGGTGGAGCTCTTCTTCATAAGGGCCTTTGCCGGCAACGACCAGGCGCACAGGGAAGCGGTCCCGGAGCAGCGGCAGCGCTTCCAGGAGCACCTGCACCCCTTTTTCCCGCACCAGCCGGCCGATAAAGAAAAGGATTTTCTCCCCGGGAGCGGCGTAGCGGTCTCGGACGGCGGGATCCTTCCCGCTTACCTGGAAAGCCTGGGGGCGGATGCCGTTATAGATCACCCGGATCTTATCCCCGGGAAGCTGGAAGACCCGCTCCAGTTCCTCGCGCATGTACTGGCTGCAGCAGATCACCCTCCAGGATTCATAGGTAAGCCACCACTCCACATCGCTGATATAGCGCTGTTCGTCGTTATGGAGGCCGCCGTTGCGGCCGTACTCCGTGGCATGGATGGTGGCGATTAGGGGGAGGTGGAAGATATGCTTCAAGGCCCGGGCGGCGTAGGCCACCAGCCAGTCATGGGCATGGACCAGGTCGAAATCTTCCTGCCTGCAGAGTTGGACCCCTTTTTCCAGCATGGAGAAGTTAAGCTGGTGCACCCAGGAGAGAAAGTTCAGAGGCCGCCCGTGATAGGGAGGCACCCGGTAAACCTCCACTCCTTCATCCTCTTCCCAGGCGGGGGAATGCTCGTCGTAAGCGGTGATGACCTTTACTTCGTTCCCCTCCTGGACCAGGGCCCGGGAGATTTCCGCTACATGCTGGGCCAATCCCCCGATAACCCGCGGCGGGTATTCCCAGGACAGCATCAATATGCGCATGAGATACACTCCTTGAATTTTTGTATGGCGCCTCTTCCACCGCCGGCCGCCAAACAGCAGCCTTAAAGGCCTTGACCGGAGACGCAGTTCCCCGCTGGAACCGGGGGAAACCAGGGGGAGAAGGGAGAAAACCCAGGCCGGGGAACCCTGCCCAATGGTCCTGTCCCGGCTGCCGCCCCCTTGAAGAAGCCTGAGAACCCAGGGCAGCGGATCCTCGCCCCCCTGGCACTGCCCCCGGCTAGTCCAGACTTGGAAAAAAGAAAAGAGAAAAGAAAACCTCAGAGCAGCTAAGTCTTAAGCCTGACCCGGCCCTGCCTGCAACCGGCTAAGAAGCAGGGAAGCGCAAGCCGGCGCGGCGAATCTTTGCCCTGCCGCTGCCCTGCCTGTTCCCCAAATTGAAAAAAGAAAACTTAAGGGCAGCCGAACTTCATCCCCTGGGGCCGCCCCCGGCCGCTGCCGACTTGAAAAAGGAGAACCGCAGGGGAGCGCAGCGAGCCCCCTGGCACTGCCCCCGGACAAACGACTTGGGGAGGCAGGAGCCCCCAGACCGGGGAAGCCTTACCCTTTAGATTCCAGACCCCAGACCGGTGAAGCCTTATCCTTTGGCGCCGCTCCTGGCCGCCCCCGGCCAGCGCGCGGCCCAAGATTCCCCCCAAAAAGGGGAAGTCAAATTTTATTATTCCCGAGAATTAATTTTTTACCAGGCATTAACGATCGCCGGTCCCTTCCCCCTAAGTCGGGGAGCGCTCCGTAGGCCTAATGCTTATGCTGCCGCCGTCGGTGCGGACCACCACGGCTCCGTGACGGTCCGTTCGCCAGCATTCAACCCCGGCCTGCTCCAGGGTCTCCAGGGTGGCAGGGGCCGGATGGCCAAAGGGGTTTCCCCCCACGGAGATGACCGCGGCCCGGGGCTTCACCTGCGACAGCAAATCGGACAGGGCTTCCAGCCTGCTTCCGTGGTGGGGGACCAGGAGCACTGAGGCGCTCAGGTCGCCCCGGTGGCGGAGCAGCTCCTGCACCCCCTGGTCCTCGATATCCCCGCAAAACAGGAAGGCTGCCTGGCGGTAAACCAGGCGCAAGACGATGGAGGCGTCATTTAGATTGTCCACGGCCTCCTGGACCAGGGCCTCCGGCGGTCCCAGGATTTCCAGGCGAGTTCCCCCGGAGCAGGACCAGCGCTGGCCGGCCCGGGCTTCCACCAGGGCGGCCCCCCGGCGGCGGGCGGCGGAGAGGAGCTCCTGGTAAAGGGCGGAATCTCCCGCAACGGGAGAAATAAGCATTTGCCGGACCGGAATAGTCTCCAGGAGGGGAAAGAGACCGGTAAAGTGGTCCTCGTGGGGGTGGCTGACGATGACCAAGTCCAGGGAGCGAATCCCCCGGTGGCGCAGAAAGGGAAGGAGCAGCTCCCGTCCCACGGAGCCGATCTCTCCCCATTGTTCTCCCCCGGCATCCACCAGGATCTTCCCCCCGCCGGGGGTCTCGATTAAGGCCGCCGCCCCCTGGCCCACATCCAGGAAGGTAACGGTGAGCACCGGGGAGGCGGGGAAAAGAAGCGGCCACCAGGTCAGCAGGAGCGCCAAAAGCAGGGCGGGGATCAGCAGCGGCATCCGCCCCCGGGGAAGCCACCGGCGGCAAGCCGCCAGCTTTGCCCGGCAAAGGGCTATCCAGGAAGAGAGCCGGGGCCGGTTGTAGTAGAGCGCCAGGGCCGCCGCCGCTCCCCCGTACAGCAAGACCAGGGCCGCCGTGCCGGGCGGGTAGACAGGGCGGTAGAAGGCCAGGGGATCCGCCAGGGAGGTCAAGAAGAGGAGGTACTCCAGGAGAGGGCGGCAGGCCCAAAAGAGGGGCACGGCCAGAGCCGGGAGAACCAGGTGAAGCAGGGCGGCGCCCAGGCCCGGCCCCACCACCAATCCCATCACCGGGAGCAGCAGCAGGTTAAAAAAAAGGGCGCCCAGGGGGATATGCTGGAAGTGATAGGCGCTGAGCGGCAAGACCCCGGCCTGGGCCGCCGCCGTGACTGAAAGCAGGTCGGCAATAAAGGGGGGGAGGCGCCGGGCGCGCAGGAAGGCGTTCAGCGGCTGGTAAAGGTAGATAACGGCCAGGGTAGCCGCGTAGGAGAGTTGAAAGCCGGTGTTAAAAAGGGCCGCCGGATTAAGCACCAGGGTAATGAGAGCGGCCAGGGCCATGGCGGTAGGCAGGTCGCGCTCCCGGTCCAGGAGCAGGGCCGCCAGACCCAGGGCGGCCATGATCGCCGCTCGCAGGGCGGAGGGGCTGCCCCCGGTTAACAGGGCATAGCCCACGGCGACGCCTATGGCCAGGGCGGGAAAGAGGCGGGAGTGCCGGGCCAGGCGGCGCCCCAGGGACAAAAATAGTCCCGCCACCAGGCCCACGTGGAGGCCCGAGACGGCCATAATGTGGCCGGCTCCCGCCATTTTAAAGTTCTCCTGGACGGGATCGGGGAGGCGGTGCCGCTGGCCGAAAAGGATGGCTACCAGCAGCTCCGCCGCCGGAGAGGGGAGCTGCTCCAGGATCCCCGCCGCCAGAGAGGAGCGCAGCTTCACCAGGGCGGAGCCAAACCACCTCGTCTCTCCCGGCCCGGCGGAAGCCACCTGGTACGGCTTCAGATTCATCAGGGCGTCAATCCCCTGGGTGCGCAGATAGAGCCGGTAGTCGAATCCTCCCGGGTTGCGACGCCCCCGGGGGACCACGATCTCCCCCTGCAGGCGCAGCCGCTCCCCGAACCAGTACGGCTCCTGCTCCTCCCCGTAAACCTTCACCAGGAGCCTCCCCGCCGAGGGAAAGCGGCCTTCCGGGGTCTCCACCTGCTCCACTTTAACCCGGTAGGCGACATGGTCCTGGTAGACCAGGGGCTCCGCCTCCACTGTCCCCTCCAGGCGCACCCTGGACCCGGCGTAATCCAGGATCCCGCCGGCGACGGGCCGGGAAGCGAAAACAAAAAAAAGCCCCCCGGCTGCGGCCATCACCACCAGCAGGACCGCCAGGAAGGGAGCCAAAAGGCGCCGGAAGGAGGCGGCCAGAAGCACCAGCCCCAGCATTCCTGCCGCCCACCAGGCTTGATAGGGTTCCACCAGCCAGAGCCGCCCCAGCAAAACCCCGGCGACGTAAGCCAAGGTCATCAGCACCAGGACCCGCATCCGCTTCCCATCCCTTTCACGGGGTCAGGTCTTGAATTGTGACTTTATTACCTTTTTTTACCGTTAACGGGGTCAGGTCTTGAATCTTGAATTTTAGTGTTCACGGGGTCAGGTCTTGAATTATAACTTTTTGGGCCAAGTAATTATCTGCTTTTCTCAGCCGCTTTTCAAAGTAGCTCCTTCGAAGGTTTAGCGAAGAAGATAGAATAGTATGTTTTATGTTTTGTGGAGTCTTGGTTATTTAATGTTATATGCCAAAGAGATCCCGCTCAATAAACACTTTTTTGTTTATTTATTAACAAGGATTCAATAAAATGCAGTATTTTCCTGCAAAATGCCGAGTGAATCATTATCAAAAAAGCTTGTTCTCGTTTTCATAAAAGAACCCTAAATCATACCCCAATGCTAATAAACTTGATTTTTCTCGATTTTTTCCTTACTTCAGCCTGCACAGCACGTTAAAAACTGTGCTGCAGCCTGGGGTTGAATCAAACCGGCTTATTCCAACGGCTTGCACAAAAAAGGCCCCTGCTCGGGCAGGGGCACAGCGCACAGCGCATAGTGTATTTAAAATTTCAATGGCCCGGGCCGTTCAATACCGGTCAGCCGGTCAGGGCGTCAGGCCCTTAATCTTGCAAATACAGCAGTTTCATCAGCCTGTGGAACAGCATATTGCGTTTGAAGAGCAGGAAATAGGCAACAATGGAAAAGGCAAGAATACCGATTATATATGCCGGCAGCAGGCTGCCCAGCAAAGCATAGAGTTTCATTACCAGAAGAGACGCCAAAATAGCCAGGGCCAGACAGGCTATCCACTGGGTGCCGAAGACCAGAACAATTATTCTTAGCAGGTAATTGATGGGACCGGGTATCTTTTCCCGCGGTATGGAAGAATCGCTTTCCATCCCTTCCCGTATGTACTTAATATAGGCGTAGAGAAGCATCGGAGCCCAGAATACGGCCATAACTACCAGGGTCCACCATACCCTGCTGGCATAGAAGAACGCCAATCCCATGTGCATGCCCGGCGACCACAGCACTCCGCTATTAACGCTCATGTCGTAGAGGAATCTCTGGTATCCCGTGCAATCCCAGCCGCATACCAGGATGAACCAGAAGATGATCCAAGCGATTATCCAGTTTAGATGTGCTCCCAGCCAATTCCTGGCCTTGGCCAGTTTGTACGAAACCCAGTAGCCCAGGATCCCCTGGGTGATATTGGTCACCGCAAAAAGCAGCACCAGCCACCCCGGCAAATCGCTCAGGCTTTTGGCTACCTGCATCGTTTCCCACTGCGGGTGTTCAATAACCAGGTAAATTCCCGATGGGGCAAAGAATATGGCCAGAAAAAGCAAGGTGAATACAAAATACTTGTTGACCCAGGGAGATTCCGCTTTTTCCAGCTGTCTGGCGGCCGCGGCAGCAAATGAAGCGCCAAAAGCATAAGACCAGACTACATCAACCTGAACCATGCCAGCCCTCCTTTCAATAAATTTACACAACTGGATATTATTTCGACGATGAGATAATTGGATGAGGATTTGTTGCGGCTCTTGGGGCAATCATTTAGTGTTTATTAAACATACAGGTTCTGCGGAAAAAGTTTCTATTTGTTCATTCAATAATAAATATTCAGCAAAGCTGAGCATATTCCTGCAAAGACTAGAAATAAACTAAAAATATTGTCAAAAAAGCTTGCTCAAATCATTGGGAAGTTTTTCGTTTCCATGAAAGCTTCCTCAAGCTTTCTATTCGAGCTCAGGGTTGCGTTTCAGGGGTTGAATCTTGTGGTCTTGATTGTCCTGCGGTTGCTGTTCTCCAAAAGCCCCGCAAGAAAAAAAGTCACATTTCAAGACCTGACCCTCTCTCATTCTCTCTCATTTCAAAGGCTGAACGCCTTCTTCCTCCACTTCGAAACAAATTTTCCCCAGAGCCTGGCGAAAACAACCTTCCAGAAATAGAGGGTGGGGAGGGGATCGTCCAGCGCCCAGACGGCATATTTTTTCTTGTGGGCCAGGAAAGGCTTAATAATTTCTTTCCAGCTAAGCTGCTGGGCCCGGCGGTACTGGCGCACGGCAAAATAATCTTCGTAGAAGTGGTAAAAAGCGTAGTTTAGATGCCGGTCCAGGTGCAAGGGGGGAAGGGGGTCGCCGATCAGGTCCCGGTAGATAATATATGGATACTCCAAGCCGCAGGCATCAAAGAGGGGGTTAAGGGAACTCATTCTGGCATTAACTTCAATCATGTAAAACTCCCCTGTTTCCGCGTGCCGTTTAAACTCGATTTCCCCATAACCCCGGTAGCCGATGCGCTGCAGGAAAGATACCCCCTGATCATATAGTTCGGGAACAGGCAGCTGGTGCGTAAGGGTGGAGGACCCAAAGTTGGCGGGAAACTGGCGGATCTTTTGAGCCGTCATGGTATGGGTAGCCCGCCCCTCCCGGTCGATAAAAACATCCAGGACATACATCTTATCATCGAAGCCCGGAACCAGCTCCTGAACCATGATCTCGATGCCGGCTTCACGGGCCAGGCGCAGCTCTTCATACAGTTCTTTTTCATCGTGGGCTACAAAAAGCTTCTTCCTGAACTTCTTGGTAAATAGATACGAAACAGAGGGCTTGACCAGGCAGGGAAAAGCAACCCGGGAGGCGACTTCTTCATCCTCCTTCTCGCTGCCGGGGAAAAAAGTGAGCGGCATTTTCATGTTGTGCCGGCAAGCCAGGAGGTAAAGACCCTTCTTGTTCACGATCTGTTCCAGCAGGCCCCGGGGCATCCTGTGAAAAAGGTAATGCTCCGACAGCAGATCGCTGTGCCTGCTGGCCACAAGGGCATAAACATCATGAGAGAATATGAGAACGGGTTTTGTATCGAATTCCGAAGCCAGGGCAACGAGAAATTTAACGAATTCCTTTTCATGGCTGCCGGCATTGGGGCATAATACGCGCCGGCTTACATAGCGGGAAGCCAGCCCATAAGCCAAGGAAAAATTATAGTCAAGAGCAATAACGGGAATGCCGCGGCGCCCAAGGGTACGAATACTGCTTAACCCAGTGTGATAATTGGCCCCTAGTAAGACGACGGGTACCTGGTGCATCAATAATCTCCTTTTATCAGATACGGGAAATTATATACTAGCTAACAGAGAGAATCAACAATTTGGACCATAATGTTTTTTATCGGCGATCTACTCCTCTTCTTGCTGGTCATGGCAGAAGAAATGCAATATTTCAAGCTCCTTCTTAACATGGGACAAAATCTTCCATTTCAAGATCTGCCTCCTCTTTGAAATTTACATTTCAAGACTTTGTTTCTCTGTAAAAATAAAAGTCAAAATTCAAGACCTGACCCCCTTTGCACTTTGCAAAAAAGGCAGGCCCGGATAGGATATCCGGGCCGCCATGAGTCAAACTTTCTTTCGATGAACTTTTAATTCGAGATTGCCCAGTTTCTCGGGGCCGTTCTTCCCAATTAAAACGGGGTACTCCAGCATCATGCCGCCCACCCCGGGTTGGTAGAGGTGAGCGCCCATGGCGATGACCATGCCCTCCATTAAAATGCCGCTGGACATGGGGGTGATATTCGGTTCCGTCCGGGCGCACACCCCCAGGCCGTGGCCAAAGCTGGGCACGGCATACTCCATCAAACCGTAGCGGTTGTAAACGGACATCCCCAAGGCCGCTACATCGGCGATGGAGGCGCCGGGCTTTAAAGCATTGAACACGGTATCTACGGCTGTTTCCCAGCATTCAATCAATTTTTTCTGGGCATCGTTGGGCTCCCCGATAAATATGGGAACGCTGTTGTCCCCCATGTACAGATCGATCATGGCATGGACATCCAGGATTACAAATTCGTTGGGTCCTATCTTCCGCTCCGTGCCCTGCCTGGTTACACCAAAGGGGTAGGCCGTGCGCTCCCCGGAGCCTACTTCCGTCCCGGCGGTTCCGGACCAGGACCACATGCTGCCCTTTCTCCGGATTGCCGCTTCCGCCACCCCGGCGATATAGTTCTCCGTAACGCCAACCTCTACCGCCTCATACCCGCACTGCCAGCCATAGTCCCCTACCTGGGCCGCCGCCCGCAAGCGTTCAATTTCCGCCTCGTCCTTGATTAACATGACCTCGTCCAGGCAATCCGTTCCGTTCTTAATCGTGGCCTCGGGAAAGGTGGCACACATCTGCAAGTACTCTCCGGCGGTAAGCATGCCGGGGGCCAGCAGGGCATTGTTCCCGGCATGAACAATATCCATGCCCAGGGTACCTTTGGAGATGCCCAGCTGATCCAGGTAGCCTTTCAGGACATCAAACAGATCGGCCAGGAAGTAGGTCTCCATATCGATGGATTTTCCTTCCGCCTTGACCCGTGCCGCGTCTCCCACCCAGTAGAAAAAGCGGCAATCTCCCTTGGCAGTAACCACGACCATGCCCCGCCAGGGCATAAAAGCGCCGCCCAAGTAGTGCAAGGCAGCCATCCTGGTTCCGATATAGGCATCGAACCCCTTCTCGGCTACCTTTTCCGCCACCGCCTGCCGTCTCTTCTCAAAATCGATGGGTAAAATGATGAACTCTCCTTTCTACTTTTAGTTTGGTGCAGCAAATTTTGCTTGATTTATTGGGCTGGAAATTACTAGCTGCCTGGCTTTTTTTAAGATTTCTCCTTTTTATATCCAATTCCTTCCGGTTCGATAAGCCGCGCTATAGCCGGGAGCAGAAAGGAGAGAGAGAGAGAGAGAAAGAAAGAAAGAAAGAAAGAAAGAAAGAGAAAGAAAGAAAGAAAGATAAAGAGAGATAAAGAGATAGAGATAAAAAAGAAAGAGAAAGCTGGGTGCGTCCAGGCAAAAAAAGAAATCCTCAAAAACCAGGGGGCGGCGCCCAGGTGCCCACCCCTTTTTTCCGCCGCTTAACCCGCCCCTTTTTTCGCCGTTTTATAGGGAGATAAAAGCCCACCGGTAATTATTCCCCGGAAGCCAAGGGTCCCGCTGGCCCACCGATATCTACCCTGTTTGAATTCAATTAGTTCAGCGGAAATTGTGGGCTTTACGGGGAACAGGCGAGGACGCAGCAACCTGGCCTAAAGTCTAGGCCGCCTCTTAGGCCCGGCTTTTGGGGGTCCGCCTACTGGGAACCGGCGCCCTGGCTCTTTAAGACCTGCCCCATACCGGTGGTGAACTTTTTCGAGCCGTCCTTCATGATCCAGAGGGCTTCTACGCCCTCCAGGCTCTCCGCCAGGGCCATGCTCTCCTCCAGGGGCAGCAGGAACAACTCCGTGGAAAGATAGTCGGCCACGCCGGCATCGGGAGCCACTACCGTAACGGCCCGGTAGTATTCCGCCGGCATTAGCGTTTTGGGGTCGATGATATGGTGGTAGGGACGACCGTCAACGATATAGTAGCGCTGGTAGTCGCCGCTGGTGACAATGGCGGCATCATTTACATAGATCGCATCCACCAGGGGCTCTTCACCCGCAATGGATTCATCGGGGTTCTGCACGCCGATGGCCCACCGGTCCCGCTTGCCGTCCAGGGGTTTTCCGATGGCCCGGACATTCCCGCCGGCACTGATTAACCCCGATTTCATCCCGGCCGCCATCATCTCCCGGGCCACCAGCTCCGTGGCGAAGCCCTTGGCCACCGCCCCCACGTCGAGCCGCATGTTGCTGTCGGGAAGGTAGACGGTGCCCGCCGCCTCGTCGATAATCACCCGGTCCAAGTCGGTATGGCCGGCGGCCCTGGCCAACTCTTCCCGGGAGGGAAGCCGGGCCTTCTCCGGATTGGAAAGGCCTTCGGCGCGGTAATCATGCCAAATCTTCAACACCGGCCCCAGGGCGATATTGGTCTGCCCCGGGGTTTTTTGGTGCCATTCCCTGGCGAAAAGGAGGAGGTCGATGATCTCCCGATCCACCTTGACCGGCTCTTTTCCGGCCCGGTCATTAACGGTCTTCAGGTTATTGATCCCTTCGTAGTCATTGTAGGTGTCGTACAGCTGGTGGAGCCTCTGGAAGCGGGCCTGGATCTGGTTGTAGTAGCCTTCAAACTCCTGGCGGTCCCTGGCATAAGCCACCACCTGGACCACGGTATCAAAAGTACCAAAGAAGCTGTCGGAGTAGCGATTATACTCCCCCGTTTTGCCGCATCCCGCCCCGGCAAAAAGGAAAGCAGCAGCCAGCAGGGAGAAAAGGAATACCCTTAATGGTAATGGCTTTAAAGGCTTCGGTGGAAAGGAAATGGTCCTTTTAACAATCCTGCCGCTCATCAATCGATGCCCCCGGTTTCCAACCGGCTTCCGGAAAACAATCCCCCGCCGGCTCATAATAACACCATACACCCTGCTAGAGAGCCAGTCAACATTTTGCTAATTCTGTCAAGTTGTTGTCTTTGTTTCGCTTCCGGACAAAGAACTGCCCGAAATCTATAAGCAGCAGATAAAGCCCGCTTTTAAGCAAAACCAGACCGGGGTATTTGCCGGCGGCTACAATTCGGCTTCGGCCTAATTAAACTCCCAGAACACCTGGATGTGCTGATGATTGCGCTGCGCATGATTGGGATAGGAGCCGACCCAACCTAATAGGGGCGGGCAAACCGGCCAAGACCGCCGGGAGCAAAAAAGGCCGGAGCTTTTGCTCTCCGGCCTTTTAAATTGTCACTAAAGTTGACAAAGTTGACGTGCCTGGCACCGAAACTAGCGGAGGGCGACCCGGAGTTCCTGGAAGGAGACTCCTTCCAGGCTGCTGAAGAGGGGGAGGCCGCCTTTCATCGGCAGGCTTAGCTCCCCTTCAATAAGGGGCCGGGCGTAGTTGATAAAGTCGGCGGTCACATCGTTGCCCTCCCGGGTGATCCATTCCCGGGGCACCTTCTTCTCCACGTTGGCTACTTTGGCCAACTCGGTGCTTCCAATGGAGCAGCGGTACGGCGTCCCTTCTTCCCGGACCAGGGTGAGCATGATCCCCGATTGGCCCTGGAGGGCCATATTGACAGCCTCCACGCCCAGGCGGTACGCCTCCTCGTTATCATTGCCGGAAACACAGTGCATGGCCGATCTCTGCAGGGTGGCCGGTATGATGGTGCGCACCTTTACCCCCGTCTCTGCCTCGATCATGCCCCGCAGGGTATCGGCCAGGCCTCCCAGTTGGGCATGGCCGAAGGAGTCCCGTTCCTTGCCGGCAAATATGTAGTCCCCCTTTTCATCCACCAGCCCCTCGGAGACCACCACAAAGGCGTAGTCGTTTTTCCGGTAGACGGCCTCCACGTCGGCCAGGAAGCGGTCTTTATTGAAAGGAACCTCGGGCAGGTAGATCAAGTGGGGAGCATCCCCCGGCTCCCGGCGGGCCAGGACGGAGGCGGCCGCCAGCCAGCCGGTGTTCCGGCCCATGGCTTCGAAAAGGACGATGCGGTTCCCGGTGATCAAGTTCTTTAGATCCATCCCGGCCTCCAGCACGGAAGTGGCGATATAGCGAGCGGCGCTTCCGTAGCCGGGGCAGTGATCCGTGACGGGCAGGTCGTTGTCCACCGTTTTTGGAATGCCGATAACCCGCATTTCGTAGTTGTTCTTTTCCGCCAGCCGGTTTACCTTGTCACAGGTATCCATGGAATCGTTGCCGCCGATGTAGAAGAAGTAGCGGATATTATATTTCTTGAAAGCCTCCAGCAGCTTAATATAATCTTCTTCCGTCTTCAGCTTGTAGCGAGAAGAACCTAGGGCGGCCCCGGGAGTATACCGGAGTCCGGCAATCACCTCCTGGCTCTGGGCGCCCAGGTCCACCAGCCGCCCCTCCAAAACCCCCCTGATTCCAAAAAGGGCTCCGTAAAGTGTGCCGATCTGTTCATTTTTCAGCCACTGCTGGGCCACTCCGCAAACGCTGCTGTTAATTACCGCTGTCGGCCCCCCCGATTGAGCAACGATGGCGTTTCCCTTGAGCATATAACTCCTCCTTTACTATGGGGTTCTTTGATATAGTTATCCCCTCCTGGGGGAAAATCCTCCAGGATTTTAAATTTTAGGAAGGGAAGCCATGTCGCCGGCTCGCGCGGCCGGCCAGAAAGGCGGCGCGAGCTTCACTGACGGTGTAGAGAGAACCGGTAACCAGAACGGCATCTTCCTCCCCGGCCAGATCCAGGGCCTTCCTAAGGGCCAGCCCCACGTCTTCTTCCTTAAGCATCGGCCCGTTAAAGCAGCGGCCCGCCGCGGCGGCCAGCGTTTCCAGATCGGCCGCCCGATCAATCTGGGGCCGGGTCAGCACCAGGGCATCCGCCAGGGGCAAAATAGCCGCCAGCATGGCGTTGTAATCCTTGTCCGCCATTATCCCCAGGACCAGCACCAGCCGGCGGTAGCGAAAATAATCCGGCAAAGCCGCAGCAAGCGCCTTCATCCCGGCAGGGTTGTGCGCCCCGTCCATGATCAGCAGGGGCTTCTCCCGGAGCCGTTCCAGGCGCCCCGGCCAGAAGGTCTTCTCCAGCCCCCGCCGCAGGGCTTTCTCCCCCACGGCAAAGCCGTGCCGCTCCAGCAGCTCCAGGGAAGCCAGGGCCGTGGCCGCATTGCTTAGCTGGTAGCGCCCCCGCAGGGGTACAAAGAGTTCCTCCCAGCGCCGGGCAAAGCCGCAGTAGCTAAAATATTGTCCTTCCGGAGTGATCCGTCCGGGGGCAAAGGCGGCCGCCCCCTGGGCGCCTTCCCGGCAGGGCTCCTCCCCGGGAGGGAGGACCCGGTATAGGGGCGCTTCCCGCTCCCGGCAGACGCCGGCAATAACGGCGAGGGCCGCCGGGTCCTGGGCGGCGGTCAGCAGGGGCACGCCCGGCTTGATGATCCCCGCCTTCTCCCGGGCGATGGCCTCGACGGTATCCCCCAGCACCGCGGTATGCTCCAGGCTGATATTGGTAATCACGCTGACCAGGGGGGTCACCACATTGGTGGCATCCAGGCGCCCTCCCAGGCCCACCTCCAGGATCACCAGGTCCGGGCGGCGGCGGGCAAAGAAGAGGAAGGCCAGGGCGGTTACCACCTCGAACTGGGAGAGGGCTCCCGGCCCGGGCTCCCTTTCCAGTTCCTCCACCAGAGGCCGGACCCGGTCCACCAACTCCACCAGTTCACCGGGAGGAATGTCCTCCCCGTTAATGCTCATGCGGTTGCTGAAGGCAATCAAATAGGGGGAAGTGTAGAGGCCGACCCGGTAGCCGCTTTCCTGCAGAACCGAGGCGGCCATGGCTGCCGTGGATCCTTTTCCGTTGGAGCCTCCGATATGGAGATAGCGAAGCGAGCGCTGGGGGTTGCCCAGGCGCTCCAGCAGGGCTTGGATCCGCTCCAGACCCGGCTTCATTCCAAAGCGGCCGAGACTGTGTATCCAATCCACGGCCTCGTTATAGGCACTTTGCAGCATCTGGCCTACCTCAAACCATTAAGGAGTTCCGTTAGCTTATCCTGCCTGGCGAGGAGTTCCTCCTGGCGCTGCCGCTCCTTGGCCACCACCTCGGGGGGAGCCTGGCTGAGAAAGCCCTGGCTGTTCAACTTTTTCTGGGTGCGCTGCAGGTCCTGCTGGACCTGCTTGAGCTCCTTCTCCAGCCTCCGGATTTCCTTCTCCAGGTCGATCACCCCGGCCAGGGGGAGGTATACTTCGATATCCTTGCCCACAATTCCCGTCAGCGCCTTGTCCGGTTTTTCCGCCCTGCTGTCCACAGTCAGCGGCTCGGAAAAGGAGAGCCGGGAAATCTGGTGGCTTTCTTCCTCCAGGCAGGCGCGGATCTCTTCGTCGGGACGAACCACCGCCGGCACCCGCCGCCCCGGAGGCAACTGCACCTGGCTGCGCAGGTTGCGCAGCACCCGGATCACTTCCTGAACCCGGGCCATCTCCGCCGCCTCTTTGGGGAAGCGCAGGGCCTCCCGCACTTCGGGCCAGGAGGAGACCACCAGGGGCGCCTCCCGGAAAGGCATGTGCTGCCATATTTCCTCGGAAATAAAAGGCATAAAGGGATGGAGCAGGCGCATCACCCCGTCCAGGACAAAAAGAAGTATGCTCAAGGTCCGGTTCCGGTCCCGCTCAACCCCGGGCTCTTCGCCCTGCCGGTACAGGTAGGCCTTGCTCAGCTCCACGTACCAGTCACAGAAGTCGTTCCAGAGGAATTCGTAAACGTGCCGGGCCGCCTCGCCCAGTTCGTACTGTTCCAGCTGCTCGGTAACGGCGGCCACGGTCTCATTGAAGCGGTGCAAGATCCAGCGGTCGGCCCGGTTCAGGTGTTCGGGAAGCCGGTCCGGGTCCAGAATCAACTGCTCCCTCTCGGCCCCTTCCGGGAGGTTCATCAACACGAAGCGGGAAGCATTCCAGATTTTGTTGGCGAAGTTGCGCCCCGCTTCCACGTTTTCCTGGCGAAAGCGCTGGTCGTTGCCGGGAGCCTGTCCCGTAACCAGGGTGAAGCGCAGGGTATCGGCCCCGTAGGCCTCGATGACCTCCAGGGGATCGACGCCGTTGCCCAGGGATTTGCTCATCTTTCTCCCCAGGGCGTCTCTCACCAGACCGTGGATATAAACGTGCCGGAAGGGGACCTCGCCCATGAAGGCCAGGGACATGAAGATCATCCGCGCCACCCAGAAAAAGATAATATCATAACCGGTCACCAGGACGCTGGTGGGGAAGTAGCGCTTCAGATCCGGCGTCTCATCGGGCCAGCCCATGGTGGAGAAGGGCCACAGGGCCGAGCTGAACCAGGTGTCCAGGACATCTTCGTCCTGTACCAGTTCGCTGCCGCCGCAGCGGGGGCATCTTTCCGGAGTATCGTAGTCCACGACTATTTCGCCGCAGGAACAGTACCAGGCGGGAATCCGGTGCCCCCACCAGAGCTGGCGGGAGATACACCAGTCGCGGATGTTCTCCATCCAGTTGAGGTAGATCCGCGTAAAGCGTTCCGGGATAAAGACCGTCCGCCCCTCCTGCACGGCCTTGATGGCCGGCTCGGCCAGGGGCTTCATCTTGACAAACCATTGCTGAGAGACCAGCGGCTCCACCACGGTGTGGCAGCGCTGGCAATGCCCCACGGCATGCTGGTGCTCCTCCACCTTCTGGATAAGGCCCTGGGCTTCCAGGTCGGCGACCACCTGGGCGCGGCACTCAAGGCGATCCATCCCGGCATAGGGACCCGCCGCCGCGGTCATTAGGCCGTCTTCCCCCACCACCTGGATCTCCTCCAGGCCGTGGCGCCGCCCGATTTCGAAGTCGTTGGGATCATGGCCGGGGGTGATCTTCACCGCCCCGGTACCGAATTCGGGATCCACGTACTCGTCGGCGATAATGGGAATCTCCCGGTTCATGAGGGGAAGCAGAACCTTGGCGCCCACCAGGTGGCGGTAGCGCTCATCATCGGGGTGCACGGCCACCGCCGTATCGCCCAGCATCGTCTCCGGCCGGGTGGTGGCCACCACGATCTCCCCTTCCCGGTCCACCAGGGGATAGCGGATATAGGTGAGGGTTCCCGCCTCCTCCTGGTGCTCCACTTCGATGTCCGAAAGGGCGGTATTGCACCGGGGGCACCAGTTGATCATATAGTTGCCCCGGTAGATGAGGCCTCTTCGATAAAGATCCACAAAAACCTTGCGCACCGCCCGGGAGCAGCCCTCGTCCAGGGTAAAGCGCTCCCTGGACCAGTCGCAGGATACCCCCAGCCGCTGCAGCTGGTTTACAATCTGCCGGTGGTAGGTCTCCTTCCATTCCCAAACCTTCTCCAGGAATGCCTCCCGGCCCAACTGATGGCGGGTGAGCCCTTCGGCGGCCAGGTGCTCCTCCACCCGGATCTGGGTGGCAATGCCGGCATGATCGGTGCCGGGCAGCCACAGGGCATCGTAGCCCTGCATGCGGCGCCAGCGGATCAATACATCCTGCAGGGTATTGTCCAGGGCATGCCCCATGTGCAGGGAACCGGTAACATTGGGAGGCGGAATGACGATGGTAAAGGGGGGACGGTCAGCTCGCTTCCCGGCCCGGAAATAGTCTCCTTCCAGCCAGAACTGGTAACGCCTGCTCTCCACCTGGGAGGGGTCATAGGCCGGCGGAATTATCTTCTTGCTCATGATTTCACCTCGATTTTTGGCAGGCCTACTCCAATATATTATAATTTTACCCATCCAAAGTCAACGTGAGGGGCAGCAGCGCCTTGGCAACACTTGGCGGGCAAATGACCTCTTTCCAGAAACATATCGGGGGGCGGTACTCCCTATATACATCATGGAGACATGCCTTTTGCTTATGTACAATCATACCAAGCCGTAGTACTGACTCGTTATGCCAGGGGTGAGTCAAAGTCCCTGTCCCCTTGGCTCACGGCTTAACATCCCCCTGGCGCAAATAACAACCAGTTAAAAAAGATTCTGGGCCTGGTAGAAATTGATCTTTATTGTAACCAAAATATCATCCCTCTGTAATAATACTGTAATATTTTGCATTTATAATGAAGGCAAGTTGACCCCCTCTTATTTCATAGATTTTGGCGCAGCAGGAAGCTGCGCCAATTTTTTTCGGAGAATGTAAACCTTATTCTCAGCCCACGGTTGACAATGCTTTCCGCGCCGGCTAAGATGGTAGATGATCAGCAAGGAGGAGGCGGTTTGGATGGAGGATTCCCGGGAAGCCATTCTCCGGCAGCTCCAGGAGAACCGAGGCCGCTTTGTCTCCGGTGAGGAATTGGCCGGCCGGCTAAATATCAGCCGGGCCGCCGTATGGAAGCATATCCGGCATCTGCGCCGGGAGGGCTACCAAATTGAGGCTCTCCCCCGGCGGGGCTACCTCCTGGAAGAAGAGCCCGACCGCCTGGACGCCTCCCTGCTCACCGCCGAAAAGCTCTTTTATTACACTACCGTGGATTCCACCAACGCGGTGCTGCGCCGGATGGCGGAAGAGGGGGCTCCCCACGAAACGATGGTGATCGCCGAAGAACAGCGGGCCGGGCGGGGCCGCCGCGGGCGGCGCTGGCTCTCGCCCCCGGGAAAAGGGCTCTATTTTTCCCTCCTGCTCCGGCCGGCGGGAGTGGCCCCGGAAGAGGCCGCCCCCATCACCCTGGCTGCCGCCGTAGCCCTGGCCCAGCAGCTGCAGCGGGAGACCGGCCTTCCGGTCCGGGTGAAATGGCCCAACGACCTGCTGGTTAACCACCGGAAAATCGGGGGCATCCTGACGGAGTTAAAGGGAGAACCGGACCGGGTGGAGTACCTGGTGATGGGCATCGGGATTAATGTAAACCAGGAGCATTCCGACCTGGAAGAGCTGGCGGGGAGAGCCTCTTCCCTTTACCTGGAGAAGGGCGAGAAATTCCCGCGCACTCCTCTCTTCCTGGGCTTGAGAAGCAAGCTGCTCCAGGGCTGCCGGCAATTCTTCCTGGAGGGGTTTGCCCCCTTCCGCCTCTCCTGGAGGCAATTAAACGCCACCCTGGGGAGGCGGGTAACGGTCAGCTGGGCCGGCGGCTCCCAAGAAGGGCTGGCCGTGGACCTGGACGAACAGGGAGCCCTGCTCCTGGAAGACGACCGCGGAAAGCGGCACCGGTTTACCTACGGGGAAATCATCTGAGGATTTGAAGAGAGTATTCCACGGGAAGGAGTTACTGCTTGTGCCCGTCCGCCAACTGGCCCTGGCGGCTTTTTTTGCCGCCCTCATCGCCCTGCTGGCCCAGATCGCCATACCCCTACCCTTCAGCCCGGTGCCCTTAACCGGGCAGCTCCTGGGCATATTTTTAGCCGCCGCCCTCCTGGGAGGGCGCGCCGGAGCGCTGGCGGTCCTGGCGTACGTGCTCCTGGGGGCCGCGGGAGCCCCGGTATTCCATGCCGGCCGGGGAGGGCTGGCCCTCCTCCTGGGCCCCACGGGGGGATACCTCCTGGGCTTTATCGCCGGGACCTACCTGGCCGGCCGCCTCCTGGAGCGGCATCCCCAGTCCGGAATGCTCCGCACCGCCGCCGCCCTGGCCGCCTGCCTGGGCGCCACCTACCTGCTGGGAACGCTGCAGCTGGCCCTGGTCCTGGGACTCTCCTGGCCCCGGGCCCTGCTCCTGGGGATTGCCCCTTACCTTCCCCTGGACCTGGCCAAGCTTCTTATCGCCGCCGGCCTGAGCGTCAGGCTGCGCCGGATCCTGCACCGCCACGGCCTGCTGCTGCCCGTCCAGCCCCGCTTCCAAGCCGCTAGCGGCTCCTCTCCAGCTCCTCCCGGGCCAGGAGGGCGGCACCCAGGGCCCCGATAATCTGGGGTTCCGGGGGGACAATAATTTTGCACTGCAGCTTCTTCTCCAGGCTTTTCACCACGCCCCTGTTCTTGGCCACCCCGCCGGTCATCATCACTTCTTTCTCCAGGCCGACCCGGAAGACCATGCCGGCGGTCCGCCCGGCGATGGCTTCGTGGAGGCCGCTGATAATCTCTTCCCGGGGGACTCCCTGGGCGATCAGGGAGACCACCTCGGACTCGGCAAAGACGGTGCACATGCTGCTGATGGGCGCGGAGCGGGAGGCTCTTTCGCTGATTGAGGCCATCTCGGAGAGGTCTACCTCCAGGGCGTGGGCCATTACCTCCAGGAAGCGGCCCGTCCCGGCGGCGCACTTGTCGTTCATGGCAAAATCCTGCACTTCCCCCCGCTCGTTCAGGCGGATCACCTTGCTGTCCTGGCCGCCGATATCGATTACCGTGCGCACGGAAGGATCCAGGTAGTGAGCACCCCGTCCGTGGCAGGTGATCTCCGTAACACATTTGTGGGCCCGGGAGACATTGGCTCTCCCGTAGCCCGTGGCCACGATATAATCCAGATCTTCCATTTTCAAGGAGGCCTGCTCCAGGGCCGCCTCCAGGGCCCGGTCGGCGGCGGCTCTGCTGTTGGAGCCCGTGGGGATGATAACGTCGCTGATGATCTCCCCATCCCGGAGAATCACCACGTCGGCAGTAAGGGAGCCGATATCTATCCCGGCCACAGCCATCTTCATTTCCCCCTTCCATTTCCAGAAGTGTCGGAAAAGCCGCCGGAGATCAGGGCACAGGTATGGCGCCACAGTTCTTCCCGGCCCTGCCCGGTCACCGCCGAGAAGAGAAGCAGGGGCTCTTCGGCGGCCAGCTTCAGTTCCCGGCGAATCAGCGCCAGCCGCTGTTTCTGGGCGCCGCGGGACAGCTTGTCGGCCTTGGTGGCCACGGTAATCGTGGGGAGGCGGTAATGGCGCAGCCATTCCGCCATGAGCAGGTCGTCCGCCGTGGGCGGGTGGCGGGAATCGATGAGGTGGACGCAGCCGCACAAGCTTTCCCGTTCTCGCAGGTAGCCTTCAATGAGGGGGGCCCAGCGGCGCCGGACCTCCTTGGACACTCGGGCATAGCCGTACCCCGGGAGATCCACCAGGTAGAAGGACCGGTTTACCAGGTAAAAATAAAGGGCTTGCGTTTTTCCCGGGGTGGAACTGGTCCGGGCCAAATTCTTGCGGTTAAGGAGGGTATTGATCAGGGAGGATTTCCCCACGTTGGAGCGGCCGATGAAGGCAACCTCCGGCCGGCTTGCTTTAACAAAACTCTTGGCATCAAAGGCGGCAGCCGCCAGTTCAACCTCTTTGACCAGCACGGGCTCTCTCCCATGATTTAATGCCGCAGCACGGGATCGTCGTTGTGCAGCTCGGCGCCCACTTCGCTCTTCAGGACGGGCTTGGAGGCCATCCGGCCCTTCGTCGGGCTGCCCACCAGAGCCAGCTCCAGCACCTGGTCCATGTGCTCCACCAGGATTACCTCCACCTTGCGCCGGATATTCTCCGGTATTTCGCTGAGCTCCCTCTGGTTGTCGGCAGGCACCAGCATGCGCTTTATCCCGGCCCGGTGAGCGGCCAGCATCTTCTCCTTCAGCCCTCCCACCGGCAGGACCCGGCCGCGCAAGGTAATCTCGCCGGTCATGGTAACATCCCGGCAAACGGGAGTCTTGCTCAGGGCCGAGGCCAGGGCGGTGGCCATGGTAATCCCCGCCGAAGGACCGTCCTTGGGGATGGCTCCTTCGGGAACATGAATATGCAGGTCCACCTTTTCGTAGAAGTCTTCCTCCAGGCCCAGCTGTTCCGCCCGGGAGCGAATATAGCTCAAGGCCGCCTGGGCCGATTCCTGCATGACCTCGCCCAGCTTCCCCGTCAAGATCATCTTCCCTTTGCCCTTCATGACCGCCACTTCGATGGTTAGCAGATCCCCCCCGGTCTCCGTCCAGGCCAGGCCGGTGGCCACCCCGATCTCATCCTGCTTCTCCGCCAGGCCGTAGCGAAACTTCGGCACCCCCAGGTATTTCTGCAAGTTCTGGCGGGTAACGCGCAGCTTCAGGTCCGGGTTCTTAACCACTTCCCGGGCCGCCTTGCGGCAGATGGAGGCCAGGGAGCGCTCCAGGCCGCGCACGCCGGCTTCTCGGGTGTACTCCCGGATAATCCGGCGGATGGCTCCCTCGGAGATCTCCAGGTTGCTCTCCTTCAAGCCGTTCTCGGCGATCTGCTTGCGCACCAGGTGCTGCCGGGCAATCTCCACCTTGTCCTCTTCGGTGTACCCGGAAATATAGATGACCTCCATCCGGTCCAAAAGGGGCTGGGGTATGCTGAAGGCCGAGTTGGCCGTGGTAATAAACATCACCTGGGAGAGGTCGAAGGGAACCTCCAGGTAATGGTCGCTGAAGGCGTTGTTCTGCTCGGGGTCCAGGACCTCCAGGAGCGCCGCCGAAGGATCGCCGCGAAAATCGGTGGACATTTTGTCGATCTCATCCATCAGGAAAACAGGGTTGTTGGACTTGGCCTGGCGCATCCCCTGGATAATCCGGCCGGGAAGGGCGCCCACGTAGGTGCGCCGGTGGCCGCGGATCTCCGCCTCGTCCCGCACCCCGCCCAGGGAGATGCGCACGAAATTCCGCTTCAGGGCCCGGGCGATGGACTTGGCCAGGGAGGTTTTCCCCACGCCGGGAGGGCCGATGAGGCAGAGAATCGGGCCTTTCAGCTTTTCGGCCAGCTGCCGCACCGCCAGGTACTCCAGGATGCGCTCCTTGACCTTGTGCAAGCCGTAGTGGTCCTCGTCGAGAATCTTTTCGGCCAGGTCCAGATCCAGGCGATCCTGGGTGGACTTGGACCAGGGCAGTTCCAGGATCCAGTCCAGGTAATTGCGGATAACCACCGCCTCGGCGGCGGCGGGAGGCATCTTCTCCAGGCGCTCCACTTCCTTGATCGCCTTCTCTTCCACTTCTTTCGGCAGGCCGGCGGCGGCGATCTTCTCCCGGTACTCCTCCGCTTCGGCCATCCGCTCGTCCTTTTCCCCCAGCTCTTTCTGGATGGCCTTCATCTGCTCGCGCAGGTAGTACTCTTTCTGGGTCTTCTCCATCTGCTTCCGGACCCGGAGATTGATCTTGCGTTCAATCTCCAGGATTTCCATCTCCCGGCCCAAAAACTCGTTCAGCTTCTCCAGGCGGCTCCGGGCAGTAATCGCCTCCATGATCTCCTGCTTCTGGTCTATCTTCAGGTTCAGGTGGGAAGCGATAATATCGGCCAGGCGGCCCGGCTCCTCCACATTGGCCACCGTGGCCATGGTCTCCGGAGGAACCTTCCGGCTCACCTTAATGTACTGCTCGAATTGATAAAGGACGCTGCGCATCATGGCTTCAATTTCCGCCGTGCGCGTCTCATCCTCCTGGATCACGCTGATCTCTACTTCAAAATAAGGCTCGCTGGCCAGGAAGCGGTCAATCCTGGCCCGGCTCAAACCCTCCACCAGCACGCGCAGGGTCCCGCCGGGGAGCTTGATCATCTGCTTGATCTCGGCTACGGTGCCGACCCGAAAAAGGTCTTCCGTTTCCGGCTCATCCACCCTGGCCTCCTTCTGGGCTACCAGGAGGATCCGGTTGTCGCTAACCATGGCCTTCTCCAGGGCTTTGATGGAGCGCTCGCGCCCCACATCCAGATGCAAAACCATATGAGGAAAAACCAGCACTCCGCGCAGGGGCAGCAGAGGCAAATTCTCCTTTGGCTTCACATCCCTTCACCTCCTAGAAATTAAAGAAGCGGGAAGTCCACGGTTTAAGTACTATTCGCTTCCCGCTCAATGTTTCCCTTTTTTTATGCGGGTTTTAGGCGGCCCCTCAGGGGGAGCCCACGGCCGCCTTCCGATCCTTGATGATTACTTCCCGGAAGACCTGTTCCAGGTGCCTGACGGGAACGAACTGCACCGGATAATGGTGGGCGTAACTCTTCTGGTAGTTCTCTTCGGGGAGCAGGATCTTCTTGATCCCCGCCTCCACGGCGGCATTGATCTTGGCCACAACCCCTCCCACCGGCCGGATTAGCCCCCGCACCGACAGTTCTCCCGTCATGGCGGCCAAGGAATCCACCGGGCTGTTGGTCAGGGAAGAGTAGATGGCCGTGGCCATGGCCACCCCCGCCGAAGGCCCGTCCACCGGTATCCCCCCGGGGAAATTCAGGTGAATATCATAATCTTTCAAGTTGATTCTCATCAGGTGGCTCAAGACGGTAATCACATTCTCCGCCGCATCCTTGGCGGCGCCGCGGCGCCGGATGGTATGGCCCACCCGGCCCATCTCCTCCTCCTCAATAATCCCGGTGATGCTTACCTTGCCCTGCCCGGGCCTGACGGGCATGGTGGTGGCCTCCACCTCGATGAGGGTGCCCATGTTGGGCCCGTAAACGGCCAGCCCGTTGACATAGCCCACCTGGGGCTTGGCAGGAGGCTTGATTTCGGGGCGCGGGTTGTGCTGGGTACTGTTGACCACCCATTCGATATCCTCCCGGGTCAGAGTGCGCCGCTTTTCGTTCTGGGCAATCCCCGCCGCCAGCTGGATCATGTTGACCGCTTCGCGGCCGTTGACGGCATAGCGCTTGACAACCTCCAGCGCCTCCTCGGTGATCTGGAAATTGATCCGGCGGACGGCGTTGGCGGCGACAACCCCAATCTCGGCGGGACGCAGCCCGCGGAAAAAGATCTCCAGGCAGCGGGAGCGGATGGCCGGGGGCAGTTCGTGGGGCATGCGGGTAGTGGCCCCGATGAGGCGGAAATCTGCCGGCAGCCCTTTTTGAAAGATCTCGTGGATATGCCGGGGGATGTTCTGATCCTCGCTGTTGTAATAGGAGCTCTCCATAAACACTTTCCGGTCTTCCAGAACTTTGAGCAGCTTGTTGATCTGAATGGGGTGGAGTTCCCCGATCTCATCGATGAAGAGAATTCCGCCGTGGGCCTTGGTCACCGCTCCCGGCTTGGGCTGGGGGATGCCGGCCATCCCCAGGGGGCCGGCCCCCTGGTAGATGGGATCGTGAACGGTGCCGATGAGGGGATCGGCTATGCCCCGCTCGTCAAAGCGGGCCGTGGTGGCGTCCAGCTCCACAAACTTGGCATTCTGCCCAAAAGGGCTGCCGGGTATCTTCTTTGCTTCTTCCAGGACCAGGCGGGCGGCAGCCGTCTTCCCGACCCCCGGCGGCCCATAGAGAAGCACATGCTGGGGGTTGGGGCCGCACAGGGCCGCCCGCAAGGCTTTCAGGCCGTCCTCCTGGCCGATAATCTCATCAAAGCTGGTGGGGCGGGTCTTCTCCGACAGGGGTTCCGTCAGGGATATCTGCCGCAGGCGCTCCAGCTGCTCCATCTCCTTGCGCGATTCCCGGTCCACGGCGATGCGGCTGGTCTGCTGGTTCCGGAGCAGGTTAAAGAAGTAGAGCCCGATGACCACGGCAAAAAAAACTTGGACCAAACCGAGAATACCGGCGAAATTGTTCATGAACATCCCCTTTCCCTTCTCTTTGTCCAAGGCCCGTAAGGTATCAACTATTATCCCCTAAAGCAAAAAAAAGTATCCTGCGGAAAAGTAAAAGGATGGAAAAATAAAGCTGTTCGGCAACCCTTTCCCCGGCTTCGCGGCCTGGCGCCAGGCAAAACAAAAAGCAGGCGCTCCAAAGGGAACGCCTGCTTAACAATTTGCTTATTTTTATCCCGGCATCCTTTTATGCCGTTTGTCCCAGCGGCCCATTTCCTCCCGGCTCCCTTAAGCCGTCTCCTCCTTCTTCTTGCGCTTCTCCTGGGTAACCAGGATGGGGGGCTCCCGGTGAAGAATTACCTCCTTGGTAATCACGCAGCGGCTGACGTCCTCCCGGGAGGGCAGATCAAACATAACATCCATCAACACCTCTTCCAGGATGGCCCGCAGCCCCCGGGCTCCGGTGTTGCGCTTGACCGCCTCCTCAGCGATAGCCTGCAGGGAGTTCTCCTTGAACTCCAGAATCACCCCGTCCAGTTCAAAAAGCTTCTGGTACTGCTTGACCAGGGCGTTGCGCGGCTCGGTAAGAATGCGCACCAGGTCGTCCTTGTCCAGGGGGTCCAGGGTGGCGATGACGGGGATGCGCCCCACAAACTCCGGTATCAAGCCGTACTTCAAGAGGTCCTGGGGCAGCACCTGGCGCAGAATGGCCTCCTTCTCCGGGCCACTTTTGCTGATCACGTCGGCGCCAAAGCCGATCCCCTTCTTGCCCACGCGGTTCTGGATAATCTTCTCCAGGCCGTCGAAAGCCCCGCCGCAGATAAAGAGGATGTCGGTGGTATCAATCTGCATGAATTCCTGGTGCGGATGCTTGCGACCCCCCTGAGGAGGAACGCTGGCCACGGTCCCCTCCAGAATCTTCAACAGGGCCTGCTGGACGCCTTCCCCGGAAACATCCCGGGTAATGGAGGGGTTATCCGTCTTGCGGGCGATCTTGTCGATTTCGTCGATATAGACGATCCCTTTTTCCGCTTTTTCCAGGTCGTAATCGGCGGCCTGGATCAGCTTCAGCAGGATGTTTTCCACGTCTTCGCCCACGTAGCCGGCCTCCGTCAAGGAGGTGGCGTCGGCGATGGCAAAAGGCACGTTCAAGATGCGGGCCAGGGTTTGGGCCAGAAGGGTTTTCCCCACCCCGGTAGGGCCGATGAGCAGGATATTGCTCTTCTGCAGCTCCACATCCTCTATCTTCTGGCTGGCGTTAATGCGCTTGTAGTGGTTGTAGACGGCTACAGAGAGCGCCTTCTTGGCTTCCTCCTGGGAAATAACGTATTGATCCAGGACAGTCTTGATCTCCTGGGGCTTGGGCAGGTCAACCAGGTTAAACTCGGCGTCTTCGCCGATCTCTTCTTCAATGATTTCGTTGCACAGCTCAATGCACTCGTCGCAAATATAGACGCCGGGGCCGGCCACCAGCTTCCGCACCTGCTCCTGCATCTTGCCGCAAAAGGAACACTTTAGCTGTCCTTTATCATCGCTAAATTTAAACATAAACAGGTTTCACCTCTTTTGTTTTTAGGACCGGGTGATCAGGATTTCGTCGACCAACCCGTATTCCTTGGCATCGGTGGCGGACATAAAGAAATCCCGGTCGGTATCCTGAGCTATACGCTCCACCGGCTGCTTGGTGTGCTTGGAGAGCAGCCCGTTGATGGTTTCCCGGACTTTCAGAATTTCTCGGGCATGGATTTCGATGTCCGTCGCCTGCCCCTGCGCCCCTCCCAGGGGTTGATGCAGCATGATGCGGGAATGGGGAAGAGCAAAACGCTTGCCCGGTGCCCCGGCAGCCAGGAGTACGGCCCCGAAGCTGGCCGCCAGGCCGACACAGATGGTGGAGACGGCCGGCTTAATATATTGCATGGTATCGTAGATGGCCAACCCGGCATAGACCTGGCCCCCCGGAGAATTGATGTACAGGTTGATATCCTTGTCCGGGTCTTCCGATTCCAGGAAAAGAAGCTGGGCCACTACCAGGTTGGCTACGTTATCGTCGATGGCACTGCCCAGAAAAATAATCCGGTCTTTCAACAACCGGGAATAAATATCGTAGGCTCTCTCTCCCCGATTGGTCTGCTCTACTACTACCGGTACCAGTATGGACATATTATACCTCCTATTCGGCGGTTTTAATCTTGGCCTCGTTAACCAGCAAATCGATAACCTTGCGCATTCTAATCTCTTCTTTAAGCAAGGCCAGGCGGCCCTGTTTTTCAAAGACCTCTTTTACGCGCTCGGGTTTATCCTGGTAAAGTTTGGCAATCTCCGCAATTTTATCATCTAGTTCGCTCTCTTCAACATCAATTCCTTCTTTTTTGATGATGGCATCCAGGACCAGGTTGGCCTTGGTCCTCCGCTCCGCCTCTTCCTTGTTCTCTTCCCGCAGCTCTTCGACGCTTTTCCCCGTTAGCTCGGCGTATTTTTCCAGGTTCAAGCCCTGGAAGCGCAGGTATTGCTCCATTTCTCCCATAATGCGGTCCAGCTGGCGTTCTACCAGGACCCGGGGCAGCTCCACCTGGGAGGCGTCGGCAACTTTCCGAATCAGGTCTTCCTCCAGCTTTCTTCTCGCCCTCTCCCTGGCGGACTCTTCCATCCGCTTCCGGGCAAAAGACCTGAATTCCTCTACGGTATCGCATTCGCTAATCTCTTTAACAAAATCGTCGTTGAACTCGGGCAGCTCTTTGCGCTTTATCTGTTTTACCTTTACCTTGAAGAGGGCCTCCTTGCCGGCCAGCTCTTTCTTGCTGTAATCGTCGGGATACTTAACTTTGACCTCCCGCTCCTCTCCTTCCGCGGCGCCCACCAGCTGCTCCTCAAAGCCGGGAATGAAGGTGCCCGATCCCAACTCCAGAGAATAGTTTTCCGCCTCGCCCTCGGGGAAGGGCTCCCCGTCCAGGTAGCCGGTAAAATCGATAATCACCAGGTCACCATTCTCGGCCACGCTTCCCTCGGGGACGGCAACCAGCCGGGCATGCTGCTCCCGCAAAAATTCAATATGCTTATCTATTTTATCCTCGGTGATTTCAACCTTCTCTTCTTCTACTTCTACGCCGCGGTACTCCCCCAGTTCTACCGGGGGCAAAACCTCGACCTGGACGTTGAAGAGAAAAGGCTCTCCTTTTTTGAGCTGGACCAGTTCAAATTCGGGCTGGGTGATAGGCTCCAGCTGCGCCTCGGCAATGGCTTTTTCATAAGCGGCGGGAACCATTATTTCCGCCGCCTTCTCGTACAGGATCTCCGGACCAAAGCGAGCTTCCAGGACCCGGCGGGGCACCTTGCCCTTTCGAAATCCGGGGAGATTTATCTTTTTAACCACTTCCCGGTAAGCCCGGGCCAGGGCGATGTCAACTTCTGGGGCTTCTACCTCAATCTCCATCTTGACCTTAGTGTTGTCTATTCTCTCCCACTTGACGGCCATTTATGCTCCTCCCTCTTCCCTCATATATATGCACCCCACCGGCAAAGTAGATTCTTGCGGCAAAGCGCCGGGCTTATACCGGTTGGCAGAGCCAGGGTGCAATCCCTGGGCCAAGTAGAATCTACGGCAAAAGGCCGAGGATTTGGCATGCCAATTCCCCGTCCCAAGCACAGCACAACTATTTTAACACAGAAGTATGCCGGTTACAATAATTGAGAATTAGGGCGGAAGTGATAGACAATTCTTATCCTTGCTACTTACAAAAATCTTGACCGTTGTCCCAAAACATTATACAATTGATCATAACGAATGAACATTCATTCATTTTTTCTCCGGAGGAATAGATGGCCAAGCGCACCGGCGAAAAATATCTCTCCATTCTGCTGGCCGCCATCAAGATCTTCGCTCGCTACGGCTACCACCGCACCCGGGTCTCCGATATCGCCCGGGAAGCCGGTGTCGCCGACGGAACAGTATACATCTACTTCAACAGCAAGGAAGATATCCTGATCTCTCTCTTTCAAGAAATGATGGAGCAGTTCGTCCAGGGACTGCAGACGGAGCTCGACGCCTGCGGCAACGCTGAAGAAAAGTTGAAGAAGCTGATTCACTACCACCTGGAGACCTTGGAGAAGCAGCCCGATCAGGCCAAAGTTACCCAGCTGGAACTAAGACAAATCGATCAATCCATCAACGAGGGCATTAGCCGGCCGCTTATGGATTACTTCCAAATGATCGAGGAGGTGATAAAGGAAGGGCAGGATACCGGGTTTTTTAGGCCGGAAATAAACGTGCGTACGGCACGCAAGGTTATTTTCGGAGCCATCGACGAAGTAGTGACCAGCTGGGTCATGAGCAAGAAGCCTTATTCCCTGAGCAATTTAAGCGAACCCGTATTCAGCCTTTTAAGCAGGGGTTTTTTAATCTGATCTCCGTCAAGGCGTTCCCATGAATTGAATAAGTTTAAGGAGGTTATGTACGTAATGGCCGTTAAAGAGATTCGCAAAGTCGCCGTGCTCGGTGCCGGCGTTATGGGCGCCACCATCGCTGCTCACCTGGCCAACGTGGGCTTGCCGGTATACCTGTTGGACATTGTTCCTCGCCAGCTTACTCCCGAGGAAGAGAAAGCGGGCCTGACCCTGGAAAGCCCGGCAGTGCGCAACCGCCTGGCCACGGCGGGCAAGAATGGCCTGCTTGCCCTGAAACCCAGTCCCCTCTACCAGAAATCCGCCATCGATTTGATTACCCCCGGCAACTTCGAAGACGACATGGATAAGCTGAAGGAATGCGACTGGATCGTGGAGGTAATCGTTGAAAACATCGAGATCAAGAAAAAAGTTTTTAAAAACGTGGAAAACCACTGGACTCCCGGAACCATAGTCAGCTCCAATACCTCGGGCTTGTCCATCAACGAAATGGTATCCGAGAACAGCCCCGAGTTCCGCAAATATTTCCTGGGAACCCACTTCTTCAACCCGCCCCGCTACATGAAGCTGCTGGAGTTGATTCCCTGCCGGGAGACCTCCCCGGAAGTATTGAAATACATGCACCGCTTCTGCGAAAAGGTCCTGGGGAAAGGAGTAGTCTTCGCCAAAGACACCCCCAACTTTATCGCCAACCGGATCGGCACTTATGCCATGGTTTACACCATCAACTTGATGAAGCAGGAAAACATGACCATTGAAGAGGTGGACGCCATTACCGGGCCGCCCATGGGCCACCCCAAGAGTGCCTCCTTCCGCACCCTGGACATGGTGGGCCTGGACACCTTCTGCCACGTGGCCAAGACCTGTGCCGACAAGTCCGACGATCCCGAAGAAAAAGCGGCCATGGAGATGCCCGACTTCGTGAACCAAATGCTGGAGAAGAAGTGGCTGGGAGACAAAACCAAGCAAGGCTTCTACAAGAAAGTCAAGAGCGAAGGCAAATCGGAGATCCTGGCCCTGGATTATAACACCATGGAATACCGGCCCCGCCAAAAGGCCAGGTTCGACATCCTGAGCCAGACCAAGGAGGCAGGGTTAAAAGAAGGCTTCAAGATGCTGATCAGCTCCGATGACAAGGCCGGTAAATTTGCCTGGAACCTGACCAAGCGCCTCCTGCTCTACAGCGCCTCCTTGATTCCCGCCATATCCGACGACATCGTCAACGTGGACCGCGCCATGCGCTGGGGCTTCAACTGGAAAATGGGGCCCTTTGAAAGCTGGGACGCCATCGGCGTGAGGGAAAGCGTGGAGCGCATGAAGCAGGAAGGGGAGAAGATCCCCGCCCTGGTGGAGGAGATGCTGAACAACGGCATCGAAAGCTTCTACAAGGAAGAAAACGGCAGCCTGCTTTATTACGACATCGAGAGCAAGAAGTACCAGCCCGTTCCCACCAGCCCGGAGATTATCAGCCTGGCGGCCTTGAAAAAGCAAAACAAGCTGGTCATCGGGAATGACGACGCCAGCCTTATCGATCTGGGCGACGGGGTCTGCTGCCTGGAGATGCACACCATGCGTCAGGCCATTAACCCGGTCTTTACCAAGTTTATTTTCGAAGCCGTGGACGCAGCAGAGAAGGATTTCGTAGGCATGGTTATCGCCAACCAGGCCAACAATTTCTGTGTCGGCGCCAACGTCGCCTTGATCCTGATGGCCGCCCAGGGCGGCGAGTGGGAGATGCTGGACAGCGTCGTCAAGGAATTCCAGGATGCCATGATGCGCATCAAGTACTCCCGCATCCCGGTGGTGGCAGCGCCGCACCAGATGACCCTGGGCGGGGGCATGGAGATCTGCCTCCACTGCGACCGCATCCATGCCGCCGCGGAAACCTACCTGGGCCAGGTGGAAGTAGGGGTGGGCCTCATTCCCGGCGGCGGCGGCAACAAGGAGCTGCTGATCCGCTATATCGAGGGCATCCCCGAGGGTGCCAAGATCGACATGCTGCCCCTGGTCCAGAAGGCCTTTGAAGCCATCGCCATGGCCAAAGTAGCCACCAGCGCCCGGGAGGCCCAAGAACTCGGTTTCCTGCGGCCCACGGATAAAATATCCGTCAACCAGGATTACCTGATCCACGACGCCAAGCAGACCGTGCTCAGCATGGCCCAGGCCGGCTACGAGCCTCCCAGGCCCAAGCCCATCCCCGTTTTGGGCGAGTACGGCCTGGCCGCCTTCAAAGCAGCGGTGCAGAATCTGCGCTGGGGCGGCTTCATCAGCGACTACGACATGCGCATCGCCAACGAGATCGCTTACGTGCTTTGCGGCGGTAATATCCGTCCCAATTCCCTGGTTACGGAGCAGTACCTGCTGGACATCGAGCGGGAAGCCTTCCTGCGCCTGCTGAAAGAACCGAAGACCCACGAACGGATTACCGCCATGCTGACCACCGGCAAGCCACTACGGAATTAAGGAGGTAACGAAATGAGAGAAGCTGTTATTGTTTCCTGCGTTCGTACTGCCGTCGGCAAAGCGCCCCGGGGCAAGCTGCGCAATACCCGGCCCGAATACATGGGCGCTACCGTGGTCAAGGAAGCGATAAACCGGGCCAAGGGGCTGGACCCGGCGGAAATCGACGACGTAATCCTGGGCTGCTCCTTCCCGGAAGCGGAGCAGGGGATGAACATAGGCCGGATCGTGGCCTTGCAGGCCGGTCTTCCGGACACCGTCCCCGGCATGACGGTGAACCGCTTCTGCTCCTCGGGGCTGCAGGCCATCGCCCTGGCCGCCGAGCGAATCATGCTGGGCTTCAGCGATGTCATTGTGGCCGGCGGCGTGGAGAGCATGAGCCTGGTTCCCATGGGCGGCAACAAGCCCGCCCCCAGCCCCGAGCTGGTGGAAAGCTGCATCGAAGCCTACACGCCCATGGGCATAACGGCAGAATTTGTCGCCGAACGCTTCAATATATCCCGGGAGGACCAGGACAAACTGGCCCTGCGCAGCCACCAGAACGCCGCCGCCGCCATCAAGGAAGGCCGCTTCAAGGAGGAGATCATCCCCTTGAAAGTGGTGGACCGCTACGTGGGGCCGGACAACAAGGTGGTGGAGGAAGAATTCATCTTTGATACCGACGAAGGGGTTCGCTTCGACACCAGCATGGAAGCCCTGGCCCGGCTCAAGTCGCCCTTTAAGAAGGACGGCACCGTTACCGCCGGAAACTCTTCCCAAACCAGCGACGGCGCCGCCGCCACGGTGGTAATGTCGGCGGAGAAGGCGGCTTCCCTGGGCCTTAAGCCCATGGCCGTTTTCCGCGGCTTTGCCGTCGCCGGCTGCCCCCCGGATATCATGGGGATCGGTCCTTCCGTAGCCATACCCAAGCTGATGAAACTTACGGGCATGAAGCTGGAGGACATCGACCTCTTCGAACTGAACGAAGCCTTCGCCTCCCAGGCTCTCTACTGCATCCGGGAACTGGGCCTGGATCTGGACAAGGTCAACGTCAACGGCGGCGCCATCGCCCTGGGCCACCCCCTGGGCTGCACCGGGGCCAAGCTGACCACCACCCTGCTCTACGAAATGGCGCGCCGCAACGCCCGCTACGGTGTGGTCTCCATGTGCATCGGCGGCGGCATGGGCGCAGCCGGCCTCTTCGAAAGAGTATAGCAACTGCCGGGGCTGCCCCCTCCGGGGCAGCCCCAATTCTATTTGGGAAAGGATTTGAAGGGCAAATGATACCGGCAGAGGAATTGGAGCGGCGGCTGGAAAGGCTGCAGAAAGCCTTGGGAGAAGAGGGATGGGGAGGAATCCTGGTTGTCCAGCGGGCGGACCTCTATTATTTTAGCGGCACTGCCCAGAACGGCGTTCTCTTTATCCCGGCGAAAGGGGACCCCTCCCTGCTGGTCAGAAAGAGCTTCCGCCGGGCCCGCCAGGAGAGCGGCCTGAAGCAGGTGCAGCCCCTGGAGGGCTGGGAGACCCTAGTTGAACTGATCCGGGGCTCCGTTCCCCCGGGGGGGAGAATCGGCATGGAGCTGGATGTTCTGCCGGTAAACCTTTTCCGCCGCTACCGTAAGCTGCTGGCGGATTACCCCCTGGAGGATGCCTCCCCTCTGATCCGCCGCCTCCGGGCCGTTAAATCCCCCCTGGAGATTGAAGCCATCAGGAGGGCCGCCCGCCTCAGCGAAGCGGTCTTCAATCATGCCCGGGAGATCCTGGCCCCGGGGATGACGGAAATTGAGCTGGCCGCTCAACTGGAGGCTTTTGCCCGGGCCAGGGGGCATCAGGGCGCCATCCGCATGCGGGGTTTCAACCAGGAGCTTTATTTTGGGCATGTAATGAGCGGCCCCAGCGCCGCCGTGCCCACTTTCTTTGACGGCCCCACGGGGGGAACGGGCCCCAACGCCTCCTATCCCCTGGGAGCCGGCTTCCGCCCCCTGGGCCTTAACGAGCCCATCCTCCTGGACCTGGTAACAGTAGTGGACGGCTACATGGTGGACCAGACCCGGGTTTTTGCCCTGGGCCGCCTTCCCGCCCGCCTGGAGAAGGCTTACGCCGCAGCGCTGGAGATAAAAAGGGCCCTCATCAACGAGGCCGGCCCGGGGACCCCCGCCCGCCGCCTCTATGACCTGGCCGTGGCTCTCGCCCGGGAGGCGGGCCTGGCGGACTACTTCATGGGCAGCGAAGAGAAGGTCCGCTTTATCGGCCACGGGCTAGGGATCGAGCTGGACGAACTCCCCGTCATCGCCGGCGGTGCGGAGACCGCCCTGGAAGAAGGCATGGTCTTCGCCCTGGAACCCAAATTTGTCTTCCCCGGGGAAGGGGTGGTGGGCGTGGAGGATACTTTTGCCGTTGCCGCCGGGGGGCTGGAGCAGCTGACCCGCTTCAGCGATGACCTTAACGAGAACACCAGAGCCCTTTGAAAGAACTCTCCGGCGCCCGGGACCTCGCCACCGGGAATACCGGGCGGCTGCCGCCCTCCACCCCGGTTCCCGGCACCTTCTCCCTCCCCCGGGGCTTCCCTAAACCTCTTTGCGCCGCTTTTCCGCCGCGAAGCCGCCTTAATCTCCTGAACTCTCCCGGAACCGCTTAGGAGAACAAATCCGGACAGCCTCCACCCGGTCTTTTTCTTTTCTAGAATAAAATGGGCCGCCAAGGTCTCTCGATCCGGACCCTGGTCCCAGCCTTTTTCTTTTTCCTGGAGAAAAACCTCGGCCAATACAACCCGCCAGGGTCAAGACCAGCCTTCCCGGCATAGATTATATTATTGGGCACAAGCAAACAAAAAGGGGGAAGCGGGATGAGCGGTATCTGCGGTTTTGTCTCCAGGGAAGGGCTGCCCCCGGAAAGCGGGGATATTATCCGGGAAATGAGCCGGAGGCTGGCCCACCGCGGGCCTGATGGCGGCGGCTGCTACGTCGACGACCATGCGGCCCTGGGCCTCCGCCATCTGAGCACCGGCGGCCTCCAGGGCGCCCCGCCGCCCCTCCCCTTAACAGACGAAACGAGCCGCTGCGTCCTTGTTTTTGACGGCGCCATCTACAATCACCTTTCCCTGCGCCGGGAGCTGCAGGGCCGGGGCCACCGGTTTAAAACGGGAATGGACAGCGAAACGGTCCTCCACCTGTACCAGGAGATGGGGAGGAGCTGTGTAAGCCGGCTCAGGGGGATGTTTGCCTTCGCCCTCTGGGACAGCCGGGAGCGGCAGTTGTTCCTGGCCCGGGACCGCTTCGGCATCAAGCCGCTCTACTATGCCTGGCTGGGTTCAACCCTGGTCTTTGCCTCGGAACCGGAGGCCCTCTTTGCCTTTCCCGGGCTGAAGCCCGCCGTCAATCTGGAGATGCTCCCCCACTACCTCACCTTCCAGTACGTTCCCGATCCGGAAACCATGTTCCAGGGGGTCCGCAGGCTGCTCCCCGCCCACTATCTCGCCTGGGACTTCCAGGGAGCGGAGAGCAAAAGATACTGGCAGCTGCGCTTCAATCCCGTGAGCAAGCCCTTAAGCCACTTCATCGACCTGGCCGACAGCCTCTTGAAGGAGGCGGTGCGCCTGCACATGTCCGGCGACGTGCCCCGGGGGGCCTTCTTAAGCAGCGGGATCGACTCCAGCAGCATCGCGGCCCTCATGCGCCGCCGGGAGGAGGTCAACACCTACTCAGTGGGCTGCGCGGGCGGCCGGCATGACGAACTGGCCCCGGCCCGGGAGACCGCCTCCCTCCTGGGCACCCGCCACCGGGAAAAGCTAATCACGCCAGAGGAGTTCTGGAGCGAGCTGCCCCGGATCCTCCGCTGCCTGGGGGAACCCGTGGCCGACCCCGCCGCCATCGCCCTCTTTTTCGCCGCCCGCCTGGCGGCGGAAGAGGTCAAGGTGATCCTCTCGGGGGAAGGGGCCGACGAAGCCTTCGGCGGCTACCAGATCTACCGGGAGCCCTTGGCCGTGGCTCCCGTGCAGGGCCTGCCGGCCCCCTTGAAAAACTGCCTGCGAGGAGCCGCCGACCGCCTCCCCGCCGGGTTCAAGGGCAAAAACTACCTGCACCGGGCCACCGCCCCCCTGGAGAAGCGCTACTACGGCAACGCCCTGATCTTCCCGGAAGCAGAAAAAGAAAAGCTCCTCAACCGGGAGCTGTTCCCCACATGGTCTCCTGCCGGCAGCCTCACGGCGCCCTATTTTAAACGAAGCCGTCACCTGGACGACAGCACCCGCATGCAGCACCTGGATTTTTATACCTGGCTGCCCGGCGATATCCTGGTGAAAGCGGACCGCATGACCGCGGCCCATTCCCTGGAACTGCGGGTCCCCTATCTGGACCACCGGCTGGTGGAATTTGCCGCCACCATACCCCGCAAGTATAAGCTGGCCCGGGGAACCACCAAGTACCTTCTCCGGCGCACGGCCGCCGCCTACCTCCCCAAAGAAGTTTGCCGGCGGCCCAAGCTGGGCTTTCCCGTCCCCATCGCCGCCTGGATCAGGAAGCACTACTACGGCGACCTGGAGGCGCTCCTGCGCGGCAAAACCGCCGCCACCTACTTCAACCTCCCCTACCTGGAAGAGATGCTCTCCGCCCATGGGCAGGGACGGGCCGACTACGGCCGCCGCTTGTGGACCGTGGCCATCTTTCTTCTCTGGCACCAGCTCTTCCTGGAGCAGTAGCGGTAACAGGCCTCCTCCATCCCCCGGAGAAGATACCGGCCCCGGTCGCCCGGAAAAAACAGGCGCCGGGCTAAAGAGCCGCCGACAAGTGATGGGTGTCGTTGACGGTTTGCACCACGAAATGCGAACCGTTGTACTCCAGGAGGTTCAAACAGGCCGTATCCTGTCCCAGCCTCCAGAAGACGTTCAGCCCCGCCCCCAGGAGGCGGCACAAGATAACCTTGTTAACCACCTGGTGGGAAACCAGGATCATATCCCGGTGCAGGTTTTCCCGGGCCAGGCGGTAAAGGGCCTCCTCCGCCCGGTCGGCCACCGCCTCCAGCCCTTCGCCCCCGGGGAAGACGATCCCCGCCGGTTCCGTGGCCCATTTCTTCAACAGGTCCGGGTAGAGGCGGGCCACCTCCGTCTTCGGCATACCCTGCCACTCGCCAAAATTTAAGTCCCTAAAAGCCGGTTCCGGATGCAGTTCCTGGACCGGGATTTCGGCGGCCACAATTTCCGCCGTCTCCCGGGCCCGGGCCTGGGGGCTGCAGTAAATAACAGGATCCTTAAGGCCCTTTCTTTTTAAAGCCCTGCCGGCATCCCGGGCCTGTCTTCTTCCCACGTCATCCAGGGGCACATCCAGGGTGCCTCTAAACACCTCTTCCTTGTTCCAGGCTGTTTGCCCGTGTCTGAGCAGATAGATCCGTCCCATTTTTTTTTTCGTCCTTTCTTTGATGGCTCGGCCAGGATTTCTCCCAACTCCGCTATTCTTTCCTTATCTCCTTTAGGCGACGCCCGTGGCGCCTTGCGCGCCCGCCGGCAGCTGGGGCGCCGCCGCTTCCCGGGCCCCAAGCCTTGTTCGGGACCTGGTGCCTTTAATAGGCCGGTCTTTCCATATTTTCTTACCGGGGACTGGAAGTATCCCCGGCCAAAGAAACCGCTAAGGAAGTAAAGCCGATCCTTGTCCTTTTCTTCCCGGGTACTGGGAAGTATCCCTTTCCACCCGGGCCACTATTAAGTTGCAAACCTGCCCCCGGCAGGCTCGCCTTCGCCTTACCAGGGCTTAACCCGGGCCCGGCGCAGGCGAATGGCGTTGGTTACCACGGTGATGGAGCTGGTGGCCATGGCAATCTCGGCAATCACGGGATGCAGCAGGCCCATTACCGCCACGGGAATGGCCACCAGGTTGTAGGCAAAGGCCCAAAACAGGTTCTCCCGGATCTTGCGGAAAGTTTTATGGGAGACGTTGATGGCCGTGATCACCGCCGCCAGATCGCCGCGGACCAGGGTCACATCCGCAGCCTCGATAGCGATGTCCGTTCCCGTCCCCAAGGCGATGCCCACGTCGGCCTGGGTCAAGGCGGGAGCATCGTTGATGCCGTCCCCCACGAAAATTACCCGCTGCCCCTCTTCCTGCAGCCGCTTAACCTCCGCCGCCTTCTCTTCCGGCAGCACCTCGGCCAGAACCCGGTCAATGCCCGCCTCCCGGGCGATGGCCGCCGCCGTGGTCCGGTTGTCCCCGGTCAACATGGCCGTTTGGTAGCCCAGGCGGTGCAGCTCCTTCACCGCCCGGGCGGCATCGTCTTTAAGAGTATCGGCCAGGGCGATGGCCCCCGCCGCCTTCCCCTCCACGGCCAGCACCATGACCGTCTGGCCCTGCTGCTCCAGCCCTTCAAGCACTTCCTCCAGGGGGTCAAGGTCAATCCCCTTTTCCGCCAGCAGCTTGCGGTTCCCCAAAAGTACTTCCCGCTCCTCCACAACTCCTTGGACGCCCTTGCCGGGCAGGGCGGTAAAATTGTCCGCCGCCGGGACAACCAGCCCCACTTCCTCCCCGGCCCTGGAGACAACGGCCCGGGCCAGGGGATGCTCCGAGTTCTGTTCCAGCCCCGCCGCCAGCCGGAGCAGTTCCTTTTCCCCAAAGCCTTCCCGGGGGTAGAGCCCCGTAACGGTAGGCTCTCCCCGGGTCAAAGTCCCCGTCTTATCGAAGATAATGGTCTTGGCTTCCAGCATGGCCTGTACCGCCGCCCCGTGGCGAATCAGCACCCCGTTCTCCGCCCCCAGGCCGCTGCCCACCATCAAGGCCGTGGGCGTAGCCAGACCCAGGGCGCAGGGGCAGGCAATCACCAGGACGGCCACCATGGCCCCGATGGCCAGGCTCAACTGGTCCAGCCGCGGGTCGACCCAGGGAATATAGGGGGCCGCCGCCTCCACCAGGGCGCGGGTGGCCCCCGGCAGCAGAAGCCACAGCAGCAAGGTGGCCAGGGCCAGGCCGATTACCGCCGGCACAAAACGGCTGGTAATCCGGTCCGCAAAATCCTGGATGGGCACCCGGGTCCCCTGGGCCTCCTCTACCAGGCGGATTACCCGGGCCAAAAAAGTATCTTTGCCCACCCGGAGGGCCTCCACCTGGAGAACCCCTTCCAAGTTGATGGTGGAGCCGATCACCTGGTCCCCCGGGCCTTTGGCCACCGGCAGGGACTCCCCGGTAGCCATGGATTCGTCGACGCTGCTGCTTCCCTGCACCACCACTCCGTCGGTGGGAATCTTCTCTCCCGGGCGCACGATCATCAACTGCCCCACCTGGACCTGGTCCAGGGGAACCCGGATCTCTTCGCCTTCCACCAGAATATTGGCCGTCTTCGCCTCCAGCTCCAGCAGCTTGCGAATAGCCTCGGAAGCCCGCCCCTTGGCCCTGGCCTCCAGGTAGCGCCCGGTAAGGTGAAAAGCCATGATCATGGCGGAAATACCGGCATAGTTGGCCACCGGAAGGAAGAAGTGAAGGGGGCCGGTACAAAAAGCCACCAGTGTACCCATGGCGATCAAAACATCCATGTTGGCGAAGCGGTTCCGCAGGGCCTGCCAGCTGCCCTTGAAGGTGTTCCAGCCGGGCCAAAGGAGCACCGGGGCGGACAGCACAATCATGCCTATATGCATGGCCAGGTGGCCGAAAGGAGCATACTGAAAGAGCATCTCCGGGAGCATCCAGATGATGATGGGCAGGGTGAAAGCCCAGGCCGCCAGCATCCGGCGGCGGGCCTCCCGGTAGTGGCGTTCCTCCGCCGCTTCCCCGCGGTCAGTCCCTTGGTCAATCTCCGCCGTTTCAAAACCGGCCCTGGCTACCGCCTCCCGGAGGGCCCCGGGGCTGATCTGCCCCGGATCGTAGGTCACCACGGCCTGGCCGCCGGCCAGGTTAACCCGGGCCTCCAGCACCCCGGGGAGCTCTCCCAGCACCCCTTCCGCCCGGCGGACACAGCCGGCACAGCTTAAATTGGTAATCCGGAACAGGTCCCGCTTTCTCTCCGGAACCACCCGGTAGCCGGCCTCCTCTACCGCCCGGCTCAGCCTCTCCAAGGCCACTTTTTGGGGATCATAGCGCACGTAGGCCTTCTCCGTAGCCAGGTTAACCCGGGCCGTCTCCACGCCCTCAATCCCGCCGAGAATGCCTTCCAAGCCCCGGGCACAGCCGGCACAGTGCATCCCTTCAATGCGCAGTTCCGCTTCCTGCAGGTTCATATTCACCATTCCCGCTTAAAATTGCCGTCCTTTTCTCCCGACTTTTCCTGCCCGACAGCTTTACCCATCTCCAGGCGCCGGGGAGGGCAGCCCATACCGATCTTGGATCTTTTTTTATATTATAGCTTCTTTTTCAGCTTTTTTTGAACCCCTTCCTCTCCCGGGTCTGCGCCCCCCGTCAAATGGCCGGGCTTCTTCCTTCCAGGATTTTTCCTTCCGGCCCCCTTTCCGGCCCAATTATGGCCCAATTATTAAGTTAGCTTAACGGCATATCCTGGGGAAATATGTTAAAATACTATAAAAAATGGCGAATTAAAGGTGCAGCCATGGGCGCTCCTGGAAAAAAATCGACGGCAAGGCTTCTTCCGGTACTTCTGCTGATCCTCACCCTGCTGGCCGTGGGCAGCAGCTTCTGCTTCTGGCTGGCCTGGGGAGACACCGTGGACATCATGCTGCAAGCCGGCGACATCTCCACCGTGGGTCCGGCGCTGGTTAAAGATCTGGAAGGACGCCGGATCGATTATGTGCCTCTGGAGAAGATGCCGAAGCACCTGATCCAGGCCATTATCGCCATGGAAGACGCCCGCTTCTTCGATCACAAGGGCGTCGATTTTTTAGGCATAGCCAGGGCCATGGTGGTAAACTTGCATTCCGGAAAGGTGCTCCAGGGCGGCAGCACCATCACCCAGCAGCTGGCCAAAAACCTTTACCTGGACCACAGCCGGACGATCCAGAGAAAACTGCTGGAAACCCGCATCGCCCTGGCGCTGGAAAAGAAGTTCAGCAAAGAGCTAATCCTGGAGATGTACCTCAACCAGATCTACTTTGGCGAGGGGAACTATGGAATCGGCCGGGCGGCGGCCCATTACTTCAACAAAGAAGTGGCCGACCTCTCCCTGGGCGAAGCAGCGGCCCTGGTGGGCATAGTGCAGGCGCCCAATGCCTACTCGCCCTCCGCCGCCGGCTGGGAGGCCGTCTTTGCCCGGCAGAAGCTGGTGCTGCAGCGCATGATCGAGCTGGAGATGGTCACGGAAGAAGAGGCCCGGGAAGCCACCCTTTTGGCGCTGGAGTACCACCCCTAAACCCTCCCCCTTCATTTTCCCCGCTCTTGCGGGCGCACCGGGGCTTTTCCAAGCTGCCCTTTCGGCAAAAAGGCGCCGGCAAAAATAGTCCGGCGCCTGCACATTTTTGGGAAAGCGGCTTCGTTATCTATTCTAGGGCCCGCAGGACAGCATCGCCCTCTCCTCTTTGCGGTCCGCAGCCCGGCAGCGGCAGCGTTCCTCCCAGAGCCGATCCGCCGTTGGGGCCCACCTTCTTGCCGCGTCAACGGTTTTGGCACACAGGGAATCCACCTCTTCGGGCGCTTCCAGGTCGGTAGAATGGGCGCCCGATTCCTTTACCATGGCGGCCAGGGCTTCCGGATTGTCCAGCAGCGGGCAGGGCCGCAGGTGGTTGTCGTTGAAAGGCTGCCGGCGGCGGTAAGCCATAAAGAGCGGCGAGCGCAGCGCCTCCAGCAGCGATACCTGGTGAATGTTGACGTTGGAGTAGTGAATGAAGGCACAGGGCTCCACGTCACCGGCGGCGTTGATATGCAGGTACTGCCGCCCGCCGGCAATGCAGCCGCCGGTATACTCGCCGTCATTCCAGAAATCAATGGCAAAGATGGGCTTGGTCTCCCGGATTTCCCGGATGCGGCGGTACATGTACGCCCGCTGCTCGGGGGTAGCCAGGAAGTCGGTGCGGGCCTCCCGGCCGACGGGCATATAGGTGAAATTCCACATGAAGCGGCAGCCCCGGGCAATCATATCGTCCACAAATTCGTCCGAGGCGATGCTTTCCGTGTTATACCGGTGATAGCAGGTGGAGCAGCCGAAAAGAAGCCCGTACTCCTTCATCCGCTCCATGGCGGCAATTACTTTCCGGTAAGTGCCTTTGCCGCGGCGCATATCGGTAGCCTCTTCATCCCCCTCGATGGAGAAGGCCAGGGCGAAGTTGCCCACCCGCAGCATCTCCCGGCAGAGCTCGTCATCCACCAGGGTCCCGTTGGTGAAAGCAAAGAAGTAGCAGTCCTGGTGGGCCTCGCAAAGCCGGATTATATCCTTCCGGCGCACCAGGGGTTCACCACCGGAAAAAATGTAAAAATGGACTCCCAGCTCCTTGCCCTGGCGGCAGATAGAATCCAGGGTCTCGTAGGAGAGGTTGTTTTTCTTTTCGTACCGGCCGGCCCAGCAGCCGATGCAGGAAAGGTTGCAGGCGCTGGTGGGGTCCATCAAGATAGCCCAGGGGATGTTGCAATCATACTTTTCCTCCAGGGCATGTTTGCGGGACAAGCCAAAAAGATTGGCGTTGATCATGAAGCTTTCCATTAATTTGCGGATAACCCTCTTATCCACTTCCTGAAACAGGTTTTCGGTCAAGCGGCGCCAGTTGCTGTCCTCGTCCAGCAAGGCGGAACGGATAGCCTGGATTTTCTGGGCTTGCTGCTTCCCCGGATCAAGCTTTTCCGCCAGGTCGAACATTTTGGGCAGCTTCTCCAGGGGGCGGTCCGACAAGTAGCGCAGCAACAGTTGCACTCCTGCCCTTTGCACACTTTTCATTTTATTTATGCCTCCACTTCAGTTATAGTTTTTAGTATCGATAAGGAGTTATTACTGACTAAACGTTCAGTCAATAAACTCCTAGAATAAGCCCACCGAAGTCCAGGAACTGCTTTCTCCCTTAAGATACTGCTATAAACATATTAAGGCCTGGTCTTAATGGCGTTATGCATCAAATAACTGCTTTCGCTAATTAAGGAATTAAGGACAATTTGAACAGAACGGACAAATGAACTGCGCATCTCGCTGTCGCTGAGAGAACTGATCTCCTGGTAGTCATCAAAGTAGGCGGCAAAACTGACCAGGGGGATAATGGAAAAGAAGAAAAGAAACAATTTCAGATCATCGGTATAGTAAAACTCTCCTTCGCCCTGAGAGATTGTTTTCAATATCGGCGCATCTTCCCCCAATTTCAGCATCTGATACAGCTTGCTTTGGTGTTTGTCGCCTTTAAGGGACTCCAGAGTCAAAATACGAATAATTGCTCTATTTTCCAAGGCAAAATCCAACAACTGCTCAATATACTTATGAGCGCTTTGCAAGAAGTATTCCACCGCTTCCTGGTTGGCAAAACGCAGCCGGCCCTCCTCCATCTTCATTTGCCCCTCTTTGATCATCTGCATAAATATCTCCCGAAGAAAATCCATGGCAATGGAGGCGGCGCTGTCCAGGAGCGATTGAACCAGGTGGTCCAAGATCTCCTCCTTGCTTTTGAAGTAGTAGTAGATCAACGCTTTGGTAACCCCGGCTTCATCGGCGATTTCATTAACGCGCGTGGCATCGTATCCTTTTTGAGAAAACAGCTTGATGGAAGCGTTGATGATCCTCTCTTTGGCGTCCAGCTTGGAAGTATCTTTCAACGGCCCGCCTCCTGACTGACCGGTTATTCAAGTTAATTATATAATATCTTGCCTTTTATTTGCAACCAGATTAGGCAAATTTAACTTAATTAACGTTTAGTTAACGTTTCATGCCGGCTGTCCTGTTCCTCCCCGGGCGGAAAACCAGGTAATGACCGGACCGCCCTGGGAAAAAGCTTGAAGCGCTCCAGCAATCCGGGCGGGAAAACAAATAAACAGCCGGGCTGCCCTGGAGAAAGCTTAAAGCGCTCCGGCAGTCCCGGCTGGAAAAACAGAACAGAACAAGACCCCAAAAGGACCCGGCGGCGATGCCGGAATTAGGCGCGCCGCTCCAGCATCTGCCGGGCCTGGAAAACCAGCCCCTCGATCATCTCGTCGCGGCCGGCGTTTTCTTTCCCGTCGTAGTAGACGGTGATCACCGGGAGCCCCAGCTCCTGGCGCAGCATCCCCTGCTGCGCCTCCACGTACGAGCCGGGCATACAGGTAAAGGGGGCCACGAAGACCGCCCCGGCGGCACCGCTGCGCTGGGCGATGGCGGCGGCGCGCCCGATGGTCATCGGCGGTTCACCCCCGTAGTGCGAAGAGATGTAGCGCCCGGCCCGCTCCATGATCTCCTCCGGCCCCGGCTCCTCCAGGTCGTGCAGCAGCCCCGCGGCGGCCTGCTCCAGGCGGGCCTCGTCCCGCCGCGCCAGGCGGTTGATGGCCGCGTAGCCGCTCTTCAGCAGGTAGCCGGGCAGGGTGGGGCGCAGGGCGTGGCGGTCGCAGGCTTCCCGGTACCAGATATAGGCGGTGTAGCTGAACAGTTCGCTGGCCGGAGCCAGGCAGGCTTCTCCCCCCGCCGCTTCGATCTTGGCGATAATCTGCTCGTTGTTGCGGTCGTCCAGGCGGACATAGAATTCGCCCCCCACCAGGATCAGGGGCCGCGTCTCGTCGCGCTTCTCCAGTCGGCCAAACTCCTCCGCCGCTTCGGCGACCAGCCTTTCCAGGGGGCGCAGGTAAGCGCCGTCAGCCAGGCGCAGGGGGTTGAAGCGGAAATTCTCCAACTCTTCATACAGCCTCTCTGCGTAGCGCCGGTAGAGGGCCTCCGCTGAGGAGGGGTCGACGGCGTAGGGGCGCGTGCGGTGAAGCATTTTGTAAAGCAGATCCATGACAATCATGCCGTCGAAAACGCCCAGGGCGAAGGTAAGGCCGAAGCGGCGCATAACGTCAAAGAGGTGCACCGAGCAGATCCGCCCCGGGCCGTAGCCGGCCCGATCCAGGGTCAGGGTCTGGGTGGGAGCGTAGAGCCCGTAGCGGCACGGCCCGCAGGCCCAGCCCTGGAAAAAGACCGTGCCCTCCTCCACCCCGTTCTGCTGCAAGTAAGCCAGGAAATCTTCCAGGTTCTGGATCAGGGGCAGGCATTCTTCCCCGTTGATGTAGCGCCGGGCCAGGGTCAGGTCCGGGTCCTTGCTGCGCGGCAGCAGATCCGCCTCCACCCCGCAGCGCCGGAAGAGGGAGACCATAATCCGGGCGTGGTCGGAGGGATGGGGAACCAGGATCCTGTGCCAGTCCCGGTCCTTAATGGTGCGGGGCCGGGCGTGGCGGCCTTCGGGCGGGCGAGTCTCGCGCCGGCTGCGGCAAGTGTTCCGGAAAGCCTCCAGGCGGGTGATCATCCCCGCCGCCGCGGTATGCTCGTCCAGGGTCAGGCGCAAATAGTCTCCCAGGCCGTTCAGGAAATGGCGCAGCATGGCGTTGGGCCCGCACTTGAAGGGATCCTGCAGCACAAAGTGGAAGACGGGCAGTGCGCTGTCCTTCTGCCGGTTCAGGAACCCGGCCAGGAACACCGAGGAGAGGATGCGCTGCAGCTGGACGGGGTAGATGTGGTCCATGCAGTCGATGGATTTATCCAGGTAGGCCTGGAGCTCCTCGCGCCGGCCCTGGAGATAGGGCGACTCGATCCGGCCGGCCAGCCAGCCTTGCAAGTAATAATATAGGAATTCGTGGGGCAGCGCCGTCATCCCGATCTGCCGGGCATAGCGCAGGGAGCCCTTGGAGACAAAGTCATCGTAAAGGGTATAGGGGCGGCTGAGGAAGACGGCGGCAACCCGGTCCGGGAGGGCGGCCAGCTCCTCCATGATCCGGGCGCTCTCCCGTTCCATGGCCCTCTGGAAATCTTCCCAGGCCCGGTATCCTTCCCGAACCGCCTCGGCCAGGGCCTCCTCGGTATAGCTCTCTCCCAGCAGGCGCTTCGCCACCGGCCGCAGCTGCTCCCGGATCCCCTTTGCCCCGGCCCGGTAGTTCAACTGGGCGTAGAGCACCCTGGCCGGGTCCAGGCGCAGGGAATTAACCACCGTCCCCCGCAGCGTCTGCAGCAGCGGGCAGGTAAAGGAGCGCGGCCAGCGCTCCGCCCAGGGGGGAGGAGGCATGTCCACCACTTCGGGGACAAATATGTAATCCAGGTCCCCGTCGGCCAGCTCCGCGTAGTGGCCGACGATTACTTTCATCGGGTAGCACATCTCCGAGTCCAGGTGGAACTTTCCCAGCTCCAGGGTTTTCGTTTCCGTTTCCGAGGAGAGGACCACCTGCGCCCCCAGGGACCGGAAGAAGGCGGCCCAGAAGGGATAGAGATCGAAAAACATCCCGGAGCGGGCTATGCCCACCCGGGGCCCGGTGTTCAGGGGCTCCCCGGCGGCCTCCATGAACAGCTTCTCCCGGAGGGCGGCGTAGTCGGGCTTCTCCGCTTCTTTGCCGGACCGGTCCAGGCCCGAGTAGCGGCCGCAGCGGTCGCCGTAGATGAACTTTCCTCCGCCTTCGAAGCTGATCACGTGGAGAACGCAGTGGTGGTCATGCTGGCACTGGGCCCGGCACTCCCGCTTCGTGACCGTGTAGGAGCTCAACTGCTCCAGGCTGCACCGGGGGACCTCCTCTCTCTCCCCGCTTTCATAAAAGCGCTTGGCCATCAGCGCGCTTCCCAGGGCCCCCGTCAGCTCCGGCCGCGGGGGGATGAAGATGTCGCGGTTGCACTCGGCGGCGAAGGCGGCCGCCAGGGCCGTGTTCATGGCCGTGGCTCCGGTGAAGACCAGCCTCCCCTCCAGGGGCCTGTTCTCCACCGTCTTGCTCAGGTAGTTGCGAGCCGCGGAGTAAGCCAGGCTGGAGAGTTGCGCCTCCAGGGGCAGCCCGCGGGAGGCGGCGGAAAGGAGGGTGGACTGGGAGAGCAGGGTGCAGGTGTCGCCCAGGTCGATGGCGTACTCGGCCTGGAAAGCCTTCCGGGAAAACTCCTCCTTGATCTCCACTCCCAGCAGCTCCGCCAGGTGCTCCAGGAAAGTGCCGGTGCCGGCGGCGCAGACGGGGTTCATATTGTAGTCGGCCAGGACCCCGTTCTTGATCTGGATAAATTTCGAGTCCTCGCCCCCAATCTCGATGATGGAGAGGGTTTCCTCTTCGCCAAACAGATACTTGACCCCCTCCGCCTGGCAGGTGATCTCGTCCACGGCGTAGGCAGCGTCAATAAGGCGCTGGGAAAGAAAACGGCCCGAGCCGGTGGTGCAGGCTACTAGCGGCACCCCCTCCAGAAGAGGGCCGTATTTCTCTTTCACCTGTTTGATCAACTCCAGGACCTGCAGGGCGGGGCGGCCGGTGGTGGGCAGGTAGATGCCGCCGATGATCCGCCCCTCCTCGTCCAGAAGGACGCACTTGGTGGAAACGGAGCCGCAGTCCACCCCCAGGTAGACGGTGCGGGGCTTGACATCCGGGTCGGCGCCTTCTGAGGTCAGGTAGTGCACCCGCCCCGCTTCCAGCCGGGGGAGGGGGTTTTCGGGAACGAAGCTTTGTCCCGCGTACAGTTTTCGGTTCTTTAAATCGCCCAGCGGCACGGGAGCGCCTTTTATGGCCGCCCCCACGGCGTTTATGTACTGGTGGTCCGGAGGCACCACCAGGGTCACTCCCTCTTCCTGGCAGTACTGCTCCAGGTATTTTATCACGGCCCGGTTCTCGGCCACCCCGCCTACGGCGACCAGGGTGCCGGGCCCTTTGATCCGGTTCTGGGCCACGCTGGTAACGATGGTCTCCACCAGGGCGCGGGCCATGCCGGCGGTGACAGCGCTCTGGGTCGCCCCCTCGTTAATGGCATGGGTCATATCGGACTTGGCAAAGACGGCACAGCGCCCGGAGATGCGCACCGGGCTGTCGGCCTGCAAGGCGATCTCCGCCAGCTCGCGGTCATTGTAGCCCATGCGGGTGGCCTGCTGGTACCAGAAGGCGCCGCTGCCCGCGGCGCACTGCCCGTTGCGGCTGAAAAACTGGACGGTCCCCTTTTCGTCCAGCTCCAGGTAGTAGATATTTTCATGCCCGAGAGAAACCACGGATACACCGGTAATCCCCCGGGCAACCAGTCCCGCTTGCAGCGCTTCAATCTCCAGCAGGGGCTTCACCCCAAGCTCCCGGGCCAGCAGCCTGGCGTTGTGCCCCACCAGCCCCAGGTCCAGGGAGAGACTCTCCAGTTCCGCGAGAAGCTCGACCAGGCATTCCGCCGCTGCCTGCAGCGGCCTGCCCGCCGTGGGCACGGTAATCTTTTTCATCCTCTCCCCGTCCAGCAGGATCCCTTTCACGGCGAAGACGCCCATGTCCAGACCTAACCTGGGCCGCTTGTTCGTTTTCGTCTCCATGGTGCTCATGCTCCTCCGTTTCTGCCCCGGTTTTATTAACTTAATCATAACCATAGTTCCCAGGAATAATCAAGGGTTAACATAAAGTTCCACGGGCTGCCGGTAGTAACTGGCAGCCAAGAGGAGGGACGGCCCTCTCCAGCCCCAAAAGGTACCCAAAAAAAGTCCCCAAAAAAGAAAAAACCAAAACACCTGGAAATTGGCGGCCAAGAGCGGGGGTGGCCATCACCGGGAAAAACCGCGCTGAGAGCCGGCGGGTCTCTCAAGCATAGCAGAACCCAGCCAAGCTCCAAGGATGAAAGGGAAAGCAAGGAGAACGCTGCAGCGCAATAGCGCCGGGGAATTGTACCCTACTTTTGCCGTTCTGCTGCAATAGTGACATCACCCGATCGCCTGGCTGTTTTCCAGTTCCAGCCCGAATCGCTTGGCACAACCGGCAAATTAACAAGCCGAGCCGTCGGCGATCATTCCATTCATATTGCAATGCTCCCGGCATAAAGTTCCCCGCCAAAGGGCCTGGGATCCTTATTCAATGTGCTTCAGGATCTCGCGGAAAGTTTCCCTGGTCTCCGGCGCGCTCTTCATATTGAAGATAACTACCCGGCCGTCTGCTTCCAGATAAATGAAAGGGGGTTTTTGGGCATCTACAAACATCTTCACCGGACCCAACTCTTTAGTCCTGAAATGCCCCTTCAAGTGTGAACCTACGGCGGACCCGTTGGTGCGCCGCTCGATGGCGGGCAGTTCTTCCATCAACCTGGCTTCATCGATGGATTCCCAGCTGTAAAGTTCGCCGTACAGGCCGTGGATTTGCAGCCCCTCTTCCAGAAAAGTTACCTTTGTGGGCCGGGAGAAGAAAAACATCAGGACAGCGACAAAGATCAAGGTGGCCGCAGCGAAAGCAGCGGAGAAAGCCGACTTCTTCCCCGCTCTCTGGCGCAGCTTTCCCTCTTGATCATAAATATTCCCGTCATACTTTGGCGCCTTAATCAACAAGTAAATGTTGGAAACGAGCAATAACAGAATAGCCGGAGCTGGGCCCGGCTTCAGACCGCAAGCATACAGCAGCCCCGTCAGAAGGAAAGCGCCGCCATTGACGTAGGAGTAGATTCCCATTAAGCGTCCCAGGCCTTCGGTATCCACATTGGCCTTCTTCTCCTTCGGCATGGTGTTATATCCGGCAATTAGAAAGTACCATTTAAGGCGATGAACCGCCAGCCCCAGGAGTATGAAGATCCCGCCGATTAAATAATAAATCCATATCATAAGATAAGCCTCCCAACGGCGCCCCGGCCGGGTTCAAGGGCGGAGGTGAAATATAAGAAACGCGATCAATAGTCAAAGAGACCAAACTAGGGGTATCCCGCTCCGGAGGCACCCATATTCCTTGGTCCCGGAAACAACCGCCTATTTTTTTTCGTTCATTTCAAAGAGGCCCCGGGTATCCAAAATCGGCTCCACAAACAGGATCCCTTTCCCGGGTTCTTCCAGCCGCAGCTCTTCAGATAGAGCATGCACCACCTGCTCAACCAAGTCGTTCGGTGTCAGGATGATCACCAGTTCCTTTTCCGGTTCAATCTCCACCCCGAACAAGCTGGTAGCCATCTCCGCGCCGGCGCCGCGCCCGTGTAAAATGGTCCCCCCCCGGACCCCGACCTTCCGGGCGATATCCATTACATCATTGGCCATGCCGCGGTCAACTATTACCGTCAATTTTTTGAACATGCACTCACCCTCCGCACATTGAACTGTTTCCTTGAGGAGCTCTTCGCGATGCCCCTTCGGTACCGGCAATTCTACGGCACTGATGACCGGCGTGATAAAGGCTATGCCATGACCGGGCTTTTGCAACTGGAGCACTTCGTCAAGATAATCCAGCACCTCTTTTCCCTTTTCCCTCTCCAGCAGGAAGGTGACCACTTCTTTTTTCTGGTTTTTGATTCCCAGCACGTTTAAAATGGCGCTGCTTACCGTTCCCCTTCCGATGATTACCATTCCGCTTCGGATACCCTGCTCTTTGAGCAGGCGGACGCATTTGTGACACTGATTCTCCCTTAGGACTAAGGTCAACAGCTGATAATTCCCGGTGTTCAGGGCACCATTCTGCTTATCCATGATTACCTCCATTATTTGCCTTCTGGGCAATCTTAAGCTTTGCTGCCTTGCGCATCTGCACCTGATAGAGGGCGCCCAGCAGCTCCAGGGCAATGATGGGCGTCATGGCCACAATGGCAATCATTCCAAATCCATCGGCCACCAGATCGGCCGTAGGAATCTGGGCGGCAACTCCTTGAACAAAGCCCAGGGAAAAGGTGGCCGTCATGGGTCCGGAAGCAACGCCGCCGGCATCAAAGGCCATACCGACAAACAACTCCGGCACAAAGTAGGCCAGGATAACGGCAATGCCGAATCCGGGCAGCAGGTAAACCCATAACTGGAGGTCCGGCAGCAAAATGCGCAGGACCGACAAGAAAATAGAGAGCCCCACGGCGACAGAGAGAAAAACCAGCACCAGGGTGCGGTTGACGGATCCCCCGGTGACATCTTCCACCTGATTGGTTAGCACATGGACGGCAGGCTCGGCCAGGACCGTGGCCAGCCCGAGAAAAAGGGCCACCAGCAGGACGGGAATTTTGGAGTCCATGGAAGCAAGCTGAATTCCGATCTGCGTGCCCACGGCCATGAAACCGCCGTAGACACCCAGAAAAAATATTACCAACCCTATAAAAGTTAAAAACAAACCCCGGGCAATGTCCAGCACCCGGCTTCGCTTCTGTTTAAAGGCAAATATTTGGAACAAGATGTAGGTTATAATGATGGGCAAAAGGGAAACAAAGGAATCCCGAACAATGGACAAAAACCTGGAACCATACAGCTCCCATAGGCTGGAGCCAACGATGGTTTGCTCCGGCAGGGTGCCATTTAGTTTATCCACGCCAAATATCAACCCGGTAATGAGAATCCCCAGAATCGCCCCTGTGGAAGCTATGCCGACCAGTCCAAAGCTATCCGCTTCACTGGACTTGCTGTCGTGTTTCATTGAGGCGATACCGGCAGCCAGGGCCAGCATAAAGGGGACAGTGACCGCACCGGTGGTCGCCCCGGAGGCGTCAAAGGCGATGGCGATAAAGTCAAAGGATGAAAATAAAGAGAGAATTAAAATCAAGCCGTAAGCAGCCGTAAACACATACTTAAGGGGAATGCCTTTCATGATGCGCAGCAATCCCAAAGTCATCATCACGCCGATTCCGATGGAGACAACGACAACCATCAAAAAGCGGCCCAGTTGGCCCGCGGTCACGCTGTCCACCTGGCCGGCAAGGATATGGAGGTCCGGCTCCGCAAAGGAAATAAAAAACCCCAGCACCAGGCATATGGTGATGATGGCGGCATAGCTCTTCGAGTAAGTCAGGGTGTTTCCGATACCGTGCCCTATGGGTTCCAACCCCTGGTCTATGCCGAATAGGAATATGGTTAAGCCGATAATCACCAGCACTGAACCCAGCAGGAAAGCAGACAGCATGGAGGGAGCTAATGGGCTTATGGTAAAATGCAGGACAAGCACAATTATGGTAATTGGTAAGACCGAGGCCAGGACTTCTTTTAGTTTGTCTTTTAGTACACCCAAGCGAACACCTCCTTGAAAATGTCTTTATCCAGGAAAAAGCAAGGTTTAATCACCGTAGCGGCGGATGCCAATAGCGAAAAAAAGATGGCCGGGATGCACGAATAAGAAAGCGTTTACCAGATATAATTAGGAACTGGCCGGGCGATATGTTCTGCACAATTAACGTGATACATGTAAATTATATGGTTTTTCAGTTTCTATTGTCAATAAAGGGCGATTAGTCCTTGGCTGGCTGCTGCAAGCTGGATTTGCCGGGAATTCTCTCCTCATATTAAATTAAAAATATACCCGAAGAACCGTCCCCTTGTTATAACAGTGCAACTCATCCCCGGGGCCATCCAGCTGCGCAGCCTTGGCCGGCAAAACTGAAACCGTCGTTAACTAATGATAAAATATGATAAAATAACTTGATCCATCCAAATCAGGGGCAAATATCCTTACCTTTTTCCTGCCTACTGCAATTGAAGGAGGGAATTTCATGGCAAAAAAAGCGTGGTGGAAAAGACCGGCGGTCTGGGTGCTCATGTTCCTGGTTATCCTCGCCGTATTGATCTGGGCAACTGACTTTCTCCGCTGGCAGATGGTGCGGGGGCTCTTTTGGCGGCCGTCAGCAATTGCACCGGAGAAGCAAACAGTAGTAATTATTGATCCCATGTATACTCCCCCGGAGCAAAACCTGATCATGAACCCGGCATATTGCCTCGCTGATTTCGTAACGCAGCTGGCCGATGTGAATATTGATATTATTCATTACCCCCAGGCTGATGAGGCGCGGGTGATGCGACATGACCCCGTCTGCATTTTGATCTCGGGGCAGACCGCTCCCTGGACCGATTACGACCCGCAGGTCCTGGAGCCCATGTTCCGCTTCCTAAGGGAAACCTCCCTGCCTGTCTTCGGTATCTGCGGCGGCCACCAGGTCATCGCCCAGGCTTTCGGAGCCCCGGTGGCGCCCATGGGCTACCAGGAGCTGGGCTATATCCAGGTGGAGCTTCTGAAAGATGATCCTATCCTGGAAGGACTGGACAGCCCCATCAAAACGTTTAACTGGCACGGCGAAGAGGTAAAGGAGATGCCTGAGGATTTTGAACTCCTTGGCTCCAGCGAGCTATGCCGAATCCAGATCTTCCGGCACCGGGACAAGGAGATTTATGGAGTTCAGTTTCATCCCGAACTTTCGGGGCGCATACCTGACGGCAAGATCATGTTAATCAATTTCCTCCGCCGGGCCGGGGTCTCCTTGAAGTAAGAAGTTTGAGGTCGGAGCCGGGAGGGGCACCAGCACATGGCTCGGCTCCCTGCCCTGTGTAAATCGGGCCCGGTTTGTTCGCCGCTATTGGAACGGGAATGCGCTGGCGGACCTGGCTAAAGAATACGGCGTCAACTCTTCTAAAATGAAAAGAGATAGTTTCAAAAAACCGGGATAATGAATTTATCCCGGTTTCATTTTCAGCAGTTATTGAATAAAGTCAGGTAAACAATAGGGTGCCCCTGCAGGCCCTCACTCAATAATAGTTTTTCTTAACCAGGAGTGTTTTCATCATTCCATACTCCAGAATATCTCCCGGTTGGCAATTCAATGCTTTACATATAGCCTCTAAAGTTGAAAACCGAATCGCCTTTGCCTTTCCATTTTTTAGAATAGAAAGGTTGGCCATGGTTATTAATTCAACTCTTGAAAAACGGGGCTATTTCCCGGCATTGCTCCTCGGGGTTCACCACGGAGAAGGGCTCTTGCAAGGCAACCTGCATGGAACTCATATCGGGCGTATACAAAAGCAAATTCATGTAGAAACGCGGTATCACCCGGATATGAAGGGAAAAATCTTTTTCGCCCTCTCCGGCAGGGGCGGCAAATAAGGCCAGGTTGAAGCTGCAGATGTTCTTGGAATCAAAGTACTTAAACAGGCATAGCAGTCCCTTGACCAGCCCATCAATTATTTTCTCGTCAAGATCGTAGATGGTGCTCCGGCCGGGGAAAACCGCCATGATTTCTCCCAAAACTCCCTGGGGGCAGAAAGCGGTGAGCCAGTATCCTTCTTCAATACGGCCGATAAATCTCTCCCCGGCTTCTTCCTCCCGGCGGCACAGCTCCTCCCAGAAATTCTCCCCCCATTTTTGGCGGTAGTTTTTGCTTTCCCGCATCACTTTCCGGTACAAATTGCCGGGTTCATCGGTTATGATTAGCTGCTGATGGGGGTGCAGCAGGCCTCCCCCCGATGGAGGCATATAATTCCAGGCAATAATGGAATACGGGAGCTCCCGTTCTTTTTCCAGCACCGTGCGGCAAAATTCCAACCCGGCCTCAAAGGCGTCTTTAAGGTACGCGGCACTCATTTTTTCCAGCGGCATCACGTGTTCCGGCCCCATCACCGTAAGGGCGCTGTAACGGTCATAGGGAGCTATATTGGCTATGACCCTGGCTCCTCCTTTTTTTATATGCCCTTCGGGAATAAGCTCCGCCGGAAACCGGGGGGTCGACCGCTCGATATTTCCCGGGCAAAAAGGGCACATCTCATGATGTTCCGGTTTATCCCACACCGAGTAATCTATTTTTTGTGCCGCTACTATTCCCATATGCGCAATCCGGCCGCTTTCCCCCGTTAAAGGATCGCGACGGTACTCCACCTCGATGGAATTCAGGGCAAAATCTATGCGCGGATCGAGGATTTTGGCATAGCCTTTGCGCTTCGCGAATTCCAGCATATGTCTATTCCTCCCGTGCAAGTAAACTTTTGCCAGGAAACACTTCTTTAAGAACCGGCAAAAACCCTTCCCCCAGGCGGCCGTATCTTACAACAGGCGTCTTCGGGCCAATCGCTGCCTTATTAGCCTAAGCCTCCTACCTCCATGGCCTGGCTGCTCCCAGCCAGTTGTTCTCCTGCCAGTACTCCTTGTCGATGGGGTTCCAGGTGTTGGACTGCTGCATCTTGCGCATAATGTTGAACATAAAAACTGTTTTAATGCCGGGCCTTGACCTGCCGATTTTGCTTTTCACCCTCCGAGAGACCTGGTCGGCTTTCCGGGCGATCTTTTTCTTGAGCCGCTCCGCCACATCCTCCCAGCGGGAAGCGCCGACATGGAAATGGATTCGATAGATTTTCGGTATTCCCCACCAGAACATCTGCTGGGCGATGGATTTGGTCACCCTGCCGGCGCCTGCTCCGGCGGCGGTGGATACGGCAACGCCCACTTTCGCAAACATCTCTTTTCTCGGCCGGTGGGACAACCACAGGTAGCCAAAGTGGTCAAAGAGGGTTTTCAGTTGCCCGGTCATCTCAAGGCAGTAGGTGGGAGAATCGATGACTATGACTTCCGAGCGAAGCATGGAAGCGGCTATTTTCTGCACCAGCTCCGCCTGGGAACAGTATTCTTCGCCTTTTAGTATGCACTGGAAACAGCCTAGGCAAAAAGCAGGTGCATCTTGGGGCAGATAATACTCATGCACTATGGCATCGCCATCGGCCAACCGTTCTTTGACCATGGCGGTGATATGATAGGTGCTCCCTTTGTGGCCCGCCATGGATCACGGTAATCTCCATTGATTTCACCTCCCCAATTCCTTATTTGTCATATATAAGGGGACAATTCCGCTGATACGCTGATATGTTGGAGGGACGGTTCTGCTGATATCTCATTAGCTTGGCCCATTAGTATACCAGGGCAGCCAAGGGGAGGATTAGTTTTCTTTGCCGCGCTTAAAATAGATCGGCAGAGCCGTCTCCTACAGACGCCCCCTCGATAGACCCCTGGACAGCCCCTGAGCAAGCCCGAACCAAAATTACCTGGCGAATACCTCTTTAGCGATCAATATTTGTCTAAAACCTTTCTATAAGGCGCCAGCATACCTTCGTACATTTTATTGCCCATTTTGGCCTTCAGCCTTGATGAAGACATGAGGGCGCCCACAAGATACATTTTTAAGATGGTTCCTTTTTTCTTATGGGGGAAGTCGTACAACCCATGCTGCTTGTAGAACCGGTGATCGGCTTTCATCATGCCGCGCATGACCCAGATAAGATCTCTAAAAATTTTCATCCCGCCGATGCCGTAGAAGTTTCTAGGCTGGATATACTTGTGGCTGATGGCATAATCGAGCCTGGCCGCCAGCCGATCAATTTCTGCATCGGGATCGATTTCATCACAGGCCACCCCGGCCAGGAAATTGCCTCCCACTTCGCTTCTGCCTTCAATAATCATCTGCAAATTGGCCTCGGCCGGGTAATTGCCGCTGACCAGGTAGCCGACGGGCTTTCCCGCCGTCACAGCGCGATGGCCGTTGCAGAACTGCCGGTCATCATACATTTTGAACACCGCGCCCATGGAGTGATCCTTGATGGTAAAGGCATATACAATGGCATCGGCAGACTGGATCTGGCTGCGCAGGAAGTCGTCAAAGCCGTCCTTGTAGACGCATTTCCCCGAATCCGCACAATGAAAGCATCCCAGGCAGCCGCCGTGAAAAGGATACTGGGAAATATTGACCACGCGGCTCTTGTGCTGCAGGACGGCCCTAAAGCGGTTAATCATGGCGCTGAGCTGCTTGTCATCCTTGGCACAATCGGTAACGATAACAACGTCGCCCTTCTTTCCCTCTTCCCTTAAGTCGACAGGAGTAACAGGAAGACGCGCCGCCGCCGCAGCCTGCGGGGGAAGGGTTTCATAGAGGTCGCGTTCCATGCACCAGCACACATATTTGAAAAACTCTTGCGCCTCTTTTCGCCCGCTCTCCGTCAGCAAGTCGTCCATATCGGCAGACAGCCCCTTAATGTATTTCATTTCCAGATCCTGGCAGTTTTCCTGGATAAACTTATGGGCAGTCACATCATAAAAATGCTTGGAGGTAGTAATCTGGGTTGCAAACTTCCCGGCCAGGTCAAGGCCGGAGGCTTTCAAAAGCTCAATAAACCGATGCAGCTGGCTGGGAGCAATAAAAGTATAAACCGGGTAAGAGAAAATGATTAGATCGGCAGCGGTTATCGCCTCGGCAGCAGCGGAAAAATCTTTTTCAAAAGATCTTATGCGTTGACCTACATGAAGCACCTGAAATTTATGCTCGGGAAACTTTTTCTCCCAAAACAAGACTGTTTGCAAGGTAACACTGTATTTTCCTTTTGGACTTCCGTTTAAGACCAGAACTTTCATCCTCCGCCTCCTGGTTCAACCCTTTTTGTATTGGACTGCATCTCAAAATAAAGGGGGGCGCCTTAAATGGCCAGGAATGTGCTCCAAAATTTCTTCCATTATATCAAAAACTGGATCCTTTTACTTCTATTTTTCTGCCAGACTGGAGGCCATCCCTTGATTCTATTTTTTGCCTGGAGGGAGGCCAACTTCCTCCCCTGAAAAAAGCGGCGGCGGGGCTGCTCCTTCGCCCCGCCGCTTAAGGCGATCATTCTTTTATTTTTTGTTCTCCTTTTTGAGTGCTTTTCCCTGAGCCCCTTTTCCTTCTTTGAAGGAAAAAATCCCTGTTCTTCAGGCAGCAGGCTCAATCTCCGCTGAAGGCCTGCTCCAAATCCTCGATTATGTCGTCAATATGCTCCGTGCCGATGGACAACCTTATGGTGTTCGGCTTAATTCCCTGCTCTAGAAGCTCCCTTTCGGAAAGCTGGGCATGGGTCGTGGTGGCCGGGTGGATAACCAGGGATTTGACGTCCGCCACATTCGCCAGCAGGGAAAACAGTTGCAAGCGATCAATAAACTTCTGCGCCTCTTTTATGCCTCCCTTGATGTCGAAGGTAAATATGGAGATGCCGCCCTTTTTAAAATACTTTTTGTAGAGGGCGTGGTGCGGGTGGCTCTCCAGGGAGGGGTGGTTGACTTTTTCCACTTTCGGGTGGTCTTTCAGGTAGGAAACCACCTTCAGGGCGTTTTCCACGTGCCGCTCCACGCGCAGGGAAAGGGTCTCCAGCCCTTGAAGAAACAGAAAGGCATGAAAGGGTGACATGGTGGCGCCCGTATCCCTGAGCAGGATGGCGCGGACCTTGGTGGCAAAAGCGGCCCGGCCGGCGGCCTTGGTAAAGCTGACGCCGTGGTAGCTGGGGTTGGGCTCCACCAGCGCCGGAAACTTGCCGCTGGCTTCCCAATCAAAGGTGCCGCCGTCGACTATGGCGCCGCCGATAACCGTTCCGTGTCCCCCGATGAATTTCGTGGCCGAGTGGATGACAATATCCGCGCCGTATTCAAAGGGGCGGACCAGGTAGGGGGTCGCGAAAGTGTTGTCGACAACAAGAGGGATCCGGTGCCTATGGGCTGCTTCCGCCACCTTTTCCATGTCGATCAGCGTGGCGTTGGGATTGCCGATGGTTTCTATAAATACGGCTTTGGTCTTCTCGTTTATGGCCTTTTCAAAGGCGTCTTCCTCATCGGGATCGACAAAGGTGGTGGTAATCCCGTACTGGGGCAGCGTGTGGGCCAGCAAATTGTAGGTGCCGCCATATATTGTCCGGGCGGACACAATATTGTCCCCGGCGCTGGCGAGATTTAAAAAGGTGTACGTGGCCGCCGCCGCTCCGGAGGCAACTCCCAGCGCCGCCACTCCGCCTTCCAGGGCGGCGATGCGCTTTTCAAAGACCTCCTGGGTTGGGTTTGTCAGCCTGCTGTAAATGTAGCCGGCCTCCTCAAGGCTAAATCTTGCCGCTGCGCGGGCGCAGTTGTCAAATACATACGACGTGGTCTGATAAATGGGCACCGCCCGGCTGCCCGTAGCGGGGTCCGGCTGCTCCTGGCCGGCATGAACCTGAAGGGTTTCAAATTTATATTTACTATTCTTATTTAATTGCTCCATCTTAATCACTCCATCCATGCTAACATTTCAAGCTTTTTATTCCTGGCACAACGGCGTGGACAGGTAGCGCTCGCCCGTATCGGGGAAAATAGCCACAATTGTCTTGCCGGCATTTTCTTCGCGCAAGGCCAGCTTAATGGCGGCATGGGCGGCGGCGCCGGAGGATATGCCGACTAAAATGCCCTCGCATCTGGCGATCTCCCGCGCCGTGTTAAAGGCGTCTTCGTCTTGGACCTTGATGATTTCGTTATAAAGGCCCGTGTCTAAAACTTCGGGCACAAATCCCGCACCAATCCCCTGGATCTTGTGCAGCCCGCTTTTCCCTCCCGAGAGAACCGGGGAGGCGGCGGGCTCAACGGCGACAATCTTGATATGCGGGTTTTTGGTCTTTAGATATTCGCCCGCTCCCGTGATGGTGCCGCCCGTGCCGACGCCGGCCACAAAAACATCGACCTTGCCCCCTGTCTGTTCCCATATCTCCGGGCCCGTGGTCTCAAAGTGAATTCTAGGATTCGCGGGGTTAGAAAACTGACCGGGGATAAAGCTGTTGGGAATCTCCCGGGCCAGTTCCTGCGCCTTGTCGATGGCCCCCTTCATGCCCAGGTCTCCCTCCGTCAGGACAAGCTCGGCGCCGTAAGCCTTTAGCAAGTTTCTGCGTTCAATGCTCATAGTCTCCGGCATGGTCAGTATAACCCGGTATCCCTTGGCGGCGGCGACGGCGGCAAGCCCGATGCCGGTATTCCCGCTGGTAGGCTCAATGATTACCGACCCCTTCTTTAACAACCCTCTCTTCTCCGCATCCTGGATCATTGCTTTCGCAATCCTGTCTTTGACGCTGCCTGCCGGATTATAGTACTCCAACTTGGCCAGGATTACGGCCTTTAGCTTGTGCTTTGCTGCGATGTTCCCCAGCTCCATAAGCGGAGTGTTTCCCACGAGTTCCGCAAAGCTTTTATAAATCTTGGCCATAAAAAACCCCCCTTCCATAATCTATGTGTCCCCGTCGCGGCTTCATATACCGGGGAAACCGTCTCTTGGATATAAATCGCAGGTGCAATTATATGCCGGGAAAACCTTCTAATACCCGGGCTTAAATTCGTCAAAAAGCAGGCCGCTTGGGCATCATCACCATGGGCTTATCACCCCATGCCTAAACGTCGGCAATATTAATTACTACTTATTCTATAGGCTTTGTAGATAATTATCATATAGCAAATATTTCTATCTGTCAAAAGTACATTTTTGTTTATTTTACTAATGGATAAACCACGGGGCCTTCCCGCCGGGACAATATGAAAACCGCCTGGAATTATATGTCGGGAGAACCGCCCCCATGATATTTGTGAACCGTCCCCATGATATAGGAAATGCCATATATCAAGAGAACCGCCCCGTAATATATTTTTGCTATCTTCCGGGCAGGAAGTCGGCTTCGTCGAAGCCGGCGTCGCGATAGCCCTTGGGAATTTGTTCAACATATCCGCGGCGCGGTTCCCGTTTCCGTTTTTTGTATTCAGGGGTCATAGCATAAGCCATGGCCGATATAAGCCTGCCGTCGATGTTTACTATGATATCTATTTTATCATAAGCAAATGGATAGCCTTCACAGCGATCTAACGAACTTTCATGCTCCTTTGTTATCTCCCATACCAGAGCCGGAGTTTTCTTCCCCTTTCTTCTTTCGATGTTGGCAAAGTGCGGCAAAGTGAGCTCCCAATTTTCAAGGTAGGCGGCCCCTAAAATTCTTGCTCCCGGGCAGCGGGCTTCCATTTGCCCTTTATCCATGTTGCTGCCATAGGCAATATATGGGGGCTTGTTTGGCCGGAGCTCTTCCACAATTTCTCGCCAGGCGGGACTACAGTCCTTGCCCCAGGGCTCCTTGTCGCTATGGCCGCCCCGCAGCAAAGATGAATTATAGCGGTGGACAATGTTATTGATTTTATTGTGGAACGCGGGGCAAATTTCCCACTCGGTTTCAAGAAACTGGCGCAGGCCGCCTTTAATGAAAACTTGCAGGGCGAGGATCTGCCCCTCTTCGACCTCAAACCCGTGGCCGAGAAAGCTGCGTCCCAAGCCGGCCTGGAGCGCCCTCTCCAGTCGGGGAGCAAGATGCCTTTTCCCATCAAGATACGCTCTCATTAGAATGGCCGCGGCGATGTAGATGGGCATGTAGCAAAAGTCTACCCGGGCCTTACTGGGAACTTCATACGAATCCAGCAGCTTGAATGAACCGTCCACATCCTGGAACGCAAGCAGTTCCTTCAACGTGAGCTTCGATCCGGGGCTGTACTCCAGCATTTGCTTCAAATCTTCCAACATCCCGTAAAGCTTCCGAGATATAAAAAAAGCCGGTTTATAAAAACCGGCTTTACATCTCCGCTGAAACGGCCATCTCTGTTCCGGGCCTTACTGCACCGCTCCGCCGACTGCTTCCCGGCTCTCCTGCTTCTCCTTCCACAGGCGATCGGCCATCTCCGACCAGGCCTTGGCCGCCGGGGCCGTCTTGGCGCAAAGGACATCCACGTCTTCAGGGGCTTCCATATCGGTAGATTTCGCCCCCGATTCCTTGACCATGGAGGCGAGGGCCTCGGGGTTGTCAAGCAAGGGACACGGGCGCAGCGGGTTGCTGTTGAAGGGCTGATTCCTGCGGTAGGCCATAAACAGGGGCGAACGCAGCGCCTCCAGAAGCGTTACGTCGTGAATGTTAACGTTGGAGTAATGAATAAAGGCGCACGGTTCTACGTCCCCGGCGGCGTTTATATGCAGGTAGCGCTTCCCGCCGGCGATGCATCCATTGGAGTACTCCCCGTCATTCCAAAAATCCATGGCAAAAATGGGCTTGGTTTCGCGGATTTCGCGGATGCGCCTGTACATGTACGCCCGCTGCTCGGGAGTCGCGATAAGATCGGGGCGCGCATCCTTCCCGATGGGCATGTAGGTAAAGTTCCACGCAAAGCGGCAGCCCCGGGCAATCATATCGTCGACGAATTCATCGGAGCCGACGCTTTCAGTATTGTAGCGATGATAACAGGTGGAATATCCAAACAATAGACGGTGGGCACGCATGCGGTCCATCGCTTCAATCACTTTCCGGTAGCAGCCTTTTCCGCGCCGCATATCGGTAGCCTCTTCATCGCCCTCAATGGAGAAGGCCAAGGCAAAGTTGCCTACCCGCAGCATCTCCCGGCACAGCTCGTCATCCACAAGGGTTCCATTGGTGAAGGCAAAGAAATAGCAATCCTGGTGCTCTTGGCACAACCGAATAATATCCTTTTTGCGCATCAGCGGCTCGCCACCGGAGAATATATAGAAATAAGTGCCTAATTCCTTACCCTGACGGCAGATAGAATCCAGTGTTTCATAGGATAAGTTGTGCTTGCCCCCGTATTGGGCGGCCCAGCACCCGGTACAGGAGAGGTTGCAGGCGCTGGTGGGATCCATCAAAATCGCCCAGGGGACGTTGCAGTCATATTTTTTCTCGATGGCCCGGGCCCGCGCTTCCCCCTCCAGGTTTCCGTTGACAAAAAAGCATTCGACGAGCTTCTGAATTATCTTTTTGTCTACATCCCGGAACAAGTTTTTGACGAAGATGTGCCAGACGTTGTTTTCATCCAGCAGGGCATTGCGCATCGCCCGGATCTGGTGAGCATGCAATTTGCCTCGATCTAATTTTTCTGCGATCTCAAACATCTTGGGCAGCTTTTCCATAGGTCTGTCCGAAATGTAGTTCAGGAGCAGGTTAACTGCCGTTCTCTGAATCCTACTCATGATTTTTCCTCCTTTGGACTATGTTTTAGCTCCCCAACAACTTCCAACCACCGCAGATTTTTGCCATCTTTGAATGGCTTTGCTGTAAACAACCATAATAAATGGCTAAATTACACTTGAACGCTAACGCTGCTGTTGCGAAGCAAAATATCACTTCCTGAGATCATGGAAGCGATAATGATTTTAGAGACATTTAGAAAAGAACGGCGCAACTCCTTATCGTTAAGGGAACTTACGGCTTTATAATCATCGTAATAGGCCGCAAAATTAACAATCGGGATAATGGAGTAGAAGAATTTAAACAGTATCATGTCCTTCGAATAGACGAAATCATGGTCCGCATCGGATTCGGAGATGGTTTTAATAATTGGATTTTTTTCATTGCCGCTTAGGAAATTCATGAAGCGGAACAATGAATTTTGGTGTTTCCCACTTTTGAGGGACTCCAGCATCAAAATACGAATAATCTCCCTTTTTTCTATAACATAATCCACCACCTTCTCGTAGAATTTTAAAGCATTTTGCTTAAAATGCTTTACCGCTTCATCGTTGACAAAATGCAAGCGGTCCGGCTTAACTTTCAGGTAGCCTTTTTTGATCATTTGCACGATGTTTGATTGAACGAAATCCACGGTAATGGAGACTGCATTGTCGAGCAGAGATTGAACCATGGAATCCAAAATGTCTTCCTTGTTCTTGAAGTAATAATAGATCAGCGCCTTGTTGACTTTGGCCGCGTTGGCTATATCATGGACCCGCGTTGCATCGTATCCCTTCTTGGAAAATAGCTGTGTAGCCGCATTGATTATTCTCTCTTTGGCTTTAATTCCCAGGGTTTGCTCCAATTTGTTCCCCCCTCGGTTTAACTAACCGGTTATTTAAATTTATTATAATAACCACTCAGCAAATGGTCAAGAGCCCCTTCTTCACACCTTTGCTTGGTCAGTTTTGCCTCTCTTTAAAAAAAGCTTTTAGAAAAGTTAACGTGATAATGGTCAGAAATAGAGGGCATAAATATTCTCACCATCGGCAAAAAAGGATAAAAATGGCGGTCATTGCCAAGGCTTGATTCAAAGTATAATTTAGCAATTAATCCTATAGTAAGAATATGAACAAGGGATTTTAATAACTAATGAAGAATTAATAACCAGGTGAGTAATAATAGTTTAAAAACTGCAGTTGTGCTTGTTTGCATATCGCATGCCGGGCCCATTGTTCACAAATAAAAGCACAAAAAAACAACAAAATAAGGAGGATAAAAAATGAGCAACATTCCAGTACCAAAAGAATTTTTCCCATGGCCTGGGCACACCGGAAACTGGGGCAAATGGCCCAACGACAAAGGCTCGCTAAACTACATTACGCCGGAAGTGACCCTGCGCGGCATAAAATCCGTGCGGCAAGGCAAAGCAATACCCTGTTCCCGCCCCATTCAGTTGATCGACCCAAGCGATCCCAACCACAGCCCCGCCTCCCACAAGATGTACCCCATGCTCGATGCCGGTCTTTTTAACGGTTCGTTTGATGAACTCACCTTTTACACCCACAGCATGCTGAACACACATATTGATGCTTTTTGCCATGTGGGAATCGCCGGATATGCGTTTAATGGCAGGAAATTTGATGAAACAGTCAATATGGAAAAGGGCGCTGTATACTGCGACATTACGGATATGCTCAGCATAGTAACCCGGGGGGTATTTATTGATGTCGCCCGCAACCGTGGGGTTGACGGCCTCAGGCCGGGTGAATATGTTACCCCGGATGACCTTAAACCCTTGTTGGAGCGCTTGCAACCCGGGGATGCTGCGGTAGTACGCACAGGCGTTACCCTTATTGGCGGCAATGTTGATGAACGCGACGAAGAGGGGAAGCCAAAGCTTCACTACGGAATAGCCGGCTTTCATGCGGATTGCATTCCCCTGCTGGCAGAAAAACAAATAAGCGTTTTGGCATCTGACTCTCCCAGCGATACGTACCCTTGCCCCGTGGAGGGCTTGGACGGCCCTCATGACTCCCCTGTTCACGGCCTATGCCTAACCCTTTACGGCATTCCTCTGTGCCACAACATGGACCTGGAAGAGGTAGGGCGCATCAGCGAAGAAACCGGACAACAAGAATTTCTATTTATGGTTGCTGCACTGCATTTAAAACATGGTACAGGCTCTCCCTGTACTCCTCTGGCAGTTTTTTAATTGGCGGCACAACTAAGCAAAACAATAAGGCACTCAACGCAACTGAACGTTGAGTGCCTTATTTAATGTCCTATTCCCAAGCTGGGACGGCTATTTTTTTATTGCCCAATTCCCAGGCTAGTATTTAATGAATTTCTCCCCCGGAAAACCGCAGATGCTGCATTTTTCCGGAATAGATTTTTCGATGTTCCCGCATATCGGGCAGAGATAATAGAACACTTCCTCCGTCTGGTCAAGGTTTTCCAGCGCTTCCTTATACAGCCTGGCGTGCACCTCTTCCGCTTTCATGGCAAAAGTAAAGGCCGTGACAGCAGCTTTGTTCCCCTCGGCTTCAGCATCCTTTAAAAACTGGGGATACATATCCGTAAATTCATAGGTTTCGCCCTCGACAGCGCTTTTCAGGTTGTCAGCAGTAGAGCCGACCTTCCCGGCAACTTCAAGTTGTCTCAAGGCGTGGGCTTTTTCGGCATCGGCAGCGGCCCTGAACAATTTGGCGGCATTAAGCTTTCCTTCTTTTTCCGCTTTCTTGGCATAAGCCAGGTACTTTTTGTTGGCCTGAGATTCCCCGGCAAACGCTTCCATAAGATTGGCCAGGGTTTTGTTTTCGCTCATCGTCTTTTCCTCCTTGCTTTATTGTAATCCGAAATCAATATAGAACGATGTGGGTGCCATGTCTTTAGTTAAATTATACAATAAATTATCTGTTTGAATAAATATTCTTCGGAAGATAATGGCAGCAAGGATTTTCAAATTCCAATTATAATTATTATTTATATGCCCCCTTCCTCGGCAGAGCTGCAATAAGGAGGAGATTATTATGCCCTCCAGTATAAAAAAAAGCGCAGAAAAAGTGCAGGCTGCACTTGATAAATTTGGGCTTGAACTTAAGGTAATAGAATTGCCCGATTCTACCCGTACCGCCCAAGAAGCCGCAAAAGCTATAGGCTGCACCGTTGGCCAGATAGCCAAATCGCTGATTTTTAAAGGCAAAACCTCGCAGAATCCTATATTAATTATTGCCAGTGGACCAAATAGGGTAAATGAAAATGCAATTAAAGAATATGCCGGCGAAGAGCTGGTAAAGGCAGACGCGAGATTTGTCTTGGAACAAACAGGCTTCGCCATCGGCGGAATTCCGCCGGTGGGGCATAAAACCCCAATCATCACTTTTATTGACGAAGATCTTATGCTTTATGATGAAATATGGGCCGCCGCCGGAACCCCCAATGCGGTTTTTAAACTTACTCCGGAAATTCTGGTGGATATAACAAAAGGAAGGGTTATTAAAGTAAAATAAAAACGCCGGTTTCCCCTTATTTAACGTTTATTTTCTATTGGCCTCTCCATTTTTTACTTATTTCCATGACTGTAAGCACATTCACGCCGCTGCTACCGGGTCAACCTTTTGCAAAAATCCGATACCGTCGATTCAATAGTTACCTTTATCGATGAAATCTTATGCTATGATGAAAATATGGGCAGCCGCTGGAATCCCCTTAACCTTCCCTGGAAATTTTGGCAGAAATACCGGGAAGCCAGGGATGCCCCCTTCCTGCACCCTTCATAACTTCCGGGAAGAATCCGGGAGGAGAATGTTCGCTTAATCAGCCTTTTATATCAATTTAACTGGAGTGATGATGTATGAAGTTGCTGCTGATCGTGCTAAACAAGGTCGAATTGCTGGATACCTTGCTGGAAAGGTTCATGGATAACGGCATCCACGGCGCCACTATCCTGAACAGCACAGGCATGGCCAGGGAGCTTGCAAAATCAAACCATGATTTGCCCATATTTGGCAATCTCCGCTATATTATCGATCCGGAAAGGGAGGAAAGCAAAACCATATTTATTGTTCTAAAAGACGAGCAGGTTGAAGAAGCCAAAAAGATTGTTCGGGATGTTGTAGGAGACATATCAAAGCCGGATACTGCCGTCATCTTTACCCTGCCCGTTCTCTCGGCAGAAGGGGTTGATTTCTAAAAAATGCAGCTAAATACACTTTTCTACCTGGCCCTTATTTTATTTTCTGGACTTATCTTCGGCCGCCTTGGAAAACTCCTTAAGCTCCCCAATGTGACAGGCTACCTCATCGCCGGCCTGCTCATAGGACCGTGCCTCTTCAAGCTGGTTCCTCTTAATGTAACCAGCCAGCTAACAATTGTTTCCGAAATGGCCCTGGCCTTTATTGCTTTCTCAATAGGCGCCGAATTTAAAATACCTTACTTGAAAAAGGTTGGAGCTACTCCTATAGTCATCGCCGTCTTTGAGGCGCTGGCGGCATCTATTGTCGTAACTGTGGTATTGCTTTTATTTAAGTTCGACATCAAAATCGCTTTAGTCCTCGGCGCCATTGCTTCGGCCACGGCACCCGCCGCCACGATCATGGTAATAAAGCAGTTTGCGGCAAAAGGCCCCGTTACCGAAACCCTTCTTAGTGTCGTCGCCCTGGATGATGCAGTTGCCCTTATTGCCTTCGGCTTTGCAGCAGCTATTGCAAAAAGCCTGCAGCATCCCCATGAGGTCTCCGTAATAATGTCGATGGTTTCGCCCGTTATTGAAATTGTCGGCTCTATTCTGCTGGGCTTTTTGCTCGGCATACTGTTTACAATACCGCTGCGCTATTTCAAGAAGGATTCCAACCGCTTAATTATAACCACCGCCTTTGTATTCCTTGGTTCCTCCCTGGCTACCATGCTGGGCTTGTCTCCATTGCTGCTTTGCATGTGCATGGGGGCCATGCTGATCAACATAAGCCAGGCAGGCGGCGCCATTCTTAAACTCGTCGATATTGTAACGCCCCCCATTTTCCTAATGTTCTTTGTCATTTCGGGCATGGAACTAAACATTTACGTCATACCGCAAATCGGGGTTATCGGCATTATTTATGTAATCTGCCGCGTGGTCGGCAAAGTAGCCGGATCGTATCTGGGTGCTGCAATGATGAAGGCGCCGGCCCCCGTTAAAAAATACCTGGGATTTACACTTATTCCGCAGGCGGGAGTGGCCATCGGTCTTTCGCTGGTTGCCGCCGGCGACTTTCCCGAACTTGGAGAAACAATCCGCACGGTAGTTCTTTGCGCCACTTTGATTTATGAACTGGTGGGCCCTGCCGTTACCAAATTTTCCTTGGAGAAAGCAGGAGAAATTAGGGGATAAGTTTGTTAGTCCAGCTCAATCGCTCCGGTGTATAGCTGGTAATATCTCCCGCCCTTTTCGAGAAGTTCTTCGTGGGTGCCCTGCTCAATAATCTCCCCATTTTCCAATACTATAATCTTGTCGGCATTTCGAACCGTGGACAGTCTATGGGCGATAACAAAGGTCGTCCTGTCCTTCATGAGCTGATCCATGCCCCGTTCAATATACTTTTCCGTTCTCGTATCCACGGAACTGGTAGCCTCGTCGAGGATCAGTATAGGAGCTTTTGATATGGCGGCCCGGGCGATATTGAGAAGCTGGCGCTCGCCCTGGCTCAAGTTGGCACCGTCGCCGTCCAACAAGGTATCATATCCCTGGGGCAGCCTCTCGATAAAGGAATGCGCGCATGAAATCTTGGCCGCAGCGACTACTTCTTCATCGGTGGCATCAAGACGCCCATACCGAATATTCTCCCTGACCGTACCCGAAAACAAGTGGGTATCCTGAAGCACCATGGCTATATTGCTTCTTAATGAATCCTTTTTAATTTGCTTTATATTGATGCCGTCTATTAATATCTCTCCCTCTTCTAGTTCATAAAACCTGTTGATCAGGTTGGTAATGGTGGTCTTCCCGGCACCGGTAGAGCCGACAAAAGCCACTTTCTGGCCGGGTTTTGCCGTGATGTTGATATTTTTCAGTACGGCCTTGCCGGGAATATACCCAAAGGTCACATTCTTCAGTTCCACCTCCCCTTTTACCACCCGTGCCCCTTCCGCCCGGTTGGCTTCAGAGCAAATCTCGATGGCCTCCTCCGGGTCTGCCGCTTCCGGCGTCTCATCCATTACCTCGAACACTCTTTCCGCCCCTGCCAATGCGGCGAAGATTATGTTCATCTGCATGGACAACTCGTTGATGGGCATGGAAAACTGCCTTGAATAGTTGGCAAAGATGGTCAGGCCGCCGATATCAAAATTGGCGGTCAAACACAGGATGCCGCCCACCGTCGCCGTTATGGCATAGCTGATCTGGCTAAGGTTGCCAATGACCGGTCCCATAATGCCGCCAAAAAACTGGGCTCTTACTTGCTTCTTTTGCAGTTCATCGCTCAGGAAGGCGAATTCTTCCATGGCTGTCTCTTCGTGGGAAAATACTTTTATAACCTTCTGGCCGGCAATAGTTTCCTCGATATAGCCATTAACGGCGCCAATCGCCTGCTGCTGGCCGGTGAAATATTTCCTGCTTTGCTTTCCAATTATGCCTCCCGCATAGACCAGCAAAGGTACCGTAGTCAGAGTGACAATTGCCAGCAGCCAGTTGGTGACGAACATCAGGATGACGGTGCCCAGCAAAGTAAGCACTGCGGAGAAAACCTGCACCATGGTATGATTGAGCATTTCGCCAACGGAATCCAGGTCATTGGTAAAACGGCTCATGATATCGCCGTGGGCATGGGTGTCGTGATATTTCAACGGAAGCTTTTGAATCTTGTGAAAGAGTTCTTCCCTGATTTTCACCAGGGCTTTTTGGGAGACTCCGATCATGATTTTCCGCTGCAGATAGATACAAACGGCACCCACCAGATAGATGCCCGCCATAACCAGGATGCCTATGACAAGGTTCTTGATCTTTTCTTCCGCAGACAGCCCTGGATAGACCAGATTATTAATGACCGGCCGCAAAATATAGCTCCCGCCCAGGCTGGACAGGTTGCCGCCCAGGACACAGGCAAAAACAAAGAGGATTTTAACCTTGTCCTGCCCGATATAGGACAGCAGCCTGCTGATGGTCGCCGAGATGTTTTTGGGCCTGCCTTTCATGCCCACGCGCGAGGCTCCAGGCCCCCCGAAGCCGCCCGGCCTTCTACCCCCGGGGCCGGCGCCGGCATTTATCCCTTGACTACCATATCTGCGCAATAAGGTTTCTTTTCTTTCTGCGCTGAGGCGACTCATGATGCGGCCACCTTCTTATCCATCTGGGAGTAATAAATCTCCGAATAGGCTTCACAGCTTTGAATCAATTCCGCATGCGTGCCCATGCCCACAATCCTGCCCTGGTCAAGGACGATAATCCGATCCGCATCGATTACTGAAGAAATCCTTTGGGCGATAATAATCTTCGTTGTCCCTTTCAGCTCGTTCCTTAAGCTTTCCCTAATCTTTGCCTCCGTGGCCGTGTCCACGGCACTGGTGCTGTCATCGAGAATCAAAATTTTCGGCTTTTTCAAAAGCGTTCGGGCAATGCACAGTCTTTGCTTCTGCCCGCCGGAGACATTGACACCGCCCTGCCCCAGTTCGGTATCATAGCCGGCCTCAAAGGAAGTAATAAATCCATGGGCTTGCGCCCTTTCTGCAGATTGGTATATCTCATCATCCCTCGCCTCTTCATCGCCCCACTGGAGATTTTCTTTAATGGTACCGGAAAACAGTACATTTTGCTGGAGGACAATACCGACGCCGTCGCGCAGGTTCTTTAGGGCATAGTCTTTCACATTCACGTCATCAACCAGCACTTCTCCCCGGTCTACGTCATAAAGCCTGGGGATCAGCTGCACGAGGGTTGACTTGCCGCTGCCGGTGGAACCGATGATGCCCACCGTCTCGCCGGGATTTATTACCAGGTTGACATCTTCCAGAACCCACTTTTCATTGTTTTTATAGTATTTAAAGTAAACTCCCCTAAACTCGATTTTGCCGTGTTGAACAGCCCTATCCTTATGCCGGGCTTCCTCGTCGGTCAGGTCGATCTCTGTATCAAGAATTTCATCGATGCGTTTTATGGAGGCCAGGGTTCTGGAACTGATCAGAATGATGAAGGAAACGATCATCAGCGAGATGAGGATCTGGACAATGTAATTGATAAAGGCAGTCAGAACGCCGGGAGTCATGCTGCCGGCAATAACCTGTTTTCCGCCAAACCAGACCACGGCCAAAGTGGTGATGTTCATGGCCAAAGTCATAACGGGCAGGGTAAAGATAACCACATTCATTGCTTTGATGGTGCTGTCCTTCAGGTCAGTATTGGCTTTTTTAAATTTCTCTTCTTCATGCCGTTCTCTTACAAAGGATTTTACCACCCTGATATTGGTCAAATTTTCCTGAGTGGCGGTATTTAGCGCATCCAGCTTCTTCTGCATGGCAGTGAACAGGGGAAAGGCTACTTTCATAATGAAATAGATGGCGCAAGCCAGCAAAGGTATTACACAAAGGATTACCAGGGCCAGCCTCGGATTTAGCACAAAAGCCATTATGAGCGCACCGATAAGCATGCCGGGCGACCTTAAAGCCATCCTTAACAACATTTGGATCATGTTTTGTACCTGGGTAACATCATTTGTTAACCGGGTGATCAAAGATCCGGTATTAAATTGATCAATGTTGTTAAATGAAAACTTCTGAATTTGATTGAACAAGTCTTTTCGCAAATCGTTGGCAAACCCCGTGGAGGCTTTAATGGCAAAATAAGCTCCTCCTACACCGCCGGCCATCATAAACAGTGCGGTGATAACCATGGTTATGCCCATGGCTGTGATATAAGCAATGCCCCTGCCGCCATTAATCCCGTAGTCGATAATATTGCTCAATAACAGAGGCATAACTACTTCACCGATAACCTCTACAATCATGAAAATCGGCCCTAGGATAAATGCAGACAAGTATGGCTTTACATATTTCCAATAGCGTCTCATGGCAATGGTCCCTTAGCTTTAAATTATATGGGGCAATTTTGTTGAGCCGTTTTCTCCGGCATCAATTTTTTATTGATGCATCCTCCCCAATTCTATTTCAAACAAAAGATGCTGCCTACCCCTTCCTCGGATTCAACGCCGTACCGGCCGGCGTGCATTTCAACAACTTTTTTTACAATTGAAAGTCCCAACCCTGTACCTATTAAAGGCCTTTTATTTTTTTTGTCAACCTTGAAATAACGCACCCAGATATGGGGCAGAGCGCTTTGCTTGAGGCCCTCCCATGGTCGATCACCTCGATGCGCACCGGTCTTCTTTGACCGTCTGCCGGACAAGCACCGCCTTGCCATGGCCGCTGTGGGTGATGGCGTTGAGCAAGAGATTATAAAATAACTGGGTAATCTTTACTTCGTCGGCAAAGACAAAGGGGATGGCTTGATGAAATAACTCGATCACAAAATGTTATGCCGGAAAACTGAAGCCCAATTGTTTGCTGTCTAAACTTTAGCTGAAGATTTTGGTTGGGGGAGAATAGCAACCTTGGCCCCACCAGGTTGAGGCGAAATGAGCGAAAAAAAGAAGAGTTGCCCTGGCGCTTAAGGAGGAAGCGGACTTCCGCCGCCGGATCGCGCCCTCTTCGGCAAGCAGGCCCTACTCTGTCATCAACTTGTTATTGGCTATCTCCAGCTGCTTGCAATAATCGGCGTAGGAGGGGCTCAGTTCTTTTAATGCGGTGATAAACACGTCGTTATAACCGCTTGTACTGCAAAACTCTTTTAAGATCGATTCTATTTGAAACATGGGGGAGTTCTTGTATTCATCTGACTGCTTAAAGGCCAAATACTGTTCTATGAACTCCTTTATCCGCCAGAAATTCGTCAGGGTTTTCTATGGATTTCTTCATGTTGGCCAGTATTTCATTTGTCGTCTCCGTGCCCAGATGCTCAGTATGTTCTACTAGATAATTCTTCAAGTCTTCCGGAAGATCAAGCGGGGGGCAGTTATCCAAAAATGATCTGATTTTCTCGTATGCCGCTCTTTGTTTTTCCGTCACAATGGGCTCATGGCGAGATTTTTGTACTCAATGCAGCAATGCTCCGCCAAACCCCTGGCCAGGGATTCCGTCATGGCCATCTTTTTTGATAATCCCGCTTTTCAATCTCTCCCCCAGCCAGAAGCGGCTGAACATAAAAAAACCATCCTTTGCCTGCCTAAAAATGTGGGCCATTTCCGTATGCATCACCAAACCCTTGAGGCCCACGCGGCTGCAGACGATCAGGGGAATCCGGTTTTCCTTCATCATATCCCTTGAAAAACCGAATTCTTCCGGGGTCACAAAAACAATCTTCAGCGCAGCCTTTCTCCCTCCGATGATCTCCTCCGGGTAATGTATATTGCTGCGGAATGGCGGCAGGCTCCTGCTCCTGAAGTAGCCGGCATCCTTCTTATGATAGCCGATTGACAGGTGGGCTCCGGGACACCGGGGGCAAACGCCGCCGGCTGTTCGGCCGCATACAGTGTTTCCTACTTCGCACCTGAGACACCAGGGGGTAGATTTGCCCTGGAAGCTTGTGCACAGTTGGTCCTGAGATAAGCTGTGATAAAATGCGGTTTAGCCTACAATCTCATGCAGAGCGCTTAATGTGGTGCTGCTGCCGCCGGCAACAGTGCAGGCATGGATTTTACCGGCTTTGCTGAAGAAATGCAACGAGGCGTCCCGCTCCGCGAGGAATGGGTGCTGATGTTGTCAAGGGTTTCTAGAAATAAAGCAAATAAAAACTTCGATAAAAAAGTTTAATAAATTCCGGGCAGTTTAATCTCTGCAAGACCGAAAACAACTTTTAATAAGCAATATCAACGGGCCCTGGCGCTGAGCCATTCGCCGGCCTGCATCTTTACCTGTTCCCTTTATAATCCCTATAGAGGTTCTCAATGGAGCGATCATAAGTCCTTTCACCGGCCGCGGAAAAGAAGCATCCGGGCACCTCTCCGCTTCTGCGGTGGTAGGCAACGCATTCGCAGCATTTGCCGCGTCGAGAACACGAGCTATATGTACAGGTGCAAGTGATGGTATTGCTGCAAGTAGTCATTTCAAATCCCCCAAAATATAAATTGACATAATCATTATAGTAAAAAACAAATTGCCTTTCAATAAAGCAGGTCCGGCGAACTGCCAGGAAACTAAAATCGGGCGAACAATCTTGGCCTAAGCATCCCCCAGGGTACAGTTGAGCAAATAATATCGATGTCACCGCCTTGTTATTTTAAACAATCCGTGATGGTTGCAGTAGTAATAGAACACTCTTGTCCTGTTTATTTTTAACCTTGCCTCTGCACCGCCTTCCGGGTAGAGCTTCACAAGCTGGATACCAATGTCGGACACACCTGCAATAAAGGATATATAATGCTCTTTTGTCATCTCGTGATTTAAGCTGACATAATACTCATCCTCAACCGTTTCTATTTCAAGTTGATGGCCTTCGTCAGGTTCTTCAGCCTCCAACGGAGGTAATTTAACACCGCAGCAGCTAATAACGCTTTCGCCTGTCGCAGCCATAACATTCCCACATACAGGACACACATAGAACTTGCTTCTCAGCATATTAAATGAACGGTTACGGTTTGATATGCTTTCACCCGCCAACAGCTCAATTGTTGATATGCCAAGAGCCTTAGCGATGGGTTCGACAAGCGTAATATCAGGATATCCTTTTCCTGTTTCCCATTTCGATACAGCTTTATCGCTCACATTCAGAACCTGTGCAAGCTCTGCTTGGGTCATTTTTCTTTCTTCGCGAAGCCTCTTAATAATTGCTCCAGTTACATATTGATTCAAGAAAACCTCCTCCTTGCGTATTAAGAATAGCATATGTTACAGACGAAACCTACCTACGAAAAGTAGAGATGAGCATCAAAACTGTTTGATAAAGCCAGGAATCCGTATATTGTCGTTACAATGCCGCCATGAAGGCACACTGATTTTCATAAAATCCTTCGCGCTGACTTCGTGCCCTTCCCTCTTCAAAATGCCAAGGCCAGTGATATTTGCGGACGCTCCGATAGGCGTGATATTACCTCCAAGCGTCGCCACGGAGAGAAGACCAAAGTAGAGAATAGTAGGATCTATCCCCATAAGGCTTGCAATTCCACTCGTAACGGGCAGCATAGTTGCAATATAAGGGATGTTGTCAAAAAACGCGGAGAAAAACAGCGAGGCCCAAACAAGAAGAGTATACATAAACGCCTTTCACATCGCCATGGAGATAACGAAATGTATCTGTAAAGCCTCTTTTGAGAAGGTTGGTAAAACCTTCGCCGGACGCAGCCAACACATAAATCGGGATATGGCTTGCCGCAAACAGGATGGATGTAAGGACGATGGCTGTGACAGGCTTTTTTACCATGCCGAGCAGGCTTGTTGAAGTACACCCCGATACAAAAATTCTTCGCCAAAAGCGGGCCACACCGTAACTGCAAGCAATGTAGCCATGCTTTTGGTGGATATGCCCTTTATAACAGCAAAATCAATTATATAAAGCAGAACCAACGGAAGTGCGACGCGTGCCTTTTGCCAACCTATTATCCGGGGCAACTTTATGCGGCAGCAGAGGCAAGAAGCGCTGGAATCAGCATACAATATCAAATACGGCCACCCGACAATTCCTGTTCCTTCTATCCACTCGTATTGCTGTAACAAGCCGTTTATAAGGATTTTCCAACTTTCGTTTAATCCGCTCTAAAATAGTATGTTGCTGTCAATAGCTCCTGTGTTAATCTGTATTTCAAGAAACAATATGTTAATCGTGATAATAACCCAGCTTATCACAACACAAGGTTTTGAATACCTTCTCTGAAGATTTTGATGCCGCAGTATACCGCCAGACTAATTTGAAAGAGAATAAGCGGGGAGAGGATCAGGAGCATATCCTTTGTAAGTATAAACTCATTCAAAATGTTACAACTTCTTGATTGATGGGTTATTTGTCTCGAGATTTTTTATTTGCAGAAACCGCTCCAAGAACTACGCCCACACCGGCTCCGATGCAGAGCCACAGAACCACGTTTTGCAACAATGCCCCCAGCACAATACCAGCAGCAGTGCACAAACCTATAGCTGTCCCCATATTCCAATACCCTGATAGCTGCTTTTTTTTCATGCAATCACCTCCAACCGTTTACTTTGTTATAAATAAGCGCTGCTTCCAATCGGCTTCCTTAAAGCCAACCAGAACAAAGCCGTCGCCGACCAGAAGCGGCCGCTTCACCAGCATGCCGTTTGAAGCCAGCAGGCGATACTGCTCCTCCTCGCTCATGGCCGGGAGCCTCTCCTTCAGATTCAGCTCCCTATAGAGCAGCCCGCTGGTATTGAAGAACTTCTTCAGGGGCAGGCCGCTCTTTTGATGCCAATCCTTCAGTTCCTCGACGCTGGGCCTGTCGTCCTTGATATGCCTTTCTTCAAAGGCCACGCCGTTGGCCTCCAGCCACCGCTTGGCCTTCTGGCAGGTGGTGCAGCTCGGGTAGCATAGAAATATCATGATGGTCCTCCCTTCTCGCTTGTTTTACATTATAATACCACGCCAATAGCGCTGTAGCCTCAATTAGAGGATTAGGTCAAGCAGGCCAGTCCAATATTGTTTACAGGGAGCAAAGGGGATTTACTGCCAACCTACTTGATATTGATCAGTGCCAGCCCTGTTAAGCAAACTATGATGCCCACTACTTTGTTCCAGGTCACCGCCTCATGATAGAGCAGATAGCCGACGAAAATTAAAAGCACCGCCACCACTACCGCCTGTACTATCTGGGCCGTGCTTATGGGCCACCCTGCCTTATAGGCATAGATATAGCCAACTTCCAAGCCGACAATGGCCAGGCCCAGTACAAATGGAGCCCAGTTTACTTTGCTGTATTCATGAATGAGATTGGCCTCTTCGTTTAGCGCGTAATAAAGGATGAAGGAGGCCACGGCACCAATCACGTACGTGAAAGTCAAGGAAGCAAAGGGATTCATCCCGTCCGGCACCGACTTGGCACAGATTTGGTATAGTACATTGGATAATACGACCAATGCCAGCGGCCAAACATAGTAAAGCAATTTTTGCGCCCCTCCTTAAAAAATAATTGCCTGCTTTGCGGCAGGACGCCGGCCGCTTCGAGGAAAACAGATGGCCTTACCGTTATCAATTTGCATTTAACTTTTTCCACTTCCTAATCTTGCTGCGGAAGGACTTGAACGGAGCAACGGTATTAATATGCACCCATTTCCACACCGGCCAATTGGATGGTGTCGAAGACGCCCATTTGCGGCTGCCGGCCGTGAAAACTTCTACTTCCGTAAACCCGTCAAGCATTGGACAAAGGCAGAAACTTTTTCCTTAAATAAATCTCGCAATTCAGCCAGGGAGTATGAAGAAAACCGGTCATAAAAGCTCTGATATAGGGCGCCTAGATTGTTCCACTTGTAGCCCTCGCCAGGGGTAACGACTTGCTTCCCTTCCGCCTCAGCCTTGTCACATCCCATGATTAAATCAAGCCAGCCCAACTGGTAGGCTATCATCTGGGCGGGCGTTCTGTCCACACCGTCTATTAGCTTATTCTTGTCACCCTCTTCCACATCTACAAACTCATTAATAAAGAGAGCCGCTGTCTTCTCAATCTCCGCGATAAGAGCCCTCTTGCTTTCTTAACCCTGCATATTGTGTACTCCTCCCTGGCATTAAAACTGAATATAATTATAAAAGCCTAAAAGGAAAAGTCATCCCTCAACAAAATCCGCGAGCGAGAAAAACAAGAAAAAAATTGAGATCAAGAGATATACATTGTTCCAATCAGTCCGTTACTGTTTTGCTTTTAACAGATCGCGAATCTCTTCAAGAAGCATGACTTCGGGATTGGGTTCCTCTGGAGCAGGGGGCTCTTCTTCGTGTTCTTTCTTTTTCCAAAGGGAAAGCAATTTAACAAACAAAAAAATGGAAAAGGCAATGATTAAGAAATCCACGATGGCTTGAATGAAGGAACCATAAAGGATGGCCACCTCTGGGATATCGCCAACGGCCGGCTTGATGACAAATTTTAAGTCCGATATATTAATCCCGCTGAGAATGAAACCAAAAACAGGCATGAGAATGTCATTGACGAGGGAAGAGACGATTTTGCCAAACGCTCCGCCAATGATCACGCCCACGGCAAGGTCAATGACATTCCCTTTGATGGCAAATTCCTTGAATTCTTTCAGCATTTACACGCACCTCTCCTGAATATTTAATAAATTCGCCCTCGAAACACTGCCATTGCGGCATTTTCTAAAACAAACCTTCCAATAGTACCGCAGGCTGGATAAGGATAATAGGATAAGTACTTCTTTGCTAAAGCAGATTCACCTTCCTCCCCGCATTTTGTTTTTCTCGCACCTCTTTCTTGACCTGCAATTCAATTTCCAGCAATATAGGCGGCGCTGTAGATCGCCTGGTTCATGGTAGGAACAAATACTTCCGCAAAAAAGGCTTCCCTTTGCAAAGGGAAGCCTTTGGCTTTAATAGCCACGGCGATTACATACTGGCGTTAGATCAGATTTCTCAGATTTCATGGCTACTTTGCTTTAACGGGGATACAGAGTATCCTTTTTTATACCTCAAAGTCAATTTCCAGCAATATGGGCGTGTGGTCTTGCCTCGGTCCTGAATCGAGCATTTCAGATCTTAGAACCTTATCGGCAATTCTATTGCTCACCAAAAAGTAATCAATTCTCCAGCCGGAATTATTAATTTTGCTTGTCTTCGCCCGCTGCGACCACCAGGAATAGACACCGGTTACATCGCCATGTATATGACGAAATGTGTCGGTAAAGCCTCTTTTCAGAAGATTTGCAAAACCTTCCCGCTCCTCGTCAGTAAAGCCGGCCGTATTATGATTTCTGTCAGGATGGGCCAAGTCTATTTCTCTGTGGGCCACATTAAAATCACCTGCTGCAATAACGTATTTTTCTTTATCCAGGCTTTCCAGGTAATCAGCATATTTAATATCCCAGACTTGTCGGTCCTTTAAGCGTTCTAAACGCTCACCTGCATTTGGCGTGTAAACTTGTGTCAAGTAGAAGTCGTCAAATTCCAAAGTGATAATTCTGCCCTCAAAATCCATTGCGCCGGGGGCACCGATTTTAGGGAAGCTTACAATCGGCTTCAAGCTATTCTTGTATAAAAACATAGTGCCGGCATAACCCTTGCGTGCCGGTTCCACCGAACAATTCCACACCATTTTGTAATTTGGAAAGAGATCGTTTAAAATTTTGAGCTGCTTTTTAGTAGGTCCATCGCTGGGCAGCTTTGTTTCCTGCAGGGCAACGGCTTCCGGATCCATTTCGGCAATGGTATTAATTACTTTGCGAGTTAATGCAGCCCGCGGCGAATCGCCTGTTAGTGCTGAATTTAATGAATCGATGTTCCATGAAATAAGCCTCAACCCTTCTCCTCCTTTATCATCTGGGGTTAAGCTATAAAAGAAGATGTTTTATGTCTCTGGCCATATATTATCATAATATTGGCTTGGCCGCTTTTTACCCCGCCTTATTCCGCTCTTGACATCAACGCTGCACTCCTCCCCGTGCAAGATATGTCGATTTGATGCTCACATATTATTTAAAAAAATGCCGCCAATTGAGAAGGCTTCCCTTCTCAGCCGGCGGCCGGCTGCCTTCAATTTTCAGCTGCTGTAATCTCCAATTTACCTAAAGGGCAACTAATGGCAACCCCAGGCTGAAAAACTTATTCTGCTTCTCCAGCTTTAACGATTACCTCCCTTTCCTGATCTCGTCAAGCAGGAGCACGATCTCCCTGTCGCTGAGAGTTTTTGGCGGCGAATAATTGATGGAGTCGGCGTTGATCATGTTGACCAGCTTCTTGTAATCCTTTTTGTCAAGCTGTTCGCATTCCCTTTCGAAGCCGCAGGTTTTCAGCAGTTCTTCAAAAGCGGCAATGAGTCTGCTCACTGCAGTATCCTCGTCATCCGTTTCTTTGGAAAACCCGCAATAAACCGATAACTTCGCAAGCTTATCCTTGCAGATGTTTTTATGAAAGGAAACAATGGGAATAAGACATAGCCCAATTGCTTTTCCATGGGGAATGTGATACAAGGCGCCGATGGAATGGGCAAATGCGTGGATATAACCGGCAAGCTGCTTGTTGATGGCATTCCCACCGTAATAGGCGGCAAGACACATATTCTGTCTCGCGTCGATATCACCGGGATTTGAAATAAGGCGGGGCAGATTCTCGAACACAAGCTTCACGCATTCACGGCTTTTAAGTATATCTTCTTCGCTTGTCTGTATATCTGCAATGCACCCTTCAAGGCCGTGACTGAGAGCGTCTATTCCGCAGAATACGGTAACGCTTTCAGGGGCACCGACTGTTAACTCGCTGTCAAGCACAACGTAAGTTATATTCAGTCCGAGCACTACCGTGGAGACCTTTACCCCTCTTTCATTCATGACCACAGCCCCCACAGTTATTTCAGCGCCTGTCCCGGCAGTGCTCGGAACAGCAATGATCGGCAAAGTTTTTCCACTAACAAAAAGAAATTTTTTCAAGAGTTTTTTGGCATTGCGTTGCTGTAATTTTGCGCCGGCGGCGATCATCTTGCAAGTGTCCAGCACGGAACCTCCACCGAGTGCTATGATGCAATCGGCCTTGCAGTTTATGGTCGTGTCAAGACACTGTAGGTTTTTTTAAGAACCCACATTCAGCTCAGATTACAAGATGATCATTTAATCCTTTTAAAACCTTCCGGGTAAAACTGTTCGCCCCCAGGTAAAGGGGAACGTTATTTAGGGAAA